>LNFM01009989.1_pt1 | contig 13552 bp, 11 predicted proteins | sample 596031 | NCBI WGS metagenome assembly LNFM01 (sample SAMN04254537, study PRJNA301005) | activated carbon metagenome | isolation source: dual media filters at the Ann Arbor, Michigan drinking water treatment plant | place: USA: Ann Arbor
GAGCGACCGTGGGGGCCCTATTTCAGTCGTTTGATCAGGCTGGAGGTGTCCCAGCGCTGGCCGCCCATGGCCTGTACATCGGCATAAAACTGGTCCACCAGCGCGGTCACCGGCAGCCGCGCGCCGTTGCTTTTGGCTTCGTCCAGCACCAGCCCCAGGTCCTTGCGCATCCAGTCCACCGCGAAGCCGAAGTCGAATTTGTCCGCCACCATGGTCTTGCCGCGGTTGTCGAGCTGCCAGCTTTGCGCGGCGCCCTTGCCGATCACTTCCAGCACCTGGTTCATGTCCAGCCCGGCTTTCTGGCCGAAAGCGATGGCTTCGCTGAGGCCCTGCACCAGGCCGGCGATGCAGATCTGGTTGACCATCTTGGTGAGTTGTCCGGCGCCGCTGGCGCCCATCAATGTGAAGGCTTTGGCAAACGCCATGCCGGCCGGCTTGACGGCCTCAAATGCCGCGGTGTCACCACCACACATGACGGTGAGCGCGCCGTTTTGCGCGCCCGCCTGGCCGCCCGAGACCGGCGCATCGACAAACTGCAGGCCGAGGGCCTGCGCCGCCGCATACAGCTCGCGCGCCACATCGGCGGATGCCGTGGTGTGGTCCACAAAAACCGCGCCCGGCCGCATGCCGGCGAAGGCGCCGTCGGGACCGAGGGTCACGCCACGCAAGTCGTCGTCGTTGCCGACGCAGCAAAACACGATGTCGGCGCCCTGCGCGGCCTCACGCGGCGTTGCTGCATGTTTGGGGTCGCCAGCCCTTGCGTACTCTGCACACCATGCTATTGATTTGCTAGCGGTTCGGTTGTAAACCGTGACCTGGTGGCCGGCCAGCGCGAGGTGGCCGGCCATGGGGTAACCCATGACGCCGAGACCGAGGAAGGCGACTTTGCGGGAAGGTGCGGGTTCGTAGGTTTTGGGATTGGTGCTGCTCATGGGAGGGGTACTGCGGGAATGGAAAGGAGGGCGTAGCGAGCGGGCTTCAGGCGAGGCGCGCGGCGCACAGCCACCGGAACGTACTTCAGGTACGTGAGGATGGCGAGCACCGCGCAACGACGCATCAAGCCCGCGCAGTAGCCTAGATGATGGCCATGTTTTCGGTGCCGGCGGCCAGGTCTTGCGTCTTCGCGCGCTGCGAATTGAGCTTGATCTGCAGCCGCAGGTCGTTGACCGAGTCGGCGTTGCGCAGCGCGTCCTCGTAAGTGATCATGTTGCTTTCAAAGGCATCGAACAGCGCCTGGTCGAAGGTCTGCATGCCCAGGTTGCGGCTTTTCTTCATGATCTCCTTGATCTCGGAGACTTCGCCCTTGAAGATCAGGTCGGAGATCAGCGGCGTGTTGAGCATCACTTCCACTGCGGCGACGCGGCCCTTGCTGTCCTGCTTGGGCACCAGGCGCTGCGAGATCATGGCCTTCATGTTGAGCGACAGGTCCATCAGCAACTGGGCGCGGCGTTCTTCGGGGAAGAAGTTGATGATGCGGTCCAGCGCCTGGTTGGCGCTGTTGGCGTGCAGGGTGCACAGGCACAGGTGGCCGGTTTCGGCAAAAGCCACCGCATGTTCCATGGTCTCGCGGTCGCGCACCTCGCCCATCAGGATCACGTCGGGCGCCTGGCGCAGCGTGTTTTTCAGCGCGGCTTCCCAGCTGTCGGTGTCCAGGCCCACTTCGCGCTGGGTCACCACGCAGTTTTTGTGCGGGTGCACAAATTCCACCGGGTCTTCGATCGTGATGATGTGGCCGAAGGAGTTTTCATTGCGCCAGTCGACCATGGCCGCCAGCGTGGTTGATTTGCCCGAGCCGGTGGCGCCGACCAGGATACACAGGCCGCGCTTGGACATCACCACGTCCTTGAGCACCTGCGGCACGCCCAGGCCGTCGATGGTCGGCAGCGTGGCCGGGATCACCCGCATCACCATGCCGACCTTGCCCTGCTGGATGAAGGCGTTGACGCGGAAGCGCCCGACACCCGGCGGCGAGATCGCGAAGTTGCACTCCTTGGTGCGCTCGAACTCGGCCGCCTGCTTGTCGTTCATGATGGCGCGCGCCAGCGCCAGCGTGTGGCCGGCATTGAGCGGCTGCGGCGAGACCTTGGTGACCTTGCCGTCGACCTTCATGGCCGGCGGGAAGTCGCCGGTGATGAACAGGTCGCTGCCGTTGCGGCTGACCATCAGCTTGAGAAGGTCGTTGATGAATTTACTGGCCTGGTCGCGTTCCATAGTTTCTCCATTTGGCTGCTGCGGACCCGCAGGCCGAAGCAGCACCTCGCTGATGAGGGTCCCGTCTAGCCCGGGAAGTTTTCGGGGATTTTCGCCTTGCCGCGCGCTTCGGCGGCGGAAATGACGTTGCGCTTGACGAGATCGGTCAGGTTCTGGTCCAGCGTCTGCATGCCCACGCTGTTGCCGGTCTGGATCGATGAATACATCTGCGCGACCTTGGCTTCGCGAATCAGGTTGCGGATGGCGCTGGTGCCCAGCATGATCTCGTGCGCGGCCACACGGCCCTGGCCGTCCTTGGTTTTGCACAGGGTTTGCGAGATCACGGCCTGCAGCGACTCGGACAACATGGCGCGGATCATGTCCTTTTCCTCGGCCGGAAACACGTCGATGATCCTGTCAATGGTTTTGGCGGCGCTCGAGGTGTGCAGCGTGCCGAACACCAGGTGGCCGGTCTCGGCGGCCGTCATGGCCAGGCGGATGGTTTCCAGGTCGCGCATCTCGCCGACCAGGATGGCGTCCGGATCCTCGCGCAGTGCGGACTTGAGCGCCGCGCTGAAGCTCAGCGTGTGCGGGCCGACCTCGCGCTGGTTGATCAGGCACTTTTTCGATTCGTGCACAAACTCGATCGGGTCTTCCACCGTCAGGATGTGGCCGTACTCGGTTTCGTTGAGGTAGTTGACCATGGCCGCCAGCGTGGTCGACTTGCCCGAGCCGGTGGGGCCGGTGACCAGCACCATGCCGCGCGGCTTCATCGCCAGGTCGCCAAAAATTTTCGGCGCGTTGAGCTGCTCCAGCGTCAGGATTTTGGAGGGAATGGTCCGGAACACGGCGCCGGCGCCGCGGTTCTGGTTGAAGGCGTTGACCCGGAAGCGCGCCAGGCCGTCGATCTCGAAGGAGAAGTCGATCTCGAGGAACTCTTCATAGTTCTTGCGCTGGGTGTCGTTCATGATGTCGTACACCATGGCGTGGACCTGCTTGTGGTCCAGGGGATCGACGTTGATGCGCCTGACATCGCCATGGACCCGGATCATGGGCGGCAGGCCGGCTGACAAATGCAGGTCGGAGGCCTTGTTCTTGACGCTGAATGCCAGCAGTTGGGTAATGTCCATCCCGGGGATCCCTCTTGAGTATTACAGTCGGATTATGACCATGATTGTTGACAAGCTCCAAGCCGTGCGTGACCGGATTACCACGGCCTGTGCCGCCGCCGGGCGGGATCCGGCCGGCGTGCGGCTGCTGGCCGTGTCCAAGACTTTCGGGCCGGGGGCGGTGCTGGCGGCGATGGCGGGCGGGCAAACCGCTTTCGGCGAGAACTATGTCCAGGAGGGCGTGGAGAAGATTCTTGCGCTTCGCGAATTGCTCGCCGGTGGCCCGTCGGCGCCGGCTTCCGGCCCTGCCCGCGACCCTGAGTGGCATCACATCGGCCCCCTGCAGAGCAACAAGACGCGGCTGGTCGCCGAACACTTCGACTGGGTGCAGTCGGTGGACCGCCTGAAAATTGCGCAGCGTCTGAGCGAGCAGCGGCCGGCGAAGCTGCCGCCGCTGCAGGTCTGCCTGCAGGTCAATATCGACGGCGGTGTCACCAAGGCGGGTGTGGCACCCGGAGAGGCGCAGGCACTGGCGGCGGCCGTCGCGCTGCTGCCGCGGCTGCAATTGCGCGGCCTCATGTCCATCCCAGAACCTGCTCCTGATTTTGGAGCGGCTTGCGCCGTCCACCAAAGGGCCAGGGACCTGTTTGACCAGATCAACCAGTCCGGTGTGTTGCCGCAGCGCATGGACACCCTGTCCATGGGCATGACCGCCGACCTCGAGGCCGCGATCCACGCCGGCAGCACCATGGTGCGCGTCGGTACGGCGATCTTTGGTGGCCGGTAGATAGCCGCTGCGTTGGTCATTGCGGGCTTGACCCGCCATCCATGTCGCATGGACCCGGGGCGGTAGGGGCCGGGTGTGGCATGGATCACCCCGGATCGGAGTCCGGGGCAGGCTCCTCAGGTCCGGGATGACAGGCACAGGGTGTGAGGTGACGGCCTGCGCAGGCGCTTACTTCCTGGGGGGACTCATGGGTTTGATCGCGCCGCAGTCGGCGGACAGCCACTTGCCGGAGCCTTCCAGCGTCATCTTTTCAGGCTTGCCCCTGACCGTGCTGGTGGTCACCATTTTCATGGTGTAGGCCTCGTTGCTGGTGAAGGTGATCTGGCCTTCGCCGCTGGACGGCGGCTGGGTGCAGCTGAAGCTGATCTTCTGGGTGTTGCCGACCCTCGGCGAGGCGGTGGTTTTGCAGTCGCCCTGTTGCGGTTGCGCGATCTCGTTGCGCTCCACCATCTCCCTGGTCATGCAGACCTTGACACTGATGCCGCCGCCCGCACCGGAACCCATGCCCACGCCCTGTTTGGCCATCATGTCTTCCATCTGTTTGCGCTGCGCCGGCGGCATGCTGGCCATCTGCTGCTGCATCTGCGACATGGCCTTGTCCATTTCGGCCGAGCCGCCCATTTTGTTGTTGATCTCCCACAGGCCGGGTTTGGTGCTCTGGGCCAGGGCCGGCAGGGCGGCGATGGCCAGCAGTGCCAGCGCTGCGCTACGCCACAGTCGACGAGGTGTGCTCAGGTTTTTCATGGCGGGTCCTCCCAAAAAAAACCTCACTATAGGGGGAACCGGCCCTAACGCACAAACCGCCCGCCCCGGCCGATGATGGTCAGGTCGGTATAGCGCGAGCCTTCGTGGTTTTTGGGACTGTAGTTCACGATGAAGCCGCCGAGGTTGACTTCACGCATCGATTCCAGCCCGGTGATCAGGCTCTCGCGCGTCAGCGTCTTGCCTGCGCGGCGCACGCCTTCGACAAACACCTTGGCCGCCAAAAAGCCTTCCATGCTGGAGAAGTCGAAGTCCTTGTGTCCGGCCTCTGTCATGCGCTGCTGGTATTCGCGCACCACCGCAGAAGACGGCGTGTACGGAAAGGGCACCACCTGGGAAATCGTCACGCCCGCGCCGATTTCTCCCAGCTCTGCCGCCAGTGCCGTGGAGCCGACAAAACTCACATTGAAGAACTGTCCGCCGTAACCCTTGGCGCGCGCCTGCCTGATGAGAGCGGCGCAGGATTTGTAGGCGCTGATCTGCACCACCGCTTCGGGCGCGGTTTTGAGTATTTCGGCGAGCGCCGCCGCCACATCGACCGTGTTGCGTTCCACCGTCACGGTCGCGGCGGGTTTCAGGTTGCGCTTGGTCAGGGCGCGCATCACGCCTTCCAGCCCGGCCTTGCCATACGAATCGTTCTGGTAGAACACCGCGATCTTCTTGATGCCCAGGGTGCTCAGGTGCTGCACGATGTTTTCGGTTTCGTCGAAGTAGCTGGCGCGCACATGAAACAGGTTGCGGTTGAAGGGTTCGCGCAGCGCCTGTGCGCCGGTGAACGGGCCGATCAGCGGAATGCCGGCTGCATTGATGGCCGGCACCGCCGCCAGGTTGGTCGGTGTGCCGACCGAGCCCACCAGCGCAAAGACCTTGTCCTCCTCAATCAGTGCCTTCACGGCGGCAGCGGCTTTTTCGGGCTCGTAGCCGTCGTCGCGCGAGACCAGCCTGATGCTGCGGCCGTTGATGCCGCCGCTGGCATTGACCGCGTTGAAGTGCGCCAGCATGCCCAGCTGCATGCGTTTGCCCAGCTCTGCCGCCGGCCCACTTTGGGCCGCGAACTGGCCCACCAGGATTTCCCTGTCCGTGATGCCGGGCTCTGCCCGGGCGGAGGTGGCGAGCAGGGTGGCGAGCAGCGCGCAGGCGGCCCATGTTCTGTGGTTGGTCATCGTGATCCCCTGATGTTGTTGACAGCGGGGCGGGTCATGCAAGGCAGAACCTGTCCCGACTTCAACTTAGTACAAGAGTTGACACTCGCCAACAGCAATGCCCCCAGCTTTGGGCTATAAATGTGTAAAAGTGCCCTGTTTGTATCAAAATGAAACAGATTCGGCGACACAGTGTTGCCTTTTTACCCGCCCAGCGCGAGCCGGCGGGTGTTTTTCACCTCTTCCATCACCGCGTAGGTGCGCGTCTCGCGCACGCCGGGCAGTTGCCACAGGGCGGTGCCGGCAAACTCGCGGTACGCCGCCATGTCCGCCATGCGGGTCTTGAGCAGGTAATCGAAGCCGCCGGCCACCATGTGGCATTCCATGATCTGGGGATACACCTGCACCGCCGCCTTGAAGGCGTCAAAAACATTGGGCGTGGTGCGGTCCAGCAGCACCTCGACAAACACCGTCATGCCGGCACCCAGCTTGAGCGGGTTCAGGCGTGCCTCATAGCCCAGGATGTAGCCATCACGCGTGAGGCGCTGCACCCGCGCCAGCACCGCCGTGGGAGACAGCGCCACCGTCTCGGCCAGTTTGAGATTGGTCATGCGCCCGTCCTGCTGGAGCAGGGCCAGGATCTTCAGGTCGATGCGGTCGATATCCTCGGGCAGTTCGGTCATGCTGGTGAATTGTTCAGTTCAATCGCGCTAATTTAGCGTGATATTCGGCAGTATTGCGGACAACATGGCCTTATTCGCCAGCTCCAGGAGATTCCCATGAACCGCTCACCCCGCCTGCCGCATCCCTGCCGTCCCGAGGCCGCCATCGTGGCGGGACATGTGCAGCAACTGGCCGGCGCCCTCGACTGGGAGGCCGCCGCACCGCTGGCCGTGCCATGGGTGCAGGCGGTGCGCGACCATCCGCCGCCCTTTTGGGCCATGGAAAGCCTGCTCAGGGAGTACCCGATCAGCAGCAGGGAGGGCCTGGCGCTGATGCGCCTGGCCGAAGCCCTGCTGCGGGTGCCCGATGCCGAGACCGCCATCGCGCTGACCGCCGACCAGCTGGGCCGGGCCGACTTCGACGCAGCCAGCGACGGCGTGATGGCGCGCCTGTCGGCCTCGGCCATTGCCCTGTCAAAAAAGTTCTTGCCGGAGGACGGCCAGAGCAGCCTCATGGGCAAGCTGGGCGCGCGCACCGTGGTGGCGGCCACCTTGCGCGCGGTGCAGTTGCTGGGCCGGCAGTTTGTGCTGGGGCAGGATATCGCGGAGGCGATGAAGGAGGCTGACGGCGCCAGAAGGGATCTCCCCGGCCTGCGTTTCAGCTTCGACATGCTGGGCGAAGGCGCGCGCACCGCCGAAGATGCCCGGCACTACCTGGCCAGTTATGAGGGTGCTATTAAATCAATAGCTGCCCAGGCACAACCGGCATGGGGCTGTGAGCAAAATGACGGCATATCGATCAAGCTCAGCGCCCTGCATCCGCGTTACGAGGACGCGCAACACGCGCGGGTGATGGCCGAGCTGGTGCCGCGGGTCTGGGGCCTGTGCGAGCTGGCGGCCCGCGCCAACATCAGCCTGACCATAGACGCTGAGGAGGTGGACCGGCTGGAGCTGTCGCTGGCGGTGTTCGAGGCGCTGGCCGCGCGCGTGGCGGCGCAGCAGCCGCAGTGGCGCGGCTTCGGCCTGGCGTTGCAGGCCTACCAGACACGTGCGCTGGACCTGGTCCACCACGTGATCGCCATCGCCCGCAAGCACCAGCTGCGCCTGATGTGCCGGCTGGTCAAGGGCGCCTACTGGGATGCGGAAATCAAGCGCGCGCAGGAGCTGGGCCTACCGCATTACCCGGTGTTCACACACAAACACCATACCGACATTTCCTACCTGGCCTGTGCGCAGGCCCTGCTGGCCGCGCCCGATGTGATTTATCCGCAGTTCGCCGGCCACAACGCGGGAACCATCGCCGCGATTGTTCAGATGGCCAGCGCGAGCGGGGGGAGTCAGTTCGAATTGCAGCGTCTGCACGGCATGGGCGAAGGCATTTTTCGCGAGGTGCTGAAAAATCCGGCCATCGCCTGCCGCGTTTACGCCCCGGTCGGCGCGCACCGCGACCTGCTGGCTTACCTGGTGCGGCGGCTGCTGGAAAACGGCGCCAACTCCTCGTTTGTGCACCAGCTGGCCGATGAGGCGGTGGACGTGGATGTGCTGCTGGCTTCGCCCCTGCGCATGGCGCCCGAAGCGTCGCTGCCGCTGCCGTCGGATCTGTACGGTCCCGGCCGGCGCAACAGCGAGGGCCTGGACCTCGCGGTCGAGGACATGCGCGCGCCGCTGCTGGCTGCGCTGGCCACCACGGCCGTTCCGGTGGTGCCGGAGTTTGACGCCAAATTGACCGCCAGCCCCTTGGCAACGGGCGTGAGCAGCTATCAAAAATGGAGCAAAGTGCCAGTGACCGAACGCGCCGCCGTGTTGCGCCGCGCCGCCGATGTGCTGCAGCAGCAGATGCCGCGTTTCTGCGCGCTGCTGGTGAAAGAGGCTTTCAAGACCTGGGGCGACGCGGTGGCCGAGGTGCGCGAGGCGATCGACTTCCTGCGTTATTACGCCAACGAGGCCGAGCGCATCATGGCGGCGTCCATGGCCCTGCCGGGGCCCACCGGTGAAAGCAACGAGTTGCGGCTGCGCGCGCGCGGTGTCTGGGTCTGTATCAGCCCCTGGAATTTTCCGCTGGCGATTTTTACCGGGCAGGTCGCCGCCGCGCTGGCCACCGGCAACGCGGTGCTGGCCAAACCGGCCGAACAGACGCCGGGCGTGGCCTGGGCAGCGGTGAAGCTGCTGCACGCCGCCGGTGTGCCCGAGGGCGCGCTGCAACTGATACACGGCCCGGGCGAAACCGTGGGCGCGGCACTGGTGGCGGCGCCCGGCATTGCCGGCGTGGTGTTCACCGGGTCGACCGCCGTCGCGAAAACCATCCACCGCGCGCTGGCGGCGAAAGACGGGCCGATTGTTCCGCTGATCGCCGAGACCGGCGGCATCAATGCCATGCTGGTCGACAGCAGCGCGCTGCCCGAGCAGGTGGTGGATGCGGTGGTGCAGAGCGCCTTCCGCTCGGCCGGCCAGCGCTGCTCGGCGCTGCGCCTGCTGTGTGTGCACGAAGCCATTGCCGACAAGGTGATTGCGATGATCCGCGGCGCCTTGCAGGAACTCGTGGCAGGTGATCCGGCGGATCTGGCCACCGACCTCGGCCCGGTAATAGACCGCGCGGCCTTTGACACCATCCAGCAGCAGTTGCAAGGCCTGGGCTTGGCATCAAACAGGCCTGCAGCCCATGCCATTCATGGGCGGGCAGCTATCGATTCAATAGCAAATCTGGTGCCGCCCAGCGCCCTGGAGGTGGCGGCCATCGGTGCGGTGAGGCAGGAAATTTTCGGCCCGGTGCTGCAGATCGTGCGCTGGTCGGGCGATCCCGCTGCGGTGATCGATCAGATCAATGCGCTCGGCTACGGCCTGACCCTGGGCATCCAGACCCGCATCGATGCGCGCGCCCAGGCGCTGGCTGCAGCGGCACAGGTCGGCAACGTCTACATCAACCGCAACATGGTTGGCGCGGTGGTCGGTGTGCAGCCCTTCGGCGGCGAGGGGCTCAGCGGCACCGGCCCCAAAGCCGGCGGGCCGAACTACCTGGTGCGCTTTTGCGCCGAGCAGACGGTGACGGTCAATACCACGGCGGCCGGCGGCAATGCGGCCCTGCTGGCAGGCCCGGCCTGAGCCCGGTCCGGCAGATCAGGCGGTCTGGGTGTCGGGCGCCAGCTGCAGGGACTGGATGAACACTTCGAGCTCGTCGATCGGCAGCGGCTTGCTGAACAGGTAGCCCTGGAAACAGTGGCAGCCGTGGCGCGCCAGGAAGTCGCGCTGGGCGGTGGTTTCCACGCCCTCGGCCATCACGCCCAGGCCCAGGCTCTGGGCCAGGCCGATGATGGTGCGCGCAATGGCGGCGTCGTTCGGGTCGGTCAGCACGTCCTTGACAAAACTGCGGTCGATCTTGAGCTGGTCCAGCGGCAGGTACTTGAGGTAGGACAGCGCGGAATAACCGATGCCGAAGTCGTCGATGGACAGCGTCACGCCGGCCTCCTTGAGAATGCCCATCTTGGCAATGGTCACGTCCATGTCGTTGGCCAGCAGGCTTTCGGTCAGCTCGAGCTTGAGCCGGTGGGCGCTGATGCCTGCGCTCGCGATGGCCGCCATGACCTGCTCGACAAATTCCGGATGCCGGAACTGGCGCACGCTGACGTTGATCGCGATGCTGAATTTGTGGGTTTCCGGCCGTTTGGCCCATTGGCCCAGCTGGGCGCAGGCGGTGTCCAGCACCCACTTGCCCAGCGGCAGGATCAGCCCGCTTTCCTCGGCTTGCGAGATGAAGGTGTCGGGCGCCACCAGGCCGCGTTGCGGATGGTTCCAGCGCACCAGCGCTTCCACGCCGACCATGTGGCCTTCCGGGCCCATCTGGGGCTGGTAATACAGCACAAACTCGTTGTTGCGCAAGCCCTGGCGCAGTTCGTAAGTCAGGGCCGCATTGGCCGTGGCCACCGCCTGCATGCCGGGGTCAAAAAAGCAGATGGTGTTGCGCCCGGATGCCTTGGCCTGGTACATCGCCAGGTCCGCCTGCTTGAGCAACTCGCCCACGTTCTGCTGGTGCTGGGTGACCAGCGTGATGCCTATGCTGCAGGTGCCGTCGTGGACGTGGCCCGCCAGGTCGCACGGTTCGCACAGGGCTGCCAGGATTTTTTGCGCCACCACCCGGGCCCGGTTGCCGGCCGTCTCGCGGTCGTCGCCCAGGTCGTCCAGCAGCACCACGAACTCGTCGCCGCCCAGCCGCGCCACGGTGTCGCGCAGCCGCACGCAGGAGTTCAGGCGCGCCGCGACCTGCTGCAGCAACAGGTCACCGGTGGCGTGGCCACGCGTGTCGTTGAGCATCTTGAAGTTGTCCAGGTCGATGAACATCAGCGCGCCGGTGCGGTCCGGGTTGTCGGTGGGCATCAGGGCCTGGCGCAGGCTGTCCATCAGCAACTGGCGGTTCGGCAACTGCGTGAGCGTGTCATAAAACGCCAGGTGCTCGATTTCTTCCTCCGCGGCCTTGCGCGTGGTGATGTCGCGGGCGACCGCCACCCAGTGCGTGAGTCCGCGGCTGAAATAGTCCACCGGCACGATGTCCAGCTCCAGCCAGAACTGCTCGCCGTTTTTTTTGTAGTTGATCAGTTCGGCGCGCACCGGCTGAGCCTGCTGCAGCGCCTTGCGGATGCGGTCGAGTTCGACGCGCTGCGTGCGCTCGCCCTGCAGCAAGCGCGGCGTCTGGCCCATCACCTCGCTGCGGCTGTAGCCGGTGTGCCGCTCAAACGCGTCGTTGACAAACACGATGCGTGGCCCCGGAGCATCGATCGGGCCGGCCTCGGTGATCAGCACCAGATCGTTCAGCCGGGAGATGCTGGTCTGCAGCAGCAGCAGCTGCTCCTGCGACTGGCGCCTTTCGGTGACGTCGCGCAGGTACAGCGCCAGCCCTTCCTCAAACGGGTAGACCCGCAGTTCCAGCCACTTCCCGGCGATGGTGTAGTAGGCCTCGAACTCCTGGTGGCTGGCATTGCCGAATGCCGCCGTCAGGTTGTGCCGCAACTGCGCCACACCGTCACCGTCCAGCGCGTCCCAGATCGGGAGGCCCAGCAATGCGGCGCCGGGCCGGCCGATCAGCCGTTCGCTCTCCGGGTTCAGATAGGTCAGGCGGCCTTCACGGTCCACCGTGACAAATGCGTCATTGATGCTGGCCAGTGTCGTGGCCAGGCGCATGGTCAGGCTCTGTGCCTCCTGCTCGGCGCGTTTCTGGACCGTCAGGTCCCGGATCACACCCGAGAGATGGATCACCGCGCCGGTGGCGTCACGCACGACCTCCCCCAGCGCGCGCACCCACAGACGCTGGCCGCCAGTGGTGAGCAATTGTGCTTCTTCGTCGAAGGCTGTGCCGCTGGCAAGACAGGCTGACAGCACCGACCTCATGCGCCCCCGCCACTCGGGGCAAAAAATCTCTGGGAAATCTTCCCATGCCAGGGGCTGCGCCGATGCCCTGCCCAGCAGTTCTGCCAGGTGCGCTGACCACACCAGCCGGCGCTCTGGCATCACCAGCATCCAGCTGCCGGCACTTGCAGCCCGCTCGAGCAACTGCAACAAGTCAGGCGTCGGACGTTGTCCGTCCGCGCCTGTACTGAAGAGTGCGTCCTGGGGCAAACAAAGGGATGTCGGCATATACAAAGAAAGGTAACATGCGCCCGGCCCGCCGCGCTGGCGGGAATGCCCGTCAGGATGTCGGACGTTGGCTTCGTTCCTGGGCCAGCGCGGTGTGAAGCTGGTCGAGCGCGCGCACGCAGTCGAGCACCACAGCCTGCACCAGACTGGCCGGCAGTTGCGGCGCCACCGGCTGCTCGCCCGGGCGTTCGCCCACGGTACGCGTCAACCGGGTCCGCACCGCGTCAAACATCAGGTCCCAGTCACTGATGGCCACACCCGGAACGCTGCCGGGCAAGCTCGCCCCATTGATGCACAGTCCCGACTGGATCGTGATTGGCCCCGTGGCTGGGACTGTGGCAGAGGTGTTCATGGGGCATCCTTTCATGGGTGGCAGGCGCGGCTTGCAGGGTGTGCCGCTGAATGCGTTTGAGCCAGGCGCCTGTCCCGGTTGTAGAGGCTCTGCAGGCCGCCGTCCGTGCGCTGGCGCACACAGAAAAGGCCGTGCAGCCTTGGATCGGGACAAAAGCCGAAGTCCGGCCGGCAGTCACCGCACAAGCACGCCGGGCGTGCCGGGTTCAGCCCAGCAACTCGGCGTAGGTCCGACAGTCGGCCGCATAACAGCCGCAGGCCGCCGCCTCCAGGCCGGCCCGGTCCAGGACGGTGAGTTCGCCGCGGTGGTACTCGATGAGCCCTTCCTTCTGCATCAGGCTGGCGGCGGCCGTCACGCCAACGCGCCGCATGCCCAGCATGTAAGCCAGAAACTCGTGCGTGACGTGAAAGCTGTCGGAGTGCGCCCGATCCTGGCTCATCAGCAGCCAGCGCGCCAGGCGCTGACCGATCAGGTGAAAGCGCAGGCAGCCGGCCGACGCGGCCTGCTGCGCCATCAAGACATAGACATAGTGGTTGAGGACATGCTGCAGCCCCGGGCTGGCTGCCAGCGTGCGCATGAAGGCCGCCGTCTCGATGCGCCAGGCCACACCCTGACCTTGCACCAGCGCCCGCCAGGGCGTCTGTTTCACGCCGAGCACGAGCTGCGCGCCCAGCATGCCTTCGCGCCCCACCATGCCAACCTCGACGCCGGGGCTGCCGTCCACCAGGGTCACCAGCGAGATAAAGCCGTCGGTCGGAAAATACACATGGCGGGTAGGCGTGCCGGATTCGCAGAGGATGTCGGACAGCACAAGCTGTACGGGCTCGCAGGCGGCCAGCAGGCGCTTGCGGTCACGCAAGGGGAGACGTTGTATCAGGTGATTTTCGACAGGGGCCATCAAGGCTCTCCGGTGAGTGGCGCACCCC
>LNFM01009991.1_pt1 | contig 13552 bp, 10 predicted proteins | sample 596031 | NCBI WGS metagenome assembly LNFM01 (sample SAMN04254537, study PRJNA301005) | activated carbon metagenome | isolation source: dual media filters at the Ann Arbor, Michigan drinking water treatment plant | place: USA: Ann Arbor
CAGCAGGTCGCGCGACTTGAAGCCGACGCCCGGCGCACGCAGGTGACACGGCGCGTGGTAGGCGACCGGGCCTTGCGGCGACGACGAGAAATTCGCGTCGAAGCGCGGCTCGTTGCGGATCGACCACAGGTACTCGCCGGGATCGGCGACCGCCGCCGCGACCTTGCGCGCGCGCTCGCGATCGTCACCGGCGACGAGCTCGGGCCACTCGCGGCGCATCATCATCGAGCACGTCGGATTGATCGCGACGACCTTCGCACCCGCGTCGACGTACGGCTCCAAGATGTCGAGGTTGGTCTTCGCCTTGGCTCGCACGTGCTCGAGATCGCCGCGCTCCCACGCCGGCATGCCGCAGCACACCAGCCCCTCGGCGCAGCGCAGATCGACCTTGTTGCGCTGTAGGACGAACGCGGTGTCCTTGCCGATCTGCGGCTCGTTGTGCTCGACGAAGCAGGTCTGGAACAGGACAGCCTCGCCGCCGGGCGCCTGCTGCGTGAGGCCCTGCGTGCTCGCCCACGACGAGAACGTGTGCGACGCGAACTCGGGTAGCAGCTTGTCGCGGTGGATGCCGAGCACCTTTTCCATGAACCAGCGGTGCAGCTTCACCTTGTTCATGGTGTTCGCGACACCGAGGCTCGCGCGTGCGGCAGTGCCCGCGAGATCCGGATCGCGCAGCACGAAGCTCTGCAGCGTCGGCCGCTGTTCCTGCTTGCGCTGCGCCGCGTGCCGGTGCACGAGCTTGGGAAAATCGAGCTGGAACGGATGCCCGTCGCGCGGCGTGTACGGGCACTGGACCTCGCACAGCTTGCACTGGAAGCACGCATCCATCACCGCTTCGGTGTGCAGCGGCGTCAGCTTGCGGACGTCGCCGTCGCACTCGTCGTCGATCGCCTTGAAGAGGATCGGAAAGCTGTCGCAGTACTTGAAGCACATGCGGCAGCCGTGACACACCTCGAACACGCGAGTGATCTCGCCCGCGAGCGCGTCGCGATCCCAGTAGTGCGGATCGGAAGGGTCGTACGTGAGACCCGGCGTCGGGTGGTACGAGATGTTGCCCTGACCCATCGTCGCGGCAGCATGCGCCGACCCGCGGGCCGGCGGCAAGCGAACGAAAACCGGGACCCACGCTTGCCGCGCGAGTCCCGGTCTCGGTCTCGATCACGAGCGGTGTGCGCCGCTCAGCTGATGCTGTCGAGCAGGCCTTGGAAGCGACCCGCGTGGGACTTCTCGGCCTTCGCGAGCGTCTCGAACCAATCCGCGATCTCGGCGAAGCCCTCTTCGCGGGCGCTCTTCGCCATGCCCGGATACATGTCCGTGTACTCGTGCGTCTCGCCCGCAACTGCAGCGCGCAGGTTGCTGACGGTGTCGCCGATCGGGAGATCCGTCGCCGGATCTCCGACCTTCTTCAGATAGTCGAGGTGACCGTGCGCGTGGCCGGTCTCGCCCTCGGCGGTCTCGCGGAAGTTGCCTGCGATCTCCGGATAGCCTTCCACGTCCGCGACCTTTGCGAAGTACAGGTAGCGACGGTTGGCTTGCGACTCGCCGGCGAAGGCGGCCTTGAGGTTCGCGTGGGTCTTGGTTCCCTTGAGCTCTGGCATGGCGCTGGCTAGATAACACAGGCCGCCCCGGGCGACGAGGGTGGCGCCCTGGACCCCGCGAAACGCCGGCCCGCTCGGGTGGCTGCTACACTCCGGATGGCGAGGCCCGCGGCCGATGGACCACCACGAGCACACCCACGTGACCGAGCTGGGCGCGCTGACGGCGGGGGTCGGCACACACACCGCGTTCGCCGTCGTCCGCCTGCTGCGACGGGGGCAGACCCGCGCCGGCAAGCCGTTCTACGACATCCGGCTGTCCGATCGCACGCGCACGGTCGCCGGCAAGATCTGGAGCGACGCATCGCGGGCGATGTCGGCGGCCGAGGATCTGAAGCCCGGCGATCACGTCAAGGCGTTGTTCGAGATCGACGAGTACAAGGGCGCGCTGCAGATCTCGATCAAGGGCCTGCGCGCCGCGACCCCGGGCGAGCCCGGCTACGACCCGGTCGTGCTCGTCGACGAGGGCCACGATCTCGTCGCCGATCTGCTGTGCGATGTGCTGGTCTTCGACATCGAGACCGTGCCGGCGCACGACCTCCGCAAGGCGCCGTCGACGATCGCCCAGGCCGTGGCGAAGCACGCCGAGCGCAACGAGTGGGACGTGTCGAAGGTGATGAGCCTGTCGCCGTACCTCGGCCAGGTGGTGTCGCTCGCGGTGGGCAACGGCGATCAGGATCCGCGCACGCAGGACGTCACCGTGTTCGTGGTGCCGCCGCCGGGGATGGGGCCCGCACAGATCGCGTTGCTGCCGAGCTGGATCCGACCGGTCAGCGAGCCCGAGCTGCTGCGCGCGTTCTGGACGCTGGCGGGGCAGGCGAGCTGCGTCGTCTCGTACAACGGTCGCGGCTTCGACGTGCCGTTCCTGCTCGGGCGCAGCCTCATCCACGGCGTGCCGGTGCGCGTCGATCTGCTGTCGTCGCCGTCGTACGCCCTGCGCCCGCACCTCGATCTCTTCAACGTGGTCGCGCCCGGCGGCGGCTTCGGCCGCGGCCCCGCGTCGCTCGACGTGGTGTGCTGGGCGCTCGGCGTGACGAGCCCGAAGGAATCGATGGACGGCTCGATGGTCGCGGCGACGTACGCCAAGGGCGACGTCGCCCAGATCGCGCTGTACAACGCCGGCGACGTGCGGGCGACCACTGCGGTGTACCAGCGCGTGCGCGACGGCGTGCTGCGCTTCCGCGACGACTGGTAGCACCCGGCCGCGCGCGACCGGGTGCCTGCGCGTGGGCTCAGCCCTCGGCGGGCTCGGTCCCCTCGGCGGGCGCGTCGGGCGTCGCTTCGGGATCGGGCGCGTCGGTCTTGTCGTCCGCGGCCGCGGGGCACTCCGCGAACTCGCAGTTGGGCCCCGAGCGGGCGACCGAGCTGCCATCGGGGCAGACCTTCGCCTCCTCGGTGCACGCGGCCTTGCCGTCGGGTGGGTTGGTGTCCTTCTTGACGCAGGCGCCGGCCGCGACGGCGAGCGCGAAGCCGAGGAGGGACGCGAGGGTGGTGCGGTGGTTCATGGCCGCTGAACGCCGGCCGAGGGGAGGGACTTTCGGTGGGGGGGCGCGTCCCGTCCTCACTCGTCCAGGGGCACGGAGCCGTGCTCCATCACCGGCGGGGCCTCCGGCGCGACGTAGCCCAGGAAGTCGTACCGGGTGAAGACGTCGACCCGTTCGAGTGCACTCGAGTCCTCGGGGAGAGTGACGTCGAAGTGGTGATGGCAGAACCCCTTGCGTCCGTCTTCGTCCGGGTGCATCTCGCACGGCTGGATCAGGACGTCGAGGATCGGACCGTCGCTGGGGGCCCAGGCGCACACGTCGTCCTCGCCGTCGTGATGTCGCCGACCCGCCTCATCCGCGCACCCGCAGTGCCCCGCCCTCGCACCCCTCGATCCGCACCCCATCGTCCGTCGCCACCAACCGCAGCGGATCCGGCCGCGTCGTCGCGCGATCCAACGCCGTCGTCGCCTCCAACTTCACGATCCCGCCCGTGCCCTCGTCGCGCAGCAGGTCGACCTCGACCAACGCGTCGTAGAAACAACCGATCATGCACCCCCGATCGACGTCCACCTCGCATGCGCTGCCGTCCTCGGCGACACCCACGACCTGGTGCCGCGCCAACGACAGCCGCGCGTGATCGAAGGCCCCCACGCGGCCGACCTCGGCGACGATCTCCGGGGTGCAGTGGTACTCGCGGACGTCGCCGACCTGCTCGCTCCACACGCGGACGCCGGTGGCGTCGGCCAGGGCGAAGCCGCCGCTCGTCACCGCGGGGTTCGCTGGATCGTCGCTGACCACGACCGCGAGCGGGCGATCGGTCGGGCACACGCCGCGCTCGCACAGCACGCGACGGGCCTCGGCGTCGTCGAGCGGGCGTCGGTCGAAGCGCTCGGCGAGCAGCGCGTAGGCCTCGCCCCAGTCGCGGACCTTCGCGGCGACCGGGCTGCGCGTCAGGGTGCAGCGAGCCTCGCGTGCGCCCGGGGTCCCCGCGCGCTTGCGGAACTCGAGCACGAACTTGTCGCTGAACTCGCCGCGGTCGTTCACCCACGGCAGCGCGTTCCAGTCGCGCGTGTCCGCGGGGTTGCGCAGGAAGTCGCCGCGACGCACGAGCTCGAAGCCCGCGGCCTCGAGCTCGGCGACGACGAGCGATTCCTCGATGCGGTGCAGCGACTGACTGCCGCTCGCGCCGGCGCCGGCCTTCGCGTGCGCGTCGACGATCACGTAGCGGCCGCCGGGGCGCAGCGCGTTGCGGACCGCGAGGTTGTGCGCCGCCCGGTCGACGCCCATCCACTCGAAGTCGTGGTAGAAGAGCACGTTCACGACTACGTCGAGGTCGCGCACGTCGGGGGGGAACGGATCGACGAACTCGCGATCGAGCCGCACGACGTTCGCGTTGACCGGCTTCGCGAGCCTCGCCGTCCAGGCCGCCTCGGCGAACTTCTTCCGCACGAACTCGGGGTTCTGGCCGTAGACGGTGCCCGTGGGCCCCACGGCGCGGGCGAGCAGCTCGGTGGTGTAGCCGAAGCCCGCGCCGAGATCCGCGACGCGCGAGCCGGGCGGGAGATCGAGGAACGCCAGGAACTCGGCGGGCCGGCGTCGCGCGTCGGCCGTCCGATCGTCGGCGTCGCGATCGGCCGCGTCGACGATCGTCCGGATCGCGGCCCACTTCGCGGGCGGGATCGCGGCCGGGGCTGCGTCCGGGTCCACGGCCACGGTCGGCTCGGGCGGGACCGGCGTCGTCCCGCGGCACGCCACGGCACCGAGGACGATGCACGCCAGCGCGACACGACGACCACGCATGCGACCAGCCTACCCGAATCGGGCCAGATGCTGGGATTCGCCGGGCGGGGTTGGTACCTTCCGCCTGTGGATGCGCTGCGCCGCCTGCTCGAGTTGATCGCCCGCGAGCTCGAGGCCGACGACGTGCGCATCGAGGTCGGGCTGCGCGAGCCGGACGCCCGCAACGCGTGGTGCGAGCTCGCCGGCGGCTATCGCCTGCTCGCGGTGTTCGACCGCGACCACGCCGACCTGGCCGAGCGACGGGCGAGGCTCGAGGTGCTCGCGCAGACCTTCGCCGCGACGCTTTCGGGCGGGCTCGCCGACGCGCCGCAGATCGCGACCGGCACCGAGCTGGCCGTGCACGCCCTCGACGAGCTGCTGGCCGCGCTGGCGCGGATCGCCGGGGCCACCGCGGCGATGGTCGTCGACGAGCACTCGCCGATGCTGTGGGGATCGTCGCTCATGCCCCGCGGGCCCGAGGACGCCGACGTCGCCGCGTGGATGACCACCGCAGCGATCGCCGCCGCGCGTCACGGCCTGGATTTCGCGGCGCTGCTCGCCGCGCCCGCGACCGTCGAGGCGGCGCTCGACGCCGCCGCGGTCGATCCCGACAACCGCGTCCGCATCTCGCGGGCCCTCGGTCGATTGCACGCGGCCGGCCTGTCGCGCACGCCGTCGCAGTGGCGCGAGTTCGTGATCGCGATGCGGGCCGTCGCTGCGTCGCGCCGCGGTCCCGCGGACGCGCGCCACGTCCCCACGTCCGGCGTGAAGGCGTCGGGCGAGGCCCGCGAGGAGCCGCCCGCCTTCGTGTCGCGCGGCTTCGGTGGCATCTACCGCGTCGTGCTCGCCTTCGCCGACGCGTTCTCCGAGCTCCACGCCGAGTCGGCCCTGATGCGCGCGCTCCCGGTGATCGAGAAGCACGTCGTCGGGCTGCCGCCGGTGGATCCGGGCGGCGGCGGCGGTGGGCAGGTCGTGCGGCTGTTCGGACCGCGGAGCTGAATCGGGGCGGCCCGGCCCCCTCGAGTTCACACCTCGAGTTCGGTGATCGGCGCGTTCGTGTACCCCGCCTCGTATCCGAACTCCGCGAGCGGCAGCCCGGCCCCGCGCAGCGCCGTCAGCAGCGCGCGGGTCGTGTTGTCCCCGTTGCCGCGATAGTGGACGTTGCCCCGCAGGCGCCCGCCACCCTTGCCGCACACGAGCATCGGCATGTCGTCCTGCGAGTGGGTCCAGCCCTCGGCGTGCTCGGTGGCCACGAGGATCGAGCTGTGCTCGAGGAGGTTGCCCGCGCCCTCGGCCGTGTCGCGGAGCTTGCCGAGGAAGTACGCGAGCTGCTCGACGTTGAACTTCGCCACGGCGGCGCCGGTGGTGTAGGGCGAGGGCTCGGTGTGGTTGAGGTAGTGGTGGCCGTCGGTGGCGCCGACCATCCAGAACACCGCCCCCGAGCCGCACGTGGAGTATTGCACCGAGAACGATCGCGTCAGCCCGCACGCGAGCGCGAGCGCCATCAGGTCGCTCATCACCATGTTCTTCTCGACGACGGCCTCGTTGGAGTCGACGTCGGGGAACTCGCCGGGATCGGCGGGCTGCTGACAATCGGCGATCGGCGCCGACAGCCGCGACTCGAGCTCGCTGATGCTCGTGAAGTGCTGATCGAGCCGCTGCTTGTCCTTCGCGCCGACCTTGTTCTCGAGCGACCGGATCTGGTCGCCGACCGAGTCCAGCACCGAGGCCCGGGCCTTGCGCACCAGCGGCTCGGCGGTGCCCTGGTTGAACAGGCGATCCCAGAAGGCGTGCGGGCTCTCCTCCGAGGGGTTCACGTTCGACTCGCCGGCGACGCTGCCGTTGTGCGACAGGTACTGGAACGAGGTGCCCTCGTCGGTGCCGCGGAACCGCGTGACCGCGATCTCGAGCGATCGGTACGGCGTCATGGCCTCGGTCATGAAGTGCGCCGCGGCGACCTGATCGACCGACGGGTACTTCATCGTCGACACGATCGTGTCGCGCACGTCGGCGACCTTGAGGTGCGGACCGCCCGAGCACACCGCCGACATCCCCGAGTGATGCGGGTGGCGCGGCGTGAGCACCGACATGCCGGTCACCACGCTGACGTACTCCTTGAGCGGCACCAGCGGCACGAGCGAGCCGTCGGCCGCGGGCTGCCAGTCGGGTCCGACGGTCGGCGTGAACTGGCCCATGTGCACGCCGTTGCCCATGAACCACAGGCCGAAGCGGGTCGGGATCGCGTCGCCGCCGGCGAACGCGTCGCCGTGGTCGTTCAGCATCAGCCCGAGGATCGGCAGGCCGATCGTGGTGCCCGCGAGTCCGCGCAGGAACATGCGTCGCGCCACGGGACTGCGCAGGGGCGAGGTGCGTCGCAGATCCATGTATGTGTCGCGGTCGCCCTGCTCGGCGCGGACGCGGCGGTCGTTCGTCGTGCGGCTCATTGCGCCACCTCCGGGCTCGCGTAGCGGAAGCCGTCGTTGGTGACCAGCGAGATCACCAGGGAACGGAAGTCGTAGTCGCTCGTCACGAAGTCCTCGATCACCGCGGCCACCGCGTCCTCTTCGCCCGAGGCGGCGAGGTGGGCACCGGCGTGCTCGTAGAAGCGCCGGGCGATGCACTCGCCGGCGGCCGGCAGCTCGGCGACCAGCGCCGCCATCTCGAGCGGGCCTGCGACCGGCGTGCCGTCGATCTCGGTCGCGCTGTCGATCGGCAGGCCGAGCTCGTCGACCGTGCGCCACGCCCCGATCGCGTCGTAGTTCTCGAGGCCGAACCCGATGGGGTCCATCAGGTCGTGGCAGCTGGCGCACTGCGGGTTCTCGCGGTGGACCTCGAGCCGCTCGCGGAGCGTCTGCGGCGGCTGGGTCGGATCGGGCGCAGGCAGCGTCGTGTCGACGCCGGCGGGCGGCGGCGGCACGTCCTGGCACAGCAGCTGGATCCGCACGAAGCGGCCGCGGTGCGTCGGCGAGGTCTGGGTCTTGTTGGCGTTCACCGCCAGGAAGCCCGCCGACGTCAGGATGCCGGCGCGGTGCGATCCGTCGGTGAAGGTGTACGGCCGCAGCTCGGGCCCGGTGATCCCAGGGACGCCGTAGACCTTCGCGAGATCCTCGTTGAGGTACGTGTCGGGGGTGGTGAACAGCTCGCGGAAGTCACCCGAGCCGTCGAACACCGTGGTCTCGAACATGCGCTCGAGCTCGGCGCGCATCGACGGCCCGAGCGTCGCGCTCATCTGCGGGAACAGCTCGACGTTGCGATCGAGCTCGTCGAGCTTGCGGATGTTCATGAAGTCGCGGAAGAAGCCGACCAACGCGGGGCGGGCGCGGGGATCGTCGAGCAGCCGCAGGGCCTGGGCCTCGATCGCGTCGGCGTCGAGCAGCGCATCGGCCTCGGCCGCCGCGAGCAGCGTGGCGTCGGGCGGGGCGTCCTGCAGCAGGTACGACAGGCGGCTGGCCATCTCCCAGCTCGTGTAGCGCAGCAGGTCGGGGCGACCGTCGACCGGCACGCCGACCTCGACGCGGAACAGGAAGTTCGGCGACTGCAGCACGCTCGCCGCTCCGAACTCGATCGCCGCGTTCACGTCGGCGAGGTCGCCGGCGATCGAACCGACGAGGGTGACGAGCGCGTCGAGCTCCTGCGGATCCACCGGCCGCCGCCACGCCCGCTTCGCGAAGCTGCCGAGGAACGCGGCGATGCACGGATCGTCGGCGCTCACCGGCTCGCACCCGACCATCGCCGCGCGGCGGATGGGGTCGGCCCACACCTGGTCGAGCACCGCGTACGTCGCGGCCTCGTACTTCTCGGCGTCGATCGACGAGATGGTCGCGCCGGCGGCGGAGATCGAGGTGAAGCCGTACAGCAGATCGTCCGCGGGGAGATCGGTCGGCAACACGAGCGGCTCGCCGAGCAGCGCGAGCACGCTGTTGTGGAATTGCGGCTGCGTGAGCCGGTGGAGCGTGGGCGCGGCCGGCTCGAGGCTCGCGGTCGGCGGCCCATCACCCGTCTCGCCACCCGTGCCCGCGTCGGTGCCGGCGCCGGTGGCCGACGCATCGTCGCCCGTGGCGCCGCCGTCGGCCCGCGTCCCCTCGACGCCCTGGTAGCAACCCGAGGGGACCGCCGTCAGCAGGAGCCCCGCGATCGCGAGCGTGCGCCCGCGCTGCAGGGGACCGGGGTGAATCGATGCGCCTGCCACGATCGCGACGGTAGCGAAGTCCCGGACGCCCGCCAACGCCCCGGCCGCGCTTGGTTGCGACGCTCTACGCAATCGCGACGCGTGGCGCTGCCGCGTTCGCGCCTGCCGCTACACGATCGGCACCGCGGTGGCCACGCTCCGGCCGCGACGGTACACTCGAGAGGTGGTGAGTGACCCCGCACTCAGGCGTGCGACCTACGAGGATGTCCTCGCCGCGCCCGCGCACATGGTCGCCGAGATCGTGCGGGGCAGCCTCTCTCTGCGGCCCAGGCCTCGCCCGATCCACGTGCGCGCGGCCTCGCGCCTCGGCATGGGCCTCGCGGGCTTCGACGGCGCCGACGCGGGCGGGCCGGGCGGCTGGGTGATCCTCGACGAGCCGGAGCTCCACCTGCACGCCGAGATCCTCGTTCCCGATCTCGCGGGGTGGCGACGCGATCGCATGCCGGAGCTGCCCGCCGACACTGCGTACTTCGAGCTGGCCCCCGACTGGGTCTGCGAGGTGCTGTCGCCGAGCACGGAGCGACTCGATCGAGCGGAGAAGACCGACATCTACGCGGAGCACGGCGTCGCGCACCTGTGGTTGGTGAACCCGGAGCTCCAGACGCTCGAGCTGCGACGACTCGATGGCGCGACGTACCGACGCATCACGGTGCACAGCGGAGCGGTGAAGGTCCGCGCGGAGCCGTTCGACGCGGTGGAGCTCGATCTCGCGTCGCTGTGGGCCCGCTAGCGTCAGTGCGCGGGCGCGAGCGAGCGGCCGAACGCCCACATCACCAGGGCGTGCGCGATGGCCTGGGTGACGCGGTAGATCCACCACGGCAGGCGCGGCTCGAAGTCCCGCACGATGGTGAGCGCCGTGCCCTCGCCGGTCGTGCGGAACTCGAACGTGCCCGACTGCCCCGCGATGGCGAGCGCGCCCCCGACGATGCCGTAGACGAAGCGATCGGGGGCGCTGCGCTCGGACATGGGGGCGAGGACCAGGAGGTCGAGGCCCGTGCCGCGCAGGCGGAATCGCAGGGATCCATCGGCGTCGTGGACGACGCGGAGGATCCACCCGAGGGCGCCGGCGCACCACCGCGCGTACCGTAGGGCGAGCGACGCGGCGTCGAGGCCCGCGGGCGCGGTGATGCGCTGGATGCTGAGCACCGTCGAGCGGACGGGGTTGGGATCCTTCGCCGCCGTCGCGAACGGATCCGCGGTGAGCCGGCCGTCCTCCGCGATCGCGGCGCCGAGGGCCGCCTCGAACGGTGTCGGCGTGAGTCCGGCCGCCCGCGCGAGGCGATCGTCGCGTGCCGTCATCTCGTGGCGCAGGCTCTCGACCAGCGGACCTGCGAGGGCCCGCGGCGCGCCCGTGACGAGCGACAGCCACAGTCGCGACAGGCCCGGGGAGAACAGCGGCACGCCGAAGAAGCGTCGGCGCACGCCCGACAGCGCCGCGACGCGCCGCATGATCTCGAGGTACGAGACGACCTCGGGCGCCGCGATGTCGAAGATCTGACCCGCGCTCGCGGCATCGTCCACCGCGAACGTCAGCAGCGCGACGACGTCCGCGAGCGCGACCGGCTGCGTGCGCGTGTGCGTCCACCGCGGGCACACCATGATCGGCAGCCGCCGCACGAGCCGCGAGACGATCTGGAACGACGAGCCCGCCGCGCCGAGCACCAGCCCCGCGCGCAGCACCGTGACCGGGACGCCGGTGCTCGCGAGCACGCGCTCGACCTCGAGCCGGCTGCGCAGGTGCTCCGAGAGCGCGCCGGGCTCGTCACCGCCGCCGGGGATGAGCCCGCCGAGGTACACGATGCGCTCCACGCCGGCCTTCGCGGCCGCGCGGGCGAAGTTGTCCGCGCACAGCAGATCGATGTCGGCGAACGACGCCTGGGTCAGCCGCGCGCTCGGCATCATGCTGTGCACGAGGTAGACCGCGACGCGGACCCCGACGAGCGCGCGCTCGGTGTCCTCGAGCGAGAGCAGATCGCAGCGCAGGAATCGATCGTAGCCGTCGGACCCCGCGCGATCCTGCCGCGACAGGCCGACCACGCGGTGGCCTGCCGCGAGGGCGGGGCCCAGCGCGCGACCGACGAACCCCGAGGCACCGGCGACGAGGACGGTGGTGGGGCCCGCGGGCGCGGGGAGGGGGGACGGCGGCACCGACGGAATCTACGGCCCAGCCGCGTTTGTGCCAGCGTTCGGGGTGAGGGACGCGTGGCGCCAGCGCGCGCGGGTCGAGGGGGCTACGCCACCGGCCCATTGTGAGCCGGGACATCGACGAGCCGCGAGGTGCCGCGGCGTCGGATGCCGATCCCCGAGCGCCGCGAGTCATCGCGGCCGCGACTCGCTCGGCGCCGCATCGCCGAGCCACGCGGGAGCCAACCAGTCGTCGTCGGCGTCCGCGAAGGCTCCGACGAAGCCCGCATCGACGTCCGCGCCGTTGGACGCCGCATCCGCATGGTCACGCCACCCGCCGCTGGGCACGGGCCGTGGCCGGGGCCCCGTGCAATCCGGCACGCCCGAGGCGGGGTCGAGGAGGTTTCGCGGAAGGAAGACGGCGCGCTCGTCGAGCCCGTGGTCGTCGTCCTCGTGCGGGCCGTCGGCTTCGGTCGGAGTCTCGACGTGGGCGATCGCCGCATCGCGCGAACCGCCGAAGACGGAGTGCGCGACGTCGAGGTCGGTGTCGCGGCCACGGACGTCGAGGCCGACGTCGAAGCCGAGCACGAGCGCATTGCGGATCACGGCGGCGCCGCCGTTGCGCAGCAGGATGCCGTAGCGCTCCCCGGGCTGCACCGTCACCGGTCCACACAGGGTCGCGTTCGCGATGCGCGGGGCGGTGCGCGGGACGATCGAGCCGCCGGATGGGTCGCCGTCGGCCTCGATGCCGTTGGCCCCGGAGTCCGTGGGTAGGGCGAACGCGAACAGGAACTGCAGCGCTCCGGCGTAGCCGAGGTCGAAGTCGAACGCATCGTCGCCGGGGGCCTCGCAGACGAGATGATGCGCGTCCACGGTGCCGCCGAAGAACTCGAAGCAATCGTCGGTGGTGTGGCGGACCGCGACGTGATCGATCCGCGTGCCGCGACCCACGCCGGCGAGGGTGAGGCCGTTGATCTCGTTGTTGGGCCCGATCGTGACGCCGCCGTACTCGATGCGAACCCAGCGGAGCACGCCGCTGTCGTCGTCGGGCCGATCGCCGCCGAAACCACCGCGATCGGTCAAGCCCTCGACGTGCCCGAGCGAGGGGCGCCCTTGGGCGTCCTGGGCATTGGTCGGGGCACGACCGAGCAGCAGCACGCCGCCCCAGTCGCCGGCGCGACGGTCCTCGGGGGCCCTCGAGCTGGTGAAGACGATGGGGCGTTCGCGGGTGCCCTCGGCGACGATGCGCGCGCCGGGCCGCACGACCAGGGTGCCGCGGGTCGCGACGTCGCCGAGGATCGTGGTGCCCGGCTCGATCGTCAGCGTCGCCCCCGCTGCGACGTAGGTGGTGTGCTCGAGGCGATACGTCACGTCGGCGCGCAGCACTGCATCGGTGTCGAGATCGCCGGTCAACGAGACGATGCGTGGCGCGGTGATCGACCGCGCGACGTCCGGAGGAATCGGAGGCGCGGCGCTGGGCGACTCGCCGGCGAGGCCGGCGACCAACGTGCCCTGCGCCGCGGATGGGTTGCGGGTGAGCGCATGGAGCGTCCACGCCACGGGGATCGCAGCTGCGAGCGCGACCGGCACGAGCCACCGTCGCCGTGGGCGGCTCGGCGTCGGCAGCCCTCCTGGGTCTTCGAGGCCAGGCGCCGCGCCGTCGACGTCGAGCAACCGCCGCGTGATCTCCTCGGGCCGCGGCTCGTCGACGAGGATCGCCGGGGGCATGGGTCGATCCGGCGGGGCGCGCATGGCCCTGCCGATCAGCGCGCCCGAGCGTTCGCGGTCGTCTGCGAACCCGTCGCGCACGATTGCCCCGAGCATCCAATCGCTGGGCACGTCGTCTCGGTCGACGATCTCCTGACCCAGCGCGGTCCGCATCTCCTCGGCAGTGGAGAAACGCAGCGCCGGATCGACGGCGAGCGCGCGGGCGACGATGGCCGTGAGTGAGGCCGGCACCGCGTGATCCTGCGGCGGCCAGGGGATCGCGCCGGCGGCCAGGCGATTGGCGAGCTCGAGCTCGGGCAGCGCCGGCCACAGACGCGAGGACGTGACGCACTCGGCGAGCATCACCCCGACGGCGAACAGATCGGCGCGGCGATCGATCGGTCCGCCGCGCACCTGCTCGGGCGCCATGTAGGCCAGCTTGCCCTTGAACATGCCGTGCTTGGTCTGCGCCAGCGAGTCCATCGCCTTGGCGATGCCGAAGTCCACCAGCTTGACGTGACCGTCATAGGTGACGAACACGTTCTGCGGGTTGACGTCGCGGTGGACCACCTCGAGCGGCTCCCCATCGTAGTCGCACAGCTCGTGGGCGTAGTGCAGACCGGCGAGCAGATCGTAGAGGATCCGCAGTCGCGCGCCGACGGTCAGCCGCACCC
>LNFM01009992.1_pt1 | contig 13551 bp, 9 predicted proteins | sample 596031 | NCBI WGS metagenome assembly LNFM01 (sample SAMN04254537, study PRJNA301005) | activated carbon metagenome | isolation source: dual media filters at the Ann Arbor, Michigan drinking water treatment plant | place: USA: Ann Arbor
CCTGATCACCGAACTCGAAAAGAAGTAGGTCGACTGCTGATGTAAAGAATTCGAGGACGGCGCGACGACCCGCATGCGGCTGACGAGAAGGTCCCGTTCATCCTTGGGGCGGCAACTCGTCGACGAGGCGATGGTGGTAGCGCGGGCCGCCGACAGCCCATGAGAAACGCCGTGGGTGACGAGGATGGCCAAGCGGGCCAGCATGCCGCCGGGTTTTCGCGCGCCGATGGCCGAAGATCTGGATCGCTTTAGGACGCTTGTACTGGACTGGCTGTCGGGGGTGGTGCACGTGCTCGGACAGCAGTTCGGCGTGCCGACGCCCCCCACTGCACCGCGTACCGGGCGCTCGAGCTGCACAAGGACGGCCGGGCCCACAGCAACCTGAACCCCGCGCGCCAGTGATCAGCCACCCGCAAGAAAAGCGTTCACCATCGCAAAGAACTGCTGGCCGCGTCCGGCGCAACCCCATGCAAAGCCGGGGTAATGGGTGCGCATGGGCCTGCTGGCGATACGACGACAGGTTCTCACAAACGACGTCGTCGTCGGAGGTCCGGCCGTCAACGGGCAGCTATAGGGCGCCGAATCGCGCGACCCGGAGGACCGCCGAGGGTCGGATGCGACTGTAGACTGAAGTGACAGGCGGTCACTCGACCTGAATTTCAGGGCTACGGCGGGTGACCTGCACATTGCGGCCGTTGGCACCGATGTCCCTCAACGGCAGATCAGGTTTAGGTTTATTCAACGTCTGCCCGCTGGCGGGCTCGCGTCACCCACCCTAGTCACGTCAAGGGCAGACATCGAACAAACCTAAACCAATCCTGACGTTGGGCCAGTGGCCTGGATGGGGCGGGAATGCATCGGTTACCTGACGTTCAGCGCCAAGGCGCGCTAAAAGACTGCTTCTCTGTGCGGATACAGAGCGATAGCTAGGGTAGACGAATGAAACGGCAGTGGTGGGGGCCTGTAGTTTTACAGCATTTACACGAACCTGCCGCTTAACTTCTTGCTCGGCGATGTCGCTAGGCGCCTGGACCCAGCCTAGTCGTTGCCACCTGGACTGTTCGGGTTCAGGGCCGTTGACGTAGATCAAGACATCATGCCCGTTCAGGAATAGGATGCATCTCGCTACGTCGGGTTGCCCCTTTCGTGACGAACGGATGCATCTGCGTCGAATGAATACGCTGTCGTTCATGGGTTCGTTTCACCGCCACCGCAAGGGATTGGCGATGTGGATGATCGTATTGTGGGCGCTGCTGATTGCCGGCACAGCGTTAGCCCATTGCTGCCATGAAGCCTCGTCGATGGCGCACCAGTCCCATGCGGCAGACGTGGTGGATTCCGATGGAGCATTCGGCGCGCACGACGAGCACCCCCACGGGGCGGCGCTGGAATGCCCCGAGTGGATTGCTATCGCCGCGGTCACGCCCGACGCGGCGGTGGCGGGCGCTTTGGCCGATGGGCATAGCGCTGTGCCCCCAGTCGCACGTCCGTTGCGCGTTGCCTCCGTGTCGGTTCCGTCGTTCCCCCGGCATTACTTCGTCTCCTTACCTCCGCGGCGCAGTTATCTGCGGTTCTGTCGGTTCCTTGAATAGATCCTGAGTCGTCGCGTCCTCGGTATCGCGCGAGTAGTACATGCGCGATCGTTCGGGGCCGCATACGCGTATCGGCTTTCCCCGACCGCGTGATGCTCACGTTTGTGCGCACTTTCGTTCGTGATCGCAGACGACTCGGTCTTCAACAGGTTCAAGGAGCTTCACATGAAAAACGACTACAGTCATGCAAGTTCCCTTGGACTGACGAGGGAATCCCGATGCGTACGCCGCCGTTCCGGGCATTGCGGCTTACCTGTTCTTCCTCGAGCACCGGGAACATCGCGTGCTCGGTTACCTGCCATACCTCTTCTTGTTGGCACATCTGCTCATGCACCTTCATGCATCGCGGGCACGGATATCATGATCCAGGCTCTCCGGCCGGAAAGAACGACGACCGGAGGCCGCTATGAACGCCACCGCACCGGCCGATGGCCTTTGGCCTTTGGCCTCGTGTTCTCGTCAACTCGGCAGTCTTCATCCTCTTCGCCTTCAGCTCCACCAAGCGTCGCACACGGCGCGACTGGCGCTCCATCGGCGCGGCGTTCATCGTTGCGCTATTCACCGAGGTGTACGTTATCTTGCTCACGGTCCATTTACTGTCCGGCTGGCTGGCGAGTTGATTCCTGGGCGTCGACTGGCTTGCTTACAAAGCGGGCCACCTGTCGACGATGGCGTGCGGCCGATCTCTACCACGCGCAGAGGTCCCATCGTCTTGCCACGGCGTGCCCCTACGCGCGCATACGGCATCCGCAGTACGCGGGCGTTACCGTCATCAAGTTCGGCGTCCTGCTGAAGTGGCCGACACTGTTGACGGTCGTCATGTTCACGATCCTCGTCATCACCTATACGCGGCCTGCGCACGCCGAAGTGCGTGCTGCATCGACCGAGTTCGGCGACGAGTACCGTCGTTACATGGAACGCAAACCGAGGTTCATCCCTCGCATCGGCGCAGGATCGGCTGCAACGCATCCTCCGACATGATCATGAGTGCAAAAGGTCCTTCTGCCATTTACCCTGCGAGCCCGACCGCTCGCGCTATCTAACCACGTCAAGGAGCAGACATCATGAAACAAATCGCACACAGCATCGCCGTTGCCGCCTTCGCCCTGTCGTCGCCCGCCGTGCTCGCGGCGGACGATCATCATCCCGCCGAGGGCAAGAAGGTTGCGGCACCGGCGAAGTCGGCAGGAGATCGGGCATCCATGCAGGACCGGATGAAGAGGATGCAGGAACAGATGGACCGCATTCAGAAGACGACCGATCCCAAGGAACGCCAGAAACTGCTCGACGAGCACCGCCAGACCATGATGGAGAACATGAAGACGATGCGCGGCATGGGCATGCACGGCGATGCAAAGGGCGGGCCGATGAAAGGCGACTCCGCAGCGCACGCCGCCCAGATGGAACAGCGTATGGACATGATGCAGATGATGATGGAGCACATGATGCAGCGCGAATCGATGCGTTCACCAAGCAAGTAACGGGCTCGGATCGAAGTCGGTGCTCTCGTCGGGCTATGCCCGAACAGCACCGGCTGCCGGCGATTCAAGGAGAAAGCGCATGAGGACGAGACGAAGAATATTGGGCGGCGCGCTTGCCGCGCTGCTGATGCCCGCTGCGTTGGCGCAGTCGAAACGCCCGCGGATCGAGGTATGGAAGAGCCCGACGTGCGGTTGCTGCAAGGACTGGATCGAGCACATGCGGCTCAACGGATTTGAATCGACGGTGCACGACACGGGCAACAACGAGGTACGAACCCGCCTGGGCTTGCCCGTCAAGTACGGCTCCTGTCATACGGCGACCGTCGGGGGGTACGTGCTCGAAGGGCATGTCCCCGCGAGCGAGGTTCAACGCTTGCTCAAGGAGAGACCGCGTGCGTTGGGACTGGCGGTGCCCGGGATGCCGGTCGGTTCGCCCGGTATGAACGGTCCCGAATACAAGGGGCGCAAGGATGCGTATCAGGTGCTGCTGATCAGCCGTGACGGAACGGCGACGCCGTACCGATCCTATCCATGATCCTTTCTGCTGCTGAAGAGGGTGTCGATGATCGGACAGGGCCCACTCGGCCTGGTGTGCTCGCATTCGTGAAGCAGGTGCTTCAGCGTGCGGCGCATGCGGGTGAGGTCCGAAATCTTGCTCTCGATTTGTGTCAGGCGCGCAGCAGTGATGCGTCGGATCGACGCGCGGTCGGTGCCGTCGTTCAGGCGCAGCAGACCGGCGATCTCGTCCAAGGTGAAGCCAAGGTCCTGGGCACGCTTGATGAAGCGTATGCGTTGCACGAGCGCGAACGGATAGTGTCTGAAGCCGCCGGTGCGTTCGGGCAGAGGCAGTAGTGCGCGCTCCTGGTAGTAGCGAACGGTCTCTATACCCACACCGGCCGCCCGCGCGAGACGGCCGATCGTGAGCGTGGGCGCAATGTCTGCATGCATGAGAAAAAGTCCTTGACCCTGGGGTTGGGTACGGAGTGTAGGCTCTTCTCCTACCCTGACCAAGCAATGGGAGACGCCCATGAATGAGACCCGACCCGGCACCGCGCATGCGGTCCACGAACATGTTCGCGACACGCACTGCACGCATGCCGGCAATGCGACCGATCACGAACACGGTTCGCACGATGACCCGCACCATCATGCACATGAGGACCATCACAACCACGGTGGGACAGCAGCGGCTGCCGAGGTGCCACCGGGGACGGTCTACACCTGTCCGATGCACCCGGAGATCCGGCAGGATCATCCGGGCGCGTGCCCGAAATGCGGCATGGCCCTGGAACCTGAGTTGCCGAACATCGAGGACGAAGAGAATCCGGAGTTGCGCGACTTCCGCTGGCGCTTCTGGGGAACATTGCCGCTGACGATCATCGTTACTGCCTTGGCTATGCTCGGCCATCGACTGGCGTTGTTCGATATGGCGACGCAAAGCTGGATCGAACTCGTGCTCACGGTGCCGATCGTGCTTTGGGCCGGCTGGCCGTTCTTCGTGCGGGGCGCGCAGTCGATAGTTCACCGCAGCCCGAACATGTGGACCCTCATCGCGATCGGCACGGGGTCGGCTTTCGTGTACAGCGTGGTCGCCACCTTGGCGCCCGGGCTGTTCCCGGAATCGTTCAACGCCATGGGACGAGTGGGGGTCTACTTCGAAGCTGCGGCCGTCATCATCACGCTCACCCTGCTGGGTCAGATGCTGGAATTGAAGGCTCGGTCGCAGACATCCGCGGCGATTCGGTCGCTGATGGGGTTGGCGCCGAAGACGGCGCTCCGTATCAACGCCGATGGGACCGAGCAGGATATCCCGCTCAATCACGTGCATGTCGGGGACGTGCTGCGAGTACGCCCCGGTGAGAAGGTGCCGGTCGACGGTATCGTCATCGAGGGCGGCAGCGCGGTGGACGAATCGATGCTGACCGGCGAACCTGTGCCGGTGGACAAGCGCCCGGGCGACAAGCTCATCGGGGCGACGATGAACACGACCGGTGCGCTCATCCTGCGATCCGAGAAGGTGGGATCGCAGACCATGCTCGCGCAGATCGTTGCAATGGTGGCGCAGGCGCAGCGCTCGAAGGCGCCGATGCAGCGCATGGCGGATCACGTCGCGGGCTATTTCGTGATGACCGTGGTCGGGATCGCAGTCGCCACCTTTTTCGCTTGGGGGCTCTTCGGGCCGGAGCCGAGTTGGGTCTATGGCCTCGTCAACGCCGTGGCCGTGCTCATCATCGCGTGTCCGTGTGCGCTTGGGCTGGCAACGCCCATGTCCATCATGGTCGCCACCGGTAATGCAGCCACCCGGGGCATCCTGTTTCGGGACGCTGCAGCCATCGAGAACTTCCGTCGCATCGACACGCTGATCGTCGACAAGACTGGTACCTTGACCGAGGGGAAACCGGCCTTCGATCGTGCGGTCGCGGCGACCGGCGTCGACGAGGCCGAGGTGCTGCGTCTCGCCGCGAGCCTCGACCAAGGCAGTGAACATCCGCTGGCGCGCGCCATCGTCGATGCGGCCCGAGCCCAGGGACTGCGGCTCGAAAAGGTCGAGGCGTTCGAATCGAGCACCGGAATCGGGGTGCACGGCCGCGTCGGTGGTCGTAGCTTGGCGCTCGGTAATCTCGCCCTGATGCAGGAAATCGGCGTCGATGTGTCGCCACTCGCCGAGCAGGGCGAGCTGCTTCGCGGCGAGGGGGCGAGCGTCATGCAATTGGCAGTCGATGGTCGGTTGGCGGGCCTCCTGGTCGTCACCGATCCGATCAAGGCATCAACCCCGGAGGCACTCGCCAGACTGCATGAGGCCGGGGTGCGCGTCGTGATGGCGACAGGCGACGGAATGCAGACCGCAAGAGCCGTGGGCGCTCGGCTCGGCATCGACGAGGTGCATGGTGAAGTGAAGCCCGCAGACAAGCTCGAGTTGGTCGCGCGTCTGCAGCGTGAGGGCCGCGTGGTCGCGATGGCAGGGGATGGCATCAATGATGCGCCTGCGCTTGCCAAGGCCGATGTCGGTGTCGCCATGGGGACCGGTACCGACGTCGCCATGAACAGCGCCCAGGTGACGTTGGTGAAGGGTGACCTGCGTGGAATCGCGCAAGCGCGCCTGATGTCGATCGCGACGATTCGAAACATGAAGCAGAATCTCTGGTTCGCCTTCATCTATAACGCAGCCGGCGTACCGCTTGCGGCGGGCGTACTTTTTCCTCTGACGGGCTGGTTGCTGTCGCCAATGATCGCCGCGCTGGCGATGAGTTTGAGTTCGGCGTCGGTAATCGGCAACGCACTCAGGCTTCGGAGAGATCATTGACGCAGTAATCCGGCTGGAGGTGGACGATCGCGTCCGCTGGCCGGATCGAGCACCGGGCCGGCGTCTCGGCAGACCGTCGGTATTCCATCGGTGCCAAGTTCTGTTGACCGTTGGATACCCGCCGCTCAGCCGGTCCAGGGTCGACGACTGAATTGGCCGACGACGAGCCAATGGGGTGGCGGCCGCTCCAACTACGTGGCAGGACGTCGGCCTCAACGGTCATTCGCCAGTGTTGGGTTCGACGTCTGTCGCGCCGCCCCGAACTGTGCCGTGCGACTCGAGAGACACCCGCCATCGAGTGCCAAAGAATCGAAATGATCAACAAGCGGATGCAATCGTCAGCGCGCATACGATCGACGTCCCGCGAGTTCTGACAAGACATAGACCCTTGATGCCCCAGGGCTCGATGCGCTCGACATGAAAGAACAAGACGCGACGAAGGCGGACGCTGCGTAGCCAGTCCGACAAGGTGTCCTGGCTCATCCCGGCGCCTCTTTGGCCCAAACTTCTGCCGCGAAAGCGGGCTCTCACCCCGGACGATGCACGTTGCGGGCCGCGCCGAGCCAGTTCATGCCTTCGTCGAGGAACCGCGCGTATCGTTGCGCGGCACGCAATTGGTGTGTGATCGGCGCCAGTGGCCGAGACCGGGCAACTTCACGAGCCCGACTCGGGGGGCGGTGGCCGGCCCGCAGGGCTCGTTTTGAACGCGTCAGGGATCGGTCGACATGGCTTCGATACGGTTGCTACCAATCGCGAATTCGTCGGCGAATAGGTAGTTCAAAGCACCGTTTTCGCTGGTTGGCACTGCCTATCCAGTGCGTCGGGCGGTCAATCGCATGATGGTCGTGAAGCATTCGTTTTCTAGAGGCCTTCTTGAACCTGATATCGCCCCGAGGCACAACGTTTCGACGCACTCTGAACACCGCACGCGAGCGCAGGGCGCCTCGAATCTCCAGACCGGTTGCAGAACCGCGTTGGTCTTGAGGATCAGCCCGCCGGGAACAGCGCCTGCGGCCATGTTGGCAGGCACATATACGTGAGGATCCTCACAAGGGCACAACCGAGTCTTCGATCGCGATGATGATATTCAGTTGACCGCCACACACGCAACGCTCGACGTCGATGTCGAACACGCGCTTGAGCCACCGCACCCCGAACCGTTGCGGTGTTCAGGACCAGTTCACCTCGCTGAGCTGCGGCGGCCTAGCCGGGGCACTGCGTCTCGTAAGGGTCGGGAATTCGCGTACGCCAGAAAGGGAAGCGGCAGTTCGCCGCGCCCGGGCTTTTCGTTGATGAGGTGAGCCTAATTTGTAGGCATCACTCCTTGGCTTCCGCAAACCCACGCGACCCGTGCAAGCGCCGTGCCTCGGGAACGACCCTGGGTCATGACCCCCGGGTCTATCGCCGGGACAACGTCACTTCACGAGGAGGTGCGCCTCCTTGGCGACGCGCTTCCACGTCTTGAGTTCGTCGGCGATCAGACGCTGGAACTCCGCCGGCGTTTTTGACAGCGGCGTGGCCGCATCGGCCAACAGACGCTTGTGCGTGGCCGGATCGCCGACGACGTTGGTGATCTCGCGATGCAAAACCGTCATTTCCGCCTTAGGCACGCCGTCGGGGGTTGCGATACCCCACCAGACGCGAACGTTGTAATCCGGATAGCCGGATTCAGCGACCGTCGGAACGTCCGGCAGCACGGGTACGCGCTCCTTCGAGCCGACGGCGATGAACTTCAGGCGGCCTTGTCGCGCAAGCGGCAAGGCCTGCGTGATCGACGTGAACATCATCGGAATCTGACCGCTCATGACGTCGATCATCGCCGGCCCACCGCCCTTGTACGGCACGTGGACGAGGTCAACGCCCGTCTTCATCTTAAACAGCTCGCCGCCGAAGTGATTGAAGCCGCCGACGCCCGTCGATGCATAGGAGATGGAAGCCGGCTTAGCCTTGGCGCGCCGGACGAGCTCCTTCACGTCGTTCACGCCCCAATTCGGATCAACGACGATCGAGTTCGGCGACGCTCCGATCGTGGCAATCGGATCGAACGACTTCTGGATGTCATAAGGCAGCTTTCTCACAGCCTGATTCATGACCCACGATGTCGATACGATGAGGATGGTGTAGCCGTCGGGCTCGGCCTCGGCGGCGAGACTGGCGCCGATGATGCCGTTGGCACCGCCCCGGTTGTCGATCACCACCTGCTGACCGAGACGGTCGGAAAGCTTTATTCCAAGATAGCGTGCGAGCACGTCGTTGCTCCCGCCTGGGGGATAGGGAACGACGAACCGGATCGGTCGCTGCGGAAAATCATTAGCTGCGGCAGTATCGACTGGGAATGCGAGCATCATTGCGTGTGTGCATACGGCAACTGACAGACCGGGCTTCACGTAGGGCATTTTCATGAACGCCTCCTCGCTGATCTGCATCGCGGATCGATGCGTCAAGCTACGAAAGCGGGTCGACGTGGAAGTTCAAAAAATGAACCATTTCTGTCGCATTTCTACGGCTCACGACATTCGAATGCAGCAAGGGGCTTACGGTACTAGGGCAACTGCGGCAATCTCGAGTCGGTAGGTGCAGTTGCTGCCTCGCGCATCGCTTTGATGCCCTTACTGGCCCGCTCTCGAAGTGTTCTTCCCGCGGGGTCGATCTAGCATCTGCGCATGTCTTCGCAGAGATCGTAACGATTGGCGACGAACTCGAGCGATTCCGTCGGGCGTGTCTTACGCCCGGTCACAACAACTAGAGCGACCTGAACTTCAGGGCAACGACGGCTGATCTGCACATTACTCCCTTCGGCATCGACATCGATAAACGACGGCAATGGTTTAGGTTTGCTCGACGTCTACTCGTAACGTGACGAGGGCGGGTGACGCGAATGCGCCAGCGGGCAGAAGATGAATAAATCTCTAGGGACGAAACCGAGGAACGCCGCTATGCGGGCGGGTAGGGCAGGGGGTTATGGGTGTTTGACCTTGCCGTATCGCCCATTTCGCCGCTACTGGCTGACCTGCTCCGGGCGCAATGAGCGCCATCCGGGTCGATTTATGCGTTGCCGATAGATCGTTGCTCCGAGCATCACCCATCGAACCGGTTACCTGCACAGGTTAAGCGGCGCCAACAAAACGCCGTTGAGGCTACCGTCGATTCCACGAAGCCGCCGTGTTCGCTCCGGCGTGAGTATGGAGCAGCGGGATCGTGCATCCGGATCGGATCTTGGGCCCTCTCGGGCTCAGATCAGAGCTTGAGACCATCGCTCGTGATGATCAGCTCGATCTCGGCGTCGTCCTCCTCCATCTGTGCGGCCACCTGCTCCGGGCCAACGACCTGCCGTAAGCACGGCGTAGTCCTAACACGCAGGCATTTCGTCAATGCAACCAAGACCAAGACGCATCGGCATCGACTGCCTCCTGGCTAGGGCGACAGGTTCGCGAAGTGCTAAATCGGCATGTGTCATTCGCACGCGAAGCGGAACGGTGCGGCCGGGACACTGTCGTAACTCGGACCTGGAAGAAATCTCTACGTCGTTGATATTACGTAGGTTCTCTCGCATTGGTAAGTGCCCCGTAGGCAACCGCCGTAGCGTGCCCACGCAGGGTAGACCGTAGTCAAAGACTGCGGCAGCTGCGCACCGCCGAAGTTTGGCGGATCGTTCGTCGGAGGCATGCATGCCTCGTAACTCGCAGGAGGAAAACAACTCATGAAGTGGCTAATCCGAGGATGCATGATCGCAGTTCAAGCGACCGCGCTGATGTCGGCCGCACACGCGGCGGACTTTCCACGCAAGGTAACGCTCATCGTTCCCTATGCCGAAGGCGGCGGCGGCAGCGTGTACACGCGGTACTTCGCACCTTTCTTCGAGAAGCATCTACCCGGCAATCCCACGATCATCGTACGCAATGTCCCGGGTGGCAGCTCCGTCAAGGCGTTCAACCAGTTCATGCAGGACCCGGAATCCGACGGCTCCACCGTCGCCAATTCCGGAACCTCCACGTTCTACAAGTACGTGCTGGGCGAGAAGGCCGTCAAGTACGACTGGAGGCACATGACGCCGATACTGGCGTCACCGTTGGGTGCACTCGTCTATGTCCGTAAGGAGCTCGGCGTGGGTACCGGGGAGGTCGAAAAGCTCAAGGGCAAGGAACTCACTATCGGCGCACGTTCGCCGACCTCGGGGGACATCAACATCCTGCTCGCGTTTCACCTGCTCGGCCTGGATGTGAAACCGATCTTTGGTCTCAGTACCGGCAAGCGGCGACTCGCATTCCAGCGCGGCGAGGCCAACGTCTGCCAGGACAACACGGCGGCCTACACCAAACATGTTCTGCCTCTGATCAAGGAGAACACCGCCGTACCGCTGTTCACGCTCGGCTTCATGAAGGCCGACGGCACCATCGGCCGTGATCCCATGCTGCCCGAGATTCCGACGTTTCAGGAGGTCTACAAGCGCATGCACGGCAAGGAGATCTCGGGTCCCGCGCAGCGAGCCTGGCGTTCGCTCTTCACGGTCCGCGTGATGTCGGCCAAGATGTTCGTGCTCCCCAATACGACGACGCCCGAAATCATGAAGACATACCATCAGGCCATGGCGAAAATCCTCAAGGATCCGAAGTTCATCGCCACGCGCGAGAAGGTGATCGGCCCCTATGACCAGTCGATCGGCAAGGATGCCGAGGCAGTGAAGCAGGCCGCCATCGAATTGGACGACGAGGCCCGGGCCTGGCTGCTGAAATGGTTGAAGGACGACTACGACGTCACGATCAAGTAGCGCAATTCGCGGTCTTGATGCAACGGAGCGTCCATGTGCCGCTCCGCTTTTTTTGCCCCGCTTCGGATGGAACCGTCAGAGCGAGAACGGCCAGGGCAGCGGCACATACTCCTGCAGCAGGCCGGTGGGATACTCGAGAACGAGCGCCTGCCCAAACACGGCCAACAACACGAGAAAGCCGACCGCAGCCATGATCGACAGTATGTAGCTCGCTCGCGCCTCCAGACGAAGGAAAACGAAGATGAACACCGCGATCGAGATGACGAATCCGAGCAGCATCGACAGGAGCAGAAGCGCGACCATCCATGCGAGGTAATACCAGTCGCCCCGCGCGTGGCGGCGTTCCAGCAGCGTATCCTTGTTCGCGTCGAAGAGCACCACCGTCGGCGTCTTCGCCGTCGCCATGCGAATCGCGATCGCCGCAAGGGGCAGTAGTGTCAGTACGCCCACGGTGAGCGGAAACACCGACATGCTGAACACTCGCGGCAAGGAATCCCAAATGGCCCAGAGTGCAAACACGATGAGCAGGCCCAGGAAGGCGAACTGAGGCATCTTGTGCGAAGGCGCGTAACGAGGATTCGTGCCGAGATCCCGCACCGTGCGTTTGGTGCGCAGCCCGACGACCACGGAAACGATGACGAGCACGGTGAGCACGATCACGATCGGACGCTCGAAGATCCCGAAGCCGTACGCCTGGACCGTCTGGTAGATCGCGTCTTCCACCTTGTCCGAAAGCACGAAGCCGATCAGCAACGCCGGCCGCGACCACCCGAATCGCTTCATGAAGACGCCCAGTGTGCTCAGAAGCAGCAACAGTAGTAGATCGCCCCAGTCGAGATTCGCCTGGTACGCCGCGAAGAACACGATGCCGATCATGAGCGGCGCAATGATCGCGTAGCGTATGGTGGTCAGGCTCGCGATCGGACGTGCGAGGATCAGGCAGATTCCCGCACCGAAGATGTTCGCGAGCGCAATCGACCATATGATCGTGAACGTCAAACCGAGATGCTCGTCCACCATCGACGGTCCGGGCTCGATGCCGACCAGAATCAGTCCGCCGAGCAGCAGCGCCATCGAGCCGGATCCCGGAATGCCGAAGAGCAGCGTCGGCACGAGCGCACCGCCCTCTTTTGCATTGTTCGCCGATTCGGGCGCGATCACCCCCCGGATGTCGCCGCTGCCGAACTTGTCACGGTCTTTGCTGGACTGGACGACGTGGCCGTAAGCGATCCAGTCCACCACCGAGCCGCCCAGGCCTGGCAGGATGCCCACGAGCGCGCCGATGATCGCGCAACGCAACGCGATCCACTTGTGCTGCACGAAATCCTTCACGCCCTGAATCCAGCCCACACCCAGCTGTCCGGTTTCGGAAATCGTCTGTTGTCGCCGCAGCAGGTCCACCACCTCCGGGATCGCGAACATGCCGAGACCGACGAGGATCAGCGGTACCCCGTCGGTGAGATAAAGCAGGTCGAAGGACATACGCATCTCGGCCGTGGTGTAGGCCGTACCGATGGCGCCGAGCAGCAGTCCGATGCCGCAGGCCGCGAGACCCTTCAACGCGCTTTCGCCCGTAAGCATCCCGATCATCGTGAGCGCCAGCACGACGAGCAGCAACTGCTCGCCGAACCCGAACGACAGGATGATCGGTTTGGCAGCGAACACCGCGCCGGTCAGGACGAGCGCGCCGAACACGCCACCGAACAAGGACGATGTGAACGCCGCACTCAGCGCCCGTGCAGCCTGACCGGCCTTGGCCAGCGGAAAGCCGTCGACGACGGTCGCCTGTGACCCGGCCGTTCCTGGCACGCCCATCAGCACCGAAGGAAAGGTATCGGAGGTTGTCGTCACCGCCGTAAGGCCGATCATGATCGCCAGCGCGTCGGCCGGATCCATGCCGAAAACGAAAGGCAGCACGAGCGACAGACCCGCAATCCCGCCCAGGCCCGGCAGCAGACCGACCGACAGGCCGATCACGACGCCGAGTATGAGAAACCGCAGATGCGAGGGACTGAGCAGTTCCATGAGTGCCGTAAGTATGATCTCCATCTCGGATTTGCTCCTCCATGGTGAAAATTTGGCTGGCCATTGTCCTTCACTCGCCGCTTCAAGACAGTCCGCGACATCACGCAGCTAATTGCCACTACGCGATTTCCCGCTGTCATCGGTTTTCCCCTTGCGCCGGCTGCGCCACCGCACCGCGTCGCCGCCGCGCAAGGGATTCGATGGCGGACGTAGTAAGCGCGCAATCCCCCGGCACCTTGGCATCGACAGTTCACCGTGTGCGTTCGTTGCATCGTTCCCTTGAAAGAGGACCTTCTCGTCAGCCGCATGCGGGTCGTCGCGCCGTCCTCGAATTCTTTACATCAGCAGTCGACCTACTTCTTTTCGAGTTCGGTGATCAGG
>LNFM01015732.1_pt1 | contig 13551 bp, 10 predicted proteins | sample 596031 | NCBI WGS metagenome assembly LNFM01 (sample SAMN04254537, study PRJNA301005) | activated carbon metagenome | isolation source: dual media filters at the Ann Arbor, Michigan drinking water treatment plant | place: USA: Ann Arbor
CGGCGTACAGCGTGCCGCCGGCCAGCTCGCCGAACACGCGCGGCGCGGCGAAATAGATCGGCCCGCCGGCGCTCGCCTCGCCGCGACTGAAGTCACCCCGGGTGGCACGGTCTACGAACAGTTCGCCGCGTGGCACGCGATTGGTCTCGAAGTAGACCAGCTGATGCGCGCCTCCGAGCACCGGTAGCAGCGCCCCGTCCTTGCCGCGTCGCACGTCCAACGGGCGCGAGCAGTAGGGGATGAAGCCCTGGTTGAGCACGGTGGCGGCGTCCTTGCGCGCAGCGCTCGTTAGCAGTGTTGCGCAATGCGCAGGCCGGCTGAACGCAGGCGCGACCTTGATCGCTTCGAACATGCGCGCCGCGCGCTCGCGCGCGAGCTTCAGTTCGCTGGCGCTGAGCTTGCGGGCCGATGCGCCCGTGGCGGCCTCGTTGTACGGGTCCCAGGTCACAGCGGGGCTCATCTCGATGCCGACCGGCTGCGCGTGGGCTGCGCCGGCGGCAATGAAGACGATGAACGCGACCGCGGTTGGCAAGCACTTCGTGACGTGGACTGCCGTTGCCGGGTCGACTTGCCGGCAGCGCCTGGCCGCGGGTTGGTGTGGCGACGGGTGACAGACCGCGTTCATTGCAGGCGCGCGCAGATGATCGACATGCGCATCTGCGTCGGATGCTGCTGAATCACTGCGCGGTCGAGAACGGTCGAGTGCCACTGGAGCGGATTGGCGGCCGACGGTGCCAGCGCTGCCGAGACGAACTCGTGCCCACCGAGCACGCCCCCGACGCCGGTCACTGCACGTCCGCGCAAATGGCGCGCACGCTGACATCAGCGTGGATGCCCTCGATGAGGGAGGAGAAGTTGTAGATCGCTGGGGCCCACCAGGTGTGCGGCGGATCTGTGTTGGCCGGCGGGTTCGGCGCTAGCGAGTAGAAGATCTGGCTCGTTACTTTCGTTGTGCTGCTATGCACACCCGCCGACAGGCCGCGCTGGTTGGAACAGGTCAGCTTCTGGTTGGTAAGCCGGGCATCCGGTCCGATCCGCGCCGGCGCAGTGGCAAGCACCTTGCGCGAAGCCATGAGGCGCTGGCTCACGCAGATGGCATAGACCTCCGCGGGCTGGCTGCTGAGCAGATGATGGTTATCGAACAGGGCCTCCCAGGCACCTGCGTCCGCGCGCGGTGCGCTGGTGGCGGTGAAGACCGCGCGGCCGGTGCGCGTGCCACCGCCCACGAGCGCCTTGCCGAGAGGGCAAGCCGCGTCTGCCGCGGCTACCCCGCGTGGGCCCAGTTGGCGCTGTGTCCGGACGATCTCGTATCCCTCAGGGCGATTCACGCAGATTGCGGTGCCGCTTACGGTTGAATGAATGCCGGCGGCAGGAAACGCATTGCCGGCAAACAGGGTGAACCGGAATCCCGATCCGTCTGGCAGTGGCGCACGTTCGATCACGAAGTCGCCCAAGTGGCCGCTCCCGGTGTTGGCAAAGCCGGTGACAACGCTGCCGGCCGGGCACTGCGCAACGATGCTGCCTTCTGTCAGCGGTGGCACTTGCAGAACGGTGGACTTCACGAGGGTCCATCCGGTCAGCGTTGCGGGCCGCGTCGCCTGCTGCGGCGCGGGCGGTGTCGGTGCAGGTGGTGCTGCGACCGGCGGCGGCGCGGGCGGTGCAGGCAGGACGGCCAACGCCTGGGCTCGCGCCACCGGACCGATGAACGCACCGGCCGGTGCCGACGGTTGCGCCGACCACTCGTAGCGCATCCGTTGCAGCGACGCCCCGGCACCGCCGTTGAGCGCCAGCAACTCCCCGCGCATCCCCTGTGCCGTGACGCTGCCCACGAACAGTTGAAACGGTTGACCCGGGGCGCTGTAGCGGATGAACGCAATCGAGCCGGTGCCGGCGGCGTAGTGACCTTCGACCGGGTTGCCGTAGACGGTGCCGCTGAGCGTGCCGTCAGGTGCCTGATTCAGTTGCAGCGGTCCGACCCACCCATTGCCGTTGATCTGGTGCGCGCCAGCGATGCTGGCCGGGCCGGCCGGGCTGGCGGGCACGCCCGGGTTGCCGGGCGCTGCCGGTGCGGCACGCAGTGCGCTGAAGGCAAACACGTTGCGCCCCGGCGAAGCACCGGCGTTGCTGGTGTTCAGCGCGAGCAGGCGGCCGCTGAAGCTCGTGCCGTCCGCGCTGGCCTGACCGATGTAGGCCTGAATCGGCCGGCCGGCCGGACCGCGCAGCCATACGCCGACGCGCTCGCCGGGGGCGTAGTAGCCGGTGAGCGGGTCGCCATAGATGGAGCCCGACAGCGTGCCGTCGGGGCCTTGCTGCACGGTGACGTCACCCGGGTAGCCGTTGCCGTTGAGCTTCCATGGGGCACTCTGGTTGGCGGGGTTGGCGATGGCGCTTGCCGCGGCAGCCAGGCCAAGCAGGACGGCCACGGCTCGGTGCCCGAAGGCGCCTTTTGCGAATGCAGAGATGGGTTTCATGGTCGGTTTCCGTGCAGTAGCGGCGCCGCGGTCAGCGGCGGCAGGTGACGACCGCACCGGCGACCGTGCAGGCGGACGCATCGATGCCAGCGCCGGCGTTTCGATGCAGCGACATCACTGCCCCGCGCGCATCTGTCGCCGGTACGCCGTAGAGACAGCGCAGAACCGTCCCGGCGTTCATGGACCGCGGGTCGATTGCCTCGGCGCGCAGCAACGGCAAGCCGCCGAGGCTGGATACCATCCAACCGGGTCTCTGGCGCGACGGGGTGACGTCGCCGAGGTATCGGGAGGGGCAGGAAACGTTGGCGATACCTTGACAGTTGAACGCGCCGCCGCCGACCGAGCACATGGCGGCGGTAATCCCGAAGCCGGCGTTGCGATTCAGAGTGACCAGCGGGATCGCGTCCCGTCCGCTCCGGGTTGGGTCGCCGTAGCGGCAGGTGATGGCGGTGCCGTCGCCCATCGACGCAGGATTGGCGACCGACGCGTCCAGGAGCACCTGCCAGATCGTCTCGAAAGTCCAACCCGTATGGCGGGAATCACCGTTCTCTGCGGCGTTAGTCGGGCAGCTGATGGTTACCGTCGCGTCGGTCAGGCGGCTATTGATTGCCCGCCCCCCCTGCTGCGTCGCGTTCGTCATCGGAGCCGTGGCGCGCAGGTCGAGGTTGGCACGCGGGGCTAGCAGGGCAGGCGCGGCGACGGCCGCCGGCGGCGGCGGAGCGCTCCACTCGTAGCGCATCCGCTGCAGCGACGCCCCGGCACCGCCGTTGAGTGCCAGCAACTCCCCGCGCATCCCCTGCGCCGTGACGCTGCCCACGAACAGCTGGAACGGTTGCCCTGGGGCGCTGTAGCGGATGAAGGCAATGCTGCCGGTGCCGGCGGCGTAGTGACCTTCGATCGGGTTGCCATAGACGGTGCCACTGAGCATGCCGTCTGGTGCCTGGTTCAGTTGCAACGGTCCGATGAAGCCGTTGCCGTTGATCTGATGCGTACCCGCGATGCTGGCCGGGCCGGCCGGGCTGGTGGGCACGCCCGGGTTGCCGGGCGCTGCCGGTGCGGCACGCAGTGCGCTGAAGGCAAACACGTTGCGCCCCGGCGAAGCGCCGGCGTTGCTGGTGTTCAGCGCGAGCAGGCGGCCGCTGAAGCTCGTGCCGTCCGCGCTGGCCTGACCGATGTAGGCCTGAATCGGCCGCAACGCGCTCGCCGGGCGCGTAGTAGCCGCTGAGCGGGTCGCCGTAGATGGCCCCCGACAGCGTGCCGTCGGGGGCCTGCTGCACGGTGACATCACCCGGGTAGCCGTTGCCGTTGAGCTTCCATGGCGCACTCTGGTTGGAAGGATTGGCGAGCGCAGGCTGCGCGCTCACTGCGGCGAGCAGCAGGGGAAACAGTGCCCGGCCGATGGCTGCAAGGCTGCAGGCATGAAAAGTTGTGTTCATGTGAATGTTCTCGCTCGTTGTTCAGCGTTGACAGATGCCCGTCGATCGATGCCTCGTCCACCGGTGCTCTGACTCACGACTCATCCCTTGCCGTCTGATGGACACGCTTGCTCCGATGCGCCTGGTAACGGGTCGGCCGTCACTTCGACGTCCTTCGCGGCGGCCACCGCAGGCACCGCTTCATCGCCCCAATAACCCGCGCAGCTTGTTGACCGCGCTTGCCGCGTCCTGCACGGTCGTGCCGGGCTCGGTCTTCTTCTGCTCTTCGCGCGCAGCGGGCGTTGCCGTTGGCGCGGATGTCGCCGCTTGGGTCGGCTGAGCCGCGGGGCGCGCCGCGGCGCCGACAGAGCCTGCCGCGCTCGCGGCGGCCGCCCCCACGGCGGGCTGCACCGCGGGCGGTGGCGCTGCTGCGGCCACGGCTGTCATCCGCGTCTGCGAGGCCGCGACCTCCGGCGGCGCCTTGCCGATGAGTCCCTGCAGGTACGGGCGGTCGATGGCCTCCAGCAGTGCTCGCCGCGCCGGCCCGTCGGGACCGGCGACAGTCACCACCACGTTGTGCACGATCAAGCCTGCGCTGCGCTTGGCGCTCGGTGCACCGAAGGTGATCAGCGCCGACTTGCCTGCCTCCGGAAAGCTTGCGCGGTTGATCGCCAGGTCCACCTGGAAGAGCTGCGGTCCCTGCTGCAGCTCGTCGGCCTGCGCACGCAGCGGATCGGTCTGCGCCTTCACGCTGGCCTGATGGTCGAACGTCACGCGCCGCGCGGCGTCCTCCAGGCGTCGCCCTTCTGCGCTCTGCTTGTCCGCCAGCGCCTGCTGCTCGGGCGAAAGCGGTGGGTCTTTGCGGCTGCGGCGCGGGGCGGCGTCATAGGCTGCGCGCGCCTGGTCGGCCAGCGCCTTGCGCTGCGATTCCTTGTCAGGCGGCAACTGTTCGAGCTGCTCGATCTGCCGCTGCAACTCGCGCCGCCGCTGCGAACGGTCGTTGGCCTCCGCCGGCGTGAACTTGTAGAGAGAGCCGTCGGCGATGTTCACGTCGAACGAGCCGACCGGCTGGCCACGGCAGAAGCTCAGATTGACGCGCTCGTTGAAGTCGATCGGTCGCCCGCGCCGCTCGATCGGCGCCGCCAGCGGCGGCAGGCCGGCCACCAGCGCCGCGCGCGCGCGGGCGGCGAAGTCGAGCTCGGCCTGGGTGGGCTCGCGCACGCCATCCACGCAGTCGGCGCGCACCTGGGTGGCAAAGGTGGCAGACGCCAGCGCGATCACGGCGGCGGCGAGCAGGTTCAATCGCATGCGGTTCATCGTCAGGCTCCATCAAGCCAGTTCAAAGCGCCCTGCCGTCCGGGTCCGGCGCGCGCCTTCCGGCCAGTCACGTCAAGAAAACTCGATGGAGGCTTTTTAGAGATCGGGGCGTGACGCAAGCGTCGCTTTGGCCGTCTGCGCGGCGGCTGTCGGAGATTCGCGGCGTCGCCACGTGCGCGCCGCGTTGTGACGCGCTGCGTGGTGGGCTACGCCCCGGGTAGGCGATGTGGTCGTGCGTCACGCCGGCCGACGCCGTGGCGCCGGGTCGCAGGCACTGGCGGCGATCAGCCCTTGTTCACGGCCCGCAACTGTTGAACCCCAGCCACGTCGACAGCAGCCCCGGCAGCGAGACGATGCCGCCCTCGGTCCAGAAGCGTCGGAACAGCGGTTCCGAGTGCGGCATGGTGAAGTCGGTGCACACCGTGCGCTGCACGGCATCGCGGTGGGTGCGCAAGTCGGCGGCGCTGGCGAACGACAGCGTGCCGCGCTGGGCGAAGTGGCAACTGGAGCAGTAGGGTTCGACGATCTGCTTGTAGATGCCTTCGCTGCCGCGCCAGCCGGGCGGCACCGCAGCGTCGTTCGCGCGGGTGCCCGGCACCTGCACCGTGCCCGCATACATCGTCTGGATCTGGGCCGCGATCGCCGGCGCGGGATTGGACAACAGCACGATCTGGTTGATGGCGCGGATGTTCTCCTCCTCCTGCGCGCGCGTGCGCCGGGTGTAGGTCTCCCCAAAGGCGATGCGGGCCGGCACGATCGGCAGCAGGCTGGCGCCGATCACCTGACCGCTGGCCGGGTCCAGTCGACCGCCGTGACAGCTGAGGCACGCATGCGGAATCGCCTTGCGACCCTGGCTGTCGATGGCGGTGTGGTTGTCGAGCTTGGCACTGTCGCCGTAGAGCTTCTCCGCGTGCTGACTGCTCCACGGCGGCTCGCTCTGGCCCCCCACATAGACGGTCTTGCCGCCGCTTTGCATGCTGCTGCGGGGCACGTAGTGGCTGATCTGGCCGGCGAAGCTCCACGAACCGAAGAAGGCGCGATCACCATCCATCAAAATCACACTGATCGAGCGCGCGCGACGAAAGTCGATCGCCGCGCGGACCTGGCTGCCCGCGCCTTCCGGGTGGTGGCTCGATGCCCAGCACAAGGTCACGTTGCCGCGTCGAGGCACGCAGTTGACGCGTCGACCGACATCAAGGTCGAGTGAATTGGCGAACACCGCCTGGGCCCAGTTCATCGTGAGACCGCGATCGCCCCACCGGTCCTGCCAGATGTCTTCCCAATTGGTGCCCATGCGCATGAAGTCGGCGAGCGGGCAGTCCGGCAGGGCCACGAAGAGGTTGCCGCAGCGTGTTCGGGCATGGGCGTCGGCCGCATCGATGCTGCCGTTGCCGGCGGGCTGCGCCAGGAACAACGTGCGGGGTCGCGGGAATGCCACGTCCACCAGTGCCGCAGACGAGCCGACACTGTTGACCCGGCGCTGCGTTGTCGGCGTGGTGAACAGCGCCTCGACGATGTAGCGGTGCTGGCCAAGGGGCACCTGGGTGTCCTCGAACCCATGGCGCGTGGCAGCGGCCGGATCGACCGGCAGCGGATTGCCGTCGCGGTAGACCAGGTAGCCGTTGGCGCCGGCGACCGGAGTCCAACTCAGTCGCACGCGTCCCTTGGGGCCGGCGATCGATTGCGCGGTCAGGTTGCGTGGCGCCTCCAGCACTGGCGTCGTGACCGTCTTGCGGGCACTGACTTCGAGCGTGTCGAAGCGCAGCAGCGTGGCCGTGTTGCCGGCCGGCTCGTTGCTGCGGCCGGTGCTGCCGCGGATCGCCACGCCGCCGACATTGATGTTCCCCGTCTGGCGCAGTGCTTCGATCGCGTACTGGGCGGTGGTGCCTGGCGCGAGCGTGTCGTCCACGTACTCGCGCGTGTTGGCGGTGACCGTGCCGAGCCAGTCGGCCCCACGCACCACGCGGTAGTGGGTGGCGTCGGCACGTGCGCCCCAGGTGAGCTTGGCGGAGGCTGGGTTGATCGCTTCGGCGCAGGGATCGCTGAAGGTGGTGCCGCAGGCCGGCTGTGTGACGACGGTCAGGCCGGGGACCAAGCGCGCAGGCTGCAGCGGCGGCTTGGTGAGCAGCGTTCCTGCGGGCAGCTGAGGTGGCGCGGGCGTGGGCGCAGGAGGCGGGGGCGGCGGCAGCGCGCCAACGCCCGCAGGTGGCAACGGCCGTGCTGGCGGCGCCAGAACGCGCAGATCGGTGCCCGGCGCCACGCGCGCAAGCACCGCGGGCGTCGTCTGCGCTGCGCCAGGCGGAGTGGCCGACCACGCAAAACGCATGCGCTGCAGCGATGCGCCGCCGCCTGCCGTCAGCGCGTAGAACTCGCCGCGCAGGCCCTGCGGCGTGGCACTGCCCACGTACAACTGCATCGGCTGCCCAGGTGCCGCGTAGCGGATCAGCGCCACTGAGCCGGTGCCGCTGGCGTAGTGGCCGTCCATCGGCTGACCGTACACACTGCCGTTCACGCTGCCGTCAGGCGCCTGAGTCAGCGCGAGGGCGCCGGGGTGACCGTTGCCGATGATCGCGTGGCTGCCGGCGATGCTGGCGGGTCCGGCGCCAGACGCGGGCAGGGCCGGTGCGCCGGGCGGCGCAGCGGCGGCGCGCTGGCCGCTGAAGCCGAACACGTTGCGTGCAGGTGATGCGCCTGCATTCATGGCGTTGAGCGCGAACAGCCGCCCGCCGATGGCCATGCCGTCAGCGGAAACCTCGACCACGATCGCTTGCAGCGGCCGGCCGAGCGGTCCGCGCAGCAGGACCGCCACGCGTTCGCCTGGCGCATGGTGGCCGCTCAACGGGTCGCCGTAGATCGAGCCGGACAGCGAGCCATCGGCCGCCTGGCGGACAATGAGTTCGCCGGGGTAGCCGTTGCCGTTGATGCGCCAGGTGGCGCTCAGATCGGCGGGGTTGGCCGTGACGCCGGGCGAAACGACGGCCAGCACGATGGTCAAGGCGACGGACGCGCGGAGCAGGCGATCGACGATCATGGCGTCATCCTTTCAGGGATGCGTGAGGCGCTGCTCGGCGAGCCTGGGCGACGACGCCGTTCAGCACGCTCGCTTTGTAGTTCCCCGAGCGTTACGGCGGCGTTAGGGGCACTGGCGAACGCGCCCCTCGGGTGACTTCGGCGCGAGTCCAGCCGCGCTTGCGGGCTTCCTCGCGGTTAAGGCGTCCGATGTCGCGCCGGGTCATGGCACCGTGGCGCAGACACCGGCCAGTGTCACCACGACGGTATTGCCGGCCAGATCGCGGTTGGACACGAAGCCGCTCGCACCGCCGCCCGCCAGCGGCTGGCCGGACGGCAGGCGCGAATCCTGCGGCAGCAACAGGTTGGTGATGAGCGCGAGCGGGTACGCATTGCCGAGCTGCAGATCCGAGACGATGTGGCTGTTCGGGGCCTGCGAATTACGGTCGGGCCTGAGCCATCCGCCGTGGGCAATACCGCGCGCGAGCATCCGCTTGCCGGCTGGACACTGCAGTGAAAGCCCCGCGGTGGAGCGCCCACCGATCGTCTGCAGCGGCCCCATGACCGGTTCCCAATCAGGCACCAGTCCCGGCTGCGCACAGATCCCCACGACTTCCGTCGTGAACCGGCCCGGCAGCGGCGTGGTCTTGACCGACGCTGACGCCAGGCCGAACGTCGGCTGCGCATTGGGCGTGCTCGCCGACATGCTGAGCATGGGCCCGTTGGCCACCGGATGTGATTCAGTCTCACCCATGAAGCCGCCACCGATCACGCGGTCCGCCCCGCAGTTCACGGATGTCAGCGCCGGAACGCGGTCGCTGGTGGCGCTGTAGCTCGTTCGCACGGCCCGCACGCCCGCCACGGCATCGACACAGACCACATGGGCCTCAGCCTGGATCGGCACGAACACGTTGGCGTTGCGGATGCGCACGCGGCCCGACGCGCCGTCCGGCATTGCGCCCTTGACCTCTGCGCCGAACTGCGGATCGGCGTTGGTGGGCGAGATCCGGTAACCGACACTGAGCACCACCTTGCTGGCCGGACAACTGGCCACGGCGTCAGCGATGCTGAGCGGGGCGATGGTCACCTGCGGACCGGTCACGATCTGGAACCCGGTCAGGCGCGCCACCGGAGCCGCGGGTGCCGGCCCGCTGGCGCCAGGGGCCGGAGGCGACACCACCGGAGCCGCTGGCGTCGGTGCAGGAGGCGGCAGCACCGCCATTCCGGCCTTCATTGCAGGTGCCGGACCGATGAATGCACCCTGTGGCGGCGGCTCGACCGGGGGGGCGTTGACCAATGAAGGCGCGGTGCGGCCACCCGGTGTGGCACCGGTGAGGTCGCGCGCGCCGCGCAGGTTGGGCATCGCATTGGCCTGCTGGCTGCCATCGCACGGCATCAGGCACGCGGTCACACCCTGCAGCGGCCGCAGCGAGGCCGATCCGGCAAAGAGAGTGCAGGACGCGCCGGGTGCGTTGGGCGGGTTCAGGCCCGGTCCGCCAAACGCACCGCCGGCAAATTGGAATGCCGTGCAGCCCGCCGTGCCACGGCAGCGAGCCAGACATTGCGCCGCAGTCGGCTCATTGATGGAGGCGAGGATCTGGCCGCCCGCGATGCCGGCGTTGGCAGCAAACGGTGCGGTGGCGGGTTGCGCGGCCGGCGGCGCAGGTGCCGTGGCCGGCGCCTGCGCCTGCGCCAATGAGACGGGCTGCGCCGACCAGTCGTAGCGCATGCGCTGCGCCGAGGCACCGGCACCGCCGTTGAGCGCCAGCAGTTCTCCGCGCATGCCCTGCGGCGTGACGCTGCCCACGAACAGCTGGAACGGCTGCCCCGGTGCGCTGTAGCGGATGAAGGCAATGCTGCCGCTGCCGGCGGCGTAGTGACCGTCGACCGGATTGCCATAGACGTTCCCGCTCAAGCTGCCGTCGGGCGCCTGGGTCAGGTTGAGCTGGCCCGGGTGGCCGTTGCCGACGAACTGGTGTGTGCCGGCCACGCTGGCCGGCCCGGCGGCGGCCGCGGGCAGGCCCGGATGACCGGGGTGGTTCGGGGCCGCGCGCAGTGCGCTGAAGGCGAACACGTTGCGCGCCGGACCGACGCCGCCGCCGGAGACGGTCAGGCCGAACATGCGGCCGCTGATCGCGTTGCCGTCAGCGCTGACGCTGCCGACGAAGGCCTGGTCGGGGCGGGTCGGCGCGCCGCGCAGCCACACCACGCTGCGGTCGCCGGCAGAGTGAAAGCCGGTGAGCGGGTTGCCGTAGATGGTGCCGCTCAGCGTGCCATCGGCCGCCTGCTGCAGCATCACCTCGCCGGGATAGCCGTTGCCGTTCAGACGCCACTGCGCGCTCAGGCTGGCGGCGGGGGCAGTGACGGCGGGGGTGGTCGGGGCGATTGCCGGTGCCAGCGGACGTGCCAGCAGCCTGGCAGGCTGGCCGGGCAGCGCGGCCTGCAACTGCGTCTCGCGCTTGATGAGGTCACAGACGCGCATCACCTGGCCGGTCTGCTGCCAGGCCGGCGGTGGACTGGCGCACAGCGAGAAGCTGGCGTTGCACGCGCGGATCAGCCGCTCCTCCGAGGTGGGGAAGTTGAGGTTGCGGCAGTCCTTCTCGCTCGGGCCCTTGGTTTCCTGGGCATGAGCGTGCGAAACCAGCGCGATGGCCGTGATCGATGCGACGAGCAGGCGGTGAGCGGTCGGGGTCAGGGTCATGGTCCGTGTCGAGCGTTCGAGGTTGAGTGATGTGGCGCGCACGTCGCGCTACGGCTTGAAGTTCCAGCGCCAGGTCCAGATGCCGTCGGGGTCTTTCATCTCACCTTGGAGCAGGCCGCCCTGCGGTGCGCGGAAGGCCTCGGCGGTGTTGAACCAGGGCACCGGCGGGCCAGCTACGGTGACCCCGGCCGCGGCCATCGCGGCAGCGCGCCGTGCGTCGGACTTCGCGTCGCTCTTGGTCTCGCTGCCGGTGCCGGCGGCGATCACGCCCGCAGCGCGCGTGCACAGCACGCGGATGTCCATCGCCTTGAAGCCGGCGCCGCGGTACTGCGCGGGCCCGCCGCTGCCGGGCTTGATCTCGAGTTCGCCGTCCTCGGGGCCGATGTCGACGGTCTCGCTGGCAGCGCACTCGCGGCTTTTGCCGGTGAAAGTGAGCGTGCCGTAGGGAACGTACTGGGTGCGCGAGCCGGCCTTGGGCAGCCAGATCACCTGCGCTGCCGCCTCGAACTTGCGCCGGCCCTGACCCCCCTCGACGGTGGCCGTGCCGATCAGCGCCGCGCCCGGCACGCCGCCACACACCGCGCGCCAGCGCGTGCGCCACGCTTCGTTGGGCGGCTTGACGCAGTAGCGATGGCGCAGCTCGCAGCGCGCGGCCATCGCCAGCGAGTCGGGCTGCAGGCAGCGCTCGGCAGAGAGCGCGGTGGCCGCAGCCGACGTCGAAGGCTGCGCCTGTGCGCCGAAGGTCAAGACCGCAGCGGCGACGGCGGCCGTCGCGCCGAGCCTGCGGACCACAGTGCACGGCGGACTCGCCGGGGCTGGCGCAACGAGCATCCTGCGCAACGAAAGCATCATCGTGAAATCTCCAGTTGAAGCGGCCTGCGCGCGACCGCCGCTGCGGCGCCGCCAGCGACCGTCGGCGTCAGCGCGCGGTTCATGAGTTGCCCTCGCGCATCACAGCCCGTGGCCGCAGACCGCGCGCCCGCCGACCCGCGCGTTCACGTTCTCGATGCCAGACGATTCGTTGAGGATCTGCCCAATAGAGATGGCGCCACTCGTCTCGTGGATCGACGCGCTGTACTCGACCGTCGTGGCCGAGCTGTAGACGCCGACGGCCAGACCGCGGCCGCCGCACGCCAGACTCATGCCCCGGCTCTGCCCCTGGGGTCCGAGTTGCAGCTCCGGCGACGACGACACCGACCGCGCGGCGGCGTAGCGGTTGCTGGCGCAGACGGCGACCACCTCGGCCGACACCGCGCCGGGCAATCGCAGGTCGTTGCGGAAGTGCCCCTGCCAGGCCTGGCCATCCGCGCGCGGCGCGCTGGTGGCCGTGTAGACCTCGCGACCCGACCGGGTGCCACCGCCGATCAGCACCTTGCCCGCGGGACACGGCGCATCGAAGGCCGCACGCTCGCCGGCCGCCAGCGAGCGGCGCGCGGTGACGATTTCGTAGCCGTCGGGCCGGTCGATGCAGATCGCGCTGCCGCCGACGCCGCGTGCGGACCGCCGAGTCACGAGAATGGCCGCGGTGGCGAGCGTGAAGCGCACACCCGAGCCATCCGGTAGCGGCGCCTGCTCGTTCATGTAGTTCCCCGGGCCTGCCTGATTGCGCGCGAACTGCGCACCGGTGGCGACCTTGCCGCTGGGACACATCGCGCTCGACACCGACGGCGCGGTCGCCAGGACCCAGCCCGACAGGGCGGCTGGCACCGGTGCAGGGGAGGACGCGGGCGTGGCCGGCGCCGGCGCGGCAGGTGCCGGTGGCGGCAACGGAGGCAGCAGTGCAATGCCGGACTGCGGTTTCGAGGGAGCCGGGCCGATATAGGCGCCCTGCGGCGCCTGCGCCACCTGCGGTGCTTGCGCGGTCCACGCGAACCGCATGCGCTGTGCCGACGCACCTGCCCCGCCGGTCAGCGCATAGAGTTCGCCGCTGATGCCCTGTGCGGTGACAGCGCCGATGTACAGCTGGGTTGGCTGCGCGCCGGTGAAGCGCAGCAACGCGATGCTGCCGCTGCCCGGTGCGTAGTGGCCACTCAAGCGGTCACCGTAGATGGTGCCGCTCAACATGCCGTCGGGCGCCTGAATGAGCACCAGCTGACCCGGGTAGTTATTGGCGTTCAATGCGAGCGTGCCGGCCACGCTGGCCGGCCCGGCGGCGGCCGCGGGCAGGCCCGGATGACCGGGGTGGTTCGGTGCCGCGCGCAGTGCGCTGAAGGCGAACACGTTGCGCGCCGGACCCACGCCGCCGCCGGATGATCGCGTTGCCGTCGGCGCTGACGCTGCCGACGAAGGCCTGGTCGGGCTGGGTCGGTGCACCACGCAGCCACACCACGTTGCGGTCGCCCGCCGAGTGAAAGCCGCTGAGGGGGTTGCCGTAGATGGTGCCGCTCAGCGTGCCATCAGCCGCCTGCTGCAGCATCACCTCGCCGGGATAGCCGTTGCCGTTGAGGCGCCAGTTGGCGCTCAGGTTCGAGGCGGCGGACTGCGCGGCGCCCAGCGCGACGATCGAAGCGAGCAGCAAGCGGCGCGTTCCAGCGGCCCAGGGCTGCGCTCGGCGCGGCTGGCAGGAAGCATTCATGACGAGTCCTTGACGATGCAGTCGGAGAATGAAGAAGTCACGGTGGAGTACTCACGACGTGCC
>LNFM01009993.1_pt1 | contig 13548 bp, 9 predicted proteins | sample 596031 | NCBI WGS metagenome assembly LNFM01 (sample SAMN04254537, study PRJNA301005) | activated carbon metagenome | isolation source: dual media filters at the Ann Arbor, Michigan drinking water treatment plant | place: USA: Ann Arbor
GCGACGGGCGTGCTTTTCGTGCAGGGCTAGAAGGACGGCGCAGCCGATATCGAGAATATCGGCAAGACGGCCGACAACGCCCTGCGCGAAAAGCAACCCGTCCCTTCGGGTTGTGCCCAGAACGAGCGCATGCGTCGTTGCTCGGCTTGCCGATATTCGCGATATTGGACTGCGCCGAGCGCCTAACCTGCGGTCGTTCTGGGCACAACGCAGCGCGCGAAATCAAGTGCGACAGGCTCCTAGGCCGTTCTGTCACGTATCCCGTTGTCTGAGGGGTTCTGCGCGATTTGGAGCGATCGATCGCGCATGATTTAATCGCGGCGGCGCTGTGCAGGCTGCAGCGGACGAGTTCTGCAAACCCAATCATCGGAGACAGACATGGCCATCGAACGAATCGAGACCAACAAGCGCCTCAGCGAGGCAGTGATCCACGGCGATACGGTGTACCTCTGCGGGCAGGTAGCCGACGACGTCAAGGGCGATATCAAGCAGCAGACGCGCGAAGTGTTGGCGAACATCGAAAAGATGCTCGCACGTGCCGGCACGAGCAAAGCGAACCTGTTGTCGGCTACCGTCTATCTTAAGTCGATGGACGACTACAAACCGATGAACGAGATCTGGGACGCATGGACGGCGCCGGGCGCCGCGCCTGCCCGCACCTGCCTGGGCGGCGTTGCGCTGTTTTCGCCGGATGCGTTGGTGGAAATCACGGTCGTCGCCGCCAAGTAGGTCGGGGCATCAATGATCGCAGCGGGAATCCAGCGGCGTGTCGCGGCGGCGAATGTCTTCGACGTGTCGCGGTTCCTGCCGTTCAACTGCGACGGGGCGCGTGTGGGTTGGGTGCGCCGGGATCTGGCGGCACATCTGTCGTCCTACCCGGATGTGCTGTGCGTGACCGAGGGAGCGGTATCCATCGTCGAGCACGCAGCGGATGCAAGGACGCGGACGGCCGCGATGGCCCACGTCGCGAGTTCTTTGGCTACGCGCGGCCTGCTTACGCCGTGGCGCAATGAAATCTACGAGGTCGGGGCAATCGGGTGCGATCGTCCATGCTTCGATATCGAGCGTGCAGCGGTACGCTTCTTCGGTTTCGCGTCGTGTGCGGTCCATCTCAACGGACTCGTTCACGCGGACGGGAGCTGGTGGATGTGGATCGGCCGTCGCAGTCCGGCGAAGGCCATTGATCCGGGCATGTACGACAATCTCATGGGCGGTGGCGTCGGCCGCGGCATCAGCATCGAGCAGACGCTGGTCAAGGAAGCATGGGAGGAAGCAGGCATGTCGTCGGAACTGGCGCGCCGCGCCGTACCGACGGGCACGCTGTTCGTGCAGCGCGAAGTGCCCGATGGCCTTCATGTCGAGACCCTGCACATGTACGACCTCGAATTGCCGGTCGACTTTCAACCGGCCAATCAGGATGCCGAAGTGGTCGAATTCCGGCGCCTGTCGTTCAAGGAAGTCGTGGCCGAGTTGTCGGGTGATGTCCCGTATACCGTCGACGCGGGGCTTGTGGCGATCGAGTGCCTCAAGCGCAGCGGGGCGCTGTCTCAGTAGTCTGCGTTGAATGCGCGGATGATCACGCCGCCGGATTTCTCGTCTTCTTCGAGGTCGAGCAGTTTTCGCGCGGCCGCTTCGTCGAGCAGTTTGCCGAACGAGCGAAATCCATAGTAGGACTCGTTGAACCCCGGCTTGCGGCGCTTCAACGCCTGTTTCACCATCGAACCCCAGATCTTTTCCTCGGATCCGCGCTCGGCAAATAGCGCCTCGATGGTCTCCATCACGAGATCGAGGGCGGCCTGTTTGCGGTCCATCTGTTCTTCGGCCGGCGGCTCGGTCGGTTCCATGACCGTGCGATCGGCCGCGGTGTCGCCCGCCGCCTGAGTGGCCGTGCTTGCGGCGACTGGCGTGGCCCGCTTTCGGGGCTTGCGTTTTTGTTGTCCGCGCACGAGATCATCGTAGTAGATGAACTCGTCGCAGTTGGCTATCAGAAGGTCCGAGGCGGAGTTCTTCACGCCGACCCCGATCACGAGCTTGTTGTTTTCCCGCAGCTTGCTGACCAGGGGCGAGAAATCCGAATCGCCGCTGATGACGACGAACGTGTCGACGTGCAGCTTGGTGTAGCACAGGTCGAGCGCATCCACGACCATGCGGATATCCGCAGAATTCTTGCCTGACTGTCGTACGTGGGGAATCTCGATCAGCTCGAACGAGGCCTCGTGCATGTCCGCCTTGAATTCCTTGTAGCGTTCCCAGTCGCAGTAGGCCTTCTTGACGACGATATTGCCCTTCAGGAGCAGTCGTTCGAGGACCTTGTCGATGTCGAACTTCGGGTAGCGTGCATCGCGTACGCCGAGCGCGACGTTTTCGAAGTCGCAGAATAGCGCCATGATGCGTGTGTTGGGTTCCGATGCCATGCGCTCTCCGAGGTCGATTTACATCGCCCCACGATGGGGCGGTGCAGACGCAGCGCATGATACACCCCGCGCGCACGATGCGACCGCAAAGCATGGTCTCCGACAGGAAGGCAACGCCAAAACGCGTTGCCTTTGATCCGAATCGTCGGACCAAAGGCAGACGTTTGCTGCGAGTCGATCAGTACTGGAGTTGTACGCCGATCAGGAACCGATTGCTCGTCGTATCCGCCGGTATCAGGCGGGTGTCTTCCGTGCGCGTGTACATGGCGGAGACCTTCGCGTTGGAACCGTTGATGATGTAGTTGACGCCGACGTCCGTTGCCTTGTTGGTCGTATTCGTCACGTCGCGATCGAACTTCTGATACCGAACGAAGGGTTGGAATTGACCCCAGCCCACCTTGCCCGGAAGCAGCACGGCTGCGCCGACCATCCAGGCCGTCCCGGCGACCTGGCCGCCGATGTTGTCGCCGACGGGACAGGCCACAGCGCCCGTTTCACCCGAGCCGCAGTCCACGACGCCGTTCAGATTGAACTTGTAGTAAGCCGCTTCGAGGGCAGGAACGAAGCCTCCCGCGAGCTTCTTCTCGAGCAGGCCGTCGATGCTCCAGATCTTCAGGTCGCCCGGCAGGGCCGCCGTGCCCACGCCCTTCTTCTGGTAGTTGCCGGCAATGCCGACGCTCAGTACATCCTTGGAGCCATAGTACGTGCCCCCGAGATAGTGGGCGGGCGGCGGTTCGACATCCCAGAAATTCACATGCAGACGACCGGCGTAGAGCATCTCCGACGAATCGTTCGACAGCGTCGCCGCGCGGTTGTGGCCGTTGAATACGCCCAGCGAGTAGACGAGCTTGCCGCCCATCGGCTTGCCCCAGATCATGGCGCCGTTGTCTCGACCGACAGCGAGGTTCGGGTAGTTGGAGACGACGCCGGGATACGACCATGCAGCAAGATAGAACGGGCCGTGCAGGTTGGATCGATCGCTCGGCGGCAGCATGCGACCGAGCCAGAGATTGAAGGCCGGATCGAACTCGAACTGGGCGATGGCGTCCATCACCCTGATCGAGTCGCCGCCGGTCGCGGCGGGGCCACCCTGACGTTCGGTATTGAATGTCGCCTTGAAGATCTTGCCCCATTCGCCATTGAGGAAGAGCCGTGCGTTCTCTACGGCGAAGTCGCTCGAGCGCGAGGTGCCGTTCGGCGCAGCTTTCTCGGTGCTCGAGTAGCTCATGCGCAGCCCGATACCGACGCTGAGCGAAGCATCGTCGCCGATCTTCAGTGTCGCTCCGGCCATCGCGCCGGACGATCCCAGCGCCATGAGCACGGCGCAGGACAGCGTGCTGATGGATGAGCGAAGAGTCGGTCGGCGCGACGACGCGCGAGCGCCGACGCGTGCGGATTGTTGTTGGTGCATTTGGATTGTCCCCTGGCGTATTGGCGTTGTTGAGATTGCGGCCCTGTTCTCGTGTGAGGCTGGCCAAGGGACTGCATTTGCAGGTTGTGTGCCATGCATGCAGGCGACCACCCGTGCGACCGCTGCACCACGATCGCGCGTGACGATGGCGATCGCAACGTGCGTGATCCTCCACGATTCACAATCGCGGGGCATGGATGCACCGGTGATGTGCATTCATGCGCAATGGCGTTTGCATGGCTGGGCGCATCGACGTGGTGCGCAGGATGTCGCGACGGCATCGATTCCGTGCGTAGACAGCACGCAAATGCGGCGATCGACGCGATAACTCACTGGCGAGCGGGGATCGGATCGAGGCGGGCGCTCGTGGCCGAACCCGCCCGACGTGTTGCGCCCTGCTGTAGGTGGATCGATCGGTTCGGTGCGGTGCCGTGCCGTCGGCGAGCGTCAGATGCCCTGGAAGCGCATGGACAAATCGATCGCCCGCACGTCCTTCGTCAACGCGCCGATCGAGATCCGGTCGACACCTGTCTGCGCAATCGCCCGGACGTTCTGTAGCGTCACATTGCCCGAGGCTTCAAGTTGGGCCCGGCCTGCGTTGATGCGCACCGCTTCGCGCATGCGCGCGAGATCGAAGTTGTCCAGAAGGATCATGCGTGCACCCGCGGCCAGCGCTTCTTCGAGCTGCTGCAGGGATTCCACTTCGACCTGCGTCCACACGCCGGGCGGCGCAATGCGGTGGGCATGCTCGATCGCGATGCGAATCCCGCCGGTGGCGGCGATGTGGTTCTCCTTGATCAGGATGCCGTCGTATAGACCTGTCCGGTGATTGGCCGCACCGCCGGTGCGCACCGCATACTTCTGGGCAAGCCGCAGACCCGGCAGCGTCTTGCGGGTGTCCACGATACGCGTGCGAGTGCCGGCAATCGCTTTCGCGTAGGCATTCGCAACGGTGGCGACGCCGGACAGCATCTGCAGGAAATTGAGTGCCGTTCGTTCGCCCGTCAGCAGGGCACGTGCCGGCCCGTTCAGTTCGCACAGCAATTGATCGGGACGAACCGTATCGCCGTCACGGGCATTCCAGCGCACGGTCACGCCAGGATCGATCTGCTTGAAGGTGGCATCGAACCAGGGCGCACCGCACAGGATGGCATCCACTCTTGAGATGACCTTCGCGCTCGCCTGAACTTCCGGCGCGATCAACTGGGCAGTGAGATCGCCCGGGCCGACATCTTCGGCCAAGGCAGCGGCGACGTTGCGTTCGATTTCGGCAGTCAAGTCCATCGGAAAGAGTCTTTCGTTGAGATCACCGGCTCGCAGCGGCGGTAGTCCAGGCCAGATCATGCAATAGACCGTGCCAGAAGCGCAGTCTCTGCGGCAGACTGGCAATGAGGATATGTTCGTCGAGGGTATGGGCACCGTCGCCCTCGGCACCCAGCCCGTCGAGGGTGGGAACGCCCAGGGCCGCAGTGAAGTTGCCGTCGCTGCCCCCGCCTGTCAGCGGAACTTCCCCGAGGTCGAAGCCGGTCGCGGCCGCAACGCGCTTGGCTTGTGCCAGCAGCGCCGTGACTTGCGGCGAACGCTCGAAAGGGGGGCGATTGATCCCCGCCTTCACTTCGAGCTTGATGCCTTCGGTCACCGGCGCGAGCGCGCTTACGAGGGCAAGGATGCGCTGCGCCTGGGCTTCGGTGACGACGCGGAAGTCGGCCTGCAGGCTCGCGTGCTCCGGAACGACATTGCGGTTCGTGCCGCCTTGGATCTTGCCGACGTTGAAGGTGATGCCTTCGGCGTAATCGGTCAGGGCTTCGAGGGCGAGCGCCTGATGGACGATCTCCTTGATCGCGCTGCGGCCGTGGGCATGGGCGACGCCGGCATGGCTCGGGCGGCCCGTCGCGGCGATATGGACGTAGCCCGTGCCCTTTCGGCTGGTCACGCAATGCCCACCGACGCGCGCCGGTTCCGCAACCAACGCCACGGCAGCGTCGCGTGCACGCTGTTCGATCGTGGCACGCGAGAGCTGACTGCCCGTTTCCTCGTCGGGAACGAGCAGCAGTTCGATGGGCCTGGACGGGGGTGCGATGCGATTGAGCGCAGCAAGCGCCTGCAATGCGAGGTAACCGCCTGCCTTCATGTCGTAGGTGCCTGGGCCGAACAGCCGGCCGTCTTCGATACGCAGGCGATTGCGCTCGACGGTGCCGACAGGATGCACGGTGTCGTAGTGCGCGAGAATCATGACTGCCTTGCCGTCGCTCGGATTGCCGGCATGAATCCGGACGAGCGGCAGCTTGGCATCACCGACCGGAAGGAATTCCGCATGGAGTCCCAGCTGCCGTGCCTGATGGGCGGCCATCTCCGCCAGCGTGCGCAAGCGTGGTTCGTCGTGCGGCGGCGTTTCGCACGCAACCCACTCGCTGATTCCGTCGATGAGCTGCTGCGGTCGGATGTCGTCCAGAGGCGTGATGGCGGTCATGTCGTCGTCGCTCGTTTGTCGTGATGGGTGGCACGACCGCTGGCGGATCTTGTCGTGCTGCCGGGAGCACCGGCGCAACGTCGCCGCCGCAGGATCGAATTCGAGACGATATCATGACAATCGCCGGGCGAGGGCCCGGAGCGTCGCTGCCCGCGTTTGATTCGGATCAGGTCGATTCGGCCGCTCTTTGTTCACAATGAAGACAAGAGCGGAGCTTCCCCGTTGAAATGCCTGGGGTGTGCCCCATCTAGAAGTCAACATTCGAACCTATCGGAATTGCCATGCGATTCGACAAATTCACCACCAAGTTCCAGCAGGCTTTCGCCGACGCTCAGAGCATCGCCGTCGGCAACGACAACGCCTACATCGAACCCCAGCATCTGCTGAGCGCGCTGATCGATCAACAGGACGGCGGGACGAGTTCGCTGCTGTCCCGATCCGGAGCCAACGTGCCGGCCCTGAAGGAAGCCCTGAAGGCCGGCATACAGCGCCTGCCGAAGGTCGAAGGCACCGCCGGCGAGGTGAACGTCTCTCGCGATCTGTCCGGCCTGCTCAACCTGACCGACAAGGAGGCTCAGAAGCGCGGCGACCAGTTCATCGCATCCGAGTTGTTCCTCCTTGCCGCACTGCAGGACAAGGGTGAGACCGGTCGCCTGCTCAAACAGCACGGGGCATCCAAGCAGGCGCTCGAACAGGCCATCAACGCGGTGCGCGGCGGAGAAGGGGTTTCCAGCGCCGAAGCCGAGGGCAGTCGCGAAGCCCTCAAGAAGTACACCATCGATCTCACCGATCGCGCGCGTTCGGGCAAGCTCGATCCTGTGATCGGTCGTGACGACGAGATCCGCCGCGTCATCCAGATCCTGCAGCGGCGCACCAAGAACAATCCGGTATTGATCGGTGAACCGGGCGTGGGCAAGACGGCCATCGTCGAAGGTCTCGCGCAGCGCATCGTCAACGAGGAAGTGCCCGAAACCCTCAAGGGCAAGCGCGTGCTGTCGCTCGACATGGCGGCGATGCTGGCCGGTGCCAAGTATCGCGGCGAGTTCGAGGAGCGGCTGAAGAACGTGCTCAAGGAGATCGCCCAGGACAGCGGCCGCACGATCGTCTTCATCGATGAGTTGCATACGATGGTCGGCGCAGGCAAGGCCGAAGGTGCGATCGACGCCGGCAACATGCTGAAGCCTGCGCTTGCGCGCGGCGAACTGCATTGCGTGGGCGCTACGACCCTCGACGAGTATCGCAAGTATGTCGAGAAGGATGCCGCGCTCGAGCGCCGGTTCCAGAAGGTGCTCGTCGACGAACCCAGTGTCGAGAGCACGATCGCCATCCTGCGTGGTTTGCAGGAGAAGTACGAAGTCCACCACGGTGTCGAGATCACGGATCCTGCGATCGTCGCAGCGGCCGAGCTTTCGCATCGCTACATCACCGACCGTTTCCTGCCCGACAAGGCGATCGACCTGATCGATGAAGCGGGCGCACGGATCAAGATGGAGATCGACTCCAAGCCCGAGGTGATGGACAAGCTCGATCGACGCCTGATCCAGCTCAAGATCGAGCGCGAGGCCGTCAAGAAGGAGCGCGACGAAGCGTCCCGCAAGCGGCTCGATCTGATCGACGAAGAGATCGAGCGCCTGTCCAAGCAGTACGCCGATCTGGAAGAGATCTGGAAGGCCGAGAAGTCGCAGGTGCAGGGTGCCCAGAGCGTCAAGGAAGAGCTCGATCGCCTGAAGGTCGAGATGGAGGCGGCCAAGCGCAAGGGCGACTGGCAACAGGTCTCCGAGATCCAGTACGGGCGCATCCCGCAACTCGAAGCGCAACTGAAGACGGCAGACAGTGCCGAGAAAGCGCCGTCGTCGGGGCCGCGGTTGCTGCGCACGCAGGTCGGTGCCGAAGAGATCGCCGAGGTGGTCTCCCGCGCCACCGGCATCCCGGTGTCGAAGATGATGCAGGGCGAGCGCATGAAGCTGCTCCAGATGGAAGAGAAGCTGCACGCGCGCGTCGTCGGTCAGAACGAAGCGGTGCGCCTGGTCTCCGATGCGATCCGTCGTTCGCGCGCCGGTCTGTCGGATCCGAAGAAGCCCTACGGGTCGTTCCTTTTCCTCGGGCCGACGGGGGTCGGCAAGACGGAGTTGTGCAAGGCGCTGGCGACGTTCCTGTTCGATTCGGAGGAGCATCTCATCCGCATCGACATGTCCGAGTTCATGGAGAAGCACTCGGTTGCTCGTCTCATCGGTGCGCCGCCGGGGTATGTCGGCTACGAAGAGGGCGGCTATCTCACCGAAGCCGTCCGGCGCAAGCCGTATTCGGTCATCCTGCTCGATGAAGTCGAGAAGGCGCACCCGGATGTCTTCAACGTGCTCTTGCAAGTGCTCGACGACGGCCGCATGACCGATGGTCAGGGGCGCACCGTGGACTTCAAGAACACGGTGATCGTCATGACGTCCAATCTGGGCTCGCAGATGATCCAGCAGATGCAAGGCGACGATTACCAGGTGATCAAGCTCGCCGTGCTGGGCGAGGTGAAGACGCAGTTCAGGCCGGAGTTCGTCAACCGGATCGACGAGATCGTGGTCTTCCATGCGCTCGACGAGAAGCACATCAAGTCGATCGCGAAGATCCAGCTGGCCTATCTGGAGCAGCGACTGGCGAACATGGAGATGAAGCTGAGCGTCACCGATGCCGCGCTGGCGAAGCTCGCCGATGCAGGGTTCGATCCGTTGTACGGTGCGCGGCCTTTGAAGCGCGCGATCCAGGCCGAGATCGAGAATCCGCTCGCCAAGGCGATTCTGGAGGGGAGTTTCGGGCCCAAGGACACCATCGTGGTGGACTGCAAGGGCGGAAAGTTCAGCTTCACGCGTTCCGAGGCAGCGCAGTCAGCTGCGGCCTGAGGTGTCGTTTCACGCGGACCGGTGATCACCGTGTCCGCGTGGGCTTCAGGTCGCGTGCAAGCCCGAGGGAAGGTCGACTACATTCGTAGTCGACCTGCGTAGCCCGTGAGCTCCAGATAGCCTCGTCCGAGGGCGCGGCCATCTCGTTTGGCCGTCACCGCGCCTTCCCAATAGACGGCACCCGTCGTGATGCGGGTGTCGTTTTCCTGATCGTCGAACAGCGGTTCGATGTCATAGGTCGTGTCGCCGATTCGAACGCGCATGGCGACCGGATAATCGGCGCCTGTCCGGGGGCTGCGCCAGATTCTGCGCGGCATCCACGCAATCTCGCTGGGTGCGAACGTGCGTTGCTCGCCTGCGACGGAACGATGCGTTGCGCCGGCCCAATACGGGTCACCGTCCTTCGTGCGCAGTCGAAACGCCATGAGGGCGGCGCCGTCGTCCAGATTGATGCCCATCCAATCCCACCCCACGGCATTCGCGGCCAGAATTTCGCTGGACCACTCGTGGTCGAACCACGCTTGCCCGGATACCGTTAGCGCTTGTTTGCCGCTGCGGATGCTGCCCTGAACCCTCAGATGCGGATGACTGTAGTAGTAGCTTGCGAGGCGCGGATGGGGTCCTTTGCGGCTGTAGCCGCGGTCGCCCTGAAGCAGCGGTGGTTGCGTGCGCTGAAATTCGAGCGCGAGTTCGAACTCGTCGGCAGGAATACGCGCGAGATAGCGTTCGCCTTGCGCTGCGAGTGACCAACCATCGAGCGCGATATCCAGTCGCCCCACCGCAGACTGCGCGAGCCCGAACCCGGCGCGCGCGATGCGCTGTGCATGGCGCAGTCGTCCGTGAGCGGGCTCGGAGATGGCCGCATGGGCGATGAGCAGGTGCTTGGGGTCGAATCGGCTGGGATTTCCACTGTCCGGGTGCGGGCGCGTCCGAAAGAAGGTGATCTGAAATCCGATCGGGACCTGCGCCTCGCCGAGCCAACCCGTGATGTACCACCATTCGGTTCGAAACTCCGGATGGCTGCCTTCGTCGTCGGGAAAGCGCAGCACGCGCCCGGGGACCACGGGGGCAAACGGGGGCGCAGCCGCGGAACCGGCAAAGGGCGCGGCGAGGAGTACGCTCGTCGCAAATGCGAATCGGCGTCGGTTCATCGATACGATCCCGATGTCGTCACCAGTCTTCCTTCACCGCCGCGACGATGTCGCTGCCTAGCGAGCGACGTACGCTCAGTGCGGCCACCAGCGCGGAACAGCAAGCGAGGATCACGGCAATCGAGATCAGGGCTGTCCACGGTATTCGGACATCCATCGACCAATGGAACGATTGCCGGTTGATGACGTGGATCAGGATCAGGCTCATCAGGCCGCCGACGACTGCACCGGCACACGCGCCCAGGGCCCCGATGATTCCGCCTTCGATAGCCACGGTCGTGCGCAGATCACGCAGCGATAGGCCGAGATGATGCAGCACACCGAATTCCCTGCGTCGTGCCATCGCTTGGGCACTGGCGCCGACGCTGATGCCGAACAAGCCGATGACCAACGCCGCGAACTGCAAGGCATACGTGACCGCGAACGTGCGGTCGAATGCAGTCATCGACAACGTTCGCAGCTTGCCGGGCTCTCGCATTTCGAGTTCGCTGCCGGCGCCGATGGCGTTCCGGATATCGACGATCGCTGCGTTGGATCGAGATCGATCGTGCAGCCAGATCCATGCTTCGCTTGCCAGATCGTCCCGGGTCGTCTGTCGGTAGGCATCGCGCGGTATCACGATGGCGCCGCCTTGTCGGACATAGTCGCGCCAGATGCCGGCTATCTGAACCTCGAGGAGTGAACCTCGAACGGGCAGTCGGAGTCGGTCGCCGACCGCGAGCCCATGGATCTCGCGAACGGCCTCCGAGATCCATGCGGGGATCGTGTCGTCCTTGGGCAATGCGACGGTGGAAACGAGCGGCAATGCATCGGGACTGCGCCGATCGAGATCGCGGGCTATGAGCGTTACGGCGGGCTTGGCCGGATCGAGGAGGATCTGGTCGAAGCGCGAGTAGGAAACCCTCGCGACCGAAGGGGCGTTGTCGATGCGCCGCTGGGTTTCGCCATCGATCCACCCGCTCGCGCTCCCCGCCGCACGTGCATAGAGATCGGCGGGCAGCACGACGCCGAGCCATGCGTCCAGAGATTGGCGGAACGAGTGGATCATGATCAGCATCGCGACCACGAGGCTGAAGCTCGCAAGCATGCCGGCGAGGCTGATGCCGACGTAGCCTCGCGTACCCTGAAGCTGCTGCATGCCTAGCCAGGCGAGGGACAGCCGTGGTTTCGGAGCGATGGCGAGCGCTGCACGCACGTAGTCGGGCATGAGTGCAAGGGCGCCGAGAAGCAGCGACGCGATGGCGATGTAGCCGAAGATGGGGAGCCCATCGAGGGCCGGGAGAAATATGAGAACGGCCGCGGTCAACAGCAGTGCGATCGCGATCCATCGATTCGGCAGTGCGTCCAGCGATTCCTGTTCGTCGCCCGCGCGCAGCGCTTGCGCGGGATTCGCCCGGGCAGCTTCGATGGCGGGCATCGTGCCGCCGACGAGACTTGCAACGAGCCCGGTCGCGGCGATCCATGCGAGTCCGGACACGTCGATTTGCGTTCGGGCCACGACCCCGCTGAAGAATCCGGCACCCAGATCCGCGCCCGCATATGCAAGCGCAAGATGCGCAAACCCGATGCCGACGCCAAGACCCGCGAGCGTGCCCGCGACCCCCAGGCCGCCTGCTTCCAGAAGAATCAACAACGTGAGCGTACGGCCCGATAAGCCCAGCGCACGCAGGAGCCCGAACTGCGTACGACGACGCAGCACCGCCAGCGATTGCGTGGTGAAGACGAGCACGGCCCCGGTGAAGAGAGAAACGAGGGCCAGCATCGTGAGATTGACTCGGTAGGCACGGGAAAGGCTCAAGCCTCGTTCGCTTTCGCGCTCGGCCTCCTGTGCAATCACGCCCGGCGGCAACAGGGTTTGGAGATGCGTCATGGCCTCCGGAAGGGACGTGCCCGGACGCACTCGTACATCGATGCGGGACAATCGTCCAATATGCTCCAGCGCCCACTGCGCGGATGCGATATCCATCAGGGCAAACGGCTGCCGGGCATCGTTCTCCGGCAGGATCGCGATGATGTCGAGGTCGATTCGCCCCAATCCGACCTGGATGCCGATTTGCTCACCGGACTTCAAACCGAGCGCTCGAGCCGCGGCGGAGCTCAACATCACGGTCTTCGGGCGCAACAATTCGAGGAGTTGCTCGCCGGCCTCGCCGAGCAGGGTAGGCTGCAGCTGCAGGGCACGGAAGGGATCGAGGCCGATGATTTTCAGGGCCCCGCGATCGTGCCCGGCGAGCTTGGCATCGATCTCGATCACAGGACTCGCAACGGCGACGTTTGCGTGCCCGGCCACGGCCTCGTACAGCGCTTCGTCGAAGCCGGACCTCGGTCCGGCGATACGCACGTCGGCATCGCCCGAAAGCGCGCGCACCGCCGCTTCGAACTCGACGCCGGCGGAGTAGTTGACGAGGTGCACCGTCGTTCCCAGCGCGACGCCGAGCGCGATGGCGATGGCCGTCAGCAGGAGTCGTCCGCGATCGTGGCCCCACGTGCCCAACCACAGGATGCGAGCGAGCGCCAGGGTGTCGGGCTTCATGGCGGGCCCGTGAGGTGGCCTCCGGACAGCGTCAAGGACCGATGCGCAGCGTGGGCAGCGGCGGCTGAATGCGTGACCAGGATACAGGCGGCTTGTGCGCGCTCTACGCGGTCGCGCAGCAACCGGAGTACGTGCGACGCGCTGTCGGCATCGAGATTCCCGGTCGGCTCGTCGGCGAGGATGAGACGTGGACGATGGATCAGCGCTCGCGCGATGGCGACACGCTGCATCTCGCCGCCCGAGAGCTCACGTGGCAGCGCGAGAGACCGGTCTGCGAGACCGACATCTCGTAACGCTGCGTCGGTGCGTGGGCCTCGCTCCGCGGCAGGGCAGGAGAGCAGCACCAGGGGCAGGCCGACGTTATCGGCAACGGTGAGATACGGCAGCAGATGGAATGCCTGAAAGACGAAACCGAGGTGGGTGCGTCGAAACTGCGAGCGTTCGGTGTCGCCGAGGCTCGAAGGCGACCGGCCATCGACTTCGATCGTGCCGGCGTCGGGCCGATCCAGGCCAGCGATCAGGTTGAGGAGGGTCGATTTGCCGCTGCCGGATTCGCCCATGACGGCGAGCATTTCGCTGGCTGGTACGTCGAGATCGAGATGCTCGAACAGGATGCGTTGCGAGGGGGCACGACCGACTGCCTTTTTCAGACCACGGATGTTCAGCATTGCCGGTGATATC
>LNFM01009994.1_pt1 | contig 13548 bp, 14 predicted proteins | sample 596031 | NCBI WGS metagenome assembly LNFM01 (sample SAMN04254537, study PRJNA301005) | activated carbon metagenome | isolation source: dual media filters at the Ann Arbor, Michigan drinking water treatment plant | place: USA: Ann Arbor
TGGTGGTGCTGGGGCCGGCGTTGGTGGTGCCGGCCGCGGTGTCCTGCTTGACGCTGCTCTGTTCCTGGAAGATGGTCATGCGCACCGCGCCGCCCTCGCCGATCTGCGGCCGGATGCGCAGCGTGATGCCGACGTCCTTGCGCTCGATGGTCTGGAAGGGGTTGGTGGTGGCCCCGCCGGTGCCCCCCGCACCCGTGAACTGGCCGGTGATAAAGGGCACGTTCTCGCCGACGACGATCTTGGCTTCCTCGTTGTCGAGCGTGATCAGGTTCGGGGTGCTGACGATGTTGGTCTCGGCCTGGCTCTGCAGCGCCCGCGCGATGGCGGCCAGCGTCGTGACGCCGTTGTAGGCGCGAAGGATGCCGAGGTTCAGGCCCTCGCCGACGTTGATCTGGCCCTGCACCGCCCCGGTGTTGATGCCGATGATGTTGCCCTGGCCCCCGGCCGGCGTGAAGTTGGTGCCGACGGCCAGCCCGGTCTTGTCGCCGCTCTTGCCGAGCAGGCCCTGCCACTGGAAGCCGAAGTCGGCGGCGTCGCCACCGGCCACCTCGACGATCATGCTTTCGATGTAGACCTGGGCGCGGCGCGTGTCGAGCTGGTCGATGAGCGCGCGCACCTGCTTGTACAGCGGCTCGGGCGCCGTGATGATGAGCGAGTTGGTCGCCGGGTCGGCCTGGATGAAGCCGCCCGTGCTGGGTTGCGCCGCGGTGGCCAGGCCACCGCCGCCGCTGCCCAGCGGTGCATTGGCCGGCGTGGCCGGTGCCGCGGCCTGCGGCGAGGGCGTCGCCTGGGTGCCGCCACCGCCGCCCACCGACGTGCTGCCGAAGGCCCCGAAGGCCGCGCGGACCACGGTCGCCAGGCGCGCCGCGTCGGCGTTCTTCAGGTGCACCACCCACATGCCGCCGCCGGCGCCCAGCAGCGTGCTGGGGCGGTCGAGCTGCGCGATGGTGGCGCGCACCAGCGCCAGCCGCGACGGGTTGGCGGCGCGGATGAGCAGCGAGTTCGAACGCGAGTCGGCCACCACCGTCGTGCCACCGGCGCCCGCGGCCACGCCGGGCACGGGCGCACTGGTGCCGGCGTCGCTGAGGCGTTGCACCAGCGGCGCCAGGTCGGCCGCCACCGCGTGCTGCAGCGGCACGATGTCGACGCCGGTGCCCGCGGGGTTGTCGAGGGCGGCAATGATCTTGCCGATGCGCTGCAGGTTGTCGGCGTAGTCGGTGATGACCAGCGAGTTGCTCGCCGGGTTGGCGTTGATGGTGTTGTTGGCGCTGATCAGCGGCCGCAGCACGGGCACCAGGTTGTTCGGGTTCTCGAAACGCAGCGTGAAGATCTGCGTGATGACCTGGTCGCCGCGCACGCCCACGTCGCCGATGGACACGGTGCCGGTCTGCAGCTTGGCATCGGCCTCGGGCACCACCTTGAGCAGGCCGCCGCTTTCCACCACCGCAAAACCCAGGCCGCGCAGCGCCGACTGGTAGCTCTGCCAGGCCTGGGCCACGGTCTGCGGCTGCTCGCTGTAGACGGTGATGCTGCCCTTGACACGCGGGTCGATGACGATGGCGCGGTTGATCATCGCCGCGAAGGCGCGCGTGACACCGTCGATGTCGGCGTTGACGAAGTTCACGGTGACGGGCGCACGCGACCTCGTCCCGATGTTCTGCGCCTGCGTCGGCGCGGCGACGGAAAACGCCAGCGCCAGCGCAGCGAGACAGCCCGGAAGGTGCCGTGGGTTCATGCTCATCCTATGGAAATGACGGAGGCGGCGCCCTGGCGCCGCCCGATGATGTTCAGCAGGTTGTTCAGCACCGCTTCGGAACCGGCCTCGGCGCGGGCCTGGCCGCGGAAACGCAGGTGCGACGCCGCGCCGCCGCCCAGGAACTGGCCGTTGCCCGAAAGCTGCAGCGCGCCGCTGGTGGTGCTGAGCTGCAGCGTGGCGGCCTCACCGCCGGTGGCTTCGCCGACGAGCAGCAGGCGGTAGCTGCCGAGCGTGTCCAGCGTCGACAGCCGCGACGCCATGCTGCCCAGCAGCAGCTCGGCGCGGCCACTGAAGCGCCAGCGGCCCTGCACCTGCTCGAGCCACAGGCCGGGGCTGCTGAGCTGCAGCGTGCCAGCGGGTTGCAGCGTGTTCCAGGGCGTGCCCAGGCCGACCAGCCACGACGCCGGCCACTGGCCCAGCGCCGCGCCCGCGCTGTTCGCCGGCAGTTCCAGGCGGAGGCGGCCCAGCCCCGGCACCACGCGCAGCAGCAGCTCGCCGTTCAGGCAGCAGGCCTGCCGCGCACGCAGCGCCAGCGCCGAGCCGTCCAGGCCCAGTCGCCAGTGCAGCCGTCCGGGCAAGGCGCTGGCATCGCGGCTGCCGGGGCCGCCGGTGAGCACGACCACGGCACTGCCCTGCCAGACGGTGCCGCGCGCGTCGGCCAGCAGCAGGCGCTCGCTGCTGGCCTGCGTGACGGCGCCGGCCAGCCAGGCCGCGGGCGCGAAGGCCACCAGTGCCACCAGCGCACCGAGGGCCGCACCCAGCGCCGCCCAGCGTTTCAAGGCGCGCCCCCGATGGCCAGCACCAGGGTGCCGCTGTAGCCCTGGGCGCCACGCATCAGGCTGGCCTCGACGGGCCGCGCGCGTGCACCCGAACGCGCCTCGGCCAACCAGTCGCGCAGCGCGCTGGTGCTCACCCCATTGAGTGTGAGCACGGCACGGTCGCCCTGCAGCGACAGGCGGCCCAGCTCGCCCAGGCGTGCGGTGGCCGCCTGCAGCGCTGCGGCAGCCTGTTCGGGGTTGACCGGCGGCGTGGCGCGCAGCTCGCCGGCCTCGGCGGCCAGGCGTTGCATGGTCTGCAGCTGGGTTTCGGCAGCGTCGAGCGCGGCCGGTGCGCTGCGCAACGTCTGCAGCGCCGGCTGCAATGCCAACAGCCACAGCGCGCCGACGAGCAGGACGGCGATGGCCACCCTGAGCAGTCGACGGTCGCGCGCCGACAGTGCGCGCCACCAGACCCGCAGCGGAGCCAGTGCGGTCGACAGGCCGGCGGTCCTCATCACGTCCGCCCTCCGGGCAGCGCCGCGGCGCGGCTGAAGACCAGCCGGCCCTCGGCGAGCTCGGCGCTGAAGCCGCTGCCCTTGAGCCTTTCGCGGAACTGCGTCAGTTGCGGCTCACCGAAACCCGGCACGGTGAGCGTCAGGCGCCCGCCGTCGAAACGCAGCGACTGCACCGGGCCCTGGCCATCGGGCCAGGCAGCGGCGGCGGCGCTCCACAGGGCTTCCAGGTCGGCGTCGCCAGGGCGACCGGCGGCGGCGCGCAGGCGCTCGTTCTCGCGCTGCATCTGCACGGGTGCGTCCAGCACCACGCGCACACCCGGATGGGCCGCCTTGAGCAGTTCGTTCATGGCCACACGCTTGGCCACCAGGGCCTGGCGCTGCTGCCAGGCGTAGGCGTTCAGGCCCAGCACGTTGAGCAGCAGCAGCGCGAGCACGCCGTAGCGCACCGGCCGCCACTCCGCGCTGCGGAAGCGCTTGGCGCCCTCGCGCAGTGCACGGCTGCCGCGATGGCGCGCCGCGAGGTCGAACTGGCGCAGGTTGCTGCCGGCGGCGGCCGCTTCGAGCGCACGCTCGGCTTCGGTGAGCAGCGCCACTGGCGCGCCCAGCCAACGTTCGGCGGCGGCGGCGGCGGCCGGCGTGGCGCTCCAGCGCACGGCATCGGCGTCGGGCTGCAGCGCGCGTGCCAGCGCGCCATTCAGGCGCAGCACGGCCACGCCGTCGGCGCGGGCCAGGGTCAGCCAGGGTGCGGCTTCGGTGTCGGGGTCGACGGTGAAGAAGTGGCCGCGCGCCGGCTGCCCTTCGGCCACCGGCGCCGCAGCGGCCACCACCCGTTCGATGCTCAGGCCGGCCGCTTCCAGCGTGGCCAGCGCGGCGGCCAGACGCGGGCGGTGCGTCACCGCCACCCAGCCCGGCTGCCCCGGCACGCTGCCTTCGGCGAGGGCGAAGTGCAAGGTCTCGTCTTCCTCGAGCAGCGCCTCTTCCATCACCCCCAGCAGCGCGGCGCGCACGCGGCCGGCGGGCGCCTTGGGAATGTCGACACGGTGCCAGCTGACATCGGCCTCGGCCAGCACCAGCAGCACCTGGTCGGCGCGGGGCAGCAGCGCCGGTGCCGCGCTGCCCTGCTGGGCGACGCTGCGGCCGTCGGTGCTGAACACGAAGGGCCACTCGGTGGGCAGCCGCGCGGCCGTGCCGGGGGCGTCGGCCCCGGCAGCGCGGGCGGCCAGGCGCTCGCGCGGGGGCAGCAGGAGGGCAAGGACGGACATCGGCAGGGGCAGGCGCGGCGGGCTGTGGGGTTGCGGACGGGACGGGCGTGAACGGGGCGAGAACGGAACGTATTGTGGCCTCGGTCCCGGCCACTCAGGCGCCGGCCGCCAGGAAGCTCTGGCGCTCGCGCCGGCGCACGCTGACGCTGCCGCCTTGGCGCTGCAGCAGAGAACGTTCCTCGAGCACGCGTTCGTCCAGCCGCAGCCGGCCCGCCACCTCGAACCAGCTGGAGCCGACACCCACACGGCCGCCCTCGGCCTTCACCGTGCCCGGCAACTGCGCCTGCAGTTCGGCCAGGGTCTCGAAGGGGCGGCGCTGGCGGGCCTGCACCAGGCGCTCGGCGCTGCCCAGGTCGAGCCCGTCGATGGCCGCCACCAGCACCTCGCGCGGCGCGGTGTTGGCATTCACCGGCGAGGGCGCCGGCAACAGGCCGACCCAGGGCGCCAGGCGCGTCAGTGTCGCTTCTTCGATGCCCAGCCAAACCAGGTCGGCCAGCCGCGCCGGGCGCAGGGGCGCTCCGCCGACACCCTCGTCGCCGGTGGGGGCCTCGGCGCGCGACAGCGCGTCGGCGATGCGCACGGCCGTGTCACCCGGGGCGCCCGCCAGGTTGGCCAGCCGCTGCAGCGCGGCAACCTGCAGCGGCTGCGGCTTGCCCTCGGCGTCGACCAGCCCGCGCAAGTTGAAGCGCGACTGGGCATCGACGATGCTGCCGCTGATGAAAGCCTCGGGGCCGGCGTCGACGTTGTTGTCCTGGTCCGCCGCCAGGAAGGTCGACAGCCGCGCCTCGGCCAGCGGCGTCGCCCAGGGTTCGTCCAGCGAGTCGAAGGCCTTGCCGCGTTGGCGTGCACCGCGTTCGTCTTCCTTCAGGATCAGGCGCGCCCAGTCGAGCGCGCCGCTGAGGATCCATGCCGCCTGCGCACGCGCACGCTCGGCCGCCTCCACCTGCACCGCACGCGTCTGCAGCCAGACCATGCCCGCGGCCGTGGTGACGATGAGCGAGACGATGACCATCGCCAGCAGCAGCGCGGCGCCGCGCTGGTGGCGGCCGGAGGTCTGCGCCGTCATCCCGCCGGCCCCAGCGCGATGTCGCGCGTGAGTGTCTGCCCGTCCAGCGTGATGAGCAGGCGCACCGCCTCGGGCAGCGCCTCGCGCGCTGTTGGTGCCTGCTTCGGCACGTCGGCACTGGGGGGGGTGCCGCCCCCGGCTGGAGAGGCGGGCGACGCCGGCGGCGCTGGCGGCGCCGCCACGATGGGCAGCGCCAGGTCGCCGGTGGACTGCGCGTTGCTCCACTGGCCGCCTCGCGCGAAGTAGATCTGCCACTGGCTCGCGCCTTCGCTCAGTACCACGGTGCCGGGTTCGTTGCCCAGCAGCTGCTGGCTGCGCAGCCAGGCTTCCTGCAGCTCGCCGGTACGCACGACAGGCAGGGTCGTCCAGCGCTGCCACTGGCCGCCACGCACGGCCCAGGCCACCAGCATGACGCCGCCCTCGGCACGCCGCGTCAGCCGCAGGGTCTGGCCGTCGAAGGACAGCGCCGGCACGGCCAGTGTCTCGTGCAAGGCCGCGAGGTCCTGTTCCCACTGCGTCATCACGGTGGACAGGCGCACGGTGCTGTCGATGGTCAGGCGGCTGGCGTCGCGCGAGCGCAGCACGCCGTCCAGCGCCTGCCACGACAGGCCGGCCAGCAGGGCCATCATCAGCAGGGCCACCAGCACCTCGACGAGCGTGAAGCCGCCGGCATGACGCCGGGCCGTCGGTGCAAGGACGGCGCGGGCCCGCCTCATGGCCGCGCCAGCACCGTCGACAGCGTCAGCAGCGGCCGACCCTCGGCGTCGCTCACTACCGCGTCGACACGCCGGAAGCTGGGGTTGGGCGTCGGCCGCGTCACCAGCTTGCCGGGGTAGCTGCGGCCGAGCTGTTCGCAGCCGAAGTCGGCATCGCCGACGCCGGGAAAGCTGCGGCTGATGCGCAGCCCGGTGAGCTGGTTCTCGGCGCACCACTGCGCCGCGATGACGTCCTTGAGGCGCTGCGCGTTGTCGGTGAGCACGCCGGCCGCGCGCAAGCCGGCGCCCAGCGAGATCGCCACGATGGCCAGCGCCACCAGCACCTCGATGAGCGTGAAGCCGGCCGCCGCGGGCCGGCTCGGCGCCATCAGGCCGGGTGGGCGCAGCGCCTGATTCACGGCACCGCCGGCGGAATCGCCACGGCGAACGGCCCCAAGCCGTCGCTGGCCAGTTCCAGCCGCTTGCCGGCCAGCATCAACACGATGCGCTGCGGCGGCAGGATGGCCTCGGGGCCCAGCAGCACGGTGGCCGCGCCCACCACCTGCGCACGCGTGGCCGCGTCGAGCCAGCGCGTGGGCAGCGGCTGCAGCGGCGACAGGCCGACGAAGCGGAACTGCACGGCCACGTCGGGGTCGGCGCCGTCGTCCTGCCGCGGCACCCAGTGCACGGGCACGCCGGCCACGCGCGCCTCGGCACGCGCCATCTCCAGCAGCGCGCTCAGGCGCTCGCCCTCTTCTTCCAGCCTGGCTTCGTCGCCGTCGCGCAGGCTCAGCGCGATGAGGCCCGCCGACACCGCGATGATGGCCACGACGATGAGCAGTTCGAGCAGCGTGAAGCCCAGCGCCCGGGTGCACCGACCCCGGCGGCACGGCCGCACGATCGGCGCGGGCCTACTGCCAGGAGCCGATGTCGGCATTGATGCCTTCGCCGCCCGGCTGGCCGTCGGCGCCGAAGCTGAAGACATCGATCTCGCCGTTGACGCCCGGGTTCAGGAACTGGTAGGGCCGGCCCCAGGGGTCGGCGGGCAGCTTGTCGAGGTAGGGCTTCCAGTTCGGCGGCGTGGGGCCGGCGGCGGGCTTGCGCACCAGCGAGTCCAGGCCCTGCTCGGCCGTCGGGTAGCGCTGGTTGTCGATCTTGTAGCGCTTCAGCGATTCCACCAGCGTCTTGATGTCGGTGCGCGCTGCGGTGCCACGCGCGTCGTCGAGACTGGAAAAAAGGTTGGGCACGATGAGCGCACCGAGCACACCGATGATCACCAGCACCACCAGAAGCTCGATGAGCGTGAAGCCAGCCGCTCTTCGGGGCGGGTTCGGCAAAGCCAAACCGCGCGCAACGGCTGGCGAAGGGCCGCGCGCAGCGGACGGCATGGAGCGGCGTGCGATGAAAGGCAAGGCGGTCATGGTGGTCGCCGCGGGGGGCGCGAAAGGTCTGGTGCAGGCCGGGCCGGCCGCATCGCTTGCATGATAATCGGGCGATGTCGGCACGTTGGTGGACAGGTGGGGTGTGGGCGCTGGCCGCAGGCAGCGCCCTATTCTGGGCTTTCAAGGTCTTCGTGACGCCCACCGAGGCGCCGCCGCACACGCAGACGGCCGCCCCGACCGTGGCCCTGCGCGGCGACCTCACCCGCCTGCTCGGCGCCGACCCGCCGCCGCCCGCCGTGGCTGCTGCCGAGGAACCGGTGGCCGACGCGCGTTTCCAGCTCATCGGCGTCGTCACCCCGCGTTCGCCGCGCGCAGCCCAGGAAGGGCTGGCGCTGATCGCCGTCGACGGCAAGGCGCCCAAGGCCTTTCGCGTCGGCGCGGTGGTCGATGGCACGACCGTGCTGCAGTCGGTGGCCGCGCGTGGCGTCACCCTGGGCCCGCGCGATGGCACGGCCGTGGTGGCGCTGAACCTCGCGCCGCCCGCGCCGGCGGCCACCGGTACGCTGCCCGCACTGGGCGGCGGCGCCGCGCCCCCGATGCGCCCGATGCGGCAGCCGCCCAGCGGCCTGAACATGCGCCCGCCGGTCGAAGTGGAACAGGTCGAGCCCGACGCCGAGCCCCCTCCGCTGCCGCTGGCGGTGCCCCCGCAAGGCGCGCCGACACGCTGACCCCGGGGCCGGGGGGCGCCGCCTGCCCGCGGCGCCGGCGGTGTCTCAGTACAGCGCTTCGCCGAAAGGCGATGGTGGCGGCACGGGTTCGCTATCGGGCACGGCAGCCTCTTCGCCCGCGGCGGCTTCGTCGCCTTCACCTTCGGCCACTTCGGTCAGCAGCGCGGCCGCGCTGCGCACCATCGGCCAGGCCAGCGTGGCGCCGGTGCCGTCGGTGCTTTCCATGCCCAGTTCGAGCAACGCCGAGGCGCGGAACAGGTTCAGCGCCTGGTCCAGGCCCAGGTGGCTGTGGCTGCGGCAGAACATGCAGTAGTCGGTGACCGGCTGCGCGATGCGCGCAGCCAGCATCAGCGCCGCACAGGCCGGGATGCCGTCGACCATCAGCAGGTGACGCTTGCTGGCGGCCATCAACATCACGCCCACCATCACCGCGACCTCGAAACCGCCGAAGGCCGCCAGCACCTCGATGGGGTCGACGACGTCGCGGTGCTTGGCCTGGGCAGCCTGCAGCACCATCATCAGGTGCGCAAGTTCGTCCTTGTCCATGTGCGGGCCGCTGACGATGAGGTCGCGCACGGGCGTGTCGGTCATGCGCGACAGCACCATCGCCGCGCTCTCGTGCGCGCCGACGCCGACGCCGGCCAGCAGCGTGCAGTTGCCGCGCAGCTTGTCGCCGATCTCCATGCCGGCGCGCATGCCGGCGTGGGCCTGCTCCAGGCTCATCGCGGCGGCCGCGCGAGCGTTGCGCGTGGCATGCGCGATCTTGCGCACCAGCAGGCGTTCGTGCGGCGGCAGGCTTTCGGCCATGCCGCAGTCGACCACCGTCAGCTCGAGCTGCTGCGCGTGCGCGAACACCGTCAGCGGCAGCTGCCGGCGCAGCAGCATGCGCACCGTCTCGTGCGTGGTGCGGCCGTGGGTGTCGCGGATGCCGTCGACGGCGATGCCGTGGTCGGCCGCGAAGACCAGCAGCTGCGGCTCGGTGAAACTCGGCCGCAGCGTGTTCTGCATCAGGCCGATGCGCATGGCCAGCGGTTCCAGTTCACCCAGACTGCCGCCGACCTCGTTGCGGCGCTGCAGCTTTTCGCGCAGGGCCTGTTCGAGTTGCGGATTGGTGGTCGGGCTGACCAGCGAGCGGTTCGATGACGCCATGGCCGGCGAGTGTAGCGAGCCGCGTCGGACCGTCCGGCGCGGCCGGCTACTTCAGGAACAGCGCAACCAGGGGGTTGCGCGTCTCTTCGGTGCAGGGGTAGGCCAGCGTGCGCAGGAAGTCGTCGAACGCGGCCTCGTCGCCGGCAGGCACCTGGATGCCGACCAGGATGCGGCCGTAGTCCGCACCCTGGTTGCGGTAATGGAAGAGGCTGATGTTCCAACCCGGGTGCATGGCCGCGAGGAAGCGCATCAGCGCGCCCGGCCGTTCCGGGAACTGGAAGCGGAACAGGCGCTCGTCGCGCGCCAGTTCGCTGCGACCGCCCACCATGTGGCGCACGTGTTCCTTGGCCAGTTCGTCGTCGGTGAGGTTGACGGTGGCAAAACCCTGCTTGACGAAGCTGCGTTCGATGCGCTCGGCCTCGTCGTGGCGCTGCATGGCCAGGCCGACGAAGACATGCGCGGCCGTGGCGTCGCCGATGCGGTAGTTGAACTCGGTCACCGAGCGCGGGCCCATCAGCTCGCAGAAGCGCTTGAAGGAGCCGCGCTCCTCGGGGATGGTCACCGCGAACAGCGCCTCGCGCTGCTCGCCGAACTCGGCGCGCTCGGCGACGAAGCGCAGGCGGTCGAAGTTCATGTTCGCGCCGCAGGTGATGGCCACCAGCGTGCAGCCCCTGAGCTTGTGCGTGGCCACGTACTGCTTGATGGCGGCCACGCCCAGGGCGCCAGCGGGTTCGAGCACGCTGCGCGTGTCCTGGAAGACGTCCTTGATGGCGGCGCAGACGGCGTCGGTGTCGACGACCACGTAGTCGTCGACCAGTTCGCGCGCGATGCGGAAGGTCTCTTCGCCGACCAGCTTCACCGCGGTGCCGTCGGAGAACAGGCCCACCTCCTTCAGCGTCACGCGCCGGCCCTTGTGCACCGACTGCAGCATGGCGTCGGAATCGACCGTCTGCACGCCGATCACGCGCACCTCGGGCCGCACGGCCTTGATGTAGGCCGCCACGCCCGAGACCAGGCCACCACCGCCGATGGCCACGAACACGGCGTCCAGCGGGCCCTGGTGCTGGCGCAGGATCTCCATCGCCACCGTGCCCTGGCCGGCGATGACGTCGGGGTCGTCGAAGGGGTGGACGAAGGTCAGGCCCTGCACCTGCTGCAGTTCCACGGCATGGGTGTAGGCGTCGGAGTAGCTGTCGCCCTGCAGCACGACTTCGCCGCCCAGCGCCTGCACGGCGTCGACCTTCAGGCGCGGCGTCGTCACCGGCATCACCACCACGGCGCGGCAGCCCAGCTTCTTCGCCGACAGCGCCACGCCCTGGGCGTGGTTGCCGGCCGAGGCGCAGATGACGCCGCGCGCCAGCGCCTCGGGCGCCAGGTTCACCATCTTGTTGTAGGCGCCGCGCAGCTTGAAGCTGAACACCGGCTGCTGGTCCTCGCGCTTGAGCAGCACGTGGTTGCCGACACGTCGCGACAGGTTGCGCGCCGGCTCCAGCGCCGTCTCGCGCGCCACGTCGTAGACGCGGGCCGTCAGCACACGCTTCAGGTAGGCTGCGGCGATGCGCTGGCCCTTGGGCGTGACGGTGCGTGCGGCCGGCGCGGCCATCGGGCTCTTGGTGGGGGTCTTGCCAGCGGGCATCGTGGGGCTCGGTCCGGGGAAGCCGCGGATGTTAAGCCGGGCTCCGGCGTGGCCCTCAGGGGCGGCGCGGACAGAAAAAGGGCCCGGGGTTTGGGGCCCCGGGCCGAATCCACCATTGTTGGAGGTGGAGGAGACAATCGGCCGGTGGTCTGCTGAACGACCACCGATGAAGCCAATATATCACCGGAATGCTGCACTGCAATATGCTTGTTGCAGCAGACTCTAGTGGCAGCAGTCAAATCACCGGCCACGGCGCTCGCCGCTGCGCCAACACGGGGCAACACGCGCATGGAATGCACCATCAACTGGATGCCGGGCACCGGCATGGGCTTCGTTGCCGAGACCGGCAGCGGCCACCTCATCACCATGGACGGCGCGCCCGACGGCGGCGGGCGCAACCTGGCGCCGCGGCCGATGGAAACCGTGCTGGCCGGCACGGGGGGCTGCACGGCCTACGACGTGGTGTTGATCCTGCAGCGCGGCCGCCACGACGTGCGCGGCTGCCAGGTCAAGGTGACATCCGAACGCGCCCCGGCCGACCCCAAGGTGTTCACCAAGATCCACATGCATTTCGTCGTCAGCGGGCGCGCCGTGCCGGTTTCGGCCGTCGAACGCGCCGTGGCGCTGTCGCACGAACGCTACTGTTCGGCCAGCATCATGCTGGGCAAGACCGCCGAGATCACGACCAGCTTCGAACTGCAGGAGGCCTGACGCGCCGGCGCGTCGGCGCGCTGCTTCAGATGCGGTGCGCGGTGGTCGTCATCACGCGCGCCGCGCCGCGCATCAGCCAGCGCACGGGCGCCGGCAGGGCCGCGGCACCGGCGGCCAGGGCGTCGTCGGCGTGGCGCGCCTCGTCTTCCTTCATGCGCTGCACGATGGCGCGTGAGCGCTCGTCCTCCAGCGGCAGGCGTTCGAGGTGGGTAGCCAGATGCTGTTCGACCTGGCGCTCGGTCTCGACGACGAAGCCCAGGCTGGTGCTGTCGCCCAGACGGCCCGCGAGCAGGCCGATGCCGAAGGCGCCGGCGTACCAAAGCGGGTTGAGCAAGCTCGGCCGGTCGCCCAGTTCGCTCAGGCGCTGCTGCGTCCAGGCGAGGTGGTCGGTCTCTTCGCGCGCGGCGCGGTCCATCTGCTGGCGCAGTTCCTGCGTACGGGCCGTCAGCGCCTGCGCCTGGTAGAGCGCCTGGGCGCAGACCTCGCCGACGTGGTTCACCCGCATCAGCGCACCCGACAGGCGGCGGGCCTCGTCGTCGAGGCCGTCGTCTTCGGCCACGACGGGCGGCAGCGGACGTGCCGCATGGACCGCGCCCGAGAGCGTGCGCAGGGCGTTATCGAGGCTGGACAGCAGGCGGTCGGTGGTTTCCATGGCTGTTCAGCATAGCGGAGCGGCCGGCGCCTGACAGGGAAGGCAACGTTGTAGCCACACAACGGGCTGCGGCGTTTTCGCGCCTAAACGTTGGCAAGGGGTCCGGCGGTCTGGTGCAATAGCCTCTAACTTCCGCGTAGGAGGTTGGCCTGATCCGCCCCTTGCCGGGTGAGCACCCTGATCGGGACCTCTCGTTCAACTTAGGAGATAGCTGCAATGAAAAAATCCCTGCTCGCCCTGGCCGCGCTGACCGCGTTTGCCGGCGTGGCTTCGGCTCAGTCGTCGGTCACCCTGTTCGGTATCGTTGATGCGGCTGCCCGCAACACGAAGAACGGCTCTGCCGGTTCCATCAACGCGCTGGTCAGCGGTGGTGGCGCCACCAGCCGCCTCGGTTTCCGCGGCATCGAAGACCTCGGCGGCGGCCTGCGTGCCGGCTTCTGGCTCGAAGGCCAGGTCGACACCGACACCGGCGGCACCGGCTACAACTTCCAGCGCCGCGCCACCGTCAGCCTGATCGGCGGCTTCGGTGAACTGCGCCTGGGCCGTGACTTCACGCCGACCTACACCAACTGGGGTGCAGCCGACGTTTGGGGCTACGTCGGCGTGGCCACCACGGCCAACCTGCGTGCCGGCTTCCTGGGTCAGGGCAGCATCGCCACGGCGGTGCGCACGAACAACCAGGTCATGTACTTCCTGCCCGCAATGGGCGGCCTGTACGGCAGCGTCAACGTCGGCGCCGGTGAAGGCACGGGCGACAAGTACATCGGCGGCCGCCTCGGCTACGCTGCCGGTCCGTTCAACGTCGGTGCAGCCTACGGCAAGAGCGAGCGTGGCGTCGGCGAAATCGAGACGACGAACTTCAGCGCGTCGTTCAACATGGGCTTCGCCACGCTGTTCGGCGGCTACGAGACCAGCGAGTACAGCTCGGGCGCCACCAACAACGACATCGACCTCATCACCGTGGCGATCACCATGCCGCTGGGCAAGGGTTCGCTGAAGGCGCAGTACACCAAGGCCGACAGCAGCACCGCCAACTTCGACGGCACGATGTTCGGCCTGGGCTACGTCTACAACCTGTCGAAGCGCACCTCGCTGTACACCAGCTACGGCAGCATCGACAACGGCGGGAACGCAACTGCCGGTGGCAACTACACCGCCGGCTCGGCTGGCCCGGCCGGCATGCGCCGCGGCGAGAAGTCCACCGGCTACGAGTTCGGCATCACGCACTCGTTCTGATC
>LNFM01009995.1_pt1 | contig 13546 bp, 12 predicted proteins | sample 596031 | NCBI WGS metagenome assembly LNFM01 (sample SAMN04254537, study PRJNA301005) | activated carbon metagenome | isolation source: dual media filters at the Ann Arbor, Michigan drinking water treatment plant | place: USA: Ann Arbor
CAACGAAGTAAACACTTTCAGATATTCTTTCACCCGCTTTTTTGATGTTATCCACACACCAAAAAATGACTGCTTTTTTCAGGAGCCTAACGCAAAGCTAAGCGGCGGCGCAGCCGTCCGCTTGAGCGCCAAGTTAGGCTACGGCCAATTTAAGTTTCCCAACACTTTTCAAATCAACGTATTTTCGTGCCAGCCAAAGGTCATGATAATCCTGCATGGCGAGCCAGCTCTCGGGTGTGCGGCCAATGGCTTTAGAGAGCCGAAGCGCCATTTCTGGCGTAACGCGACTCGCGCCTTTGAGAATGCGGCTAAGCGTGGATGGAGAAACATCTAGCTTTGAAGCAAGTTCGCGGCCACTGACGCCATTAGGCTCCAAATAGATTTCGGTGATGAACTCACCGGGGTGGGGTGGGTTGTACATAGCCATTAGTGGTAGTCCTCATAATCTAAGGAAAAAGCATTTCCGTCATTAAACTCAAATGTTAAGCGCCAATTTCCATTGACAGAGATAGCCCAACGGCCGCGCATTGCTCCTTTGAGGGGGTGAAGCGCAAAGCCTGAGATGTCCATGTCGTCAATCGATTGCGCAGTGTTAAGCGCAGCCAATTGCATGCGGAGCCGCTTAGCATGGCTGGATTGGATGCCAACCGTGCTCCCAGTTTCAAAGAGTTTTCGTAGCCCCTTGTGCCGAAATGACTTAATCATGGCGAAATATACCATGTTGCGCATCACGCTACAATAGCGGCCTAACGCAAAGCTAAGCGGCGGCGCAGCCGTCCGCTTGAGCGCCGGGTTGGGCAGCAGTCATCGGATTTCGATTCGGGTTTTCGGATAGGCGAGAACTGAACCATCTTTTTGCCGCTCCAATTCGAGCGAGAAAATAAAAGAGGTTTTTGTGTTCCCGATTTCGCGAGGGTGGGCGTTCTCATCTTTTGCTTCAATAAAGTACCCGTAAGCCTCGTACCCTTCATTGAAAACTAGAGACAATTTTTCGTCATGATCCTTTCGGGCAGCGGACTTTGAACCCGTGTCCTGATCTACTCCCCAGATGGGTTCTTGGATTATGTAGCTTACCCTTGCACCGTCTCTCTTGGCCCGTGTATCCACCCACACGCTGAAATAGACTTTTCTTTCTTCGTCATTGACGGCGCACCAACTCCAAACAGTATTCTTTTGTTTAGCCCCAAGATATTCCATTAGCTGTAAGCGATTTTCGGGCTTAGCCATGTAACCGCGACTCCTATGCTGCCCAACGTTGGAGTTAAGAGGCACGCCCGCCACGAGGTCAGAGCAACGTGCTTACGTTGATGACACTCATGCTCTTGAAATGCCTCGACAAGGCGTGTCCTTCTTGAACGATATGTTAGACCATGGGTGGACGCCGCACAAGACACACACCCGCCCAAAAACACCTGAAGACAACGTGGCCTGATGGATGATACCCGTAAAGCGTTACCCGTAACGGGCGTTAACTGCTAAAGCGTGGGTACCCTTTGCACTTTCCCGGCTTGCGTCACGCACGGTTGGGATGAAACCTGGCCGTCGGGCCACATTGAAGGTTGGAGAACCCCCCCATCATCCGCACCCTGGGCGTGGCGCAAACGGATAAAAGGCCAGAAAAGTGCCTGATACTTAAGGGGTGCCGCCGCCCTGACCAATGCCTGACGCAACGGCGCCACCGACATAATACGTGAGGCGACCTCCTGTTTCTGGATGTTACCCATGCACTGAAAAATAACCGTTCTTTTTCGTGATGTCTAACGTCATGTTGAGCGGCGCGCGTTTTTTGCGCGTCCGCTCGAACGGTAGTTAGGCGTCAAGACGACCCGCACCAATTTCGCTACGGTCGCGCGAACAGAATAAACGTCCGCATCGGGTACGCGAGTTCACCGTGTGCGAGATAGGGCTCAAGCATAGCGCTCACGTCCTTGACGAACCTCTCGCGCCCGTCTTCGGATAACAGCGCCACTGCATGGCGGGTCGATGGAGATCCCACAGTCATGCCATCAATGAACGATCGAATTGACGCAAAGTGTGACACCCCGTCCTCGGCGCGAAGCTCGATGCTCGTGAACCCAGCCCGTGTAGCCGTGTCACGTATTTCGTCGGCACTGGCAAACGAACAGGCTCGCTTTGCCGGCGCAGCGTCCACGTTCTGACGTTCGAGCGCTTGAACCACGGCGTAATGCCCTTTGTTGTATTCGAGCGACCCCCAAATGCTTGCGACAAGCCGCCCCGATGGCTTGAGGACTCGCCGGATTTCGGCGAACCCACCGACGCGATCCGGAAAGAACTGCAGACCCTGCAGGCAAAGACAAAGATCGAATGCGGCGGCATCGAAAGGCATCTTGAGGGCGCTCGCGCAATGCCACTCTATTGGAGTGCCCGCTTCCTGAGCCGCTTTGCGAGCAACTTCTACGACGCCCGGGTCAATATCGAGGCCCACGATTTTTCCGGCCAACCCAACGCCCCTTGCGGAAACTCTTGCCCCTATACCTGTGCCGCATGCTACGTCGAGGACGTGTTCTCCGGGCTGTGGGGCAGCGAGGCTCACCACCCGTTCGGTCCACCGCAGAAACATCCCAGGAACCATGTGCTTCTCGTAAGCTTCTGCGGCCGTCGTGTCAACCGGCTGGTTGGTTTCTGGCATACGTGTTATCCCACCTTTCTTTCGATCGCTTCGGTTGCTCGCCTAACGTTTGAGTTAAGGGGCGCGCCAACAATGAAGCCAGAACAACGCCCGTGAATTTGGTGACACCTTTGCGCCCACAATGCCCCGACAAGGCGTGTCCCTCTTGAACGATATGTTAGGCGTTTTTTATTCTTGATTCTTTGTTTCTTTTTTCTCATCCATGTGATGACAATACACCAGAGAAAAATCCTTGTAAATATGCTGTGCTTGACGTAGCCCCCCACCAAAACCACGAGCAACGTCAACACGTCTGAGAGTCCTTTGCCCGTGATCCCGGCTTGCGCCGCGCGGGTGGAGATAACAACAGCCGCGCGGCCACCCCGAAAGTCGGGGAAACCCCTTCACTCGCACCTGACTATAGTGTGGCGCAAACGGATAATGCGACAGCGTGAGGACAGTCGGCGACCCCGATGCCTACCCTCAGGCCGCACTCGATGGTTGGGTAAGCACTAAAGCTCAACGAGCAACGAACTCAGCACTTTCAAATGCTCTTGCGCTGGCTTTTCTGGGTGTTACCCACACACCAAAAAATGAATGTTCTTTTCAGGGTGCCTAACGTCAAAGCTCAGCCGACGGCGGAAGCGGGCGAAGCCCGCTGTAGCCGGTCGGCTGGAGCGCAGTGTTAGCCGTGATGAATGGCGAGCGGCACATTCAAGATCAACTCCGATGCCAGCGGGTAGGCTTGGCAGATGAATTTCGAGTCACCAGCCCCTTCGCCTCTAGGTCCAACTGCACGGTTTTAACCCACCACATCGATTTCTCGCCATTTGGCCACAGCGTTTGCGGCAGATGGGGAAGTACAGCATCGGCCATTTCTGCCTGAGTGATGCCCGGCGGCTTCGACGGCAGCACCTTGAGCAAGGCAGTGCGCATGGCCGTGTATTTCTCGGCATTCACATTGCTCGTGTATCCCGGAACATTGATGTTCTCGACTGCAATCATCTTGGCACCAGACATGGCTTGCCTCCTGACGGCTAACGTTAAGTTAAGGGGCACGCCCACCCTGAAGCCGGAGCAACGCCCGTGAACCGGATGACACCTTCACCCCCACAATGCCCCGACAAGGCGTGTCCCTCTTGAACGCCATGTTAGGCTTTTTTTCTTTTTTCTCATAATTGAGTGCCCACCGACCCGAGAAAACCCCCTGACGGTGTTACCCGTAACGCCTGAGAACCACCCCCGGCTTGCGTCGCGCCCAAGGCGTGGCGCAAACGGAAAGGGCGACAGCGTAAAGTTTGTCAGCAACCCCGGCGCCCGCAAGAAAAAAGCCCGGTCAACCCCGTAAACCAATCCAAACCCGTGCAAAAACCTACCAAGGCGAGAAAAGGTAAAGGATGTTGCGCACTTTCCCGGAAGAGACTCATCACGGGACGGAGCGTGATCTTTCCGCGACCACGGCACCTGCTCTCTGGCCGCCAATGGCTGGGGGAAACCCAAGCTCAGCGAGCAACGAAGCCAGCACTTTCAAATGTTCTTGCACCCGCTTTCTGGATGTTGCCCACACACCGAAAAAAAACGACTCTTTTCAGAATGCCTAACGGCTGAATTAAGGGGCACGCCAACGACGAGGCCTGAGCAACGCCCCAACGCTGATGAGACCCAAAACTCAAAAATGCCTCGCCAAGGCGTGTCCCCTTGAATGACGTGTTAGGCTCTATGCTGGCGCCGCACCGCGAAACCGAGTAGCCCAAGGCCAGCAATCATCATTACATATGATGCAGGCTCTGGCACGGGGGTAACGGTCGCAAACAGTCCAGTGCCGTCATTGATATAGTTCCCGTTGGTACCGTAGCCCACGGCGAAGTCAATGGTGGCTCCTTGGGCCACTGCAATGGTGCTGGCAAAGGACGCGCTTGCGGACGAAGCGTTGATCGCACCCGTGTAGATGCCTGTTCCGTCAACAAGCACATGCACATCTGTGGTTGTGGGCCCCACGAAGTCAACTCTGGAGTAATCGGCTGTTAAGGTGACTTCCATACTCTGTGGAGCAACCCACCGTAACACCGAATACTCGTTTCCAGCACCGGGATGAAGAACCAGTTGGTTTGCCGCTATAATTATTCCCGGAATTGATATTGAAGCGTTCGCTGGGACGTGTCCCAGCAAGGGATAGCCTGGTGACGGCCCTGTTGTCAATGGCTCAAACCAGAAGTCAATACCGTTCCGGGCCTGTTGCTGCGTGTACAGGTTGAACGAACCACCCAGAGACGGTGACCATCCATAGCTCCAATTGCCACTCGGGTTAAGCGTTGGGGAAAATTGGGCCGAGGCATCATCTGCTACAGCAGCTTGGTTAAAACAAATAAACCAAGCGAACAACACAAATAAATATTTCTTCATTTCATTTCCTCCTCCACGTCCGATAAATGAAAATTGTTAAGCGCTGGACGTATTGAACGCCTAACGTTTAAGTTGAGGGGCGCGCCGCTTTTGGCGCGTCCCTCTCGAACGCCATGTTAGGCTCTATGTTTACGACGCACCGTGAAACCGAGTAGCCCAAGGCCTGCAATCATCATTATATATGATGTAGGTTCTGGTACTGGGGTTACGGTAACATTATCGAGGCCAATATAATTTTGCCCAACCTTCCCCGTAAGAGAGATTGTCGTACTTGTGGAGCTTGCCGTAAATGGCAACATGAAGCTCTGCCAGTCTGAATTCCCGCCGGTAAGAGCGCTCGTAAAGGTACCGGACGTTGAACCCGCGCTCGCCAAAATAGCACTTGGGCGACCCCATCTATTCGAGCTCCCCAAATCAAATGAAAGCTGATATGCCTGTCCCGGCGTGGTCGAAACTGTTTGGGAAACACCGCCAAAGGGAGCCCCAGAAGAGTAGTCAGTAAGATCAAGGAAAAAATCACCTGTACTGGCTGTCAATAACCACGGACTAGAGGGGCCAATCCAAGCAATCACATCTGATACAACAGTCCATCCGGTTATGTTCGTGGCGCCAACACTAAGGGACATGGTGTCATTGCTTGGAGGTGCATAAATACCTGACTCAAAGCTGCCGTTAGAAATTAAATCGGCATGCACGATTTGAGTGACCCCAAATAGCATGCCAAAGGCGGCAACAGATTGAATTAATCGTGAAGTGTGCATGAAAACTCTCCTTAAAAATACGGCAGAAGGGGCGCTGCCGAAACGCCTAACGTTTGAATTAAGGGGCGCGCCAACCATGAGGCCGGAACAACACCCGTAAACTTGATGACACCTTTACGCCAACAATGCCCCGACAAGGCGTGTCCCTCTTGAATGATATGTTAGGCCTTGGGGAGAGCGAAGCGAGGGGTTCGCCACACGAGATGCACCCGTCCACCAAACCTTGGGCAACATTAACCCCGGCTGACGCACTTCACCCACCCACACGTGGGAACAACGTTAACATGCCTGATAATGGCTCGTAAAGCACGCCTCTGTAATCCGTAAAACCTGAGGACATTTTGCACCTGACCCCGGCTTGCGCCGCGCGGGTGGAGATAACGACACCCGAAAAGCTGCCCCCCGAACGTCGGAGAAACCTTTTCACTCGTACCTTACTATGGCGTGGCGCAAACGGACAATGCGACAGCGTGAGATCTGTCCGCGACTACGGTGCCTACTCTCTGGGCGCACTCGATGGCCGGGGAAAAACTAAAGTTCAACAAGCAACGAAGCCAGCACTTTCAGACATTCTTTCACCCGCTTTCTGGGTGTTACCCACACACCAAAAATGAATGTGCTTTTCAGGATGCCTAACGCGCTAGCTCAGTGGCGCGCAGCTTGCGAAGCGTCCGCTGGATCGCCGGGTTGGGCGGCTTTAAAAAACTCTTCCATCTTTTCTAAGAACCCTTTGTCATATTGAGATCCAAGATGCGTTCGCCAAACAAACTGAAAATCTGGTCTTCGGCACCAGTCCCGCATGTATTGTTGCCAACCAAGCCATTGCTGCTCCTTAAAATCCGTATCATGATCCTTGTATAGAAAGTACGCCGACTCAAACATAGAAACGAGATAATCCATTAGTATTAACTTTTTTAGTTGTTCTTCTTGAGTCAACTCCTTGGAATATTCTGACCTGAAGTCATAAATCTCTAAGTGGCTATTTTCGACGCACAGCTTTAGAAAATCGCGGTACTCGCGTGCAATGTTTACGTAAGTTTCTAATTGTCGATCTCGTGCCTGTTTTCTTTGGTCCAAGACGAACGCTAGTGCGGCAAGCGGTAGACCGAAGCCGCCCACAATGGTAGCTATGTTTGCAAAGTCCACTAGCGACATACGCGCCCCTTTTTCCCGATTACTCCATAATCATGTGCGTGCCTAACGTTTGAATTAAGGGGCGCGCCAATGATGAAGCCATGGCAACGCCTGTAAACCGGATGACACCTTCACGCCCCACAATGCCCCGACAAGGCGTGTCCCTCTTGAATGATATGTTAGACCTTGGGAAGATATTGCACAAGACGCGCCCACCACAAAAACCTTGAATAACATTAACAGGCTGAATGTTACGCGTCCATCAGCCGCACCGAATCGGGGAGCGAAGCGACGCGGTTCGGTGGCGGTTAGATGAGTTGGCTAGGCATTGTTGAAATGCGCTACGCATAGTTTCTTTGCCATCTTTCTCTACAATGTCGCCATGGGAGACCACGATCCGATCGAAATCCCATTCATACATCTTCATCAGAGAGTCTTTCAAAGTCGCTCGGTCTTCAATCATTGACCGCATCAACCGAGAAGGTCCAAATTTTCCATAGGCACCATTCAAAGAAAAGAAAATCTTTGTCCAGTACGAGACATTCTTGCCTATGTTAAATGCGAGATCTGTGAGTATGAGTGTACGACTTACCTTGTGAAAAAAAGCGAATTCGTTCAGCTTCGGAATCCCTTGCACATGAATTATTTCAAGAGTTGGCGAGAACGCAGAGGTTGTTGAATCGGATAAGTCGATTGATAAGAATTCGCGATCTTGCCTACCACCCTTTGCCGTAAAGTGACGCGCGAAAGGAAATGCCGATATCCAGTCTTCGACGAATAGTCCGTGAAACGCGTTGGGCGTTACAATATGTACGACGCGGCCAAGTTTCTCAACTTGGCTTTTCAGTTCGTCATCCAACGCGATTGGCGAATGAATAAAAAGTTCTTCATTGCCCAACCTGACGACGGTCATTCGGTTCCCAAACTCCGCCCCCAGAAAACGGAACTGGCGTTCAAATATCCAAATCCCTTCTCCAATATTTCTCATGGCTGTTCCTCCCGTGTGAATGTCTAACGTTTGAATTAAGGGGCGCGCCAATGATGAAGCTGGAGCAACGCCCGTGAACTGGATGACACCTTCACGCCAACAATGCCCCGACAAGGCGTGTCCCTCTTGAATGAATCGTTAGACTGGGAAAGACGCCGCACCCGACACCCCTTACCTGCAAAACCTCGAATAACATTCACTGGCTGGCACAACCCACGCCCACCCACACGTGGGGACAACGTTAACATGCCTGATAATGACCCGTAAAGCGGGTGGCTATGCCCCGCTACCCTTGGGAATACGTTGTGCTTGCCTCCCACGGCTTGCGCCGCGCAGGGTTGGGATAACACTGGGCCGCCGGGTGACATCGAAGGCTGGAGAACTCTCCATCACCCGCACCTTGGGCGTGGCGCAAACGGATAAAAGGCCAGAGAAGTGCCTGATGCTGAAGGATGCCTCCGCTCTGACCAATGCCTGATGCGATGGCGCCACCGACATAACACGTGAGGCGACTTCCTGTTTCTCGATGTTACCCGCGCACTGAAAAATAATGGTTCTTCTTCGTGATGTCTAACGTTAAGTTAAGGGGCACGCCCACAATGAAGCCGGAACAACGCCCGTGAACTGGATGACACCTTCACCCCCACAATGCCCCGACAAGGCGTGTCCCTCTTGAACGCCATGTTAGGCTTTTTTTTCTTTGATGCCAACACGCCAGAGAAAAAACCCTGTAAGCACCTTGTGCTTGACACCAACCTCGCCAAAACCTCGAACAACACTCACACGCTGATGTTACCCGTAACGGTGTCACCCGTAACGCCGGGGAAGTGCCCCGGCTTGCGCCGCAGGGCGTGGCGCAAACGGAAAGTGCTACCGCGTGAGATCGGCCGGCGACCCCGGCGCAAAAAAAGGCTGGTCATTTCCCCGTGCGTGATGTTGACGCTGCCCACGCAAAAACCTGCCAGGGCGGGAAAAGGTAAAAGATGTCGCACACTTTCCCGGAAGAGAATCATCACACAACGGAGTGAAGTCTGTCCGCCACCCCGGCGGGTGCTCTCTGGCCGCGATCATTGGCCGGCCATGGAATGAGCGCGTGACGTGACGCGCTACCCGTTATCCCTGCACCGAAAAAAGAATGCTTTTTTCAAAATGCCGGGGTGCTGTTACTCCTGAACGTGATGCTGCCTGCCCACAAAAAACGTGCTGGAGCAAAGAAAGGTAAAAGGTTGCCCCGCCCTGCCACATCACAGGGCGGGGTGGATGCGCAACCCCCGAAGCTCGCCTGCGGGCCGCACTCCTTGGCCGGCAATGGAATGGGCGCGTGATGCGCTGCATTATCCGAAAAGCAACCGCTCTTTTTTAAGATTGCCTAACGTTTGAATTAAGGGGCACGCCCACCACGAAGCCAGAGCGACGCGCTACCCGTGATGAGACCCGTAACCTGACAATGCCCCGACAAGGCGTGTCCCTCTTGAATGAGTCGTTAGGCCTGGGAAGACACGGCACCAGACGCACCCGCCCAGCCAACACTTGGGAACAACGTTAACATGCTTAATAGTTTTCCGTAATGCACGCTGCCATGCCCCGCAAAACCTGAGAACATTTTGCACCTGACCCCGGCTTGCGCCGCGCGGGTGGAGATAACGACACCCGAAAAGCTGCCCCCCGAACGTCGGAGAAACCTTTTCACTCGCACTTTACTAAAGCGTGGCGCAAACGGATAAAAGGCCGGAACAAGCGCTGGGTGCTGAAGGGGTGTCGCCGCCCTGACCGATGCCTGCCGCGACGGGGCAACAGACCCCGCGCGTGATGCGACCTCATTTCAGCGCGCAACGAAGTAAACACTTTCAGGTATTCTTGTGCCAGCATGCTGGAGGTTACCCACACACCAAAAAATGAATGTTCTTTTCAGGAGCCTAACGTTTGAGTTAAGGGGCACGCCAACAATGAAGCCGGAGCAACGCCCGTGAACTGGATGACACCTTCACGCCAACAATGCCCCGACAAGGCGTGTCCCTCTTGAACGACTCGTTAGGCCTGGGAGGACACCGCACGAGATGCACCCGCCCACCAAAACCTTGGACAACATTAACAGGTTGACACAACCACGCCCACCAACACGTGGGAGCAACGTTAACATGCTTAATAGTTTCCCGTAAAGCAACGTTGCTATGCCCCGCGAAACCTGAGAACGTTTTGCACCTGACCCCGGCTTGCGCCGCGCGGGTGGAGATAACGACACCCGGAAAGTTGCCCCCCGAACGTCGGAGAAACCTTTTCACTCGCACCTTACTATAGCGTGGCGCAAACGGACAATGCGACAGCGTGAGATCTACGCGTAACCACGGCGCCTGCTCTCAGGCTGCATTCCATGATTGGGTAAACACCAAAACTCAGTAAGCAACGAAGTAAGCACTTTCAGATATTCTTTCACCCGTTTTTTTGATGTTACCCACACACCAAAAAATGAATGTGTTTTTCAAGAGCCTAACGCAAAGCTAAGCGGCGGCGCAGCCGTCCGCTTGAGCGCCGGGTTGGGCCTAGTGAATGCGACGGTAAGTCTTACCACTCAACACCCTCGCAACTTGAAGTTCATTTAGAGCACCGACTTCATTGGCTATCTTCGCGTCATCCCATCCGAGATCTGCAAGAGTACGAATTTTTCTAACTTGATCCGCAGACAATGTCTTTTCCCGTGAAGAGATAACACGCAAATAGAAATCGTCATCTCTCCACAGTTCGGCTATGAATGGGTTGGGTATTCCCTTTCTGGGATTGCGGCGAACGTACTCGGCAATTGCATGCTCTCGTTCCTCAAGAGATATGTCGACTCTGTCAGTGACGCGATGCTCATGCAGGAACCGCAGCCCCTTCAATCCACCCGGAATCATGTTCAATCCCTTGGGGTTGAGTGTGAATTTATCAACAAACCACTCCTCCCAGCTCATTGCAATTTCATAGGTCGCGTTGATGTCGATTAGTTCAGAACCGTACATGATGTCCTGAAGAGAAAGACTGTCACGCCACGCCTGATGAAATAGTCTGCGACTGCCTGTTCGCATTTCGTAAAGATGCTCATCAAGTCTTTCAAGCCAACTTCTTTTGGTAATACCCGCATAGGACAACTCGACATTGGGGCTTGTGATGGTATGCATGTAGCATTTGTAACCTTCATTCGCGTCACCCCAGTTTTTCAGTAGGCATTGAAGGGGCATCTTGTAACCCCACATAGTGCCGTTCTCGTATCTTTGCCAGAACTGACCAACTACTCGCTGATCATTTTGTGGCCGAGCAAGCTCTGGGTACTTGTAGTAGGGCTTTACCTCGTAATTGATCTTCCTATTCCCAAGATCAATGGTGAATCCGATGTCCGCGTCGTACTTGTATAGCCGCTCCCATGCCCGTTTCCCTTGCGATGTTCGATTACGCTCAACTAGCCGATCAATTAGCCCAAGCTCTTCAGCATCTTCATTTACACGACTTAGATAGCCATCAAACTGACGGACAACCTGAATCAAGTTGTCTAGTCTTGGCATCAATGCCGTGCAGTTGTGAATGTCGAGGTACTTAAGCTTCATTAGTGGCGTATTGCGCGGTAGAAAAGGCCCAACGTTTGAGTTAAGGGGCACGCCAACGATGAAGCTGGAACAACGCGCCATCCGTGATGAAAGTCATGATCTTGAAATGCCCCGACAAGGCGTGTCCCTCTTGAACGAGTCGTTAGGCCTGGGAAGACACTGCACTAGATGCACCCGCTCACCAAAACCTTGGACAACATTAACAGATTGACGCACCCGCCCACGGAAACTTGGGAACAACGTTAGCACGCCGGATAGTGACCCGTAAAGCAGGCGGCTATGCCCCGCAAAACCTGGGAATGTTTTGCACCTGACCCCCGGCTTGCGCCGCGCCCGGTGGGGATAACGACAACCGAGAGGCAACCCCGAAAGTTGGAGAAACCCCTTCACTCAACCTTACTATGGCGTGGCGCAAACGGATAAAAGGCCGGAATAAACGCTGGGTGCTGAATGGGTGTCGCCGCCCTGACCGATGCCTGTCGCGACGGGGCAACAGACCCCGCGCGTGATGCGACCTCATTTCAGTGAGCAACGAAGCCAGCACTTTCAGATATTCTTTCACCCGCTTTTTGCGTGTTACCCACACACCAAAAAATGACTGCTTTTTTCAGGAGCCTAACGTTTGAATTAAGGGGCGCGCCAACCATGAAGCCGGAACAACGCCTGTGAACTGGATGACCCCTTCACCCCCACAATGCCCCGACAAGGCGTGTCCCTCTTGAATGAATCGTTAGACTGAGAAAGACGCCGCACCCGACACCACTTACCTGCAAAACCTTGAATAACATTCACTGGCTGGCGCAACCCACGCCCACCCACACGTGGGAACAACGTTAACACGCCTGATAATGACCCGTAAAGCGGGTGGCTATGCCCCGCAAAACTTGAGAATACTTTGCGCTTGCCTCCCACGGCTTGCGCCGCGCAGGGTTGGGATAGCACGTAGCCGCCAGGTGACATCGAAGGCTGGAGAACCCCCCATCACCCGCACCTTGGGCGTGGCGCAAACGGATAAAAGGCCAGAAAAGTGCCTGATGCTGAAGGATGCCCCCGCCCTGAGCAATGCCTTGCGTAATGGCGCCACCGACATAACACGTGAGGCGACTTCCTCTATTTCGATGTTACCCGCGCACTGAAAAATAACGGTTCTTTTTCGTGATGTCTAACGTTTGAATTAAGGGGCGCGCCAATAATGAAGCCGGAACAACGCCCGTGAACCGGATGACACCTTCACGCCAACAATGCCCCGACAAGGCGTGTCCCTCTTGAATGAATCGTTAGACTGGGAAAGACGCCGCACCCAACACCACTTACCTGCAAAACCTTGAATAACATTCACTGGCTGACGTACTTCACTCACCAACACCTGGGAACAACGTTAACACGACTGATAATAGCCCGTAAAGCGGGTGGCAGGTCCCCCCATACTTTGCACCGCCTCCCCTCGGCTTGCGCCGCGCAGGGTGGGGATAACACTGGGCCACCGGGTGACAGCGAAGATTAGCCAAAATCATACGTACAAGTCTTTGACAATAGCAGTAGATGTGATTGGATGAAGAAGGACACGTACAGCTTGCCCAACGGTAAAGGACATAACACGTTTTGATTTATGAACTGGCACCCAAGCCTGAATAAGCTCACCGTTAAACTCATATTGAAACTCAAGGCGGCCACGGTCGCGAACGATTTGTAACCACGCAACTTGCCCAGGAACTTCAATTCCGTGTTCAAATAAATAAATAATCCGTTTGACTCTCCAGAGCAGAAGCCCACCAAGAGCTAAGCTAACTATTGCCGCAAAGGGAACAAAAAACGAAAAGGCATCTTGATCTTGGTATTTCAATATTGGCAAAGCCATGAATATAGCCCAGACGATGGGAATACCCACCGCACCTGCTAAAGCAGGCCAGTCGTTCCAGATAATCGCGCGGACTGATGGTTTCATGTGTCTAACGCAAAGCTAAGGAACGCCTACGAAATAACTTCCCCTTTTTGCCAGTTCAAATTTGGTAGAACCGTGTAATTCCATGCAGGCAGGAGGACATCGGCAACG
>LNFM01012962.1_pt1 | contig 13545 bp, 12 predicted proteins | sample 596031 | NCBI WGS metagenome assembly LNFM01 (sample SAMN04254537, study PRJNA301005) | activated carbon metagenome | isolation source: dual media filters at the Ann Arbor, Michigan drinking water treatment plant | place: USA: Ann Arbor
GCGTCCTGCCCGCGCGAGCGGTCGATGTTGATCATGCCGATCGAGGCCAGGCCCCAGCCGAAGAACGGCAGCCAGTGCAGTTCGCGCTTGTAGACGAAACTCAGGCGGCGCGGCATCACGCTCGGCAACCACAACGTCTCCCAGGTCGACTGGTGCTTGGGCAGCACGATGGCCGGACCATCGGGCAGGTTCTCCCAGCCCTCCACCTTCCAGGTGACGCCGCAGATCAGCCGCGCCATGTGGATCGCCAGTCGCGTCCACATCGCACACAGCTTGTAACGGGTGGTGGGTGGGCGGACCCAGGCCGCCAGCACCACGAACGACCATGGGATGACGACCGCCGTCATCACCACGACGTACAGCAGTGCGCGCAGCCTGAACATCGATCGCTCCCCGCTGTGTCAGCCCGCCGCGAGGAGGGACAGGTCGGCGACACGGTTCATCTGCGCGCGCAAGGCGGCCAGCAGCGCAAGCCGATTGGCGCGGATCGCCGGCTCGTCGACGTTGACCATCACGTCGTCGAAGAAGCGGTCGACCGGCAGCTTCAGCGGTGCCAGCGAGGTCAGCATCGCGGTGTAGTCGCCGGCGGCGAACTGCGCGTCGGTGATGGGCTTGATGCGGTCGAAGGCGGCGGCGAGGTCCTTCTCGGCGGGCTCGAACAGCAGCGCGGGGTTGACCGCACTGGGTGTGCCGTCGGCTTTCTTCAGGATGTTGCCGATGCGCTTGTTGGCGGCGGCGAGAGAGTCTGCTTCGGGCAGGGCGGTGAAGGCGCGGACAGCTTCCAAAAAGCGTGGAACTACATCTAACCTCACGTGATTCATCGATAGAACAGCATCCACTTCATTCACAGTCCAGCCTCTATCCCGCAGCAGCACGCGAAGCCTTTCTGTAATGAACAGAAACACATCGGTCTGCGCTTGGTTCTTCGGGAAGGGGGTGAACGCGATATGAAGAAGGTCCATGACGGACAGAGGAAGCGCCTTGTCGAGCAAGAGCCGGATGACCCCAAGCGCGTGCCGTCGAAGCGCGAAGGGGTCCTTGTCACCGGTCGGCCGCTCGCCGACCGCAAACAAACCTGCCAACGTCTCCAGCTTGTCCGCCAGTGCTACGCAAGTCCCGACCTGCGTCGCCGGCAGCGCATCGCCCGCAAAGCGCGGCCGGTAATGCTCCTCGATCGCGGCGGCAACCTCGGCCGGCTCGCCATCATGGCGCGCGTAGTACGTGCCCATGATCCCCTGCAACTCGGGGAACTCACCGACCATCAGCGTGCGCAGATCTGCCTTGGCCAGCCGCGCGGCGCGCTCCACGAGCGCGGCATCGACGCCCAGTTCTTCCGCGATATCCACCGCGATGCGTGCGATCCGCTCCACGCGTTCAAGCTGCGAGCCGAGCTTGGCGTGATAGACCACGTTCGCCAGCCCATCGAGCCGCGACGCTAGCGGGCTCTTGCGGTCCTGGTCGAAGAAGAACTTCGCATCCGCCAGTCGCGGCCGCACGACGCGCTCGTTACCCTGGATCACCGCGCTCGGGTCGGCGGGATGGATGTTGCTGACGAGCAGGAACTTGTTGGTGAGGCGGCCGCCGGCATCCAGCAGCGGGAAGTACTTCTGGTTGGCCTTCATCGTCAGGATCAGGCATTCCTGCGGCACGTCGAGAAACTCGCGCTCGAACTGGCAGGTGAGCACGTTGGGGCGCTCGACCAGCGCGGTCACTTCATCGAGCAGCGCGTCGTCCTCGATCGGTTTGAGGCCTTCCTTCGCCGCCGCGGCAGTGAGCTGACGCAGGATCTCGGCGCGGCGCTCGGCAAAACCGGCGATCACCGCACCCTGGTCGGCGAGCTGAGAGGCGTAGCTGTCGGCGTCGCGGATCGTGAGCGTGGGTGACGCTGCTTCGAAGCGATGGCCGCGCGTGACGTTGGCCGCCTTCAAGCCGAACGCCTGCACGTCGCCCAGCACGCGCGCACCGTACAGCGCGATCACGCTGTGCACCGGCCGCACGAAGTGCACATTGGTCCAGCCGTCAGCGAGCTGATAACTCATCACCTTGGGGATCGGCAGCTTATCGATCGCCGCGTCGAGCGCGCGCTGCACGCCCAGTTCGATCGGCGTGCCGGCGGCGAGCGACCGCAGGAACAGTGCCTCGGCCTTACCGTCGGACTCGCGCAGCAGCACATCGGGGCCGTCATGGTCGCCGACGGGCTTGTCGATCAGCGCGCTGCGGCCGTCCTTGGCCAGCCGCTTCTTCAGTGCCTCGGTCTTGCTGCCGTCGGCGGCCAGACCCACCGACGCCGGCATCAGCTTGGTCTTCACCTCGCGCGCCGGTGCCACGGCGCGCACGGCCGTGACGTGTGCCGCGAGGCGGCGTGGGGTGGCGTAAGGGGTCGTTCGACTGTCGTCGTCCAGCAGGCCATCGGTGCGCAACGACGCTTCCACCGCTGCCGCAAACGCTTCACCCAGTTTCTTCAGCGCTTTGGGCGGCAGCTCCTCGACCTGCAGTTCGAGCAGCAGGGAATTCGTCTCGCTCATCACGCTGCCTTCTTCTGTTTCTTCTCTTCGATCTGCGCGATCACCTCGTCCGCCCACGCCTTGGGTGCCATCGGGAAGCCCAGCCGCGCGCGGCTGTCGACGTAGCTTTGCGCCACCGCCCGCGCCAGATTGCGGATGCGGCCGATGTACGCCGCGCGCTCGGTCACGCTGATGGCACCGCGCGCATCGAGCAGGTTGAAGGCGTGGCCGCACTTGAGCAGCTGCTCGTAGGCGGGCAGCGCCAGTTGCTGCGCCATCAGGTGCTTGCTCTGCTTCTCGTGGGCGGCGAAGGCGGTGAGCAGGAACTCGACGTCGCTGTGCTCGAAGTTGTAGGTGCTCTGCTCGACCTCGTTCTGGTGGTACACGTCGCCATAGCTGATGCCGGGTGCCCATTCGAGCTGGTACACGCTTTCCTTGCCCTGCATGTACATCGCCAGCCGCTCGAGACCGTAGGTGATCTCGCCGGTGATCGGCCGGCAGTCGATGCCGCCCACTTGCTGGAAGTAGGTGAACTGCGTGACCTCCATGCCGTTCAACCAAACCTCCCAGCCCAGACCCCAGCAGCCGAGCGTGGGGTTCTCCCAGTCGTCCTCGACGAAGCGCACATCGTTCTGCTTCAGATCGAAGCCGAGTTCCTCCAGCGAACCGAGGTACAGCTCGAGGATGTTCGCCGGCGCAGGCTTGAGCACCACCTGGTACTGGTAGTAGTGCTGCAGGCGATTGGGGTTCTCGCCGTAGCGTCCGTCCTTGGGCCGGCGGCTCGGCTGCACGTAGGCCGCCTTCCACGGCTCAGGCCCAAGCGCGCGCAGGAAGGTGGCGGTGTGCGAGGTGCCGGCGCCGACCTCCATGTCGATCGGTTGCAGCAGGGCGCAGCCCTGGCGGTTCCAGTACGCCTGCAGGCGCAGGATGGTCTCTTGGAAGGTGATCATGGGACCGTACGACGATGACGCCAGGCCGGGGCGCGGCGGGAGCGCGATTGTACGGGCGGGGTCCAGCGCGGCCGCGTGGCAGCCGGCGATGGTGTCGACGTTCGACGCGGGTCGTGTCGGTGCGCGGGATGCGCTGTCGTGCCTCAGTGGCCGTGCGCGGATGAGCGCTGTGCGGCCGTGAAGGCGCCCGGACCTACGTGCTCGCCTGTGTCGGCGCCTCGTCGGGCTGCACCAGCACGCAGGCCGCCTCGGCGCGACGCAGCGCGAACGTGCTGTGGCCAATGCGCACGGCGATCGGATCGCCGCCCAGCGCATGCGCCACCACGCGCACGGCTTCGCCGGTGATGAAGCCCAGGTCGTGCAGGCGCTCTTGCAGTACGGTGCCGTGTTCACTCGCGGCGACGTGCAGCACGCGTGCCGGCTGATTCATCGGCAGACCGGTCAAGGCCAAGGCAACGGCAGCAACAGCAGCCACGGGGAATCTCCGAGCAAAGGACGCGTCAGGCAGCATTGCACCGCGCTGCCGGCGGGCCGCCTTGACGTGGCGCAATACAAATGCGAGTCATTCTCATTCTTTGCATCTCTGGCACAGCGCGTTCGCGGGCGGCTGACTTGCCCCACGGGTGACCATGACGCTCGATTGCGGATCCACAAGCCCATGGGTGCTCGCGCTGGCGTTGCTCGCCAGCGTCTCCAGCGGCCCTGCTGCTGCTCAGGCGGACTGCGGCCTGCCGGACTTTCGGCGCGACGCACTGCGCCTGGCCAACGAGGCCCGCGCCACAGCCCGTCAGTGCGGCAGCCAAGCGATGCCGGCCGCGGGCGCGCTGACCTGGAACGACGCGCTGACGCGTGCGGCCGCTGCGCATGTGCAGGACATGGTCACGCAGGACTTCTTCGATCACGCCGGCAGCGACGGCCGCAACGTGGGTGATCGCATGACCGCCGCGGGCTATCGGTGGCGTTCGGCAGGCGAGAACCTGGCGCTTGGGCCGGCATCGATCGGGGCGGCCATCGAGGGCTGGCTCGCCAGCCCGGGCCACTGCGCGGCGCTGATGGATGCGCGCTTCCGCGACTTGGGTCTGGCTTGCGTGCGCAACGCCGGTGGACGCCCCCTCTGGACGATGACGCTGGGCACGCCACGCTGACGTTGTGCGATCAACGCCGGATCACCCGCAACACGAGCGATAGCACCAGCAGCGCGCCGATGGCCAGCAGCGCCGGCCAGTCGCCGAAGCGGATGTACGGCGTCAGCCCGGTATGGCCGGTGACCTTCGCGGTGAGTGCGGCTTCCGTGAGGTACGGCAGACGATCGGTGACGCGGCCGCGCGCGTCGATCACCGCGGTGGCGCCAGTATTGGTCGCGCGCAGCATCGGGCGGCCGGTCTCCAATGCACGCAGCCGCGAGATCTGCAGGTGCTGGTCGAGCGCGATCGAGTCGTTGAACCAAGCCAGGTTGCTGATGTTGAGCAGCAGCGTGGGCGCGCGCGCCGGCACCTGCCAGGCGCTGATGATCTCCGCACCGAACAGATCCTCGTAGCAGATGTTGACGGCGATGCGCTGGCCCGCCAGTTCCATCGGGCCCTGGTAGGGCGCGCCACGCTGCTGGTCGCCTATCGGCATGTTCATCATGTCGACGAACCAGCGAAAGCCCCAGGGGATGAACTCGCCAAAGGGCACCAGGTGGCGCTTGCTGTAGCGCTGCATCGGCGGCATCGCGTTCGGCACCAGCCCGACGGCGCTGTTGAAGTACTGCCCGGGTGGATGTTCGATGAAAACGCCGAACACGAGGGCGCTGCGATTGATCTGCGTGTAGTCGAGCAGTTGTCGGGTGACCGCATCGGGCAGGTTGTTCAGCGGTACCGGAAAGACCGACTCTGGCAGCACCGCCAGATCCACCCGCGGGCCGGCGAGCAGGCGCGCGTGCACATCGAGCGCGCGCTGCATGCCGTCTTCGCTGAACTTCAGATCCTGCGGCACGTTGCCCTGAATGAGGCGCACGGAGATCGCTGCGCCCTCGGGCTGCGTCCACTCGATCCGGCGCAGCGCCTCGCCGCCGGCCACCAGCGCCAGCGCCGCGGCGCCGGTCACCGCGAGCCTGCGCGGGGCGCGGCGACGCTCGCGCGTCCACAGCGCCACGGCGCCGGCCACCAGCGCAGCGATCAGCGTGATGCCGTAGACACCGGCGATCGGCGCGAAGCCCGCCAGCGGTCCATCGCTGTGTGCGTAACCGCTGGCCAGCCAGGGAAAGCCGGTGAACGCGGTGCCGCGCAGCCATTCGCTCGCCGCCCAGGCCGCGGGCAACGCCAGCAGCGCATGCGTTGCTGGCCCGTGGCCGAGCTTGTGCGCCACGCCCAAGGCCAGTGCCGGATAGCAGGCGAGGAAGGCGCAGAACGCGGCGGTGGCCGGCCCGGCGAGCCACACCGGCATGCCGCCGTACTCGTGCATGCTGATGAAGACCCATGAGACGCCGAGCCCGAACCAGCCGAGGCCAAAGACAAAGCCCAGCAGCGCTGCAGCCTGCGCCGACTGCACGCGCAGCGCGATGGCAAACAGCCCGGCCAGTGCCAGCACCTGCAGCCACGGCAATTGCCAGGGCGCGAAAGACAGCGCATGCAGCAGGCCGCAGCCCAGCGCGGCAATCAGCAGCAACAGGCGATAGGCAGGCGACGTGGACGTCAAGGCGATCCGATCGAGTGACGGCAACTGCCGCCTCGGCAGCGGGGCACGTGCGGGCGTGGTCAGCCCTGCGCGCGACCGGCTTCGAGTTCCTCGAACTCCTCGACCAGCGTGCGGGCCAGGCGCGTCACCAGCAGCAGGTGCGCCTGGCGGGCGTCGGCGCGCAACACTTCGAAGCGCACGCCTTCCAATTCGATCACATCGCCCCGGTGCGGCACGCGGCCGAGGCCTTCGGTGACGAGACCACCGACCGTGTCGTAGCGGTCATCGGGGAACTGGGTGCCGAAGGCCTCGTTGAACGCGGCGATCTCGGTCAGCGCCTTGACGCGGAACCGCCCGTCCTTGTCGGCGACGATGTTGTCGGCGTCTTCATCCTCGTCGTATTCATCTTCGATGTCGCCGACGATCTGCTCGAGCACGTCTTCGATAGTAATGAGGCCGGCGATGCCGCCGTACTCGTCGATCACCAGCGCGAGATGGTTGCGATTGGCGCGGAATTCGCGCAGCAGCACATTGAGAGGCTTGGACTCCGGAATGAAGACGGCAGGCCGCAGCATCTTGCGCAGGTCGAAGTCCGGGTGCGCATAGAAGCGCAGCAGGTCCTTGGCCAGCAGGATGCCGATCACTTCGTCGCGATTGCCTTCGATGACCGGGAAGCGCGAGTGGCCGGATTCCATCACCTGGGGGATCCACTCGGCGATCGGCTTGGCAATGTCGAGCACGTGCATCTGCGCGCTCGGCACCATTAAGTCGCGCGCACGCAGTTCGGAGACTTGCAGTACGCCCTCGATCATCGACAGCGCATCGGCATCGAGCAACTGGCGATCGTGCGCATCGGACAGAACCTGGAGGAGTTCCTCGCGGTTCTCCGGCTCACGAAAGATGAACGCAGACAGGCGTTCGAGAAGGGTCTTGGGGTGGGTGGAGGCGGACGCGATGCGTCCGCGCGGAGACTCTGACATTGGAGTGGGCGACGCGACGGTCATGTCACCCGGCAGTGGTACGAGCGGCGAGGATACCGGAGGCGCCGCCCGGCGACATGCGCATCTTTCCCCTGACGGCCGTGGGATCGGCGGTCCCCAGAGCCAGCACTAACTTTCTTAGTGAGGCACGGTCTCTAGCGGATGCTGCGCTTGCGTCAGGCTCTGACGGGAACGTTCGAACGGTAGGGGTCGGCATAGCCCAGATCCGCGAGCAGGGCGGTTTCGAGTGTTTCCATGCGCCGGGCATCGGCCGCGTGCTCGTGATCGTGTCCTTGCGCGTGCAGGGTGCCGTGGATCACCAGGTGCGCCAGATGAGCGCGCAGCGACTTCTTCTGCTGGTGCGCCTCGCGTGCGATCACCGGCACGCACAGCACGATGTCGGCCAGCACAGGCGCGCGCGTGTAGTCGAAGGTGAGCACGTTGGTGGCGTAATCGCGGCCGCGAAAGTCGCGGTTCAGGCGGCGCGCCTCGGCCAGGCCCACCAGGCGCAGGGTCACCTCGGCGTCCTCATGCAACGCGCGCAGTACCCAGCGCCGCAGTGTGCTTCGCGCCGGCAGGCCGGCGTAGCGGCCGCGCACGGCATCGAGTCCCTGCACCGTGAGTGCCAGTCGCACCGGCACGTTGACGCGGCGTGCCGTGCTCACGCCTCCGGTTCCGGCCGCGGGGGTCGCTTGGGGCCGCGCGCCATCGGCGGATTGAGCTTATCGGCCGCCTCGTACGCTTCGACGATGCGCGCCACCAGCGGGTGGCGCACGACGTCGGCTGCGGTGAAGTAGGTGAAGGCGATGCCGCGCACATCGTTGAGGATGTGCTGCGCCTCGATCAAACCGCTTGAGTTGCCGCGGGGCAAATCGATCTGCGTGACGTCGCCGGTCACCACGGCCTTGGAGCCGAAGCCAATGCGCGTCAGGAACATCTTCATCTGCTCGGGCGTGGTGTTCTGCGCCTCGTCGAGGATCACGAACGCCTGGTTGAGCGTGCGGCCACGCATGTAGGCGAGCGGCGCGATCTCGATCGTCTGCCGTTCGAGCATGCGCTGCGTCTTTTCGAAGCCGAGCAGATCGAACAACGCGTCATAAAGTGGCCGCAGGTACGGATCCACCTTCTGCGACAGGTCGCCCGGCAGGAAGCCGAGCCGCTCGCCGGCCTCCACCGCCGGCCGCGTGAGCACAATGCGCTTGACCGCGTCGCGCTCGAGCGCGTCCACCGCGCAGGCCACGGCGAGATACGTCTTGCCGGTGCCGGCCGGACCGACGCCGAAGCTGATGTCGTGCGCAAGGATCGCCTGGATGTAGTCGCGTTGCCGCGGCGTGCGCCCGTGCAGATCGCGCCGACGCGTGTGCAGTTCGGGCAGTGGCTCGCCGGCAGCGACATCGGGCACCGGCTGACTGCTGTCTCGGCCGCGCTGCTCGACGAAGTACAGCTGGATGTCGTCGACCGAGATCGGACGCTGCGCCCGTCCGAGAAAATGCTCGATCACGGCGATCGTCTGCTGCGCGCGTTCCTGCGAACCCTCGATGTTGAACTGATGGCCGCGGCGGCGGATCGAGACATCCAGTTCAGTCTCGATCTGACGCAGGTTGTCGTCGAGGGTGCCGGTCAGGTTGGCCAGTTGCACGTTGTCGGCGTCGGCCGCATAGGCGAGCACCTTCGGGGCGGGCTTGCGCGCTGCCATCAGGCGACTCGCTCGCACGACATGCCGGCGCGCGCGTCACGCGGACGCTCGACGGCGACCTCGCCGCGCAGGCTGTGCGCGTACGCGGCGGTGATCGTCACGTCGATCATCTGCCCGACGAGCCGCTCTGCGTGCGGACCACCGGCAAAGTTGACGATGCGATTGTTGTCGGTGCGACCCATCAGGTCGGCCGGATCGCGGCGCGCCGGCCCCTCCACCAGCACGCGCTGCACGCTGCCGACCATCGTTTCGCTGACGCGGCGCTGATTCGCCTCGATCATGGCCTGTAGCCGCTGCAGCCGCGCCAGCTTGACCGCGGCGGGCGTGTCGTCGGACAGGTCAGCGGCGGGTGTGCCGGGCCGCTTGCTGTAGACGAAGCTGAAGCTGGCATCGAAGTCGAGGTCGGTTACGAGCTGCATCGTGCGTTCGAAATCGTCATCGGTCTCGCCGGGAAATCCGACGATGAAGTCGCTCGACAGCGCGACGTCGGGCCGTGCAGCGCGCAGGCGGCGGATGATCGACTTGTACTCGAGTGCGGTGTAGCCGCGCTTCATTGCCGCGAGGATGCGATCCGAGCCCGACTGCACCGGCAGGTGGACGTGGCTCACCAGCTTGGGCAGCCGGGCGTAGGCATCGATCAGCCGCTGCGTGAACTCCTTCGGGTGCGAGGTCGTGTAGCGGATGCGCTCTATGCCCGGAATCTCATGCACGTAGTCGAGCAGCAGCGCGAAGTCGGCGCTGCCGCCGTCGTGCATCCGTCCCAGGTAGGCATTGACGTTCTGTCCGAGCAGCGTGACTTCCTTGACGCCGTGGGTGGCCAGATCGGCGACCTCGGTAAGCACATCGTCGAAAGGCCGCGACACCTCTTCGCCGCGGGTGTACGGCACCACGCAGAAGCTGCAGTACTTGCTGCAACCTTCCATGATCGAGACGAACGCCGTGGCGCCATCGACGCGCGCCGGCGGCAGATGATCAAACTTCTCGATCTCCGGAAAACTGATGTCGACCTGCGGCTGCCCGGTGCTGCGGCGACGCGCGATCAGCGCCGGCAGGCGATGCAGCGTCTGCGGGCCGAACACGACATCGACATACGGTGCGCGCGCGACGATCGCCGCACCCTCCTGGCTCGCCACGCAGCCACCGACGCCGATGACGAGATCGGGGTTCAACTCCTTGAGCTGGCGGGCGCGGCCCAGGTCCGAAAAGACCTTCTCCTGCGCCTTCTCGCGCACCGAGCAGGTGTTGAACAGGATGATGTCGGCATCTTCCGCGCGATCGGTGGTGACGACGCCGGCGTCGGCGTGGAGCACGTCGGCCATCTTGGCCGAGTCGTACTCGTTCATTTGACAGCCAAAGGTGCGGATGAAGAGCTTCCTGGGGGGGGTGGGCGAGTTGTTCGCGGTCACGGTTTAGATCCGGCGGCGAGTGGGATAGGAGCAAATTCTAGGCGCGCCGCCTGCGCTAGGGCGGAATCTGCACGGAACGGCTTGACGAGGGAGCCGCGCAAGTCGCTGCGCTGGGCAGCGTTGGCGCTCAGTTGGCGAGGACGCGGATCAGCCGCACCTGACCTGAGCCATCCAGTTCGTACTGCACGCGCGCGCCAGGAACCAGCATGTTGGGCGTCATCATCATGTTGTTGCTGTTGATGATGCGGGCGCCGGGTGCGGCGCGCAGCGTCTTGTCGTCGATCTTGATGTCAGGCCACTGCACGACCGTCAAGCGCCCAGGGGCCGCGCGGGACGCTTGGCCCGGCGCACTCGCGCTCGCCGAAGGCAGGGCGGTCGGCGCTTCGGACGCCTGCTCAGGCACCTGCGAGCAGCCGGCCAATAGCGCGAGTGCCGCGCTTGCCAGAGTCGACTGCAGGAAGCAGGAAGCGCGCATTCGCAGCGGCAATTCGCGGAGGGAAGATGGTGGCGGATCAGGGATTCGAACCCCGGACACAAGGATTATGATTCCTCTGCTCTAACCGACTGAGCTAATCCGCCGAAGGCGCGGGGGTCAAATCCTTGTCCTCCCCTTCGTGCGGCCTTCCTTGACCTTTCCGCTTTCCCTGCCCGACCTACGTCAAGGCGAGGCTTGCTGCCCGTTCACAATTGCAGCGAGACGGTGGGCGGCACGTCCAGTAGATGCACGAACTCCACGCTGATCAGCGTGCCCGGTAGCAGCGGATCCTGCGCGCGCGGGTTGAACGAGATGCGCAGCAGGGCGTCGTGCTGCTCCACGATTTCGCGCACGATGGACAGGCCGAGACCGCTGCCATCGACATTGGTGCCCAGAACGCGATAAAAGCGCTCGAAGATCAGCGGCCGCTCGCGCTCAGGGATGCCCGGCCCCGAATCCTCGACTTCCAGGTAGGCGCATTCGCCGCTCTGGCGCACGCGCACGGTGACCGCACCGGGCGCCGTCGTGCCGGGCGGTGTGTACCGCAGCGCGTTGTCGATCAGATTCTTGAGCATCTCACCGAGCAGCAGCGGCAGGCCGACGATGCGCACCGGATGCTCCGGCCCTTCGTAGCCGAGGTCGATGCCGCGCGCGAGCGCCTGCGGCACCCAGCCGCGCACCTGGTCGCGCGCCAGCCGACACAGATCGACCGCTTCGAACGCTGCCAGGTCGGTCGCCTGGTGCTCGGCGCGCGCCAGGGCCAGCAACTGGTTGATGAGGTGCGTTGCGCGCTCGGTGGAAGCGGCAATCTGGCGCAGGCTGCGGCGCAGGTCGTGCGGGTCGGTCTCGCGCAATGCCAGTTCGGCCTGGGTGCGCATGCCGGCCAGCGGCGTTTTCATCTGGTGCGCGGCATCGGCAATGAAGCGCTTCTGCGCGACGACGTTTTGCTCCAGGCGAGATAGCAGCTCATTGAAGGCGTCCACCAGCGGCGCCACTTCGTCCGGAGCGGCATGGGTCTCGATGGGCGACATGTCGTCCGGCCGGCGGGCACGGATGCGCGACTGCAACGACGCCAGCGGCCGCAGCCCGCGCGACAGGCCGAACCACACCAGCACGACGGCGATCGGCAGCACGATGAACTGCGGCACGATGACGCCGCGGATGATCTCGTTGGCAAGCTGGGTGCGCTTTTCCAGTGTCTCCGCCACTTGGATCAGCACGGGCTCAGCGTCGGGCATGTTGGAAAAGACGAGCCAAGTGTAGGCGATCCTGACATCGGCGCCGCGCACCTGGTCGGTACGCAGCTTGACGACGCCGGGCGCAGGCGCTTCGTCGTCGGGCGGCAGCGGCATCTCGCGGTCGCCCGATACGAACTCGCCGCGCAAGCCGAGCACCATGAAGTACAGGCTGTCGACGGCGTCGGCGCGCAGCAACTCGCGGGCGGGCACCGGTAACTGCAGCCGCACCTCGCCGCCGAACTCCTTCACATGGTCGGTGAGGATCTCTACGCTTTCGGTCAGATGGCGATCGAAGGGAGCGCCCGCGATGTTCTGCGCAACGATGTAGGTGATCGTCACGCTCATCGGCCACAGCAGCAGCAGCGGTGCCAGCATCCAGTCGAGGATCTCGCCGAACAGCGAACGCTGCTCGGTGGGCAGGCGCAGCACGTTCGGAAAGCTGGGCGGCTCCTCTGGCGGCTTGCGGGCTGGACGCGTAAAAAACGGCAGCGCCCGGATGTTCGCGCGCCAGGAGCGCCGGCCGTCGGCGGCAGGCAGCGGCGCCGGGTCGGCGGGGTTGGGCGGGGACGGAGGCGGCGATTCGTCAGGCATGGGTCATGCACACGCCGCGGGGATAGATCAGGCGTCAGCGGCATCGCCCGCCCACTGTACCGGGCGCGCGCCCGGCCCGCTCAGGCGGTCGAGCGGGTGGCAGGATTGGCTTCGCCCACCTCGATGACACGCTCCAGGCAATAGCCGAGGCCGCGCACGGTGACGATGCGGATGCAGGCCGGCTCGAGCTTCTTGCGCAACCGGTGCACGTACACCTCGATCGCGTTGTTACTGACTTCCTCGCCCCACTCGCACAGGTGATCGACGAGTTGCTCCTTGCTCACCAGGCGGCCGGCCCGCTGCAGCAGGATCTCGAGCAGGCCGAGTTCGCGCGCTGACAGGTCGAGCGGCGCCTCGTTGACCGCCGCCACCCGCCCGGCGAGATCCAGCGTGAGGGTGCCGTGGCGCAAGAGGCTCTGGTTGGCGCCGAGGGCGCGGCGGGTGAGGGCGCGCACGCGCGCTTCGAGTTCGGACAGCGCAAACGGCTTGGCCATGTAGTCGTCGGCGCCCAGGTCCAGCCCTTTGACGCGCTGCTCCACGCTATCGGCCGCCGTCAGGATCAGTACCGGCGCCGTGCTGTTGCGAGCCCGCATGCGACGCAGCACCTCGAGGCCTGCCATGCGTGGCAGACCGAGGTCGAGGATGACGAGGTCGAAGCCTTGTGCCGACAGCGCGGTGTCGGCCTGCTCACCATCGGTCACGACGTCGACCGCGTAGCCCACCGCGCGCAACGAGCGCGACAGGCCGTCTGCCAGGACCGGATCGTCTTCGGCGATCAGTATGCGCATGGCTGCTTGATATCCTTCGCGCGCCTTGGTGATGCCGGCGGCGCTCCCTAGTTCAGCCCAGTCTAGAGCGGCGGCGAAGTGCGTCGCAAGCCAATGCGCGCTGCGCTGCGGCAAGGCTTGACGACCCGTACTGAACGGATTTACAGTGCCCGTACTGTGAATTACTTCAGTGCTCCGGATTGCATCCTGCGTCCGGCACCGGTCAGGCGGAGGCGACGATGGATGACGGAAGGAGCGGTTTGGTGGCGGACAGCAAGGA
>LNFM01009996.1_pt1 | contig 13542 bp, 11 predicted proteins | sample 596031 | NCBI WGS metagenome assembly LNFM01 (sample SAMN04254537, study PRJNA301005) | activated carbon metagenome | isolation source: dual media filters at the Ann Arbor, Michigan drinking water treatment plant | place: USA: Ann Arbor
TGCTGGATCGCGCGCTTGAGCGGACGGGCGCCGAACACCGGGTCGAAGCCGACCTTGGCCAGTTCGGCCAGCGCCGCGGGCGCGACCTCCAGCCGCAGGTCCATTTTCTGCAGGCGGGCCTGCAGCGCCTTGAGCTGGATGCCGGCGATGGACGCGATGTGCTGCGCGTCGAGCGCGTGGAACACCACCGTCTCGTCGATGCGGTTGAGGAACTCGGGCCGGAAGTGGTCTTTCAGCTCACCCCACACGGCTTCCTTGATCTCGTCGTAGGGTTGGCCCACCATGGCCTGGATCAGGTGCGAGCCGATGTTGCTCGTCATCACGATCACCGTGTTCTTGAAGTCCACGGTGCGGCCCTGGCCGTCGGTCAGGCGGCCGTCGTCCAGCACCTGCAGCAGCACGTTGAACACGTCGGGGTGCGCCTTCTCCACCTCGTCGAGCAGCAGCACGCTGTAGGGCTTGCGGCGCACGGCCTCGGTCAGGTAGCCGCCCTCCTCGTAGCCCACGTAGCCGGGCGGCGCGCCGATCAGGCGGGCCACCGAGTGCTTCTCCATGAACTCGCTCATGTCGATGCGGATCAGGTGATCCTCGCTGTCGAACAGGAAGCCGGCGAGCGCCTTGCACAGCTCGGTCTTGCCCACGCCGGTCGGGCCGAGGAACAGGAAGGAGCCGGTCGGGCGGTTCGGGTCCGACAGGCCCGAGCGCGAGCGGCGGATGGCGTTGGCCACGGCCGAAATTGCTTCATCCTGCCCCACCACGCGGCTGTGCAGCTTGTCTTCCATCACCAGCAGCTTGTCGCGCTCGCCTTGCATCAGCTTGGCGACCGGGATGCCGGTGGCGCGCGCCACCACCTCGGCGATTTCTTCCGCGCCCACCTGGGTGCGCAGCAGCTGCGGGCCCAGACCCTCCTTGGCGCCCCTGGCCTTGCCGGACTCCTTGTCCTGCGCTTCCTTCAGGCGCTTTTCCAGCTCGGGCAGCTGGCCGTACTGCAGCTCGGCCACCTTGGCCAGGTCGCCTTTGCGGGTCAGGCTATCGATCTGCTGGCGCAGCTTGTCGATGTCTTCCCGCACCTGGGCGCTGCCCTGGGCGGTGGCTTTTTCGGCCTTCCAGATTTCGTCAAGATCGGCAATCTCCTTCTGCAGTTTGCCGATCTCTTCGTTGATCAGTTCAAAGCGCTTCTGAGACGCCTCGTCCTTCTCCTTCTTGACCGCTTCCCGTTCGATCTGCAACTGGATCAAACGACGGTCCAGCTTGTCCATCACCTCGGGCTTGGAGTCGAGTTCGATCTTGATCTTGGCCGCGGCCTCGTCGATCAGGTCGATCGCCTTGTCGGGCAGGAAACGGTCGGTGATGTAGCGGTGGCTCAACTCGGCGGCGGCCACGATGGCCGGGTCGGTGATGTCCACACCGTGGTGCACCTGGTAGCGCTCTTTGAGACCGCGCAGGATGGCGATGGTCGCTTCCACCGTCGGTTCGCCGACCAGGATCTTCTGGAAGCGGCGCTCCAGCGCGGCGTCTTTTTCGATGTACTTGCGGTATTCGTCCAGCGTGGTCGCGCCCACGCAGTGCAGTTCGCCACGCGCCAGCGCCGGCTTGAGCATGTTGCCGGCGTCCATGGCGCCTTCGGCCTTGCCCGCGCCCACCATGGTGTGCAGCTCGTCGATGAAGACAATGGTCTGGCCTTCATCCTTGGCCAGCTCGTTCAGCACGGTCTTCAGACGCTCTTCAAATTCGCCACGGAACTTGGCGCCCGCCAGCAGCGCGGCCATGTCCAGGCTCAGCACGCGTTTGCCCTTGAGCGAATCCGGCACCTCGCCGGCCACGATTCGCTGCGCCAGGCCTTCGACGATGGCCGTCTTGCCCACGCCGGGTTCGCCGATCAGCACCGGGTTGTTCTTGGTGCGCCGCTGCAGCACCTGAATGGCGCGGCGGATCTCGTCGTCGCGGCCGATCACCGGGTCGAGCTTGCCCAGGCGAGCGCGCTCGGTCAGGTCGAGGGTGTATTTCTTCAGCGCCTCGCGCTGGCCTTCGGCCTCGGGGCTGTCCATCTTCTGGCCGCCGCGCACGGCGGTGATGGCACTCTCCAGGCTCTTGCGGGTCAGGCCGTTTTCGGTGGCGATGCGTCCGAGTTCGCCTTTGCTGTCGGCCACAGCGAGCAGGAACAGTTCGCTGGCAATGAACTCGTCGCCGCGCTTGATGGCTTCCTTCTCGGTGGCCTGGAGCAGCTTGCCCAGGTCGGGACTGGGCTGCACCTGGTCCTGGCCCTGCACCTCGGGCAGGCGTTTCACGGCCGCTTCGGTGGCCTTGGCCAGACCTTGCACGTTGACGCCGGCGCGCTGCAGCAGCGACTGCGGGCCATCAGCCTGGCGCAGCATGGCCAGCAGCAGATGGGCCGGTTCGATGTAAGCGTTGTCGGCACCGAGTGCCAGCGTCTGGGCTTCTCCCAGGGCTTCCTGGAATTTGGTGGTGAGTTTGTCGAGTCGCATGAAAAGCACTCCGCAAGAAAAATGGATTGCAGGTCACATGGCGCTGATCGGTACATTTTCAAGGGCGCCCGAACCGGGCAGCCACCCGCTGGAGGGCGGCCTTGACCTGCGTCAAGCGGCCGGCGTCAAGCGGCCGGCGTCAAGCGGCCGGCGTCTGGCGCCAGTAGGCGTAGGACCAGGCGGTCGCCATGCCAGCGCGGCGGTACAGGGCCAGCGCCGGCGCGTTGCTGCCGTCCACCTGGAGAAAGGCCCGGTCGATGCCGCGGCGCTGCGCCTCCAGCGCCATGGCCCGGATCAGGCGGCCAGCCAGACCGCGGCCGCGCTGGCGGGCGGCCGTGCGCAATCCATGCATGCTCAGCCAGCCTTGCGCAAAACACGCGGCGCCGCAGGCCAGGGTCTGCCCGCCTTCGCGTACGCTGGCAAACAGGGTGCCTTCGGCGCGCGACAAGGCATGGGATCGGCTCGCACCGTCCACCGGGTCCAACTCCTCGCCCAGGAACATCGCCATCCAGGCGGCGTCGGGGCGAGCGTCCAGAGACACGCCGTCGACGTCAGGGGCCAGCGCCAGCAGACCGCCCAGTGCGCCGGTCTGTGTCAGTGTGGGCTGCTCGCGGCGGAAGCCGCGCGCGGCGAGTTGTGGCCACCAGGCCTCGAACGCGGGCAGGTCAGGCAGGCGGAACACCGGGCGCAGGCCAGCTTCTCGGTAGCGGCGGGCGAGGGTGTCGATGAGGGCCGGATCGTGCCGGCCGTGGTGCAGCGGCACCGCGCTGTGGGCGCGGCCGACGGTGCCCGTGTTCAGCGGCAGCAGCCAGCCGTCCAGGGCGTCCACGCGCTCTGGCGCCACGGCGGTGAGCGTCGCACGCTCGATGGATTCGATATCGGTGGCGCTCAGCTCCATGCTCACCGCAAGGACCGTGTCAAGCGTTGCTCGACGCAATGCCCCACTTGGCCAGCGCGGCGTCGTCGCTGACCCTCGCATCGACCCAGCGCGCACCCTCGGGTGTCTGCTCTTTTTTCCAGAACGGCGCCTGGGTCTTGAGGTAGTCCATCAGGAATTCACAGGCCTGGAAGCTCTCGCCGCGGTGGGCCGAAGTCACCGCCACGAGAACGATCTGGTCCAGCGGCCGCAACAGGCCGACGCGGTGGACCACGCGTGCACCCAGGATGTCAAAGCGCTTGAAGGCCTCGTCGATCATGGCCTCAATGCTTTTTTCGGTCATGCCCGGGTAGTGCTCCAGTTCCAGGGTGCCGACGCGCTGGCCGTCGTTGCGGTCTCTCACCGTCCCGACGAAGGTGCAGACGGCGCCGACGCCTTTTTGATCGGCGCGCAGCCGCGCCACCTCGGTGCTGAGGTCGAAATCGCCGGTCTGGATGCTGACGCGTGCGTTCATCGTCACCCTCCCGTGACGGGTGGAAAGAAGGCCACTTCAGCGCCGTCGTGGAGTGCAGCCGATTCGTCGACCATGGTCTGGTTGAGCGACACGCGCACCGCACGGCCACGCGCCAGCGCCTCGGCGTGGCCGCCCCCACGGGCCATGAGTTCATCGCGCAGGGCAAACACGGTGGTGGAACCGGTTTCGAGCGTTTCGCTGCCGGTGCCGATGACCTCGCGGATCGAGGCGAAGTAACGCAGGTGGACTTTCATGCGAGCAGCTCCGCAAAAGAGAGGTAAGACACCCGGTCGCCGTGGGCGATGGTGCGGCCGGCCGGGTTGTCCACCAGGCCGTCGCCCCAAACTGCCGAGGTCAGCACGCCCGAGCTCTGGTTGGGGAACAGGTCCAGGCCACCGGCGGCGTTGCGGCGCACGCGCAGGAATTCGCGGCGCTTGTCGGCGCGCGGCAGGTCGAAATGGGCGGGCAACATCACCGGCTGCAACACGGGCACCTGCGCGCCCTGCAGCCGGAGCAGGAAGGGCCGCACCAGCAGCACAAAGGTCACGAAGCTGGACACCGGGTTGCCCGGCAGGCCGATGAAGTGGCAGGGTTGCGTCACATCGGCACCGGCAACCGTATCGCGTCGCACCGCACCGCAGGCGAAGGGCTTGCCGGGCTTCATGCCGATCTGCCACAGGTCCAGGCTGCCGAGTTGCTGCACGGCGGGCTTGATGTGGTCTTCTTCCCCGACCGAGACACCGCCGCTGGTGAGGATCAGGTCGTGGTGATCGGCGGCAGACTTGAGCGCAGCCAGGGTCCGCTCCCGCCGGTCGGGCACGATGCCCAGGTCGCTCACCTCGCAGCCCAGCCGATGCAGGAGGGCGCGCAAAAAGAAACGGTTGGAGTTGTAGATCGCACCGGGCTTCATGTCGCCGGGTGCGACATCGCCCGGCATGACGAGTTCGTCGCCGGTGGAGAACAAGGCGACCCGCGGCCGCAACACCACCTTCAGTCGGGCCATGCCGATGCCCGCAGCCAGGCCCAGGCTGGCGGGTGACAGTCGGGTGCCACGGGGCAGCACCACGGCGCCGCGGGTCACGTCCTCACCGGCGCGGCGCACCCACTGGCCCGGCGCGGGCACGGCATCGATGTGCACCGCATGGAGGTTGCCCCCGATCTCGCGGGTGTCCTCCTGCATCACGACCGCGTCCGCACCGTCGGGCAGGCTGGCGCCGGTGAAGATGCGCGCGCAGGTGCCCGGTTGCAGCGGCGCGCTGGGATGTCCGGCCGGTATGCGTTGAGATACCGGCAGGACCACACCCTTTTCGGGCACGTCGGCGCGCCGGACCGCATAACCATCCATCGACGAGTTGTCCTGCGGCGGAACCTGAAGACCCGAGACCAGGTCCTCGGCCAGCACCCGGCCATCGGCATCGAAGGTGGCCACCGACTCGGTGCCGCTCAGTGTCTTGACGTGGGACAGCAGGTGCGCCAGCGCATCGTCCAGCGCCATCAGGGGCGTGCGTGCGGGTGGGGTTTGAGCGTTCATGAAAGGTACCGGGTCGGAAACGTGCTCAGCAGGTCAGACATACGCTTCAGGTATGTACTCAAAACGGTCCTGATTGTCGAGCAGCCAGGCCACCACAGCCGGTGCATCGTTCAAATTCAGCACCGGGCGCAAGGTGGTCTCCGGCATCTGCCCGGGGCTGTCGGTGGCGATGGCGGCGACGAACGGATCGTCCGGGTAGCGGGCTGGCCGGCCGGTCGAGGACCGCCAGACCTCGATCTTCATCAGGTTGCAGTCGCGAAAACCCTCCACCAGCACCCAGTCCACGCCCGGGTGCAAGGCCCGGATCAGGTCGTGCACCGTCAGCTCGGTCGGGCGCTCGAACTCACGCATCAGCACCATCCGCTGGGGCGATGCGGCAACCACTTCGTACGCCCCGGCTTCCCGGTGGCGCCAGGTGTCCTTGCCCGGCTGGTCGGGCTCCAGGCCGTGGTGAGCGTGCTTGACCACCGACACCCGAAGGCCCTGCTGGCGCAGCAGCGGGATCAGTTGCTCGATCAGGGTGGTTTTGCCGGCACCCGAGAAGCCGGCGAACGCGACCACTTTCATGCTTGGTCCTGCAGCGACGGCATCAGGCCACGGGGCAATGCAGGGTGATGTAACGCTGAACCGCCGAGGTGTCGGACGGCATCACCTGGACCCGCCTGGGCAGGGCTTCGATGCCGTCGAACTTCGCCGGCCGATCCGGTTGGCGGCCCAGCGCCTCGACGATGGTCTCGGCGAACTTGATCGGCAAGGCCGTCTCCAGCACGATCATCGGCACCGCGCCCGGGTGCTCGCGCGCCACCTTCACGCCGTCGGCGGTGTGGGTGTCGATCACCACACCGAAGCGCTGAAAGGTGTCTTTGATGGTCGCCAGGCGGTCGGCGTGCGTGCTCTTGCCGCTGAGAAAACCATAGCGGTGTGCAGCGTCGCCAAACATGGGGACGTGGCTCAGGTCAAAGCGCCCTTCCCGGCTCAGCGCTTCGCCAAACAATGCCTTGACCCGCGCGCCGTCCCGACCCAGCAGATCGAACACAAACCGTTCGAAATTGCTGGCCTTGGAGATGTCCATCGACGGGCTGGAGGTTTCGTGCGTGTCGGCGCTGGCGCGCACGCGGTACACGCCGGTGCGGAAGAACTCGTCGAGCACATCGTTTTCGTTGGTCGCCACCACCAGCGTCTCGATCGGCAGGCCCATCTGGCGCGCCACATGGCCGGCACAGACGTTGCCGAAGTTGCCGCTGGGCACGGTGAAGCTCACCTTCTGCGAATCGTTCGTGGTCGCCTGGAAATAACCCGCAAAGTAATACACCACTTGCGCCAGCAGCCGCGCCCAGTTGATCGAGTTGACGGTGCCGATCTTGTACCGGCGCTTGAAGTCCAGATCGTTGCTGACGTTCTTGACGATGTCCTGGCAGTCGTCGAACACGCCCTCGATGGCGATGTTGTGGATGTTCTCGTCCATCAGGCTGAACATCTGTGCCTGCTGGAACGGGCTCATGCGGCCGTGCGGACTGAGCATGAACACGCGCACGCCCTGCTTGCCGCGCATGGCGTACTCGGCCGCGCTGCCGGTGTCGCCGCTGGTGGCGCCCAGGATGTTGAGTTCTTCGCCGCGCCGCGCCAGTTCGTATTCGAACAGGTTGCCGAGCAACTGCATGGCCATGTCTTTGAAGGCCAGCGTCGGGCCGTTGGACAGGGCTTCGAGATAGAACCCGTCTTCCAGCTGCTTCAACGGCACGATGGCCGCGGTGCCGTACACCGCTTCGGTGTAGGTCTTCTCGCACAGGGCCTTCAGGTCGGTGGGAGGAATGTCGTCGATGTAGAGCGACAGCACCTCAAAGGCCAGTGCCGCATACCCCCCCGGCGCGCCGCCGTTGAACGCACCGCGCCAGCGCGCCAAAGTGGCCGCGTCCACCTGCGGGTAGCGCTCGGGCAAATACAGACCGCCATCGGGCGCCAGGCCTTCGAGCAGGATTTCGCAAAAGCGTTTGCGGTCCGGATGCCCGCGAGTGGAGAGGTACAGCATGTCAGTGTTCCAGATTCATCAACAGAAACGCACCAACAGAGGGGGAGCGTTCCCGGAATGCCGTGGAACCGGCTCTGCCGGGCCACAGGCATCGCCCCCTGGGGGGTGGCGCCGCAGGCGACGCGGGGGGTGTCAATTCAACTCTTCTTTGCGGATGCGGGTGATCGGCGCGAGCACGCTCGGCAACGCCTGCATCTGAGCGAGCACATCGTTCATGGTGCCTTCGCGGATGTCGTGGGTGAGGATGATCAGGTCGGTCTGCGTGGAACCTTCGCCGCCCACTTCATCGGCCTCGCGCTGCAGCACCGCGTCGATGCTGATACCGGCGTTGGCCAGTAGACCTGTGACTTTGGCGAGAACACCCGCCTCGTCGGCCACGCGCAGGCGCAGGTAGTAGCTCGTCACCACCTCGCTCATGGGCAACACCGTCAGGTCGCTCATCGCATCGGGCTGGAAGGCCAGGTGCGGCACGCGGTGCAGCGGGTCGGCGGTGTGCAGGCGGGTGATGTCCACCAAGTCGGCGATCACGGCAGAAGCGGTCGGTTCACTGCCCGCGCCTTTGCCGTAGTACAGCGTGGTGCCCACGGCATCGCCCTGCACCATCACCGCGTTCATCGCGCCCTCCACATTGGCGATCAGGCGCTTGGCCGGCACCAGGCTGGGGTGGACGCGCAGCTCAACGCCCCGGCTGGTTCGTTTGGTGATGCCCAGGAGCTTGATGCGGTAGCCCAGTTGTTCAGCGTACTTGAGGTCGGCGGCGCCCAGCTGGGTGATGCCTTCCACATAGGCCTTGTCAAACTGCACCGGGATGCCGAAAGCGATGGCGCTCATCAGCGTGGCCTTGTGCGCCGCGTCCACGCCCTCGATGTCAAACGTCGGGTCGGCTTCGGCGTAACCCAGGCGCTGCGCTTCTTTGAGCACCACGTCAAAGTCCAGGCCTTTGTCGCGCATCTCGGACAGGATGAAGTTCGTCGTCCCGTTGATGATGCCGGCGATCCACTGGATGCGGTTGGCAGTCAGCCCTTCACGCAGAGCCTTGATGATGGGGATGCCTCCAGCCACGGCGGCTTCAAACGCCACCATCACGCCTTTGGCCGAGGCGGCGGCAAAGATCTCGGTCCCGTGCACCGCCAGCAAGGCCTTGTTGGCCGTGACCACGTGTTTGCCGGCCGCAATGGCTTCCATCACCAACGCCTTGGCGATGCCGTAGCCGCCGATCAACTCGATCACGATGTCGATCTCGGGATTGGCGATCACGGCGCGCGCGTCGTTCACCACCTTCACGCTCGGGCCGACGATGCTCTGGGCACGTGCCATGTCCAGGTCGGCCACCATGGTGATTTCGATGCCACGGCCGGCGCGGCGCTGGATTTCTTCCTGGTTGCGTTGCAGCACGTTGAAGGTGCCGCTGCCCACGGTGCCAATGCCCAGAAGGCCTACTTGGATCGGTTTCATGCTTGATTCATTCTCAAAAAACTCGGGCGCTGAACACCCTCTGTTCATGTTGCTGCAAGGTTGCGGGAAATTGATGAGTGATCCCCGCTCCATGGATGTTCAGTGAGCGGTGCCGTGTCGCTGGCGCCACTGCTCCAGGAACTTGGCCAGTCGGTTTATGGCCTCGCGCAGGTCGTCCTCGTGCGGCAGGAACACGATGCGAAAGTGCTGGTTGTCCGGGAAATTGAACCCCGAACCCTGCACCAGCATCACGCGGGTGGCTCGCAACACCTCCATGAAAAACTGGCGGTCGTCTTCGATCGGGTACACCTTGGGATCGAGCTTGGGAAACATGTACAGCGCGGCCTGTGGCTTGACACAGCTCACCCCCGGAATCGCGGTGATCAGTTCATAGGCCAGGTCGCGCTGGCGGCGCAGGCGTCCGCCTTCCTTCACCAGATCGTTGATGCTCTGGTAACCGCCCAGTGCGGTCTGGATCGCCCACTGGCCCGGCACGTTGGAACCCAGCTTGAGGTTGGCCAGCATGTTCAGGCCTTCAATGAAGTCCTTGGCGATTTCTTTCGGCCCCGAGAGCACCATCCAGCCGGCGCGGTAGCCACAGGATCGGTAAGCCTTGGACAGCGAGTTGAAGGTCAGCGTCAGCACGTCGGTCGACAAGCTGGCCATGGCGGTGTGCGTCACGCCTTCGTAGAGCACCTTGTCATACACCTCGTCAGCCAGCAGCACCAGTTCAAACTCGCGCGCCAGCGCCACAATGCCTTTGAGCAGCTCGTCGCTGTAGAGCACGCCAGTGGGGTTGTTCGGGTTGATCACCACGATGCCCTTGGTGCGTGGGGTGATCTTGGCCCGCATGTCGGCCAGGTCCGGCTGCCAGCCATGACCCTCTTCGCAGCGGTAGTGCACCGGCGTGCCGCCCGACAGGCTGGTCGCGGCCGTCCAGAGCGGGTAGTCCGGCGATGGCACCAGCAATTCGTCGCCGTTGTCCAGCAAGGCGTTGGCGGCCATCACGATAAGTTCGCTCGCGCCATTGCCGAGGTAAATATCGTCCAGCGTCACGCCCACCACGTTTTGTTGCTGGGTGTAGTGCATCACCGCTTTTCGGGCCGCAAAGATGCCCTTGCTGTCCGAATAGCCCGCCGAATTGGGCAGGTTGCGGATCATGTCCTGCTGGATCTCTTCCGGAGCGTCAAAGCCGAACGGCGCCAGGTTGCCGATGTTCAGCTTGATGATCTTCTGGCCTTCGTCCTCCATCTGCCTGGCCGCTTCGACGATGGGACCACGCACGTCGTAGAGAACGTTGGCAAGCTTGGCGGACTTCTGGATGGTTTTCAATGGCCCTCCCGCAAGGGGTGGAGTGCTTCAGGTTCGATGCCAAGCATCGACTTTGAGCGGTACATTAGGCAGCGATTGCTGGGGAAAACCTGCAATTTGACCACAGTTCTGCACCGCATCCTGAAGCGGTCGGGCCCACCTTCAAGTCACACTTCGCCATGAAACTGCACGCCGACAAAGCGGACACGTTCTCCATCACCGCCTACGGCGAGGGCTGGGTCGCGGTCAATGGCCAGCAACAGGTCGCCAGCCTGGTCCTGACGGCGGCTGGCATGCAAGCCTGGAACTGCAGCCGTTTCGAAGACCTGACGCCGGCCCACTTTGAAGCCCTCCTCGCCGACCCTGCCCAGCGGCCCGAGATGGTGGTGTTCGGCAGCGGCTCTCGCTTGCGCTTCGCACGGCCTGCCCTGCTGCAAAGCCTGATTGCACAACGCATCGGGGTAGAAACCATGGACACCGCGGCCGCCTGCCGAACCTACAACATCCTGGCCGGGGAAGGTCGCCGGGTCACAGCGGCCCTGCTCATTGGCGACTGACCGGCACCCTGTTCATTGGTCCGCGGCACCCGTTCGGGGTAAAATACCCGATTGTTTCCCGCCATGGGTTCCAGAGGATGAGCACATCCGAGGTCGCCATGCAGCAGGCGGAAAGCCAACGAATCACCACCAACTTACGTCAGGGGCACACGCAGTATGGCAGTCGTTGTCAACAAACTCATTCCCGAATTCGAAGCCCTGGCCACCAGCGGCATCAAGGTCAGCAACCAGACCCACCTCGGCCAGACCGTGGTTCTGTATTTCTACCCCAAGGACAACACCCCTGGCTGCACCACCGAGGCCATGCAGTTTCGCGACAAGTACAAGGATTTCGTCAAGGCCGGCGCCCAGGTGTTCGGCGTTTCACGCGACAACATGAAGTCGCACGACGATTTCAAAACCAAGCTCGAACTTCCATTTGAACTGATCGCCGACACCGAAGAAAAGATGTGCCACATGTTCGGCGTGGTCAAGAACAAGATCATGTATGGCAAGAAGGTCAAAGGCATCGAGCGCAGCACTTTCCTGATCGGCGCCGATGGGGTGCTGAAGCAGGAATGGCGTGGTTTGAAAGTCCCCGGCCACGTAGAAGAAGTCCTCAAGGCCGTGAAGACCCTCAAAAAGGCCACCTGATCCCACCCGGCTGACCTCACTTTCCGGGGTGAAAGTCGGGTTCATGGGGGTCGTGCATAATGGTTTCATGTCATTGGGAAGACCCATCGCCAGCCACCCCTTTCCTGCTCCCTGCAGTCCAGAAAGCCGCCCGGTCTCCCCGGCGGCTTTTTTGCTTTCCAGCCCTGCGCTGAACCACCACGCCCTCCATGCCACTGCCACCCGCCCCCACCAAGCGCGCCGCCCTGCTCGCCCCTGACGCCTACAGCCTCAAAGCCGCCGAAGATCCGCTGGATCTCCTGCCGGAATCTGCTCCCGCCCCCATGACACGCGCCGCCCCGGCGGCGCCCGCGTCCACCACGGCGCAACCCAAGAGCGACCGCTCGCGGGGCCGGGGCCGCAAACCCGCGGACTTGCCCGTGGCGCCACCGGTGCGCGCAACCGTGCCCGTACCGACCGCCGAACGCCCGGCGCCGGAGGCCCAGGCCACCGCTCCTGCCAATCCCCCCGTGCAGGCTCGCGCGAACGAAACGACCGGATCGCCAAGGCCCGGCAGCCGCCGCGCCGGCCGCGGCAAGCCCGGGGGCGGAACGGGACCGGCCCGCCTGTTCGTGCTCGACACCAACGTGCTGCTGCACGATCCGATGAGCCTGTTCCGCTTCGAGGAACACGACATCTTTCTGCCCATGATCGTGCTGGAAGAGCTCGATGGACACAAAAAGGGCATGACCGAGGTCGCCCGCAACGGGCGACAGACCAGCCGCACCCTGGACGCGCTCGTGGCGCAACAAGGCGGCGACATGACCAAGGGACTGAAGCTCTCGGCCACCGGCCACAGCACCGCCCGCGGTCTGCTGTTTTTCCAGACCGAACCGCTGGATGCTCAGCTCCCCAGCAGCCTGCCCCAGGGCAAGGCCGACAACCAGATCCTCGGCGTGGTGCAAGCGCTTCGCGACAAGCACCCACAGCGCGAGGTGATCCTGGTGTCGAAAGACATCAACATGCGTGTAAAGGCCCGCGCGCTGGGCCTGGCCGCCGACGACTACCAGAACGACAAGACGCTGGACGACGGCGAACTCCTGTACGCCGGCTCGCTGGCCCTCCCGCAGGACTTCTGGACACGCCAGAGCAAGACCATTGAAAGCTGGCAGAGCGGCAGCCACACCTTCTACAGGGTCAGCGGCCCTGCGGTGGGGCAGTTCTACATCAACCAGTTCGTCTATTTCGAGGCGCCGGGCGAACCCTCGCTGTACGCGCGCGTCACCGAAATCCGCGACAAGACCGCGGTGCTCAAGACGCTCAAGGACTACACCCACCTGAAGAACGCCATCTGGGGAGTGACCAGCCGCAACCGCGAACAGAACTTCGCACTCAATCTGCTGATGGACCCCGAGGTGGACTTCGTCACCCTAGCCGGCACCGCAGGCACCGGCAAGACCCTGATGGCGCTGGCCAGTGGGCTGACGCAGGTGCTTGACGATCGCCGGTACACCGAGATCATCATGACCCGCGCCACCGTGAGCGTGGGCGAAGACATCGGCTTCCTGCCGGGCACCGAAGAAGAAAAAATGGGCCCCTGGATGGGTGCGCTGGACGACAATCTGGAGTTCCTGGCCAAAGGCGACGGCGGCAATGCGGGTGAATGGGGCCGTGCTGCTACGAACGAGCTGATCCGCAGCCGCATCAAGGTCAAGAGCATGAACTTCATGCGCGGGCGCACCTTCATGAACAAGTACGTCATCATCGACGAGGCGCAGAACCTGACGCCCAAACAAATGAAGACGCTGATCACCCGCGCCGGTCCGGGCACCAAGATCATCTGCATGGGCAACCTGGCCCAGATCGACACGCCCTACCTGACCGAAGGCTCCTCGGGCCTGACCTACGCGGTCGACCGATTCAAGGGCTGGCCGCACGGCGGCCACATCACACTGGCGCGCGGCGAGCGTTCGCGCCTGGCCGACTACGCGAGTGAAGTGCTCTGACACAGGCCACGTCCCCAAGAAAACGCCCCCTCCCTTGAACTGCACCCCAAAAGTTGGACACCGATCCAACCTTTGGGGTGTTTTTCATGGTGAAACACGATGAGAGCTTCAAGCTCGAAGTTGTACGGCGATATCTTTCCGAATCGTCAGGTGCGCAAGCGATAGCCTTGCGATACGGGCTGGAC
>LNFM01010000.1_pt1 | contig 13541 bp, 11 predicted proteins | sample 596031 | NCBI WGS metagenome assembly LNFM01 (sample SAMN04254537, study PRJNA301005) | activated carbon metagenome | isolation source: dual media filters at the Ann Arbor, Michigan drinking water treatment plant | place: USA: Ann Arbor
CGGTTCGAGGAACGGCTGGCGGAGAGAACCCGCATTGCGCAGGAGTTGCACGACACCTTGCTGCAAGGATTTCTTAGCGCCTCCATGCAGGTGCACGTTGCCGCGGACCAATTAGACAATGGTTCCCAAGCCAAACCCATCCTGTCGCGCGCCCTGCAACTGATGCAGCAGGTTATCGAAGAGGGACGGAACGCGGTACGCGGATTGCGGTCTTCCAACAGCGCTTCCCTCGACTTGGAGCAAGCGTTTTCCCGAGTTCAGCAGGAGTTGGCACTGGCGGGAAATACTAAGGAGCCGGTGGCTTTTCGGGTGATCATCGAGGGAGAACCGCGGCCGCTACAGCCGATGCTGCGGGACGATGTGTACCGAATTGGCCGCGAAGCGTTGATCAACGCCTTCCGCCATTCGCGCGCCCAGAGCGTTGAAATGGAGATTCACTATACCTCGATGGAGCTTCGTGTGGTCGTGCGCGACGATGGCCGGGGTATCGACCCCAAGATCGTCGCGGCCGGGCGCGACGGGCACTGGGGCCTTTCCGGCATGAGTGAACGAGCGAATCGAATTCAATCGCAATTCGCCATCCGTAGCAGCCCGACGTCCGGCACCGAGGTTGAGCTGGCCGTCCCGAGCCGCGTTGCATTTCAAGATCATGGCAAGCCGCGATGGAGATGGAATGGTCCGAGACTGTAGCTGGGTGCCCTAACCCGATGGAGGGGGCGGATCAACCGGCTTTCGAGTTAGTTAAGGGCCCACCCTTCGCGGGATGTGGTCACAGAGCCAACCGCAGTAGGGTTGTCTCATGGATGAACTGCAGTACTACATTCACGACGATACAACTGCATTTCGGTTCGAGCTCATCGCCGAGCTAACAGGCCAAACCCGGATTGACCTGGCTCCGGCTTGGCAGACTTCGTTGTTTGTGACTGGTGGGCTGACCGGTGTTGACCCCTCTCGAGGGGAAGATTGGATCAACCGGGGTGGTCGTAGATCCCTTCGGCACCGGCTGCTGCTCCGGCTGACACTGTTCTTCCTGTTCCTATCGCCCGCCTGCGCCGCCAGCTTCTCCCCAGCTACCATTGACGCCTGGGAGCAGTACATTCAAGCCGCCCGTATTGGCATGCAGGCCCGCGCATCCGCAGTTCGCTGCTTCCTCTGGGCGGAAGAGACGGCGGAGCGGCTCGCTAGCGTCCGGGCTGGCGAAACTCTGATCTCGCCGGCGGGGACGAGATCTCCGAAGAAGAGTGAATCCGGCCTGATTCACCACTGGATCGGAGCCGTGTTTATCCCGGGGGCAGCGTTGAAACAGGTGGTGCCGGTACTGCGCGACTACAAGCGGTACGAAGACTACTATCGACCGGCGGTGCTTCAGTCCGAGGCTCTCGGCCTCAGCGAATCGGAGGACCAGTTCACGATGCTGCTGTCGAACCCGTCGCTTTTCCGCAAGAGTGCCCTTGCGAGTCAATACAAGTCGGTGTGGATTCCTGTGGACCATCGCCGGCTGTACAGCGTGACACAGACCACACAAATTCAGGAGATCGCAGGCTTCGAGACCAGCGACCCGCGCGCTCTGCCCGTCGACACAGGTACCGGGTTGATCTGGCGGATCTTCAGCGTGACCCGCCTCGAAGAACGTCGGGACGGCGTGTTCATCGAGGTGGAAGCAATCGTGCTCAGCCGCGACATTCCAGCCACTCTGGGCTGGCTGATCGAGCCGATCGTGCGGAGGACTGCCCGGTCCGCTCTCAACCTATCTCTTCAGCAAACCCGCGACGCGATAAGGGCGTCGATGTCCGGATCGGCCAGCCGATAGCGCTGGGCATTCGCTCGCTCGGCGACATTTCGGGTGAGAGCGAAACGAGCGTTTGGAGTCTGTGCCAGTGGGCTGCGCGACCGCCGTGTCCGGTCTCGCGGGACTTACCTTGGGCTAGCAAATCGCGATTTTCCCCCAGATTTGGGGCCAAGTCCGCGATAATGGTTGCGGCGTGGCCGCGAAGAGCATCGGGGCATCCCCGGAATTGGCGTGATCTTCGACCGCAAGGAGTAGACCAGCCCTCTCAAGGCTGTGCAGTAAGCAGAGGAACCGAGAATAATGAACGAGTCCCCCCCTATCCGAGTGTTGAGCGTCGACGATCATCCTCTGCTGCGCGAAGGGATCGCGGCGATCATCAATAGTCAGCCGGACATGGTGCTAGTGGCGCAGGCGGCCGACGGCGCAGAAGCTTTGCAGAGTTTCAAAGATCACCGTCCCGACATTACGCTGATGGATTTGCGTCTGCCTGACATTAGCGGGATCGATGTTTTGATCTCGATCCGCGCGGAGTATCCGGCCGCCCGAGTGATCATGCTGACCACGTTTGAAGGCGACGTGGAGATCCAGAGAGCGCTCGAGGCCGGCGCGCGAGGGTACGTTCTTAAGAGCATGCCCCCCAAGGAGCTTGTCGAGGTGATCCGGCAGGTACACGCCGGAAAGAAGCGAATTGCACCGGAAGTGGCCGCCCAGTTGGCCGAACACTTGAGCGACGACGCGCTGACAGCAAGAGAGATCGACGTGCTTCGCCATGTTGCGGGTGGCAACCGGAATCGGGACATCGCCGAGCGGCTGTTCATTTCCGAGGAAACCGTCAAGGTTCACCTGAAACACGTGATGGAGAAACTCGGCGCGAGTGACCGGACCCAGGCGGTAGCGATCGGGGTGAGGCGCGGAATTATTCAGCTTTAGCTAACTCGAAAGTGGTAGTTTTTTGCAGCTGCGTTTGGGGATTCGGGTCTGTCGAAAACCCGTTACGCTGCTAATAGTTGTCGCTGTCCACCAGCGGCCCGGGTGAAGGAGATAAAAACTGCGCCGGCTTTTTTCCACGTTTCCGGGTGGACGGCATGGCATTGGACTGCTGCTCCTGCGAGCGGCGGTGGCAATCGTCGCCATCATTCAAGGATGTCAATACCTTTCAGATGTCGATCGCGGTATGACCGTCATGCACTTCATTGGCGTCGCCATGATCCTGAGTGGGTCGTCGCTGCTGTTGGGCTTCTTGACGCCGCTGGCGAGCACGTTGGTGGGAATCGGGGCCGCAGGCACATCCCTGCTTTGGATTCCGCCACCTATGACGAACCTCTTCGAGGCGCCGATCTCGACAGTCATGACGGCAGTTATGGCCGCCTCGATCGTTATGATGGGCCCGGGCGCCGTATCCTTGGATGCTCATCTCTTCGGCCGGCGGGAGATCATCATCCCGCGACTACCACCAACGAGTTAAGCATTTACACTCCGATCTCGTGATGTGTTGGCTCCATCCATCCGGCAGACTTGTCGCATGGCTACACTCGTTGAGAATCCGTCCCGCATGGCTGTGTCGAACTGGGGGGCTCCGTCTGGAATCCGCATCATGACCGTGGATGCATGCTCGCTGGTGCGCGAGGGACTCGCGGCGGTCATTCATAGTGCGACCGGAATGGAAGTAGTGGCCGAAGCCGCGACAGGCGTACAGGCCCTGGAGCTGTATCGGCGTTGGCGGCCGGATGTGGTGACCCTCGATTTGCTGCTGCCCGACATGCCGGGAGAAAAGGTGGCGGCGCGGATCTTGGCGGAGTTTCCAAGAGCGCGGGCAGTCGTGATCACGGGAGTGCGCGGCGACATGCACATGCTCCGGGCGATGGAGGCCGGAGTTAAGGGCGTCGTGTTGAAAGGGATGCCCCACAGCGCTTTGATCGAGACGATTCGGCAAGTGCATGCAGGGAAGAAGGTGGTGCCGTGCCAGGTCGCAGCCGACTTGGCAGAGCATTTCGGCGACGACGCGCTTACCCCGCGTGAAGTGCAGGTGCTGCGCCTTGTTGCGCGGGGGAACCGGAACAAGCAAGTGGCGGCCGAGTTAGCCATCGCCGATGAAACGGTGCGGATGCACATGAAGAATATTCTCAGTAAACTAGTGGCAAATGACCGGACGCATGCGGTAACCATTGCGCTCACGCGAGGCATTTTCCACCTGTAGTCATGAGCAACCTTTTGCCTTCCATCGAAGCGCTCCCGGACCGCTCCGTGCGGCTCGGCGCACTGGAGGTGCACCGTGTTTTGCCGGTGCGCGGACGACGAATGATTGGGCCGTGGTGCTTTTTTGACCGCTTTGGGCCGTTGCAATTCGAGGCCGAAAAGCCCATGGACGTTGGACCGCATCCTCATATCGGGCTGCAGACCGTGACTTGGCTGCTGTCGGGGGAGATCGTCCACAACGACAGCTTGGGCAGCGAATGCCTCGTAAAGCCGGGGCAGTTGAGCTTGATGACGGCGGGACGCGGCATCGCGCATACGGAGGAGACTCCGACGCGGAACTCCGGATGGCTGGATGGCGTGCAGTTCTGGGTCGCACTTCCAGACTCGAGTCGGTGGCTGCCGCCGCAGTATCAGTGCACCCCAGCACTTCCCAGCCAGCGCTACCGTGGTGGTGAGGCTACGGCGATCCTGGGTGCCTTCGGCGAGGCGGTATCGCCCGGCCATCAGTTCAGCCCCGGAGTTGGCGTGGAGATCCGGGTGGAGCCGCGGAGCGGGCTGGAGTTACCGCTCGACCCTTCGTTTGAATACGGAGCGATGCTGGTGGATGGCGATGTTACTGTTTTCGATGTTCCAGCTGAGCGCAACACGCTGTACTACCTCGGCGCAAGCCGCGGCGAACTCGGGTTGAGGAGCACAAACGGGGCGAGGCTGCTGTTGATTGGGGGACCGCCGTTCGGGGAACAAATTCTGATGTGGTGGAACTTTGTGGCTCGGACGCCGGAAGAGATTCTGGCCGCGCGACAGGCGTGGGAGAATCGCGAACTGGCGGCCGACGTTCCCCGGTATCAGGGACCGCGGCTGGAGGCTCCGCCATTTATCGGGCGCCCGATTGGGTAGTAGCCGGACGTTACCCGATTTAGGTATTTTGGGCCTGGCGGGTTTTGGGGAGTCGCCCGGGGGCCATTTCGCCCTTATTCTGCAATCGTGCTGGAGTTAACGGTTGCCGATGAACTGGTAGGGCCCCGCAGGTTGCGGCTGGCTTTACTGCTGGCCGGGGCGGCGGCACCCGGCGAGCTGGATTGGCGGCGCGTGGAAGTGCATGGCGGGATGGTGACGCAAGAAGTGCGCGGCAGCGTTGGCGATTCCACGGAAGACGATAGAAGAAAAATCGTGGGTTACCGCCAAAGGCTAGTGCTAGTGCTGCCGGGAAGGTGCGGACGCCAGCACTCCGCCATTGCTACCCGCCCGCCGCAGGGCCGACGCTTTCGCGTGCCTCCATGCAAACGTGATGCGCTTGGCGCTGCATCCGGCTGCGAACCGGCGCCGTTTGCGGACCAGCACCACCTCAGCGCAGAGCCGATGGGGGAGGGTGTTCAGTGCGGCGCGGTGCTACCCGTAGCTTCTCGGCATCCCATGCCGGGGGGCGCATGGCGTCGATGAACGCGGCACTGGACAGCGTGGCACCGGAGCAGCTGAGGGGCATGGAGCTCTTTGAAGGCGAGTGCCCAGTGACTATCGCCTGGATCGCCAGCCGGATGGTTGCGCACACATTCGCCTCTGGGGAGCAAATGGTGAAAGAGGGAGACCCTGCGCAGAGCTTCCTGGTGGTGCTCGAAGGAGAAATCCACTTTCAGCGGTATGAGTTCCATGAGCTCATCATCGTGCCGGCTGGACAGGCCACCGGCGTCCTGCCGTTTTCTCTGATGAAGACGTGGGCGGGGCGCGGTTGGGCGGCAGTCGACTCCCGGGTGGCGGCAATGGATGCGAGCCACCTCCGGGAACTGGTGTACCGCGCGCCACTATTGGCGCAGAGGCTGGTTTCGGCCATGACGGAGCGGACGCGGCTCTTCACCCGCATGCAGGAAAGCTCGAACCGCTTGGTCGCCCTGGGAAAGCTTTCGGCCGGGTTGGCTCATGAACTCAACAATCCCGCATCGGCCGCAGTTCGCTCTGCCAGCCGGCTGCGAGGGGTGCTGGCACGGCGATTTAAGGGCGCGGTGGCGCTTCGGGGTCAGGTGCTCTCGCCCGAGGCAAGGGACCTCCTCTCTGAACTCGGCGAATTGATCGTCACCCGGGCGCAATGCCAGCAGCCCATGGATTCCTTGGAGAAAGCCGACCGCGAATCCGAACTGGCCGAATGGCTCGAACGCGTGGGCCTCAGCGATGAGCTCGCTGGTGGACTTGCTGATGCCGGACTAACGCTGGACGAGGTGGGCCCGTTGGCCGCGCTGCTCCCGGCCGAGGAGATCGAAATCGGTCTTGGCATTCTGCAGGCCGATCACGAGATCCTGTGTCTAGCCCACGAACTGGAGGATGCCTCGATACGGATCTCCAGCCTTGTCGAAGCAGTGAAGGCTTACTCCTACATGGACCAAAATCCGATCGCGGATGTGGATGTGGAGCAGGGCGTGCAAGTGACGCTTCGCATGTTCCAACATCGAATCCATCGGGGCATCACAGTCTGCCAGAGTCTCAGCGGGAACCTTCCCCGCGTTCGCGCCAATGGCAGTGCGTTAAACCAGATCTGGACTAATCTCATCGACAACGCTTTGGACGCCCTGGAGAGTCTGCCGAAGGGTGCCGAGCGGGTTCTGTCGATACGGACGCAAGCAGAACCTGGCGCAGTCCGGGTGGAGATTGGCGACACCGGCAGGGGCATTCCCGCAGAGGTCCAGGCACGGATCTTCGATCCCTTTTTTACCACCAAAGCCGTGGGCGAGGGCGCTGGTTTGGGATTGGCGGTCGTTCAACGGATCGTCCGCAGCCACAAGGCCTCGATGAGCGTGAAGTCCCGGCCTGGGCGCACGGTGTTTTGTGTCCACCTTCCCCACCGGTAGGGAATGGCCTGGGCCCGGATAGCCGCAACGAGATGAGGCTGGCCGGACTACCACTATCGAGGGACGCGAATCCCCACACTGTCGGGGTAAGGAAAGATTAGCCGATCTCGTGATGAATGGTCCGGGGAGGTCGGTCATAGTTTGGAGAGGAACAGGTTTTGCAATGAGCATGATCACCACCAAAGATGGAACGCAGATCTATTACAAAGACTGGGGCACCGGGGCTCCGGTAGTCTTCAGCCACGGCTGGCCGCTGACGGCGGACAGTTGGGAGTCGCAGATGCTCTTCCTGGCGGAGAAGGGTTATCGATGTATCGCGCACGACCGGCGCGGCCATGGACGGTCCAGCCAGCCGTGGGGCGGAAATGAGATGAACACGTACGCGGACGACTTGGCCGAGTTGATGAACCACCTCGACTTGCAGGGGGCGACGCTGATCGGCTTTTCGACGGGAGGCGGCGAGGTCGCTCGATACGTCGGACGGTACGGGACCAGTCGACTATCCAAAGCCGCGCTCATCTCCGCGGTGCCGCCGTTGATGTTGAAGACGGAGGCCAATGCGGACGGGCTGCCGATGGAAGTCTTCGATGGCTTGCGGCAAGCCTCCATCGCCAATCGGTCTCAGCTTTACCGGGATCTCGCCAGCGGGCCGTTCTTTGGCTTCAATCGTCCCGGCGCCACGGCTTCTGCAGGGATGATCGAATGGTTCTGGTGGCAGGGGATGCTGGCCGGTCACAAGAACGCCTATGACTGCATCGCGGCCTTTTCCCAGACAGACTTTACTGAGGACCTCAAGAAGTTTGACGTTCCAACGCTGATTCTTCACGGCGATGATGACCAGATCGTCCCGATCCAGGCGGCGGGACTCGCCTCGGCCAAGCTTGTCCGCAACGCAACTTTGAAAGTGTATGCCGGCGCCCCGCATGGCTTGACCGACACCCACAAGGATCAACTTAACGCGGACCTGCTGGCATTTCTGCAGGCGTAGCCGGTCCCCCCTCGAGAGGAACACAATCATGATGCTGGGAATGAGTCTTTTCACGTTTACGCTGGTGCATGTGGTGCTCAGCTTGATTGGTATTGCCGCGGGAGCTGTCGTCGTATTCGGCTTCATCTCGGGTAAGCGGCTTGACGGATGGAACACCCTCTTTCTGGTAACCACGGTGTTGACCAGCGTCACCGGGTTTATGTTTCCCTTTGAACAAGTATTACCGTCGCACATTGTTGGCGCGATTTCCCTTGCGGTGTTGGCAGTCGCGCTGGTGGCGTTGTACCGGTTTCATCTGGCTGGGCCGTGGCGCAGCGTTTACGTGGTGGCGGCGTCCGTCGCACTGTACTTCAATTCCTTTGTGGGCATCGTGCAGGCGTTCCAGAAGATTCCGGTGCTGAAGGCGATGGCGCCGACGCAATCGGAGCCGCCGTTCCTGGTTGCGCAGCTGGCATTGTTGGGCGTGTTCATCCTGCTGGGGACGCGAGCGACGAGGAACTTCCGGCCGGCCGCAACCACATAGCGGGATTGAGGTTCGGGCTTGGCTTGCGCGATTAGAGGACGGCCAAGCCCGGTCCGTTCGACTAGATCGGCACTTGAAGCGGGGCTCGATTGACGGCATAGGCCAACCCTGTGGATGATTGGTAGGTATCCATGATGCGTTCTCCGATGGCTCATTCGGAGTTCCTTCACCCGTACTGGAGAGATACTTATGCGTCCCATGGTAGTCTTGGCAGCGGTCTTGCTTCTCATCCCGGCTTCGGCAGCACCTCCGCCAGATAGGCGGCCAGATCGGCCTAATGTGGTGTTGATCATGACGGATGACGCGGGGTATGCCGATACCGGCGCATACGGCGCTCCGGATATTCGTACACCGCACATAGACAGCCTGGCCCGGGCTGGGGTGAAGCTCACTGATTTCTACGCCAATGGCATGTCCTGCACCCCGACGCGCGCCGGACTGATCTCCGGCCGATATCAGCAGCGTTACGGAATTGAGTTTGTCTTGCCGGCGCCAAATATTGCCGGTTCTGACGCCGGGTTGCCGCCGCTCGAGCATTCGCTCCCGCTATTGCTGAAAAAGAATGGCTACGCGACCGCACTTATCGGCAAGTGGCATCTGGGTTACAAACGCGAGTTTTCGCCGGGTGCCCATGGCTTTGACTTCTTCTTTGGATCGAAGAGCGCCGCAATCGACTATCACACGCACTTCACCACCCGGCCGAGCGAAGGCGCCCAGTTCTCGGGCGCGGAGCCGGACCTTTGGGAGAATGACTCGCCCGTCAGTAAAGAGGGCTATATGACCGATCTCATCACCGACAAGTCGGTTGAGTTCATCGAGCAGAATGCCAAGCAGAGCTTCTTTATCGACGTCGCGTTCAACGCTCCCCACAGCCCGACACAGCGGCCAGAGAAGCCTGCAAGCGGTGCGGCGCCGGGGAGCGCAACTCGGGCCGACTATGCCGCTGTGATGGAAAGCGTGGATCGAGGAGTGGGCAAAATCCTGCAAACGTTGCGAAAGCTCGGCCTTGAGAAGAACACGATCGTGATCTTCACCAACGATAACGGTGGTGTCGGACTGTCAAACAGCACGCCACTCTTTCACCGCAAGTTCTCGGCATGGGAGGGGGGAATCCGTGTGCCCGCGCTGGTCCGTTGGCCTGGCCGCATCCCGGCGGGCACCGTGTCCCGGCAGGTGGGCATCACGATGGATCTGACGGCGTCGATCCTGGCGGCCACCGCGACACCGGTACCTGGCAATGCGCGGCTCGAAGGAATCAATCTTTTCCCGATTCTCGAGCGGAAGGCTCCGCTGGTGGAGCGGACGTTGTTTTGGCGCACGGGCGGGCCGAATCCGGTGAACATGAACCAGAAGGCGGTCCGCAGTGGCGACTGGAAGTTGATTATTGATGGCGCGGTAACTCGAATCCTCCTGTTCAACGTGAAGGCGGATCCGGCGGAGCGGCAGGACTGGTATGGGCGTCGCCCGGAGGTTGTCGAACGATTGCGGCGCTTGCTCACGGAGTGGGAGAACAATGTCAGCGCCGAGGCGAAAGCAAGGACGGCGCCCTCGAAATAGATCGGGGCGCCGCGACCGGCGGGCCGTGCGATTACTTCCGTCTAGGTGGCTGGGTAAACCTTTACTGAACGCAAGCGCAATGGCGCCGTCGGAATCGGACGGCCTCGCAAAGCAACGGGCACCAGGTGAAACTCGTAGGGAGTATTGCTCCGCAAGAGTTCGGAGGCATAAGCCGATAACTCGATCTGCATCGTGACCCGCTCTTCCAAGCCCCCGTTATTGTGGCTCCCAACGGGAAGCAGCGTAAACGTCCCGACATACTCTGGCGCCACGGGATCGAAAGAGATCACCTCGCCCCGCCGAGATACGAACACCCGCACAGAAAGCGGATGCATGGGAAGTTCCACCCGCTCGAATTGCACGAGCACGGGTTTGCGGGGCTCGGTTTTGCCGAGGGTGCGCGGAAAGAACGCCAGGCTGTCGTATTCATAGCCAAGATTCGAGACTGAGAGCAGCTCTCGCACCGGAACCCGAACGGGCTTGCCCTTTTCGTCATGAAAGTCAAACGTGTGATTCAGAAAGCGGGGATCGTCCGGATTCGCTCGGCCGTCCCCCTGCGCCAGCCAAGCCTGCCACAGCCGATCGACGTTCCCATGATGGGTGCAGAATAGGGGATCGAACCCAGCGTTGGGAAAGCTGGCCATGTCCCCTCCGATCCAGTTGTGGGTATTGTTGTGGACCCCTTGCTCGACAATCCCTTCAATCTGTTCATCCTTAATACTCGACTTGGGATGGCCGCCAAAGAACCGGAAACTCTTTGCGCGTAAGCAAGGTCCGACATCGAGGAAGTCAGCGGGCAAGGTGTCGGTGGGCTGCTGGATTCGGGTAAAGTTCGCCAGCGGATTGCCCGCGCCAAAGAAGGTGGGGGGAATCTTGGGCGACCGTGTCCAGTCCCAATAGGGCAAAGCGAGGCGTGGCTCACCGATCACCGCCTGCATCTTCTTTTCGAGAAAGGCAAGATAGCCGCGGTGCCAGGGCAAGAAGAACCAGGAGTAGTGAACCTGGAGATCGAAATCGTGAGTGGCGCAGAATAGGGCGTGCAGTGCCCCGTTCTGGTACCAGCCGAGCGGGTCCAATTGGTTCTTTTGCGACCGCCGTTTCATCTCCCGAACGGCTGCCTGGTACAGCAATAGGGCATCGTCATCCGGCTTCATCTGGCTAGCGTCCCGGCGAACAGCCAGTTTCGATTGCCCCCTTCCTAACTCCGGCGCAGCCATCGCCAGTGCAGAAAGCATCCAGTTACGACGGTTCATGCGGGATCTCCTCAAATGGCGAAGCAGGCACAACCTAAATCCCAGGGCGAATCGCCATCCTGCGGTTGCACGCAAAGGCCGGAGTGGGCGTGGCCGTGCTCGCAAAGCTGCAACGACGCCCGCTTCGGCGCCGGGCTGGTGCGTAATCCGCCGAAGTGTTTTACCGGAGACCAGTCAGGGAGGATGGGCGGCGGCGGCGCGGCGAGACCCTTGAATTCGGCGGCACCAAATACGCCGCGTCCGCCGACCACCGTCCAAACAGACTCCAGCGTGCGGATGTCCTCTTCTGGGACGCTGAAATAGTCCCGCGAAAGCACGGAAAAGTCGGCGAGCTTCCCGGGTGAAAGCTCTCCCTTCGAATCGGCTTCGGCAGAAAACCAGCTGCTGCCCTTGGTCCATAGCCGCAACGCTTCGTCCCGGCTTAGCCGGTTCGACTCTCCGTAGAGTTGGAGCCCCCCGATGGTTCGTCCACTGACGAGCCAGTAGAGCGATACCCAGGGGTTATAGCTGGCGACCCGGGTGGCATCCGTGCCGGCACCCACCGGGACCCCCTGTTTGATCATCTCCCGGATGGGCGGAGATACGCTCCCGGCCTGTTGGCCGTACCGATCCACGAAGTACTCCCCTTGAAAAGCCATACGATGCTGAATGGCGATTCCGCCGCCCATGGCCCGTATCCGCTCAATGTTGCGCGAATCGATGGTTTCGGCATGATCGAAGAACCAGTGGAGCCCCTGCAACGGCACATCCCGGTTCACCCGCTCGTAGACGTTTAGCGCCCGGCTGATGGTCTCGTTGTAAGTAGCGTGCAACCGGAACGGCCAACGATTTTCTGCCAGCAGACGGACCACCGCCTCGAGTTCCTTCTCCATAACGGGAGCCAGATCGGGACGGGGCTCAAGGAAGTCTTCAAAGTCCGCCGCCGAGAACACCAACATTTCTCCCGCGCCGTTGTGCCGTAGAAAGTTATCACCTTGGCGGGGCCGTAGCATTTTCACCCAGGCGCTGAAGTCGCTCAGTTCCTCTTTCGCTTTCTGGGTGAAGAGGTTGTAAGCAATCCGCACCGAGAGCTGCTGGTCCCGATGTAACTGTTCAATTACCTGATAGTCGTCGGGATACCGTTGAAAGCCGCCACCCGCATCCGCACAACTCGTGAGTCCCAGTCGATTCATTTCCCGCAGAAAATGCCGGGTGGAGTTCAATTGCTCTTCGAGCGGCAGCTTTGGGCCTTTGGCTAGGGTGGCGTAGAGGATGTAGGCGTTCGGCTTGGCAATCAGGAGTCCGGTCGGAGCACCGGCGCGATCCCGGGCGATCATTCCGCCGGGAGGGTCCGGGGTGTTCTTGTCATAGCCGACGGCTTGCAGCGCGGCCCGGTTCAACAGGGCGCGATCATAGAGGTGAAGGATAAAGACCGGCGTATCGGGAGCGGCTTGATTTAGCTCTTCCAACGTCGGCAGGCGCCGCTCGGCGAACTGAAACTCATTCCATCCACCCACCACCCGTACCCACTGCCCGGGAGGCGTCCGCCGGGCCTGCTCCTTGAGCATGCGAAGCGCATCCGCCAGTGACGGTACGCCGTCCCAACGCAGTTCCAGCGTATAGTTGAGGCCGCCCCGGATAATGTGTAAGTGAGAGTCATTCAGTCCAGGAATGATCCGGCGCTTCTTGGCATCCACCACCAGGGTTCGGCGGGTGCGAAACGCCATCATCTCCTTGTCCGAGCCCGTGGCGAGAATTTTGTCGCCTTGGCACGCCAGGGCGGTGACCTCGCCGCTCGGCCCCAAGGTCGTGATGCGTGCGTTATGAACAATCAGGTCAGCAGAGGAGGGAGGATTTTGTCCGGCCAGCATACTAAGTCCACCTTGCAGCAGTTCACGGCGATTCATACTTCAAGAATAGGTGGCGTGCCCTTTCTGCTCTATCGGGAAAAGCAGTTGCATCTCCTGATCGTGCCATGCCGGGTCCTGCGCGCCCGACGAGTTGACTAGGGGACTTGCCAACCGCCGCCCAGGGCGCGATAGAGACTCACTACCGCAAGTAACTCATCACGCACCAACTGCGCGAGGGTGAATTGATTCTCAAACAAGGCCCGATCGGAATCGAGGACCTGTAAGTAACTGTCAACGCCCCCTTCGTATCGCAGCTTGGAGAGTCGATTGGCTTGCTCCAAGGAGCGAATCAGGCTCTCCTGTTGCAGGCGCTGCTCCCGGACCCGGCGGTAGGCGATCAGGCTATCGGAGGTCTCCCGCAAGGCCGCTTGAAAGGTGAGTTCGAAGCTAAGCGAGGCTTGGCGCATTTGTGCCTCAGCGGCGACCACGTTTGCCTTCAGCCGTCCCGCGTTGAAAATCGGGACTGTTACGGCCGGTCCCCATTGCCGAAGGCGGGCGGGATCTGTCAG
>LNFM01010001.1_pt1 | contig 13541 bp, 13 predicted proteins | sample 596031 | NCBI WGS metagenome assembly LNFM01 (sample SAMN04254537, study PRJNA301005) | activated carbon metagenome | isolation source: dual media filters at the Ann Arbor, Michigan drinking water treatment plant | place: USA: Ann Arbor
TCACGATCTCGCTGTCGCCCCAGGCCACGGCCTGCGCGGCGAGCATCACGGCCTTGAGGCCGGAGCCGCACACGGCGTTGATGGTGAGCGCCGGTGTTTCCTTGGCCACACCAGCCTTCATCATGGCCTGACGGGCCGGGTTCTGGCCCACGCCAGCGGCCAGCACCTGGCCCATGATCACTTCACCGATCACATCGGCAGGCAGGCCGCTGCGCTCCAGCATGGCCTTGATGACGATGCTGCCAAGCTCCGTGGCGGGGACTTTGGCGAGAGAGCCGCCAAACTTGCCCACAGCGGTGCGGGCGGCTGAAACGATGACGATGTCTTCCATGGGTTTGCTCCTTGTTGGTGGGTAATCTCTTCCGTTCGCCCTGAGCTTGTCGAAGGGCTTGCAACGGTGTTGGCGAGGGCTTCGACAAGCTCAGCCCGAACGGAATTTCTTCAAGCCTTGGCTTTGACGTAGCGGCCCGGCGCGGGCTCGATGGCCGCGTAGGTCTTGCCCTTGCCATAGGTCTTGGGCGCAGCAATCTGTTTGCCAGCCTGTGGCTTGAGCCAGGCGGCCCAGTCGGTCCACCAGCTGCCGGGCTGTTCATCGGCGCTGGCGATCCACTCGTTCACGTCTTTCGGAAACTTGGTGGAAGAGCCGATCCAGTGGCTGCGCTTCTTCTTGCTCGCCGGGTTGATCACGCCGGCAATGTGGCCCGAAGCCCCCATGACGAAACGCTTCTTGCCGGGGAACACCTGGGTGCTCGCGTAGGCGCCGCCAATGGGCACGATGTGGTCTTCGCGCGAACCGTAGAGGTAGACCGGCAGCTTGACCTGGCTGAAGTCGATCTTCTCGCCGCACACGGTCATCTTGCCGGGCTTGACCAGGTTGTTTTCAAGGTACATCTGGCGCAGGTAATGCGCGTAGTAAGGACCGGGCAGGCTGGTGCTGTCCGAGTTCCAGTACAGCAGGTCGAACGGCGGTGGCGTTTCGCCCTTGAGGTAGTTGCCCACCACGTAGTTCCACACCAGATCGTTCGGGCGCAGAAAGCTGAAGGTGGTGGCCAGATCGCGCCCGGGCATGAGCCCGCCCTGGGCGAACTGCGCCTCGCGGTACTTGACGAAGTTCTCGTCGATGAACACATCCAGGATGCCGGTGTCGGTGAAGTCGAGCAACGTGGTGAGGAAGGTGGCGCAGTTCACCGGCTCTTCGCCACGCGCGGCCAGCACGGCCAGCGCTGTGCCCAGCATGGTGCCGCCCACGCAGAAGCCCAGCGCGTTGATGGTCTCGGCGCCGGTGATGTCTTGTGTGACGTCAATGGCCTTGATCACCGCGTCTTCGATGTACTGGTCCCAGGTCGCCTGCGCCAGCGATTCGTCGGGGTTGCGCCAGCTCACCACGAACGTGCGGTGGCCCTGCTCCACGCAGTAGCGGATCAGCGAGTTCTCGGGCTGCAGATCGAGGATGTAGAACTTGTTGATGCACGGCGGCACCAGCAGGAACGGCCGCTCGTACAACTTGGGCGTGAGGGGTTTGTATTCGATCAGCTGGAACAGCTCGTTCTCGAACACCACCGCGCCTTCGGTGGTGGCCACGTTCTTGCCCACCTCGAACACACTCTCGTCCGTCATGGACACATGGCCTTGCTTCATGTCGTGCAGCAGGTTGGCCATGCCCTTGGCAATGCTCTCGCCCTGGGTGTCGATGGCCTTCTTTTGCGCTTCGGCATTGAAGGCGAGAAAGTTGCTCGGCGCGCTGGCATCGATCCACTGCTGCACCGCGAAGCGCACGCGGGTGCGCGTCTTGGCGTCGCCCTGCACCGCGTCGGCCAACGCCATGAGGGTGCGCGCGTTGAGCAGGTAGGCCGCAGCGGAGAACGCAGCCATCGGGTTGCTGGACCAGGCGTCGGAAGCAAAGCGGCGGTCGCCCTCGGGCTTGACGGAGGGACCCTGGTTCCACAGCCCGGTCACGTCCTTGAGGTACTGGTTCTGGATCTCCAGCAACTTCGCCGGATCAAAACCCACCTGCTGACCCGACGCGTTCTTGAACATGTCGCCCATGCCGGGCATGGCCGGCATTGCGGGCATGCCGGGGAACGCGGCTCCGGCCGTGGGCATGGCCATGCCGAAAGGATTGGCAGCCCCTGCCTGCGGCATGAAAGCCTTGAACGCTGCGAAGGGGTCGTTGGCGCCAACCTGAGGGGCGGCTGTGGCTCCGGGGAATGCCCGGGCCACCTGGGTCCATTGCTGAATCAGGTTTTGCTGGAACTGATTGGCAGTCTCCAGCCAGTCGGTGGGTGGTGTTTTGCCCGATGTCATGCTGGTCTCCTGTGTTTTTGTCTGCGGCCTATCATTCCCGACGTGGGAGAAGATGTCCGGCTTTTCCCAAGTATCTGTGTGGCGGCTTCCAGCAGACTGACGCTTGTTTCCCGGCCTGCAAGGATCGCTGTGTACCTGGTCGTGATTGGTTGGATGTATGTGGTTCTGATGATGTCGGTGGCGGAGGCGAGCAACTCCAACGGGTCCATTCTCGGGGCCATTGTGACCTTTTTTCTTTACGGTTTGCTGCCCGTCGTTCTCGTGGTTTACCTGATGAGGACCCCGGCGCGGCGCAAGGAAATCAAGGCCCGTGAAGCCGCTGAACACCAGGCGCAAATGGCGCGCCTGGCGGCCAACGCGGCCCCTCAGGCGACGGCTTCAGTCGATCCAGATGCAAGCGGCCATGCGCCCGGTGCTGCCGAAAATGGCGGCGTCTCGCCGGTGCGAAAAGAACTGTGAGGTCTGTGTCACGGTGCACCAGGCGGGTGAGCCGTCGTTGCCATGCACGTTGGTGATGCCCACCGTCTCAAGCCGGCGCCTGGCCAGGGCGGGCAGATCGGCCAGGAACTTGCCGTGGCCCAGCGGCCAGAAATGGGCAGCGGTCTCATGGTCCGCCGCCACAAACGCCTGACACACCTCGGCCCCGACTTCAAACGCCTGCGGCCCGATGCAGGGGCCGAGCCAGGCCATGATTTCACCTTCGCCCGCTGCCTTGCGCAGCGAGCGCGCGGTGGCTTCGAGCACGCCATGAACCAGCCCCCGCCAACCGGCGTGCGCTGCCGCCACAGCAGTGCCTGAGCCATGTGTGAACAACACCGGCAGGCAGTCGGCCACCATGATGGTCGCCACCACGCCAGGCACCTGCACCACGCAGGCATCGGCCGTGGTTCCATTGGGTGTGTCGGGCGTCAGTTGCTCCACGTGTGTTCCATGCACCTGCTGCAGAAACACCGGGCGAGCGGGTGACGTGAGCGCCTCGAGCCGCTCACGGTTGCCTGCCACGGCCAGCGGCTCATCGCGAACGTGGTCGCCCAGATTGAAGCTGTCGAACGGAGCCACCGACACACCGCCCACACGTGTGGTGAACAGTGCCCGCACGCCGGGTGGGGCAGGCCAATCGGGCTGGATGCCGTCGGGCGTCAGCAGCATCAGGCTTCGGCGTCCGGGCAGGCCGAGGGTTGGGCCTTCTGGAACGCGGGGTGTTTCATGCAGGCGTCAAATGCAGCCATGGTGCGCGGCAGGCCCGAGAAGTCGACGTTGAAACGCTGACCATTGAAGATCTGCGGCACCAGGCAGCAGTCGGCCAGGGTGGGTGTTTCACCAAAGCAGTACGTGCTGGGCGCTTGCAGAGCCAACTGCCGCTCGAACGACTCCAGACCGCTGCGCACCCAATGGCGGTACCACGTGTTCTTGGTGTCCTCATCCACCTTGAGATCCTTGCTCAGGTACTTGAGCACCCGCAGGTTGTTGATGGGGTGGATCTCGCAGGCAATGATCTGCGCCAGCGCGCGCACCCGCGCGCGACCCAGCGCCTCAAGCGGCAGCAGGGCGGGTGTGGGGTGCAGTTCGTCGAGGTACTCGATGATGGCCATCGACTGCGTCAGCCGCGTGCCGTCGTCGAGTTCAAGCAGCGGCACCAGACCTTCCACCGCGATGTCGGTGTAATCCGACAGCTTGTGTTCACCTTTGGCCAGATGAACCGATTGGTATTCGTAGTCGAGACCCTTGAGCGCCAGCGCGATGCGCACGCGAAACGAGGCCGAGGATCGGAAGTAGTTGTAGAGCTTCATGCTTTGAGGATAAACGGTGGGCGGCATCACGGCGAGGCAGCGGCGGGTCGGTATAGTGCGTCGCGGTGCAAGTGCATCGATCAGAAACAAAAGAGACAACATGAAACTACGCATGGCCATGTTGGCCTTCACGGCGGTCGCACTGACCGGCTGCGCCTCGTTCGTGGCCCCAACTTACAGTCCGGACTACCCGAGCATCGACAGACTCAAGGTCGCGCAGCTGGGCAAGGTTGCAGTGGGTGAATTCCAGCCCCGCAGTCCGGAAGCACCGGTCAACAAGATCACCCTGCGTGGGGCGCCGTTCGTGTCGTCCAACGGCTCGTTTGCGCAGTACCTCGAAGACGCCATCCGCTCCGACCTGACCGAGCTGCGGGTACTCGACCCCAAGTCCGAGACACGCATCGACGCCACGCTGTTGAAGAACGACATCGACGTGTCCGGCATCAACACCGGCGAGGGCTTCATGGACGTGCGCTTGAGCGTGGTCAAGCGCGGGCAGACGGTGCTCGACAAGACCTACAGCGCGAAGACGCAATTCGAGTCAAGCTTTGCCGCTGCTGTGGCAGTGCCGAAAGGCCAGAGCGAGTACCCCCGACTGGTGCGCACACTGCTGCAGACGATCTACGCCGATCCCGCCTTCATCACCGCCGTCAAACCTTGAACCGAAAGCATCTCATGTCACTTCAGAACTTCTGGCGCATTCCCGTGGCCACCGCACTGCTGGCCCTGCTGGCTGCCTGCGCCCATCCCATCGGCATCAGTCCGCTGGAAACACCCGTGCGCAACGAAACCGGGCTCAATCCGAAGAAGGTCGCCTACGTCATGACCGACGCGGACCGGGGCAAGGAAGTCATCACGGCGGGCGGTGGTGGCGACAAGGTCAGCTACTTTCCCAACCGCGACCTGGAAAAGTCCATTCGCGACGCGCTGCGCGCGGTGTATGCCGATGTTTTCGTGGTCAAGTCGGCGAGCGACCGTGAGGCCATTGCCGCTTTCGGCGTGAGCTATGTGTTCTCGCCCAGCGTCACCACCACATCCGAGTCGCCCTCGCTGTTCACCTGGCCACCCACGAAATTCGGCATCGATCTGACGTGCGAGGTCAACGACGCCGAGGGCAAGGCGGTTGCGACGGTGAAAGCGCAAGGCAACGGCACCGCCGAATTTGCCGAGTTCAAAAGCGATTTCGGCTTGGCAGGACGCCGCGCGGCCACCCAGTTGTCCGAGCAGTTCAAACAACAGGTGCAGGCCAACAGCAAGTTGCGCTGAATCCGATGCACATGCACCGCCGCAACGGCGGTGCATGGCAGATCAGGCGGCCAGTGCCGGGTAGTCGGTGTAACCCTTGGCGCCACCGCCGTAAAAGGTCTTGCTGTCGGGCTCGTTGAACGGGCCACCTTGCTGCAGGCGAGCCACGAGGTCCGGGTTGGCGATGTAGGTCCGGCCAAACGCCACCAGATCGGCGCCATCGTTCACGGCGTCCTTGGCCAGTGGCAGGTCGTAGCCGTTGTTGACCATCCAGGCCGCTTTGCCGCCAGCCGCGTGGTAGGTCGTGCGCAGGGCGTCGTAGTCGAACGGGCGGTCGGCCAGCTCGCGCGGGCCGCCGGTGGCGCCTTCAATGAAGTGCACATAGGCGAGGTCGAACTTCGCCAGTTCGTTCATCACGTGCGTGAACAGCGGCTGCGGATCGGCGTCGATCACGTCGTTGGCCGGGGTCACAGGCGAGAGGCGAATGCCGGTGCGGCCTGCGCCGATGGCGTCGGTCACGGCTTTGACCACCTCGACCAGCAACCGCGCGCGGTTCTCGATGCTGCCGCCGTAAGCGTCGCTGCGCTGGTTGCTGCCGGTCTTCAGGAACTGGTCGATCAGGTAGCCGTTGGCCGCGTGGATCTCAACACCGTCAAAACCGGCTTCGATGGCGGCCAGCGCGGCCTTGCGGTAGTCGTTCACGATGCCCGGAAGTTCGCTGGTTTCCAGCGCGCGCGGTACCGAGGTCTCCACGAACACAGGCGCGCCGTCCTTGAGGAGCACGGTCTTGGTCTTGGCCGCAATGGCCGAGGGCGCCACCGGCGATGCACCGTTGGGTTGCAGGTCGATGTGCGAGACGCGGCCCACGTGCCAGAGCTGGGTCACGATCTTGCCGCCGGCGGCATGCACCGCAGCGGTCACGGCCTTCCAGCCGGCGATCTGCTCGGGCGCGTACAACCCGGGCACATCGGCGTAGCCCTGGCCCTGGTGGGTGATGGCGGTGGCCTCGGTGATCAAGAGGCCGGCGCTGGCGCGCTGCTGGTAGTAGGTGGCCATGAGCGGCGTGGGCACGGCGCCGGGCGCGCGGTTGCGCGTGAGAGGTGCCATGACGATGCGGTTGGCCAGCGACAAGGTGCCAGCGGTGGTGGGTTCAAACAGTGATGCCATGTGAGCGGTTCCAGATGCGGAAAAAGAAAGCGACCACGAGGTCGCTAGGGTAAACCCGGATTCTGCGGGGCTCAGCCGATCCCGATGCCCAGCCCCTGCAATGACCTCACCACCTCAGGGACGATGCTCACGGCGTTTGACGGATGCGAAATGCAGTCGGTGCTCCAGATTTCACCCACGCCCGAGCTGCGCACCAACTGCACCGCGCCGGGCGCAAACAGCGCGTGTGTGACCGCCACGTCGACCGACCTCGCCCCCGCGGCGCGCAGCTTCACCGCCGCCCGCGCCAGTGTGTGGCCCGAGCTGGCCACGTCATCCATGAGCACCACCACGCGGCCTGCCAGCGGCACGTCCGGCAACTCGATGTCCACCTCGCAATCACCGTGGCGCGTCTTGCGGCACACCGCATGGTCCCAGCCGTGGTGCTGCGCAGCCAGCGCAACCCACTGCAGGGCCTCTTCGTCCGGGCCCATCAGCAGCGGGTTCTGACGTTGCGTGGCGATGTGGTCGGCCAGCAGCGGCGCGCCGCTGAGCGCGATCGCGTCCTTCACCGGCATGGCCTCGTGCAGCGTGGCCACGCGGTGCAGGTGCGGGTCGATGGTGATGATGGCGTCGAACAAACCCGCGAGAAACCCACCGACGATGCGCTGGCTGATCGCCTCACCTGGGTTGAACGCAATGTCTTGCCGCATGTAGGCGAGATAGGGCGCGACCAGCGTCAGGTGCTTTGCGCCCAGCGTGCGCGCGGTCTGCGCGGCCAGCAGAACCTCCACCAGCTTCTCATTGGGCTGCTGCAGCCCGCGCCAGAGCACTACGCGCGCGGGCAACCCGGCGGGCAGGCGCAGGCGCATTTCACCATCGGGGAACCGGTGGCGCTCCACCACCGCCAAGGCCATGCCCATGGCACGGGCGGCCTGACCGGCCAATTCCGCTTCATCGTCGAAACAGAGAACACAACCCGCTGCGTGCATGCTGGAAAGAGACATCAGAACTCCACAAAAACCTGGGGCACCTGGGCAGCGGTGCCCAGGCTGAATCCGGTGGCGCGCGCACAAGCGAGGCGCGCAAACTCAAGGTCGGCCGGGTAGTTGGCGTGCACGCGGTAAAGCACATCGCCCGCGGCCACCGGATCGCCGAGTTTGACGCACAGGTCCACGCCCGCGCCCCGCACCTTGGGCGCCCCGGCCAACCGGGCGATCCGCGCGATCTGCAGGTTGTCGATGCCGATGACCACACCCGCTGCGGGCGCCTTCACCGCCAGCGTGAGCGCACCCAATGCCGGGTGGTGGTGGTCAAAGCCGCGGTCGCCCTGCGCCTGCACGATGGCGCCCATCTGCGCCAGGGCACGGCCGGAATCGAGGATGTCCCGGGCGATGCGAAAGCCTTCACCGCCGCGCACGTCGGGGCTGCATTCAATCAGGCGGCCAGCCAGGCGCAGCGATTTTTGTCGCAAGTCATCGGGTGCCGAAGGATCGTTCTCCAGTACCTGCATGACGTCGCGCGCTTCAAGCACCGGGCCCACGCCACGGCCCACCGGCTGGCGGCCGTCGGTGATCACCACGTCGAGCGAGAGGTGCAGTCGCTGCGCGACGTATTCGAACAGGCGGCGCAGGCGCTGCGCCTCGGGCATGGAACGCACCTTGGCCGTGGGACCGATGGGGATGTCGAGCACCAGGTGCGTGGCGCCGGCGGCGATCTTCTTCGACAGGATCGAGGCCACCATCTGACCGGGCGAGTCAATCGACAGCGGGCGCTCCACCGAGATCAGCACGTCGTCGGCTGGCGAGAGCTGGGCGGTACCGCCCCAGGCCAGGCAACCGTGGTGCTGGCGCACGATGCCGGTGAGCTGCTCGAACGGCAACTCCACATTGGCCAGCACCTCCATGGTGTCGGCCGTGCCGGCGGGCGAGGTGATGGCGCGCGAGGAGGTCTTGGGGAAAACCAGGCCATAGGCGGCCACGATGGGCACGACCAGCATCGAGGTGCGGTTGCCCGGAATGCCGCCGATGCAGTGTTTGTCCACCACCAGCGGTTCGTGCCAGTCGAGCCGCCGGCCGCTGGCCACCATGGCCTCGGTCAGAAAGTAGACCTCCTCGCGGTCGAGTTCGCTGCGGTTGCAGGCCACCACGAAGGCGGTGAGTTCAATCTTGGAGTACCGCAGCTCGGCGATGTCGCGAATGATGTGGTGGAAGTCGTCGCGGCCCAGGCGCTCGCCGTTGATCTTGCGAAACAGCGCGGGAATCGATTCGGGCGGCTCGGCCGGTGACACCGAAGCCGGGTGGCCACCGGCAACGTCCAGCTGGGCAAAGGCGTCTTCGGACACACCGATTTCGTTGCATCCCACGATGCTGCTGTCGTCCACCACGTTGAGCGTGGCCAGGATGCGCCGCCCGTTGGCCCGCACCTCCACCTTGGACAAGGCCTGGAAGCCTTCGGCCCGCACCACTTCGCAGTCGCGGTGCAGGTATGCCACGTTCTCGTGGTAGGTGTCGATGGCCACGCGCCGCAGCGTGAGGCCGGTGGCGGATGCGGATTCAGCGGTGGGCGGCATGCCCGGGACGATACACCCCGCCCGCGTCAGCCCACCACGAGCCGCATCACCGGCATGACCCGCTCGGACTCCGCGCGTCGCTCCAGCGCCAGGCGCATGTTCATCTGCGCCACCTCGGTGTGCTCCACCGCCAGCGCCTGGGCGCGTGCGCCCTCGCCGCGCTGCAACGCGCCAAACAGCATGTGGTGCTGGCGGTGCGCGTAGAGCATCCAGTCGCGGTCCAGCGCCACCGTGCCCTGCATGGGCAGCATGGCCGAGGCAGGCGCGAACGGCAGCTTGTCGTTGAGGGCCACCGCGCGTTGCAGGGCCCGGTTGCCGCAGGCTTCGAGCAGCAGCGCGTGGAAGCGGTCGTTCATCACCGCGTACGCCGCGTAGCTCTCGATGGTCAGCGGGCTCTCAGTCAGCAGACGGTCGCCTTCATCCAGGCAGGCCTGCAGCTGGCCCTGCAACTGGCGCGGCACGCCGTGCTCGGCCACCAGCCGCGCGGCCATGCCTTCGAGGTGGCCGCGCACGGCGATCGCGTCAGCTACCTCCTGCGCGGTGAACTGGCGCACCAGGTACTTGCCGGTCTCGTTGGCTTCGACCAGCCCCTCCTGCTCCAGCGTGACGAGTGCGGCGCGCACGGGGGTGCGTGAAGCACCGAGCCGCTCGGCGAGCTGCTGCTCGGCCAGCCGGTGCCCGGGCTCGAACTGGCCGCTCAGGATCAGGTCGCGCAGTTGCATCAAAACGGTGTCTTGCAGGCTCATGGCGCAAACTGTACACTGAATTAAACAAACGGGATACCGTTTGAACACCGCCGACCGGAGCCTCCATGAAAGCCGAACTCAACCAGCGCCTGACCCAGGTCGGGCCCCGCACCCCCGGTGGTGAACTGCTGCGCCGCTACTGGCAGCCGGTGGCCCTGCTCGACGAATTCAATCCCGCGCTGGACCCGGCCATGGCCGTTCGCCCGGTCAAGGCCGTGCGCGTGCTGGGGCAAGACTTTGTGCTGTTCCGCGATGCGCAAGGCAACTACGGCCTGCTCGACCGCGACTGCCCGCACCGCGGCGCCGACCTCGCCTTTGGCCGCAACGAGGGTGATGGCCTGCGCTGCCCCTTTCATGGCTGGAAGTTCGACACCAACGGCCGGTGCATCGAAACCCCGGGCGAGCCCGCTGGCAGCACGCTGTGCACGCGCATCCAACAGCGCAGCTACCCCGTGATCGAAAAGAGCGGCGTGCTGTTCGGCTGGTTCGGCCCCGAAGACCAGACACCCCCGCCCTTCCCTTCGCTGGACTGCTTCAACGCCCCGGCCTCGCACACCTTTGCCTTCAAAGGCCTGTGGAACTGCAACTGGCTGCAGGCGTTTGAGGTGGGCATCGACCCGGCACACGCCTCGTACCTGCACCGCTTCTTCAACGACGCTTCACTGGACGACAGCTACGGCAAACAATTTCGCGGCGCCAGCGCCGGCGACGTGGGCGGCGAACGCTGGCCCATGACGCGCGTGATGCGCGAGTTCGGTCAACCCCTGATTTCCTTTGAGGCCAAACCCCACGGGCTGCAGCTCACCGCGTTGCGCCCCATGACCGACGAACTCACGCACGTGCGCGTGACCAACGCCGTGTTTCCGCAGACATTCGTGATCCCGCTCTCCGAGACGATGACGATCACGCAGATGCACGTGCCGGTGGACGACACCCACAACCACTGGTTCGCCTTCTTCACCAGCTTCACTACTCCAGTGGACAAGGACGCCATGCGCACGCCGCGCCTGGCAGCCGTGACCTTGCCCGACTACAAGCCGAAGTCTGGCCGCCACAACAACTGGGGCTTCAACCCGGACGAACAGCAATCACGCACCTACCTGGGCATGGGCGAGGACGACATCAACGTGCACGACCAGTGGGCCTGCGAAAGCATGGGCGCCATCCAGGACCGCACGCGCGAACACCTGGGCACCACAGACAAGGTGATCATGGCCAACCGGCGCATGCTCCAGCAAGCCATCGACACGGTGGAACAAGGCGGCACCGCCCCGGGCATTGCCGACCCTGCGCTGTTTGAGCAGATCAGCGGCCCCGACACCATGGACGGCATAGCGCCCGCACAGGGCTGGCAGGCCTGGTGGCAAGACGCGGTGCGCGCCCGGCGCGAAGGTGCCCCTTGGAGCGCTCAACTTTCCGTTCGGGCTGGACCCACCTCCGCTCGGGCTGAGCCTGTCGAAGCCCTTCCAAAAATGCTGGCGAGCCCTTCGACAAGCTCAGGGCGAACGGAGATCGACTCAGGGCCAAAGGAGATCGACTCAGCACCAACCGAGAGCGACTCCGGACGAACGGGAGTGACTGGATGACGTTCGCCGAACGCTGCGGCATCCACACCGCTGCCCGAGAGGCCGCCTGCGTGCGCCTGGTGAAGCGCATCGAAGCCAGCGGCGTCGACCTCGTTCGCATGGGCTGGTGCGACACCCACGGCATGCTGCGCGGCAAGACCCTCACCGCCACGGCCGCCATGCGCGCTCTGCTTGAGGGCGTGGGCATGGTGGGCACGCTCATGCTCAAGGACACAGCCGACCGCACGGCGTGGAAGGTGTTCGAGCCCGGCGGTGCCGACGACCTGCCCGGCTTTGCCGGTGCGGCCAACCTCATGCTGCTGCCCGATCCGGACAGCTTCACCGAGCTGCCCTGGGCGCCCCACACCGGCTGGCTGCGATGCCAGCCCTGGTTCGCAGACGGAACGCCGGTAGCCATCGATACGCGACGCGTGCTGCAGACCGCGCTGGCCCGGCTCGGTGAAGCGGGCTACGGCCTGAAGACCGGACTGGAGGTCGAGTTCCACATCTACCGAATCACCGACACCCGGCCGCAACTCGATCCCGAACTCGCCGGATGGCCCGGCCTGCCGCCCACGGTGGAGATGATCCACCCCGGCTACAACCTGCAGGCCGAAGCCATGGTGGACATGAGCGACGAGCCGCTGCGCATCGTGCAGCGCACCGCGCAGGCGCTGGGTCTGCCGCTGCAGTCGCTCGAGATCGAACTCGGGCCGAGCCAGGTGGAAGCCGTGTTCGACGCCACCGACGCGCTCACCGCGGCCGACCAGATGGTGCTGTTTCGAAGCGGCGTGCGCCAGGCGCTGCGGCGCGCGGGGTACCACGCCACCTTCATGTGCCGCCCGCCCTTCCCCCACATCATGTCCAGCGGCTGGCACCTGCACCAGTCGCTGGTGGACCTGAAGACCGGGCGCAACGCCTGCGTACGCGATACCCCCGCGCCCGACACCACGGTGCTCGATGCGCGACACACTTTGTCGGATATAGCCAGCCATTGGCTCGCCGGCTTGCTGGTCCACGCACGCGGCATGACGCCGCTGTGCACGCCCACCATCAACGGCTTTGCACGCTTTCGCCCCAACGCCCTGGCACCGCAGGCCGTGCTGTGGGGTCGGGACAACCGCGGCGCCATGCTGCGGGTGGTGGGCGGTGCGGGCGATCAGGCCACCCGCATCGAGAACCGCATCGGAGAGCCAGCCGCCAATCCCTACCTCTACATGGCTGCGCAAATCCACGCCGGGCTCGACGGACTGCACCAGCAGCTGCAGCCAATGCCCGCGAGCGAAACGCCCTACGCCGACGGCAGCGAGAAAATACCCATCTCGTTGCCCGAAGGCCTGCAGGCGCTGGAATCCGACGCGGCCCTGTGCGCGGGTTTCGGAAGCGACGTCGTGCACCATTTCTGCCGCATCAAACGCAGCGAGGTCGAGCGCCACGCGCAGGCCGAAGACAAGACCGATTTCGAACGCCGCGAATACTTCGCCCGCACCTGATTCAACCCAAGACATTCCCCATGATTTCCATCCGCTTCATCCACCCCGACGCCACACAGCAAGACATCCAGGCCCGCCCTGGCGACAGCCTCATGAAGGCCGCGGTGGACGCCAATGTGAAAGGCATTGAAGCCGACTGCGGCGGCAGCCTCACCTGCGCCACCTGCCACGTGATGATCGACGCGCCTTGGTCCGAGCTGCTGCCCGCCCCCGTGCCCGACGAACTCGACATGCTGGACTTCGCCTCCAGCCCGGTGGTGCCGCAGAGCCGCCTGAGCTGCCAGGTGCGCCTGTCTGCCGAGCTGGACGGCCTGGTGGTGCGACTGCCCGCTTCGCAACACTGATGGCACACTGACCGCCCCGGCCCCAACCCCCCAACCCGTTGCAAAACATGCCCGAATTCGCCTTTCCCCCACCCGCCACCGTCTCTGTGCCCGTGGTCGGCATCACAGAACGCTTTCCTGTCCACCGCATCTACTGCGTGGGTCGCAACTACGAAGAGCATGCGAAAGAAATGGGCTTCACCGGACGCGAGCCACCGTTCTTCTTTCTGAAGCCAGCCGACACCATCGTGGTGGCCGAGCCCGGCCAGACCGCCAGCACGCCCTACCCCAGCCTCACCAGCAACCTGCACCACGAAATCGAGCTGGTGGTGGCCATCGGCACCGGCGGCAAGAACA
>LNFM01010003.1_pt1 | contig 13535 bp, 12 predicted proteins | sample 596031 | NCBI WGS metagenome assembly LNFM01 (sample SAMN04254537, study PRJNA301005) | activated carbon metagenome | isolation source: dual media filters at the Ann Arbor, Michigan drinking water treatment plant | place: USA: Ann Arbor
TCGGCTCCAATCCCCTCACCTCACAAGACTGATCTGTCACGGTGACTTCCCCGCGGCCGACGCTTTGCAGTTTCTTTGCGAACAGCGTCTTGCCATCCTCTGCAAGAAATATCATCTCTGCCCCAAGCGTCACCGACACCGGGTAGGCGCCTTGAATGTGCCGGGGGATGACGAGGTCGATATGTTTCAATCCCAATCCGACTTCAATCACCCCGGCAGCAGTCACTCGCTGTTCGAGGCCGAACTGGGGAGTCACACCGTGAAAGACTCGGTTGAGTTTCTTGGGCACGGCTTCCACAAGCGGATCGGCAACTGAAAACACAGCCGGTTGGCCGCAGGCATCTTTGTAGGGAATCACTGCCGTGCTGATACTGGGGGAAAGCCAGAGCGATGGCGTGAGCGGAATCGCCGCCGGATCGCTGCCGGATGATCCTCCGCTACGCTTGGATCCGATACAGCCAGCACACAGCACTGCGAGCGCCACCACGACGCCAAAAGCAGCCTGTCGACGGATTCCCGAATGCCCAATGCTCACAAGATTCGCTCCTGGAGATGCTGGTTATACCGAAATCTGACACGGCATACAATCACTGGAAATTGACAAGCTTCACACCCTGCGCTAACGTCTGCTCCATGTCGACAACATCCGCGCCGTCCGCATCGACGCTCCCCGGCATTCCCTGGTCTGCGCTTGCACGGCTGATTCGCTTGTACAATCAGACCGGCACCTATCTTCTGCTGCTGCCGACCTTATGGGCTCTAGTCCTGGCGGCGCAAGGATTTCCGCCGTTGTCTCTCTCCGTGGTTTTTATCCTGGGATCGTTTCTGATGCGAAGCGCAGGGGTCATTCTCAACGACTTAGCCGATCAATCGTTTGACCGGGAAGTTGATAGAACCAAAACCCGCCCGCTCGCCTCAGGCGAATTACCCAGACGCCAAGCTTTCATGCTTCTCTTCCTGCTGCTATTCTTATCCGGCAATCTCTTGTGGTTTCTCGACCCGGTTGTGTTATGGCTCGCCCCATGGGCTCTCTTGCTGGCCGTCCTTTACCCATTCTGCAAACGATGGATTCAGATACCCCAAGCGGTCCTGGGTCTCGCCTTTGGCTGGGGAACGATCATGGCTTGGGCAGCCGTGCGTGGACAGCTCGACGGACCGGCCTGGTGTCTGTTCGGAGCAACTGCGGCCTGGGCGGTTGCGTACGATACGATCTACGCGATCCAGGATCAAGACGATGATCGCCGTATCGGAGTTAAATCCTCCGCCCTGCTCTTTGGGCCATTCATCTATCTGGGAGTCGGAGCAGCTCTCAGTATCATGCTGCTCCTGCTCGGTACCGCAGGATGGCTAGCCGGAATCGGCTGGCCTTACTATGCCACATTGACGGGTTTGGCGCTGTTCTTTCTGGCCCAAATCGGGCAATTGCGAAGACCGATCGTCCCTTCCCAAGCATTCAGGATGTTCCGCACCCACGTCTGGGTTGGGGCTGCAGTGCTGATCGGTCTACTGGCAGGCTTGCTGAACTAACACCCTCATCGCCTTGTGAGTATTCTTGATTGCCCTGCGGGTCATGTACCAACCCGCGAACAACCCAAAAACTCTTCACACGCGTGCGTGACGCCTATTCGCTCGGCTTCCCCGGAACAGCCTCGGCCTTTGCCCCCCGCAAGGTATCGACATACATGGTGACGGCCTTGGCGTCCGCATCGCTGAGCCCCAACGCCGGCATGCGCGTGTGGGCATCCATCGCCTGTGGATTCTTCAGCCACCGATAGACCCACGTCGCATTCAGCCGGAATCCCGCCCGGTCCAGAGCCGGACCGATCTTGCCACCCTCGCCACCAACATTGTGACAGGCGTTGCAGCCATATTTATTTTCATAGAGCCGCTTCCCACGCTCAACCAATTGGGCGACTTGCGCCGGAGGAGTCTTCAAATCAGGCCTGGGTACGCTCACGCCTTTGCCGGGTCTCGTTGAAAAATTGTTCAATGCGACCTGCGCCGCATCCAGTTCTTTCTTGGCTTGCCCCATGGCGGCCTGTTCGTCCGCATAGGCGGATTCATCCACGTCCACGTCTTTCTTCAATGCCTCGCTTTTCCTCTCCGCTTCCTCGCTGGCTTGCTTTTCCGCCGCCTCATAGGCTTTCGTCGCCTGTTCGAACTTAGCCTGCGCAGCCTTCAGCGCTTCCTCAAGAGAGGCCTTGCGCCCGGCGACGTTGAATTCCATCTTCATTCCATGGAGAGTGCGCACATACCCGACGATCGCCCACAATTCATCCTCAGACAGCGTATATTTAAACGTCGGCATCGTGGGCACCGCGAAATCGTCGTCCCCAATTTCATCTCCGCCTTCTTCGCTGGTGTCCAGCATGTCGCGCGAGATGGTGGCGAAGAGCTCCTCGTCCTTGAAGGTGCTCATCTCTCCCTTATTTGAGAGATCCTTCGGCTTCGGGTCGGGCATAGATGACCAGTTAAACCCCTCGTTCTGCTTGCCACTCTCGCCATGACAGTCGCTGCAGTAGTGCACATAGAGTTCATGCCCGCGCTTCTCCTGCTCGTTCGCGCACCCGCCGGCGACTAAAGCCAAGCCCCCCACCACACCAACCGCCAATCCAATGATTCCGAGCCTTGCCGCCTTCATACTCACTGCCCTTTCTTGAGTTTTCGGATCAGGACAAATTGAAATCCCAGGGCCAATGTAACGGCGATCGCCGCATACATATAGCCGGAATAGTCCGGCGGCGCATCGGCTCGAAAATACCACCAGGAAGAGACGGCCTTCTGAGAGCCTTTTTCAACCAGCTCCCCAGCACCATCCTTTCGACCATCCCATACGGCAAAGGCAACGTTGATGAAATTGCCCGGCGTAATTTGAACATCCTCGTCGGGATGGTCGGTCGACAGATTACGGGTGAAGACGATTTTCCAGGTCCCGTTGGCATATGCGCCTTTGGCTTTTACATCTTGATGCTCTTGCGCCTTCAATGTGCCGAAGCCCTTGGCGGTCATATCAACCGCCTGATCTGTCTTATGTTTCCAAAACCAGATATTGACCGGGCCGCCTTCAACCTGGAGCATCGGCTGCCCATGGGCAAAGTGCGCCTTCTTGTCCCCCACCATAAATTCGAGAGCGGCTCCATCGTCAGGGTCCTGAGTGGGGTCGCGATATTCCAGGAGAAACACAACTTGTTTCCCGTCATGCATGGCGCGTACGATTACGTCCTGAACGGTCACTTCCTGAATACGATTCGGCCAATGTACTTGCGGCGACATCGGAAATGTCGCAGGCGCCGCAGTACTCCACGCGGCAGCATTCGGATCGTCGACAGGTAACCCCCCCGTCACGATAGCTGCCCGGACGGCCACGCTCTCTTGTGCGAAGCTCAGCGAGGCCCCTCCGATAATCATGGCTGCGATTGCAGCCGACCCACCTCGCAGCACCCGCTGCATCACTAGATTCGCCGGTTTCATGCTGGCCTCGTTCTCCATATGCAACTAGATCCGTTCACGCTGTCCCTCCCCGCTACTCCCATGTTCTTGGGGATTGATGCGCCCCGTCGTACTCGCCCAGAATAATTTTCCATATCCATTCATCCGGCAATTCTGCTTCCCAACGAGGCATGGCCGATTTCCAGGGCGCACCTTCGATCGGGAGGCCGACGCCGCCCTTCTTAATTCGCCAGAACAAATAGCTCTCTTGCAGCATCGCAATCGTCGTCGGATCCGCAAAATTGGCCGGCGGAGGATTGAACCCACGAGCTGCGGGTCCCTTGCCGTCGAAATTTGCGCCATGGCAGGGTGAGCAAAAGGCTGCGTAGAACCCTTTCCCCTGCATAATATTCTCCGGAGTTTTCTGAACAGGGTTCGACAGACCGGTGTATTCTCCTGGCGGCGCAGGATGGATGGTTCTGCTCTCCGATGGCGGAACGTCGCTTGCCGCGGTGCTGCCATAGGTTTGCCACCCGACCAGCAGCGGGAACAGAATCAAGACGGCATATCGAATCGCTTGCATACCTCCGATATTTTCTCCGGTCAGGAACCGCTGCATTGGTCCCCAGAAGGCATCCTTGGACTCTCCGCTCAAGGTCTGAAAGATCACGATGCCGGCCGCGGTCAGGAGGAGATACAGAACGATCAGGCTGGAGGGAAGGGGCGCTGAACCGGGTATATACGGCAGCACGAATTTCAAGAATACGTACATTGCTACCATGAGTATGATCGGCTTACCTAACGCGCCCATACATTCCTCCCTAGTGCGCTTGTGCGACGGCTACTGCAGCAGCTTCGGCGGCTTTGACCGGAGCGGATGGCGCCTTGCCAGGAATTTCTAGCTCCGACGTGCTGACGGAAATCGGCTCGCCGCTCATCTGTTGCAGAAATGCGATGACTGCCAAAATCTCATTCTTTGAGAGACCGATCGGATCTTTATTGATAGCCGGCATCGTGGCCGGATATTCCTTCGGTACTCCTCCATGCCGAAAATCCTGATAGACGAAGGCCTGGGGATCCGTCAAGCTTTCATAGAGGAAATCCTTGCTTAATTTTGCGCCGATTCCCTTCAAATCCGGACAACGAGCGGATTCGCTGGGACCGATGGAGTGACAGAGCGCACATTGCCCTTTGCTGAAGAATACCGTCTGTCCGATCGCCGCAATGTCGGTCGGGGTCTTGATGCTCGCGATGTCGACCTTTTCCTCTGCCGGAGGCAGGGACGCCAGCTGCGGCACAGCGAGCGACATCAGGGAAAACAATCCGAGCACAATGGCAACGAACCCTATGACCCTGACAAATGTAGACTTGATGAAGAGGAGAACCACGATCCCGAACCCGACGATTGACAGCGCGATCAATTGTAATTGTGCGACTTCACTCATAGACCCTCAAATTGTAAGTGCCGAGTGCTGAGTTTGTAATTTTTCTCTCAATTACTCACGATCAAAACTCAAAAGTTTCTTCACTCTTTATCGCCGCTCATCCGGCGACCCTCCGGCCATCGCCGGAATGCCGTGCGGTAGCTCTCCCTTTGCCGCCCCATGACCCGCCTTGGCCTTGTCCCCCATCGTGGCGACCCAGAATATGAAGGCCACGATCATACAGAACGAAAACGTACAGAACGCCATGATGAGCGATGCGCTGCCCAGTGCCGGGGAGTAGGCATACGGCGAGGAATCACGCATCACCCCATACACATGCCAATGGACTCGGGAAGAAGACCGCGCGTATCCCATCAGTGTCATGAGAAGGATGACCATGACCGCATTGAGGACCAGGGCATAGCCGGCTCGCGGCGGCATGCTGCCCCACACCATCTCTGTCGTCGTCTTGGCGCTCTTGAGCAAGAGCGCCGTCAACGGCGTGATCGTCAGAATGACGAAGATGACGATCAGCACTTGCGAGGTGGAGAAATAATTGATGCGGACGATCGCCGGTACAAAATAGCCCCACACACCGAGGACGATGACGGCAATGCTCGCCAACACCAACACGGAACCCATCACCGCCTTCCCAAACGTGGCCCACCCGGCCGTGTCTTGCTTACCAGCTCGCCAATACATGACGAAGCTCATGAAGGTAATGAGAATCATGAGGTTCGAGACGGTCATTTTGGCCGACATGACGCCGAGCACACCCAGCAGCGGATGGTGAGCTCCTCCCATTTTCTGGGCCTCTTCGATACTGGCCACGAGCGAATGCGGAGTCATCCACACCGCAAGGCACAACAGCAAGCTGACCAGCATCCAGAGCATCGGCTTCCGGTATTTACTCTCCGACCCTGGGATACGATAGGTAATCCCCAGCCAGAAATAATAGTTGGAGCCGAGAAAGAGCACGCCGATCAACATGGCCTGAATGATAAACAGCCAGGACAGGAATCCTCCCATCAACGTAATACCCATCTGCTGGTTATACTGGTAGATTTCACGCATAAGCCAATAGCCGGCAAAGGGGAGGGCCAAGAGGCCGAACACGCCGATGAAGTTCCCGACATAGCCCATCCAATCGTAATGTTCCCGTTCCTCTGTATTCCTGGAAGACAAATATCTGATTCCGGCATAGGCGCCGCAAATGTATCCGCCGAGCACAACGTTTGCGATAAGCCGATGGATATTGATCGGCCACCAGGTCGGATTCCATGTTGCAGCCCAGGCCCGCTCGATAGCGGTGCCGTCGGAAATAACCACCGGGCTGGACTGAAAAGTAGCCCAGGCATTGGGCACGATCATGATGAACAACGCGAAGAAGTTCAGCAGGAATCCCAGAAATATATGTAGTGTCTTCTTATTTCCCTCTTGCATGGCGTCCCAGCCATACCAATACAGATAGAGCGTGGCGGTTTCGAGCAGGAACAGCAAACAATAGAGGAGAAAAGACGGGAAGAAAATGTCCGTCAAGTAATTCATGAGTTTGGGATAGAACGCGACCAACAAGAACAACAGAATGCCGCCGAATAGCGCCGTAGTCGAATAGGCCGACGTCAGGAGCTTCGTGAACTCCTTGGCAAGCTTGTCATAACGCTTTTCGCCGCCTCTCCACGCGACGACCTCACACAACCAGGCAAAGATCGGCACTCCCAACACGAACCCGGCAAGCAAAAGGTGCAGCTGTGCAACGATCCAGATCAGATTCCGGCTGCCGATATACGGAATATCTCGATATTCGGTCGGGCCGGTCGTAGCGCCTTCTGCCGCCAAGCCGATTGAAGGAAGAGCCAGCCAGCCCGCGATCAGCAAGAGACCTGCAAGCCATCCGCCATGACCGCCGACGGCCCGAAGCGCTCGTTCAATCGTTCCGACCCCTTGTTGCATGGCACTCACCTTATCACCTCACAAACTACGGTTTCGTCACGGCAGAGGCATTGCGGTCTTTCCGCCATCGGCCTTGCCCTTGCCCTTTTCTTTCTCGTCTTGCCGATCCGCCTGCTGCTCCAGCGCCTCGACTTTCGTCGCCAGCGCGCCGATCTGCTGCTCACTGCGATTCAGCGTCTCGATCGGCTTAAACGGTGCCTCAGCTTTGACGTCCGGCTTCTTGCAGCACTCGTGAGGGTGCGGCGTGGTCTCAGGAAGCACGGCCCAGAACAGCAGGCAGATGAGAACGCCTGTACCAGTGATTCCCGTCAGGAATAATCCCTGGTCCCTGGGAACGCGCATGAGATCCCAACGGACAATCAGCGCTTGATAATCGCCGGGCGCCTTCGGCGCGGCGGCGGCAATATCGCATACAATGCGGCCGATTGTCGAGACCCCAATTGTCAGCAGCACGATCAAGACCCCGAAAGCAATCGTCCCCCAGATCGTGACCTCAAGACCGATGCGCTCAGCAACCGGAAGCCCTGTGTCGAACAGACTTCGCAAGCTTTCGACTTGCGCAATCGAATGCGACGTGGACACGGCCGTCTCCGTGACGGCGCTGACGATAAACCACACGATCGGCAGGAAGAGGGCGCCGGCCACGGCCGACTTCCACCATAAGGTAAACCCGACTCCGTCTGGCGGCTCCTTCCGCAATCGCTCGAGAAGGTATGTTTTCCCCACAACACCGAATGCCCAGATATCGATGGGAATCGAGAAAAAAAACAGAATGGGCACCCCGGAGCCTTCCCCAAAATGCGAGCCAAACCACAACATAATAATCGGCATCGCCAGGATGGTAACGGGGCTGGCGAGCAACATGAGAAACGCAATACCCAGCCTGCCCTCAAACTGCATTGTGCCCATGGCGAATAGCAACACGGCCAACGCCAGCTTGATCGGCAAACCGGTCCAGCAAGCAGGCCAGAGGACTCCGAGTCCTATCTGTGTTGGCGACAAGGGTTCGCGTTCAGTAGCCATCGTGTTATTTACCGTGGCGCAACCGCACCACTCTTAATCGAGAAACTCGCGATTAATTATCGAGGACACCGTGAATATTGCGATCATCGCCATGATGAAAATCCACGTGATGAGGGCAATCGGGCGCTTGAAAATATTCCGTTCCGGATCCTTGTCAAAAAATGGAAGCGCGACGAGCAAGAGCATGAACGCGACCGGCACCACAACGGCGCCCATCAATTGCCCGAACTCTCCCGAGAATATTTTCAACCGCAGCAATTGGAAATAAAACAAGAAATACCATTCCGGTTCGGGATGGTATTCGCCGGGATCGGGGGTCGCCTCATCGAGGAGTACGACCGGCTCCCAGAAGGCTAACCCGCAGATTGTTGCGAAGACCGCCGCCATCCCCACCATATCTTTCCAAATTTGTCGCGGGAAAAAGTAGTCGGTCTTGGCCTTGATCTCTTCCGGCGTGCCGCTGAACGGTCCGGCCGGCGCTGCAACGCGAAACAAAAACAGATGCAGCCCGGCGAGCGCCATCAGCGCCGCGGGTAGAATCATGACGTGAATGACGAAAAACCGGCTCAGCGTCATTTGCCCTGGAGTCGGTCCGCCCTTGAGAAATCGAGCCAAGAAATCACCCAGTACCGGGACCTTATCCACCATCTCGACTCCCACCGTCGTAGCCCAGTAGGCCCTCTGATCCCAAGGCAACAGGTACCCCGTAAATCCAAAACCGATAACGATTCCAAACAGCGCCAGGCCGACCAGCCATAGGAGTTCCCGTGGAGGCTTGTAGGCCCCCCAGAGAAAAACCTGAGACATATGGGCAATGACGCACACCACCATCGCGCTCGAACCCCAAAAGTGATAGCCCAGCAGAAACCATCCATAATCCACATCGTGAATGATGTACTGTGTACTGGCATAAGCATGGTCGGCCGTCGGCACATAGTAAAACATCAACAATATGCCGGTCAGGGCCTGCATGGCAAAGATAAAGAGCAAGATTGAGCCGAAGACATACGCCCAACGAGAGCCGCCGGGAATCGGCTCATTGAGCATCTTGGCCTGCATTTCTTTCAGGCCGACACGCGCATCAAGAAACAAAATAAGCTTCTCGACGGTCGTAGGCTGAGCGTTGGGAACCGACGGCTGTTCCATTTGGATTAGACGATCCGAATTTGAGACTTGACCCCGGCCTTGAATTCCATATCGACAACTTCGACTTCACCGCTTGCCGATACCCTGATCGGCAACGCATCGAGGGCACGTGGCGCCGGGCCATCAAGCACTTTCCCTGAGGCATCATAGATGCTCAAGTGACAGGGGCAGAGAAACACCTGCCCCAACGTCTTATGCTGTCTCCACTTGAAGGCGCACCCCAGGTGCGGGCACTTTCCGGAAAATGCGATATAGGGAAAATCCTTCTTATTGGTCCAGATCAGCTTGCCGAAAGCATCACGAAATTCCTGATCTTTCCCCTGATACACCTTGTCGCGCACTTCGGAACTCGCCTTCAGAACCCATACACTCTTTTCGACCTCGGATTCCGGCATGTAGGCTTCTTTGACCTTTTTCTTGTACTGAAACTGCACCCCAAGGTCATCCTGCTTGATTTTGCTGACATTGCCGACCTGAAGCCATTCGTTATCGAACGGCATATACATGGGCTTCATGAGGAAGCGCAGAATCGGATAGGCCATCGGCAAGCCGATCAGAAATCCGATAACATGCGTGAAGTTCATGAAGAATGTCCGGCGCTTCACGTCCTTTTCGAGTGCGGGGAACGGCACCAACACTTCCCCCGGAGTCACATGCAGATCATCTTCGAGGTGCGAAATTTCAACCTCGTGAGTTGTCACATAATCATCCCGCCTGAACGGGGGTAAGGCGGCAATGTCGGAGGAGGGCGCACGCAGCTCAACCAGATCTTCCATGACGGCTTGGACATGGCCCATCCCGACCTGCCGCTCGCCGCTGCCGTTCATGGACACGACGATATGGCTGATCTCGTGAGACAACGGGTCAAGGACGACTTTCGTCACTTCACCGATATCGCGGTCCGTACAGCGAACCTTTGATTTCAACTTGGGCTGTTGCATTACTTCTTCTTGATCGGAATCGGCGTATCCACCGCTGTATTCTTAAAGGTATTCAGCCAGGTTGCCAGCGCGGTGATTTCGCCATCGCTCATCACATCCTTGAACTTGTCCGGCATCCGACCCTTTTCCCATTCCTTTTCAAATCCGGTGGCCATGTAGCTTTTGGGGTCCATAATCTTTTGCTTGATCTGATCAACTGTCAGGTGCGTACCGATATTGTCCAGCTCAGGGCCTCGCTTTTTCCCGCCATCGCCTCTCAACTTGTGGCAGTTGTAGCACTCTTGCAGCTGCCATTGCTCCTCCCCGACTTTCAAGATATCACCCCCCGAAGCCCCGCCCGGAGCAGGCACGGATGCAGTCACCGGAGCGGCTCCTCCCGGCTGCGGAACCGTCGCCAAACCACTGCCCAAAGCTTTGATCCGTGCCTCCAGCTCTTTTACCTTTTGGTCGAGTTCCTTCGCTCGCTGAATCACCTCGTCTGCCTTCCAGGGATCCAACGGATTACCCGACTTGGCGCTGCCAAGAACCTTGGCAGTCTTTCCCTTTTCATCTTCTGGGTCGAACTGCGGCAAGAGCGACGCGCCGGCACCGTAGCCGACACAGAGAAGGCCAAAGAACAGAAGAACGGAGAGAGCCGCACCCCACCCGCTTTGCGGCTTCATCGACGGGAGATCCAGCAGGAGGAACACGACCGTACCGACGGCAGCGTAGCTAAAAAACGCCCACTGGAAGACCGGAGGAAATCCCATGGCCTTTGCCGTGAACCAGAGACCACCACCGACCACGAGGCCGATAACGAGTTTGAACATCGCTTTCCCCATAAGAACTCCTCGTGTTTGGCCCTACCGGCTACGGATGCACGTTATTGGAATGAACCGATGGGACCGATTCTTACTTGGTTCCGGCGGGAACGGGGCTACCCTCTGGCTCGCGACCTTTCAATTCGACTGGCCGGAGCGCAACGAACACGGCTACGCTCACGACAATGAAAAAGACGACGGTAATCCCCGTAATCAACCAGGCAGAATACGACAGCGTAGGCGTAAACGATTCCGCCGTGAAGTCCGGTATCAAGTTATACGTATGGAAAAACTTGCGCAGGAGCGACCGAACCGCCCCCATCAACCCCATTGCCCAAATAGATGTGAACGCTAAGAAAATGAGGACGAATTGGGAGATCCCATCGATCTTGCCCCACGCGATGGTCCCCTGCCGGATCGCTTTGCCATAGAGGATATAATTGATCGTTGTGGCAAACACGAGCGAGAAGATCGCGCCAAGCTTCGTCGGCATCTTTCCAAGAAAATCCCACGACTCCGGCAATTGAAGGTCGTCCAGCATCCTGGCACCAGTAGCCGCAAAGCCGTTAGGGGTCAGCCAGATCGCATCACTCACCACCACCATCAAGAATCCGATTTTCATCACCGTGTGCACCGAGACCGTCACTGGAATGAAACGACCGAGAATAAACGGCGCCAGGGCCAACGGAATAAGAATGGCCAGCGACATCGGTTCGGGAATCCAATAGGTCGTCAACCCCCAAATCGCGACGGGAGGAAACAGCACCATCACGATGGGAGCCAGAACGGTCATCCTCACCTGCTCGACTCCCTGGATACGCCTTAAACTGAGCCATACATAATAGTTGCAACCCAGGAACATCAGTCCGACAATCGCACCCTGCATCTCAAAGAACATCGAAAGCTGCTCAACCATCATGTATTGGCAGAATGAAAAATCGTAGTCGCACATCTGATATGCCAACAGAAGCCCGGTAAAGGGCTGAAGGAGCATCGCACCCACCGCGATCAAGTTTCCAGCAAACCCCATCCAATCGTAATAGGCTCGCTCTTCTTGATTTTTCGCTCCCATGTGCATGTAGGCGGCGATCAGGCCTACAACAAAGCCTCCGAATGCGATATTCCCGTCGATCCGATGGATGTTCATCGGCATCCAGCTCGCGTTGGCAATCTTGTCCCACAAGGTCGCCGCAGCCAGGGCCTCCATCGGAGAAATCCCTTCTTCTTTCACAGGCGTATTCATGAACGATGTCGGGCCGTTAATCGCGAACATGGTAGCCATGCAGAGCAGATTCAGCAGCACGCCAAGGGCGATGTGCCGGCCCTTCTTCTCACCCTTCCAGGCATCCCAGGTATAGAAATACGCGTACAGCGCAATTGTCCCGAGAATGAACATCAGCGGGTAAATCACTGCAAACACGAGATAGAATTGATTGATGAACCAGGTGGTGAACTGCGGGTAGGTCGCAAGAAGCACAAAAATAAAAAGGCCGCCAGTGAGGGCCGTCAGGCTGAACAGAATAACGGTGATCTTGGTGACCTCTTTGGCCATGCGATCATACCGCAGATCCTGCTTGCGGTACCCTAGCCACTCCGCCATGACGACAAAGATCGGAGCGCCGAGGATGAAGGCGCCAAGCAGCGTGTGGAACTGGGCCACGATCCAGACTGCGGCCCGATTCCCCGTGTACGGAAACTCCACGGAAGGCGAACCCGGCGTCTGTGCATAAACACCGGCCACACCAGTCACACAGAGCGCGAGAAACGCAACGAAAGTCACGAGATGACGAATTGGTATAGTCACGATGCCTCGACGCTTATTGTAAACGATCGTCACCGACAGCTCGACTCGCGCTACCGTGTCTCAGTCGAAGCCACTGCGATGGTGCCGGCATCGACCCACTGCTTCTTCTCCTCGTTCCAAACCTTCCCCGACAGCGCAAAGGTGCGCTCGAACAGCACCAGCTTCCAGATATCCTCTTCCGAGAGCTTACTCTTCCAGCCCTTCATCCTCGTATCCGGCACACCCTCGGAAATCCGCCAGAACCACGCGGAGTCGGAGTAAAGCTTCATGCGCTCGCCGTTACGAAAATCCGTGGCGCCCGCCTTAACCGGCTTGCCGTCTTTTCCATGGCAACTGGAGCAATTCACGTCAGGGTTGGCCTCGCCCATATAAATCTTCCGACCCTGTTCAACCTTCTCGGCATTCCCCCACCAATCTGAAGGCATATGCTTTTCGGCATACTCAGCAGGAGTCGGTGGGGGAGGAACGATGGGCCCTTCTCCGCCGCCGCCACAGCCGGCCAGCAATCCAATACCCGTTATCAATACTGCATGAACAGCTACCAGTTTGATTTTCACTACGCCCCTTCGCTCTCTAAAAGAACACATTAACACAAAAAAACGCTTCTACCGGGATGACGACATCCCCGCAAAAGCGTCAATGATTACGACCATCTGCGCTATTCCGCGCACGGGACCTCGCCCACGCATCAACTAGTCCGGCGAGGAGCCCCGTAAGCCCCACGAACCGTCATCGGTGATTACGTCTTTCGTTTCCCCTGCGATTTCCCATTGGCCCGTTCATACTTCCGCTGCGAACGGACTACTTTCATCGCGACGACCCCCCCGGCCGCCGCTGCCACCGCCCCGACTCCCCACCAAAGCCAGGCAGGAGGAGCGCTCGTGTCACAGCCGGTCCCGAAGTTGACTTTAAGCTTTCGCTCAGCTTCCAAGTCCTTGGGGTCAAACTGAATCTTATGGTTCTGCTGCTCTCCCTTCGCTTCCACCAGAAGCGGATCGCCTAAATTGTCGTTATG
>LNFM01010004.1_pt1 | contig 13534 bp, 9 predicted proteins | sample 596031 | NCBI WGS metagenome assembly LNFM01 (sample SAMN04254537, study PRJNA301005) | activated carbon metagenome | isolation source: dual media filters at the Ann Arbor, Michigan drinking water treatment plant | place: USA: Ann Arbor
CCCTCGTGACCCGCACGAACCTCGTCGCTCTTCGTCCCCTCGGGGGACGTGCCCGCCCTCGTCACCCCCGCCGCCCTCGTCACCCCGCTGGCCTCGTCACCCGCACGAACCTCGTCGCTCCTCGTCCCCTGGGGGACGTGCCCGCCCTCGTCACCCGCGCCGCCTCATCGATAGGCATCTCAGTTGTCCGTTGGCTCCGACGGTCGCCGCCGGTTGGTTTGCGCTTCCGGATCGACGACGGGCGGACGAGACGCGGAGTCCAAACAGCGTCCGTCGCGCGGTGTGTCCTCGCGGGTCGGCGCGTCCCCTGGGGGACAAGTGTGAACCACCGGACACCGGCACGAGCCGTCGTCGGTCAGGTCGCGGTCGCAGCGCTCGCGGTGCGAGACGAAGGACAGATCTGGAGCGCGGCCGGTGATCGAGAGCTTGCCATCGTGGAGGGCGGCGTGGTGGCCCGAGCACAGGGTGCAGAGGTTCGAGAGCTCGTGCGGGCCACCGAGGGAGCGGAAGACGATGTGGTGCGCATCGAGGTTGCGCGCCGCGCGGCAGCCCGGCACCACGCAGCGATAGCCGTCACGGGCGAGGACCTGGCGGCGCATGCGGTTGGAGACGGTCTTCGTCGCCGGGGCGGGGGTCGGTGTATCGAGGTCACCGATGTGCTCGGCGTCGCAGCAGGCCAGCTCGGCCGTCCCCGCGGGGACGACAACTTCCACACCGGCTCCGTTCTGCGTCGCGGTCTTGCACACGCGGCAGATCGTCGTCGCGACCTGGTACGCCGGGCGCGTGCCGGTCGCGTCGGTGCGCGCCTCGCGCTCGGCGAAGTCGCGCAGGATCATCTCGAGGAAGGCGGAGTCATCCTGGTGCTCTCCGCGCTCCTGATCGGCCACGGCCCGCAGGTCGCGGAGGCGCGCCTTCACCGCGGGCGTCACGTCGAAGTACACGCGCACGCGCTCCAGCTCGGGGCGCTTCGCCGAGTCGGGTGTGTCGCCCTTCGTGCGCCCCGCGACCTCGCGCTGCACCTCGCCGACCTTCATGTTCTCGGTACGGTCGAGCCACGCGGCTTCGGTCTCGCGCGTCGCGGTCCGGGTCAGCTCGCGGGCGTGGCCATACTTGATCTCGCCCGCCGCCAGAGCGTCGTTGATCTGCGGCAAGTCGGCGAGCTCGCGCGCCACACGCAGGCGCTCCAGTGCGGCGTGCGGACCGATGCCGAAGCGCGCCTCGACGTAAGCGACGATGCTCGGGTACCCGAGCCAGTGCCAGACGCGCGTGTCCTCCACCTCGCGCAAGAGGTCGGCTTCTTCGGCCGCCAGCTTCGCCTGGCGCCTCGCGAAGTCCCGCACCTTCGCATCGAGCCACTGCATTCCCTCCGCCACCCGCGCATGCTCTCCACCCGCAACTCGCTCCAACATCCACCACACGTACCACGCACTTTTTCGCGCTCACCGCATGCGTTCTCCGACGAGAAATCGCCTCAGACCCGCTTCGACTTCGAGACCCGCTGCCAGCGCGCGCAGACCGAAGCTGAACGCGTTCACGAGCTGATCGCATGCATCCTCGCCACCACCTCCGCGAGAGCACCGCAGCACACGTCAAGCAGTTTGTTCGAGCAAACAAAGAATGTTGTTGTCCGAACACCGGACATCACACCATTGCGCCCCCGCGCGCTGCTTCGAGGTGAGCCCCTCACAGGCGATCCCCCCCGGGGAGACCGTCCATCGCACGCCGCCAGCATCGTGCCGTTCGTCGAAGCGACATCGTGGTCCACGAGCGTCCCCTGGGGGACGTCGACGAGCGGACGATGCAGGCCGGCCTTCGCCCCTTCGTCCCGAGCCTCCGCGCGCGACATTCATGCGTCGGCGCCACATCGATCTGTCGGACGCTGCCGCGCGCGGCCTGGGACTCGCCGTAGAGATCGCTGCCGATCGCGCTCGCGCAGGGTGACGCCACCAACGCGCGAACGTTCGCGCTCGGGCGGCGATGCGCCGACAGTTCGTGGCAGTCCCCTCGGGGACGTAGACGAATGGACCTGCAGCTGGCCTTGGCCCCCTCCTTCGTCCGAGCCTCTGAGCGTGGCATCCATTCGGTCCACCTCCTCGCGCAGGGCCCGCACGGGCGTGGTGCGCGGCTCGACCTTCAGACCGTCCCGTTGACCTTGATCTGGATCGAAACGAGGCCCGGCCGAGCACCCGCGTCGAGCTGGCCGCAGCCGAAGCAGCGCCAGCTCACGGAGCGAGACGGCCGTCCCCGCGGGGAACGGCGACGATCAGCAGGTCAGCGCGACGATCACTCTCGGCCAGGGCGTTCGGGCGACGCGAGACCACGCGATCGCCCGGCGACCTGGAATGTCTGTGTCAGTCAGCGCGGTAGGTAAACCGGAGCTCGTAGTCGCAGAGATGGAAGACGTCACCCTCATCGATGCGCTTGTTGTCGATGCGCATGCCCTTGTAGTCGATGCCGTTCGTCGACCCGAGGTCCTTGATGTAGAAGGTGCCGTTGCGGCGAATCACGGCGGCGTGCTTGCGCGAGATGTTGCCGTCCTTGATCGGAAGGTCAGACGTCTTGCTGCCGCGACCAATGATGAACTGGTCCTTCGTGACCGGGTACCGCTGGCCGTTGTAGACGAGGAACAGCGTCGGGCCGCCCTGCGAAGGCGCTTCCGTACCGCCGCCACCACGCATGTGGTTCGTCGCCGGCATGGCTCCGCCACCACTCGCGGCCGGGCGACGGTCGGCCTGACCAGTCGTACGCGGCTCGTTGCCGTTGTAGCCGGGCGTTGGCGCCGGAGGCCGGCGCGGCTGCGCAGAGGTAGCCGCTTGCGTGTGCGGCGGGGGCTGCGTGCTCGGTTGCGGGCGCGGCTTCGGGGCGGGTCCTCCACCGCCATTGCCTCCACCACCACCTGGTCCGGGCGGGTACGACGCCGGGCCGTTTGCACCACCGCCGCCAGCACCGGGACCTCCAGGAGAGGGACCGCCGGGCGACTGATAGTTCTTCGACCGCGCGTAGTAACGCATCGCCTCATTGACGAGGTAATCGATGGAGCAATCGAAGTCGTTGGCCATCTGCTCGAACGTCTCCCACAGGACGTCCCGGCAGTAGAAATGGCGCATCGTCTTCTTGCTCTGGTCCATCTCCGCTTACTCCCCGGGTACAGACGCAGAGGGGCAATTGCGCCCCCACAGCTTCCCGGCTGTCACCAACCTTACTACATCACCTCGGCGATCCCAATATCGCCGAGCTTTTACAACGTGGCCGCCAGCTCGGTCGCGCGCTGGCCAAGCGTCGGGGTCGGCTTGTTCTCGGGGTTCTCGCCCCAGTAGCCGGTCAGCGGGGACTTGTCCTTGCCAAGGGCGGTGATCGCGGCCTTGTCCTCGACGGATTTGAGGGTCGTCAGGGTCTCCATCGCCACCCACTTGGACAGGTAGCTGGGGTCGGCGAGGAGCGTCCGGAGGGCCCCGATGACGGCGGCCCGCGGCTGGAGCTTGGCGATCTCGACGGCGACGCCCCCGTGGAGGCGGGTCTGCTCGTAGGCCCCCGGGGGGAGTGCCTTCACGACCTCGACGACGGACTCCACCCCACCACAGATGAGGGCGTTGCTCGCCGTGACGAACTTGAACTCCGAGTCGCGGTGGGGCTGCGCGATCATCTTGAGGAGGGGCGCCTTGCAGGCAGGCAGGCCGGCGGCGCGGATCAGCGCGAGGGCATCATTGATCGTCTGGTTCTCCGACGCGTCGTCCTTCGCGATCTCGGCGAGGTTGTCGACGTTGGGGACGAGCGCAGCCGACTGCGAGAGCTCGAACTCGCCCTCGTTCTTCACGTACGCACGGAACAGGGCCGACACGGCTCGCTGGCGGAGCGTCTTGTCGCCGCGGTCCATGCGGGCGACGTCGAGGATGTACTTCACCGTGTCGGGCGTGCCGGCGGCAGCGAGGCCGAGCAGGAGCTCGTTGTCGATCGCGTTCATCATCTGTCCCGCGCCACTGCCCTGCCCGGGCGCCGCGATCACCGAGTTCGCGACGCTCATCAGCTTCTTCCCGAGCGGGTCACCGACGATGTGGATGGCGACCGGGCCGTAGAACTCGCCCGCGCGCGCCCGACCGGAATACGACTTCACGCCGTACCAGTCGGTCAGGTACGCCTCCACCTGCCCCTTCAACTTCGCGTCGCCGGTCTGGTGGAGCCGGATCAAGAGATCCTTCGCGATGACCTGCTTCGGCCCCGGCATCTCGTCCTCGCTCTCGATGCGAGCGATCTCCCAGAGCTCCGGCGCCAGCTTCTCGCCGATGGCCTGGCGGCGGTTGTCGCTCATCTTCTCGAGCGCCTTGCGGACGTCCGCGTCCATCGGCGGGTTGCGCTTGATCATGGCCGCGCCCGCGTGGGCGGCCAGCTCCGGCGCGAGGCCGTCGTCGGAAAATGCCGCCTTGAGCTTCTCGGGACCCTTCTTCGTGGTCACCCATTTGTCGATGTTCTCCCGATTGGTCTTCTCGCACCCCGCTACAAGGAAGAGAGCGATCGCAATCGTGAGCGCGCGCGCGAACATGGCGGCAGCTTATCTCATCAGAAGAAGGGCCTGATAAGGTCGCGCGCGGATGTACGCCCGGCGGTTCCTCACGCTCGCCGTATGCGGCCTCGCGGCCCCCGCGGCGGCGTCGCCGCGCTCGGACCCCACCACGGGCCGGGCCGTGTTCACGGGCGCGACCTCCGCGAGCGCCTCGTCGATCGCCCTGAACCCCGGGGCCCTGGGGGTCGGCCCCGTCGGCGAGATCCTCATCGCGGCCAGCGGGACGCTCGATCGGCTCGCGGTCACGCCAACGGGCGGGAGCCGCGTGACGTCGACCACCGCCACCCCCGGCCTCGAGCTCGGCGTCATTTACCGCACGGGTGATAGCTTCACCGTCGGCATCGATGCCAGGACGGCCCCCGCCGAGGTGTTTCCCGCCGGCGAGCAGGCCTTCCGCTACCACACCCTCGGCGGCCGCCAGCGCAACTACGTCGCGACCATCGCGGCGAGCTTCCGCGTGACGAACAAGCTCTTCGTCGGCGCCAGCATCTCCCACGACAACACTCTCCTGCGGCTCCGGTACGCGCGCGATGTCGCGGCGGCGAACGGCGAGGCCGAGATCGGCGGCGACGAGGCGGCCGAGGTCTACGACGTGAAGGTCCGCTCCCCGTGGTTCTCGACCTCCAACCTGCGCCTCAACCTCGGGCTCGTCGCCCAGGTCTATCGCGACGTCTGGCTCGGGGTCGCGTACCACGCGCCGCCCGGCCTCGGCATCGAGAGCGTGCTCGACGGCACCACGCAGGTGACCCTCGCCCCGCGCGTGGGCGGCGACACGGTCGTCGGCAACGCGAGCGTACTCGTGTCATTCCCGGCGAGCGTCGACGCGGAGCTGCGCGCCCGGTTGCCGCGCGCCTACGAGCTACGGATCGGCGGACGCTGGGAGGATCTGTCGCGCTTCACCGCGTACGACGTGCGCATCTTCAACCGCGGCTTCTCCGAGCTCGGGATCCCCGAGTGGACGCGGCGGGCGCGCGGCCTCCACGACACGTTCGCCGTGTGGGGCGGCGTGGAGCAGATCGACGAGGGCCAGGCTCTGCGCTGGGGCGCCCGGATCGGCGTCGAGACCTCGGCCGTGGATGACGCCCGCACCTCCCCCCAGACGATCTCGCCCACCTCGTTCACCACCGACGTCGGCGGATCGTGGCGGTTCGCGGGAAACTGGATGGTGATGCTGTCGTACGGGCTTCAGGTCGCGCCCTCTGTCGATGCGTCGACGAGCGAGTACAGCGCCAACCACATCGCCGATTGCATCGCGTCCAACTACGACTATTCGACGCCCGCGTGCACCGCGACCCGTGATGGCTACGCCATCGGCTCGGCGACCGGCGAGTACGCGCGGCTCCAGCAGTCGCTTCGCCTCGCGCTCCGGTACGAGCTGCCATGACCGCCGTGGGCCGCCCGGACGACGGGGCCAGCGACGTCGTCGTGTTCGGAGCCGGCGGCGTCGTGGGGCGGCGTATCGCCTCCGAGCTCCTCGCCGCGGGGCTGCGGGTCGTGCTCGCGGGGCGGCGGGCCGCGAGCCTGGAAGCGCTTGGTCTCGCCGCGCCAGTCCGCGTAGCCGACGCGAGTGACGCGAGCGCCCTGGCGGCGGCCCTCGCGGGGACGCGCCTCGTCATCAATGCCGCGGGCCCGTTGCTCCACACGGCGGAGCCCGTCCTCGCTGCGGCCCTCGCCGCGCGCGCTCATTACATGGATGTCGGGGGCGAGCAGGCGGTCCTGCGTACCCTCGTCGAGCATCACGAATCGGCCGTCCGGCGTGCGGGGCTCCTCGCCGTGCCCGGCGTGGGCTTCGACGGCACCCTCGGCGATCTTGCCGCGATGATCGGCGCCGCGCAGCTCGGAGACCAGCCGCTCGACGAGATCGCGATCAGCTACGTCTTCGACGATCTCGTGCTCTCCGCCGGCAGTCAGCGCGCCGTATTCGCGGCGGCGTTCACGCGACCGCTCGTCTGGAATCGCGATCGCTGGGAAGCGGCGCGCACCGGTGAGGTGCGGCGCATCGATGCCGGACCTGCATTTGCCGGGCGCGACAGCAACGTGCAACCCACCGCGCCCCTGGATCAACCGCGCGAGGCCATCGCCTACGCCGGCGGCAGCCCCCTCACCCTGCCGCGTCATCTCGCGGTCAAGAAGGTCGCGACCTACGCGTCGACAACGCGCCGGGCGAGCGGTCTCGTGCGCCTCGTCGCGAGCGCCCTGCCCCTCGTGCCCCGCGCCGCCGGTGTGCTCGCCGCCTACGTGCCGCCCGATGCGGACTACGCCCGAACGAAGTTTGCGGTCGTCGCCCAGCTCCGACGCGGCGGAGACGCGGCGCAGGTCGTGGTGCGCGGTCAGGATCTCTACGCGACGACCGCGGCGATCACGGCGGGCCTCGCGATGCACCTCCTCGACGGTGGCAGCCGCCAGGTCGGCATGCGCGCGCCGGGTGAGGTGATCGGTCGAGCAGGCAGCGGCGCCGAGGGCGGGCGTGGATGGAGCGATCCACACGCTGCGCTGACGACGCTCGGTGAGCGAGTCGGCCTCACCGTCGAGACCAGCGTTCAGCCGACGTGACCGTGGTAGCTTCGAACCACATGACGTCGTCGTGGACGCTAGAAGCGGAGGCGCGCATCGGTCGCGGTGGCGCCCTCGTGCGACGGCACCGGCTGAGCAACGGGCTCGGCCTGATCTCACTCGTCGATCGCAGCTCCCCGATCGTCGCGCTGCAGACGTGGTTCCGCGTCGGTTCGCGGCACGAGAAGCCCGGCGCCACCGGCATGGCGCACCTCTTCGAGCACCTCATGTTCGGCCAGACCGAGGCCCTCCCGCCTGGCGAGTTCGATCGCCTCGTCGAGCGCACCGGGGGCGAGAGCAACGCCGCGACCTGGGTCGACTGGACGTACTACCGGCTGTCCTTGCCGGCGCGCGACCTCCCGCTCGGCGTGCGTCTCGAGGCGGAGCGCATGCAGCACCTCGTGCTGGAGACCGAGCCCGTGGAGAGCGAGCGCGACGTCGTCACGAACGAGCGCCGAGAGCGCGTCGAGGACGATGTCGACGGCTGGCTCGACGAGCAGCTCATGGCGCAAGCGTTCACGGTGCACCCGTATCGGTGGCCCACCATCGGCTGGATGGAGGACATCCGCGCGCTCGCGCTGCCGGATATCCGATCGTTCTATCGCCAGTGGTACGCACCGAACAACGCGACGCTCGTCGTGGTCGGTGACTTCGAGGAGGGCTCGCTGCTGGACCTCGTCGCGAGTCACTACGGCGGCATCGTCCAGCAGCCCCTGCCCGCGCCATCGGAGCTCGTCGAGCCCGAGCAGGCACGCGAACGCACCGTGCGCGCGCCGAAGCCGATCGCCACGGACCGGGTGCTCGCCGGCTACAAGGTGCCCGGTCAGGATCACGCCGACTGGGCCGTGCTCGAGATCGTCGCGACGCTGCTCGCCGGCTGCCCGTCGGCGCGGCTCCACCGTCACCTCGTGATCGAACGTGAGGTCGCGTCGTCAGTCGATGCGCAGCTCACGCCGTTCCGCGATCCGTCCCTCCTGCGCCTCGCCGTCACGGCCGCGCGCGGCCATAGCGCCGATTCGGTGCTCGCGCTCATCGACGAGCAGCTCGCGCAGATGGCGGCGCATCCGCCGCAGCGCGCCGAGGTCGAGAAGGCCAAGGCGCTCGCGGAGACGGACTTCTGGTCGCAGCTCGTCGATGTCGACGGGAAGGCCGAGGCGTTCGGTCACTACGAGACGGCGCTCGGCGACTTCCGCAAGGTCACGGCGATCGCGGAGCGGCTCGCGGCCGTCACCGTCGAGGATGTCGCCCGTTGTGTGCGGGCCTATCTCCGCCCCGAGCGGCGCACGGTCGTGATCGCCGAGCCCGAGGGCGACAGCGACGAGGACGAGGACGAGGACGAGGACGACGCCGCATGAAGCCTCCGATCGTCGTGGTAGAGGCATCGCAAGACACGCCGCTCGTCTGGTTCGACATCGCGATCCGGGGTGGCGCCGCGCTCGATCCGGTCGGCACCGAGGGGCTACACCGCCATACGGCGATGCTCGCGCGGCGAGGGGCAGGCAGTCGCGATCGCGCGGCGCTCGACGAGACGCTCGACTCGCTGGGTGCGGCGCTCGACATCGGCGTGTCGCGCGACTCCGTCTCGGTCTCGGGGCTGGCGCTCTCTCGGCACCTCGACGCCGTCATCGATCTCGCCGCCGACGTGCTGGCCGCGCCGCGCTTCTCCGAGGACGAGCACGAGCGCCTCCTCCGCGAGACGCCGCAGGTGCTCGACGAGATTCGCGACGACGACAGTGCCCTCGCCACGCGCTGGTTCGACTGGGTCTGTGCGCCGGGTCATCCGTACGGCCGGACCTCGCTCGGCACCGAGGGCTCGCTCGCGAAGATCGGACTCGCCGACGTGAAGGCGCTGTGGCAGCGCCAGGTCGTCGCCGAGAACATGGTGATCGGCCTTGCCGGCGACATCGACGACGCCTCCGCGCAGCGCTTCGTGAGCCGGGTGCTCGAGCGCGTGACCGCCGGTCCACGTCCCGCCTCGGCGGTGCTCGGTCCCGCCCTGCTTCCAGGCGCCACGCCGGGGCGGAAGCTCGTGCTCGTCGACAAGCCCGACCGCACGCAGGCGCAGCTCCGCATCGGTCACCAGAGCATTCGTTACGGCGAGCCCGACACCGCCGCGCTCGCGATCGGCGAGGCCGTGCTCGGCGGCATGTTCAGCTCGCGCCTGATGCAAGAGATCCGCGTGAAGCGCGGCTGGAGCTACGGCGCCGGCTGCTCGCTGCGGCGCTCGCGCCTGCCCCACTGGTTCGAGATCTGGATGGCCGCAGGCATCGACGTCGCGGGCCCGGCGGTCGCGCTCACGCTCGAGCTCCTCGCCGACTACGCGGCGAACGGCCCGACCGACGACGAGGTCGACTTTGCCCGCAGCTACCTGATCGGCTCGATGCCGTTCCACGTCGCGACGGCGCGCCAGCGGATGCAGCTCGCGGTGCGGGATGCGGTGTTCGAGCTTCCCGCCGGCTATACCGCCGGCCTGCCCGATGCCTTCTCGCAGGTCTCGGCCGCCGATGTGCGGTCGGCGGTCTCGCGCTGTATGCGGCCCGATGCGGCCGTGACGGTCGCGGTCACGACGGCCGCGGAGGCCCTCCCGGCGCTCACCAAGGCGGGAGCGGGCACGGCCCGCATCGTCCGCCACGACGAGTACTGAGCGCGCGCTGAACGTCGCCGCGCTGGCCCGCTGCCTTAGTTATCGTCCCCGCCCTGGGGCGCGTTTCGTTTCGCAACCCGGAGGGGCGCGGGCCCACTAGGCGCTCGAAATCATGCGGTGATCTCGTCGCGCCGCGCGGCACGAAAGTTGGACCAACGAGCCCCATGGTGCGGCTCGCCAGCCTCGATCGACGGCGGAACACCCGCCGGCAGCGGCGCCGACGGGCGGCGCGGGTCGAGGGACAAGCCGCGTCGCCATGGGGCGATGCGGCGGGTCGCGCCGGGGTGACTCTCGCTCTCGTGCTCGTGGCCGGCTGTCGGTCGACGGATGCACCAGCCGTGGCGTTTCTCCAGGACGGCTCCGCCGATGCGGCGGCCCGTGAGGCGGGCGCCCACGCCTTCGCCGCCGAGGCCAGCACCCGCGGCCTCCACGAGCTGACCTACGTCGCGATCACGCCGCGGGAGCAATACGCGCAAGCCGAAGCCGCCCTCGCCGCGGGCGCGCGCGTGCTCGTCGTGCAGGCGCCCGATCCGGCGCTCGCGGTCGACCTCGTCCGCGTCGCCCACGAGCACGGCGCGAAGGTCGTCGCGTACGACCGGCCCATTCCATCTCCGGACCTCGACCACGTCGTGACCCATGACCGCTACCATGCCGGCGTGTTGCTGGCCGAGGCGGCCATCGCGGCCACGGGCGGTCGAGGCCGGTATCTTGTCCTCGCCGACGCGGACCCCGAGGTCGCCCGCGGTCGCGCGAACACCCTCGCGCCGTATCAGGCGAGCGGCGCGATCCGCGTCGAGGTCGTGCGCGATGCCTCGTCGCTCTCCGCCGATGCGATCCTCGCGCGGGACACCGCGTGCGCCGGCACCAGCCCCATCGCGATCCTCGCGGATCCGGTCGCCCTCGCCCGCCGCGCCGCGGAGCTCGCTGCCGCGATGCTGGACCCGACCGCCGCCGGAACGTTGACCATGTCGATCGCCGGCGCCGAGGTCCCCGTCACCACCGTCCCCGTCGCGGCCATCACGCCTGTGACGCTCCCCACGCTCGATGTCGAGCTCCGCCGCTGGGTCCCCGCGAGTACCCTGCCGGCGTGTAACCGTCTCGCGACGAAGTGACCATGCGCCAGCTAGCCTCGACGTTCGTGCTCGGTCTCTCGCTCGCCGCCTGTGCGTCGTCATCGATGACGGATGACGGCGATGACAACGACGGTGATGATGTGGTGGAGGAGCGCACGTGCCTCTCGCCCACGGCGGATCGCGCGGGCACGGCCACGCTGGCTGACGCTGTCGGCACCGCGCGCGTCGAGATCAGTGACGCCGACGCCTGCCACCGCGCGTACACGTTGACCTCGACGGCTTCGCTCCGTGACTCGCTCCCCGCGAACGGCACGCGGGCCGTCGACGAGGTGCCCGGCTCGCCCACGCTCCGTACGGGCCACGACATGTTCGACGCGCTGCATGCGCTCGCGCTGTCCGAGGTGCGAGAAAACTCCGTCGCGTCGATCAGCGACTTCGCGTTTGGCGGCGGAGCTCCGCTCGCCTGCGCCGAGGGAGGCTGCTTCGAGACGGGCCGCCTCTGGACCTATGTCTGGACGCGCGACCTCTCCTACTCCGTCGATCTCGGCCTCGCCGGCCTGGATCCGATGCGCGCGAAGAGCTCGCTCGAGTTCAAGCTCTCCGGCCGCCGTGACGGAGGCGCCGAGGAGATCGTCCAGGACACCGGGTCCGGCGGCAGCTATCCCGTCTCCTCGGACCGCGTCGTCTGGGCCCTGGGAGCGGCCGCGCTCCTCCCGCACCTCGACGGAGGCGACCGCATGGACTTCGCCGCCCGCGCCGGCGCGGCCCTCGCTGCCACCATCGAGCACGACCGCGCCGTCGTCTATGACCCGGCCGACGGCCTCTACACCGGCGAGCAATCCTTCCTCGACTGGCGCGAGCAGAGCTATCCGGCCTGGACCGCGCAGGACGTCGCCCCGATCGCATCATCGCGCGCGCTCTCGACGAACCTGCTCCACCTCCGTGCTCTCGAGGTCGCCGCCGACCTGGGCTACCCCGCGTACCAGGCCTACGCCGACGACCTCCGGGCCCGCATCCGCGAGCGCTTCTGGCTCCCGAACACCGGCCTCTACTCCACCTTCGTCACCACGTATCTCGACCCCGCCCCCGCGCGCCAGTACGACCTCCTCGGCAACGCGCTCGCCATCCTCACCGACGTCGCCACCCCCGAGCAGGCCGACTCGATCCTCGCCCGCTACCCGCACGCGGAACGCGGTGCCGCGCCCGTCATCTTCCCGCAGCAGCAGCTCACGTCCATCTATCACAACCGCGCCGAGTGGCCGTTCGTGACGGCCTACTGGCTCCGCGCCGCGGCCCACGCCGACCAACCTGTCGTCGCCACCGCCGCCATCCGGTCGCTCATGCGCGGCGCCGCCGTGAACCTCTCCAACATGGAGAACTTCGAGATCGAGACCGGTGCGGCCTACGTCGACGACGGCGCCTACTCCGGCCCCATCGTGAACTCTCAGCGGCAGCTCTGGTCCGTCGCGGGCTACCTCTCGATGGTCCACCACACCCTGTTCGGCCTCCGCTTCTCCACCGACGGCGTCACCTTCGCGCCCTACGTCCCTGCTGACGTCCGCGACGACCTCTTCGCGGCCACCAGCGAGCTGATCCTCAACGACGTCCCCTATCTCGACACGACCCTCACCGTCGTCCTGCACCTACCGCCCACCGGTACGCCCGGCACGTTCACCGTCGACGCGATCCGGTTGAACGGCGCGGCGCACGACGGCGTGATCACGCGCGCCGACCTCGAGGCCACCAACCGCATCGACATCGACCTCGCCGCCGGCTCGACGGACGCTGCCCCCCTCGCGCTGATCGACGCTGCCGACTGGCGCACCCTCTTCGCGCCGCGCGCCCCCGCGCTCTCCAACATCCGCCGCTCGAACAGCGACGTCGCCTTCGACCTCTCCGCCGGCGGCGAGGACACCCAGACCATCCGCTACAATGTCTATCGCGACGGCGAGGCCATCCAGTCGGACCTCGCCGGCTCCACCGGGTCGGTCACCGACGCGAACGGCACCACGCGTGGCTCCCCCTGCTACGCCGCCGAGGCCTGCTTCACCACGACCGGCAACTGCTCCCAGCGCTCGGCCCCCGTCTGCTTCTGGGGCGACAACACCGCCCGCATCCAGTCCTTCTACCCGGCGTCCTTGCAGGTCACGGGCGGCATCACCGCCGGCGATCACGGCCGCCCCCACATCGCCGAGTGGGGCGACGTCGGCGACACGATCACCGTCCCCGCGGTCACGCCCGCCGTCAGCGGCCGGCACCTCGTCCAGCTCACCTACGGCAACGGCGCGGGTCCCATCAACACCGGCATCACCTGCGGCATCAAGCGCATCACGGTCGTCGACACCGCCACCAACCAGCCCGTCGGCTCCGCCATCGTGATCATGCCACAGCTCGGCTCGTGGAGCCGCTGGTCCGACTCGACCTTCGCCGCCGTCGACCTCCAGGCGGGCCGCACGTATCGCATCGTCGTCTCCAGCGACGAGACGACGGTGAACATGTCTGCCTTCCTGCACTTTCAGACCTACGTGAACACCGGCGGGGCCGCCGAGTTCGGCCGCGTGAACATCTCCGAAGTGAAGCTCCTCGCGCGCTAGTCCTTCGCCCCGGGGGGGTGTCGCAGGGGGTGTCGCAGGGGTCGGACCCCTGCGACACTGCACAGAGTGTCCCGCGCCGCCGCTTCAGCAGCCGGCGAGCTCGCACGCCGGT
>LNFM01010005.1_pt1 | contig 13534 bp, 15 predicted proteins | sample 596031 | NCBI WGS metagenome assembly LNFM01 (sample SAMN04254537, study PRJNA301005) | activated carbon metagenome | isolation source: dual media filters at the Ann Arbor, Michigan drinking water treatment plant | place: USA: Ann Arbor
CGAAGCCTGCCTGCGCAGGCTTGGACGTGCCCGAAGAGGCATGGCCTCTGGCCGTGCCACAGGGCGGCTGCACGAAGTGAGCAAGCAACGGGGGGGAGCTTCATATCACTTCGAGTTCTGCATTCAGGGCGCCGGCAGCCTTGATGGCCTGCAGGATGGCCAGCAGGTCCTGCGGCGTGGCGCCCAGGGCGTTGAGTGCACGCACCACATCGGCCAGCTTGGGCGCATTGGGCAACTGGATCAGCATGCCCGGCTCCTGGCGGACCTCGATGGTGGCCTGCTCGGTGACGACGGTCTGACCACCCGAGAGCGGGCCGGGCTGGCTGATCACCGGCCTGGAGCTGATGCTGATCGAAAGATTGCCGTGCGCGATGGCGCAGGGGCCCAGGGTCACGGCCTGGTTCAGCACGATGGAGCCAGTGCGCGAGTTGATCACCACTTTTGCGGCAGGCACCGAGGATTCCAGGGGCAGTTCTTCCATTTCGGCGATGAAGCTGATGCGGTCGTTCGCATCGGTCGGTGCGCGCACATCCACCGTGCGGCCGTCCAGGGCGCGGGCCACACCGGCGCCGAAGCGGGTGTTGATGGCGGCGGCCACCCGGCGTGCGGTCTGGAAGTCGCTGGCCTCCAGGCCGAGCTTGAAGCTGTTGCCTTCGAGCAGGGGTGTGGGGACGGCGCGTTCGATCTGGGCGCCGGAGGGGATGCGGCCAGCACTCAAGTGGTTGATCTGCACGCGGCTGCCACCGGCGGCCGCTCCGGCTCCGGCGATGATCAGACTGCCTTGGGCCAACGCATAGACTTGGCCGTCCGCGCCCCGCAGCGGGGTAGCGATGAGGGTGCCGCCGCGCAAGGAACGTGCATTACCGAGCGAGGATACGGTGACATCCATGCTCTGGCCGGGGCGGGCGAAAGCTGGCAGTTGCGCTGTGACCAGCACGGCCGCGACGTTGCGCAACTGCAAGCGCGAGGCCAGCTCCGGCGGAAGGGCAATGCCCATCTGCTGCAGGTAGTTGTTCAGCGTCTGCGTGGTGTAGGGCATCTGCGTGGTCTGGTCGCCGGTGCCATCCAGGCCAATCACCAGCCCGTAGCCATTGAGCTGGTTGCTGCGCACGCCCTCGATGGCGGCCACTTCCTTGATCCGGCTGGCCAGGGCAGGCTGGGCCAGCAGCAGGCCCAGGCCAAGCAGCAGGGCGCCGCGGCGCAGTGTCGCGAGCAGGGAGGGGAGATGGCCGGTGTTCATGGTGGTACAGGACTCAAGTTCTGACAGGAAAGGTCGAAATAAGCGATAGCTGATTCTCTAAGCGCTCAGAACGGCGAAAGGTTGAAAAAGAACCGGGTTAACCAGCCTACTGTCTGCGCTTCATGCTGCGGGCCGCGACCCTTGGACTCCACGCGCACATTGGCCACAGCGCTTGAGTTGACGATGCTGCCTGGCAGGACGGCCAGAGGATCGACGGTGCCGGTGAAGCGCAGCACGTCGACGTTGTGGTTCAGGCCGATCTGCTTCTCTCCGACCACCACCAGATGCCCGTTGGGCAGGACTTCCGAGACGGTGGTGGTGATCGAACCCGAGAAGGTGTTGGCCGCTTCGGTGCCGCCCTGGCCCGAGAAGTCGGCCTCGCTGGCTGCGCCGATGCGCAGCCGGTTCTCGGCTGCGGTGCCCGGGAACTTGAAGCCCGGCACCATGGTGATGCTGCCGTCGATGCTGCTGCTGCGGTTGGTCGTGGAGCTGGACTTCTGGCTGGCCGTGACGGTCTCGACGATGCGGATGGTCAGGGTGTCGCCGACCTGGCGCGCGCGCCGGTCTTCGAAGCGGGGGCGGTAGCTGGCCTGCTGGAACAGACTGCCGGTGGGGACGCGGTCCGCCGCGGGTCCGTTGGCCTGCGGCGGGCGCGCATCGGCAAAGTCGACCTGGGCCGGCTTCGGGGTGGCGGCGCAACCGGTCAGCAGGGCAAGGCCCAGCAGGAGCAGGAGGTGTTTCATCACAGTTGTCCCAGCTTTTGCAGCATCTGGTCCGAGGTCTGGATCGCCTTGGAGTTCATCTCGTAGGCGCGCTGGGTCTGGATCATGGTCACCAGCTCCTGCACCACGTTCACGTTGGAGGTTTCCAGAAAGCCCTGCATCAACTGGCCCAGGCCGTTGGCGCCAGGCGTGCCGGTGTTGGGTTGGCCCGAGGCTGCGGTCTCGGCAAAAAGGTTCTGGCCGCGTGGCTCCAGGCCGGCGGGGTTGATGAAACTCGCCAGTGCAATCGTGCCGATAGGCTGGGGCGCCACGTTGCCAGGGATGTTCGCCGTCACGTTGCCATCGGCCGAGATCGAGACATTGGTCGCGTTGGCCGGCACGGTGATGCCGGTGGCCACGGGCAGGCCATTGGAGGTAACGATCTGGCCCTGCGAATTGACCTGGAAGGCGCCGTCGCGGGAGTAGTTGATCGTGCCGTCGGGCATGGTGATCTGGAAGAAGCCGTTGCCCTGGATGGCCACGTCCAGGTTGTTGCCCGACTGCTGCAGGCTGCCCTGCGTGAAGGAGCGGCTGGTGGCCACGGTGCGCACGCCCAGGCCCACTTGCAGGCCGGTGGGCAGCTGCGACTGCTCGGACGTGCTGGAGCCGGCCTGGCGCAGGTTCTGGTACATCAGGTCCTCGAACACGGCGTGCGCGCGCTTGAAGCCGTTGGTGGACGAGTTGGCCAGGTTGTTCGAGATGACGTCCAGCTGCATTTGCTGGGCTTCCATGCCGGTCTTGGCGATCCACAGTGAATTGAACATGGTGGCGTCCTAGGTGTGAGAGTGGGGGTGCATCAGCCCTGCAGGCTGAGCAGCTGGCCGGCGGAGCGGTCGTTGGATTCGGCGGTCTGCATCAGTCGCATCTGTGCCTCAAACGCGCGGGCCGTCTGGATCATGCCGACCATGGTCTCCACCGCGTTCACGTTGGAGCCTTCGAGCACGCCCGTCATCATGCGGGCGTTGGCGTCGTTGGGCAGCGGGTTGCCCGACGCCGGGCGGAACAGGCCGTCGGTGCCGCGCTTGAGCGGGTCGTCCGCAGTGGGCGTAGCCAGCTTGAGGCGGCCGACCACGGTCGAAGGCTGGTTGCCCGTTTTGGTGCTGATGGTGCCGTCGAAGCCCAGGCTGACGATGGAGTCTGCGGGGACCTGGATGGGCGCGCCGCCGTCGGACAGCACGGGCAGGCCGGTGCTGGTCTGCAGCACGCCCGTGGAGGAGATTTCGAAGCCACCACTGCGGGTATAGGCTTCGGTGCCATCCAGGCCCTGCACGGCAAACCAGTTGCTGCCGGTCGGCATGGCGTCCAGATCGCGGCCTGTGCGCATGGCGGGGCCGGGGGCGTCGCGGTGGCCCGCGGTGGCCTCCAGCGCGAACACGCGGGTGGTGGCGCCCTCGCCACGCAGGGGCACGGCGCGGTAGGTCGAGAGCTCGGCGCGGAAGCCGCTGGTCGAGACGTTGGCCAGGTTGTTCGAGAGCACCGACTGGCGGTTCGCGGCCGCACTGGCCCCGGTCATCGCGGTGTAAATCAGACGGTCCATGGCGGGTCTCCTTCAGTGGGCGTTCAACGCAGGTTCACCAGGGTCTGCATCACCTGGTCTTGCGTTTTGATCGTCTGGGCGTTGGCCTGGTAGGCGCGTTGTGCGGTCATCATGTTGACGAGCTCGGCGGTCAGGTCCACGTTGGAGTCTTCCAGGGCACCGGATCGCGTGACCCCGAACTTGCCCATGCCGGGCTGGCCCAGCAGGGGCTGGCCCGAGGTGAAGGTTTCGATCCAGTTGTTGCCGCCCACGGGGGCCAGACCCTGCACGTTGCGGAAGTCGGCCAGGGCCACCATGCCGGCGGCCTGGGACTCCCCGTTGGAGTAGCGGGCCGTGATCACGCCGGTCTCGGAGATGGACAGGCTCACGAAAGACCCGGAGGTATAGCCATCCTGGCTCAGGTTGGTCACACCGAAGGCCGCAGCGAACTGGGTGATCCCGGAGACGTCCAGCGTCGCCGAGATGTCGGGGGTGGTCGGAGATGGCGTGGCGATCGTCACCGTCGGGTTGGTCGTCGGCGCATACAGCGAGCCGGTTGAGTCGAAGCGCAACTGGAACAGCACCGTGCCGGCGGAGTCACGCACATCCCAGTTGTCGAGCGCGGGCGCCGGGGCGGCGGCAGCGGTGGAGGCGGCGCGCGTGAAGTTCACGCCAAAGGCGATGGGGCTGCCCTGCGTGTCGAAGACGGTGAGCGCCGTGCCGTAGGTGGTGCGCGGCGGGGTATCGGTGCCGGCGTTGTAGACGCGGGTGTCGCTCGCGTCGAGGTTGAGTTCTGCGGTGATGCTGGTGGTCGCCTGCGCGGGTACGGGCGCGCCGGTGGGCAGCACCAGCGCACCGGGAGTCGTGCTGGTGGCCACACCGGCGGTGTCGGTGGGGTAGCCCCTGAGGCTCGCACCGGTGTTGGTGATGATGGAGCCGTTGTTGTCCAGCTTGAAATTGCCTGCACGCGAGTAGGCGATGGAGCCGTCGGGCAGCTCCAGCTGGAAGAAGCCCGCGCCGTTGATGGCGAGGTCCAGCGCGTTGCCGGTGATCGTGAGATTGCCCTGGCTGAACTGCTGTGCGACCGCATCGACGGCCACGCCCAACCCCGCAGCATTCGTGCTGGTCCCCGGCCCGACGGACGAAGCCACCAGCGCAGTGAACTCCGTGCGCGAGTTCTTGAAACCGGTGGTATTGACGTTGGCGATGTTGTTGCCCACCACGTCCAGGTTCTTGCTGGAGGCGTTGAGGCCCGAGAGGCCAGTCTGGAATCCCATGATGTTTTCCTTCGTTTAATTAGAGGACGGCGGCAATGCCCGTGTAAGGCACGCGCTTGCCGCTGCCAAGGTCCAGCGTGAGCTGACCATCGACCAGGCCCACGGCCTGTACCTTTTCGGTGCTGTAGGGCGTCGCTGCCACCGCCTGCTGGCCATTGACGGCTGTGACGCGGTAATTCAGATTCGGGTAGTTGCTGTAGGCCGATGCATCCCAGCTGAAGGAGTTCCGGCCGGGGGGCATCGCGCCTGAGCTCACGGTGCCCAGCACTTCGCCCGTGGGCGACATGATCTCGACTCTCACCGCGCTGGCGCTGCCGCCCAGATCGAAGGCCGACCCGACCAGGCCGCTGCTGGGGTCGCGCGTGAGGCCATTGCCAGGCACCAGCACGTCGTGCCCGATCAAGTTGGCGGCCTGCAAGGTCTGCATGGCGCCGAACTGACCGGCCAGACCATTGAGCGTGTCGTTGACCTGCTGGATGCCGCTGACCGTGTTGATCTGCGCCATCTGACTGGTCATCTGCGCGTTGTCCATGGGATTGAGCGGATCCTGGTTGTTGATCTGCGCGACCAGCAGCTTGAGGAAGCGGTCCTGCATTTCGCTGCTCGTGGTCGCGCCGGAACTGCCCTTGGTGGAGGGCGGCGGCGTGGTGCTGTTGCTGACGGCGCTGATCATGATGGCTGTACCTTGTCTTGTTTACTGGCCGAGCTGCAGCGTCTTGAGCAGCAGGGACTTGGCGGTGTTCATGACTTCGACGTTGTTCTGGTACGAGCGCGAAGCGGAAATCATGTTGACCATCTCCTCCACCGGATTCACGTTCGAGTGGCTCACGTAGCCCTGCGCGTCGGCCGAGGGGTGGGTGGGCTCGAACACACGGCGCGCCGGGGTCTGGTCTTCCTTGATGCTGCTGACCTTCACGCCGGCCGAGGACGGGGAGTCCATCAGCACGGTCTCGAAGGTCACCTGGCGCGCCTTGTAGGTCTGGCCGTCGGGGCCGGCCGTGGCGTCGGCGTTGGCCAGGTTGCTGGCCACCACGTTGAGGCGTTGCGACTGCGCGCTGATCGCACTGCCCGAAACGCCGAAGATGGAAAACATGGACATGAGGGTGTTCCTTGGCCGTTGGCGGCTTACTGGCCCTGGATCGCGCTCAAGAGCGTGCGCGAACTGCCGTTAATGAAACGAAGGGTCGATTCGTAGCGCACCGCGTTGTCGACGAACTTGCCGCGCTCGCGGTCCAGGTCCACGGAGTTGTTGTCCATGGCCGGCTGGGTCTGCGCTGCGTAGCCCAGGTTGGAGCCCAGGCTGCCGCTGCCGCCCGTGAGCGGGATGTGGCGCGGGTTGGGCGCCGCAGTGGCGGGCTGGGCGCTGCCGGCCAGATCCTTGCCGTCCAGGGCCTGGCTCATGGCGTCGCGGAAATTGAAGTCGCGGGCCACGTAGCCCGGGGTGTCGGCGTTGGCGATGTTGCTCGCAATCGTGCGCTGGCGTTCGGCGCGCGCCACCAGGGCCTTCCCATGGAAGTCTATTGTGCTGGTCAGTTTGTCGAACATAAACACCTCTGCTTTTCGGTGGGGCCGCCAACAGCGGACGGCTGGCAGGACCCCGTGCGGAAATTATGGAAAGAACTTTAATTTCCGAGCCGCTGAAATAAGGGGGGAAAACTGCGCTTTTGCCGGGTTTGCGCTTCACGCCTGTTCCTATAGTCGGCAATGTGGGTGGAGTCCTGAGCTATTTTTTGTAACACCCGGCACACGGCTCAGCTTGGAGGTGCAGTTCATGGCAAACGTACAGACGACAGAAAAGAGACGTACGCGCGACTGGCTCGGCGTGCTGCTGGTGGCCGCCTGTGCGTTCATCCAGTGGCCGGCCCAGGCCCAGGCGGTGAGCAGCGAGGCCCAGTTGCCGGCGCTGGCGCAAGCTTGGCTGGACCAGGCGCTGGCCGCCCAGGCCGCGCGCGACCAATTGCCGGTGCGCCTGGAAGCCACGCTGGGCGCGCTGGACAGCCGCTTGCGTCTGGCGCCCTGCGCGCGTGTGGACACCTATCTGCCACCGGGCAGCCGCCTGTGGGGCAACAGCCGTATCGGCCTGCGCTGCCTGGATGGCGCCCGCCGCTGGAATGTGACCCTGCCGGTGACCGTCAAGGCCACCGGTTCGGCCTGGGTGCTGCGCCGTGACGTCGCGCCTGGCCAGGCGCTCGAAGTGGGCGATCTGATGCTGGCCGAGGTGGACTGGACGGCCGAGGCCAGCCCCGTGCTGGCTGGCCGTGACGCCTGGGCCGGCCAGGTGGCCGCCCGGGCCCTGAGCGCCGGCCAGACCCTGCGCCAGAACATGGTGCGCGCCGCCCAGGTCTTCCAGGCCGGTGCCCAGGTGCGGGTGCTGGTGCAGGGCGGCGGTTTCCAGATCAGCGCCGAAGGCCAGGCCCTGTCGCCCGGCGTGGTAGGCCAGCCGGCAAGGGTCAGAACCGAGAGTGGGCGCGTGCTTTCCGCCACGGTTCTGGATGCCCGGACCGTCCGGGTCGAGCTGTGAAGCAGCGGATCAACGAAAAAACCAAGAAAAACCTAAAGTCAGTCATGATGCTGCCGATACCCAACGTACGGGGCTTTTTATGCCCTCCTGGTGGATAGCCCTATCCACCGCAGCATTGGAGAACGCCATGAAAGTAGGTCAACCGGCAGATTTGCCCAAAGTTTCGACACCGCCGGCCGCGGCGTCTGGCGCGGCTGCACCTGCGAAAAAGGAAGCTGCCGCCACGGCCGTTAGCACCGCCAGCTCGTCTGGCGTGGCGGTGACGGTCTCGACCTCGGTGCGCAGCCTGGAGCAGGCCAACCGAGGCGAGGCGGCCGACGTCAATACCGAGAAGGTCAACGCGGTGCGCCAGGCCATCGAGGACGGCACCTATGTCGTCAACCCCGAAGCCATCGCTGACAAATTGCTGTCCAACGCCCAGGAAATGCTGAACCGCACGCAGAACTGAGCTTTTAAAGGAATCCCTCCATGCTGCCCGCCGACATTGAAAAACCGCTGTTGCTCATCGAGTTGCAATGCGAGTCCGTGGCCGCCGCCGTGGCCAGCGGCGAGCCCGAGGCTCTCGAAGGCGCCAGCCATGCGCTGCGTCAGGCTGCGGTGGACTTTGCCGGCTTCATGGACAGCCACGGTGGGGCTCAGCAGGCAGGCCCGGAGTTGCGCGCGCGCCTCAAGAGGCTCGTAACCCAGTTGACCATCCAGCGCGAAAACCTGATCCGCCGCAGCGTGGTGGTGGAACGCGCCCTGCACGCCATGGTGCCGGCCACCCGCAAGAGCACCTATGCCGCCCCGGCCGGTCGGTCTGGTGGCTACAAGGCGTTTTCCGCCTGAGCTGAGACGTTCCCGACACAAAGGCTGCCGTGGGCAGCCTTTTTTGTTGCGACTGGGTAGCTTGCCGGGCTTCACGGTTTGTGAGGAGCGTGGCCCTGCGCTATATTGGTTTGAATTCTTCAAACAAAACAAGCACGTAGCTTGCAGCCGGGGAGGCGCCAGGATGAACATCCGTCGATGTTGTGTTGGACTTATTCGATCCCTATCGTTAGGCCGTACCACCATGCCCAAGATCTCGACACTCTTCATCGCAGTTGCGGGTCTTATCGTCGCGGTCTCTGCAACCGAGGCCGCGCCGATCAATAAGTGCATCGTGAACGGTACGATCACTTATCAACAGGGGCCTTGTCCTTCAAATCAAGTTCGAAAAGATCCCACGATCGAGGAACTGAACGCCGCGGAGAAGAGTCGACGTGCGGCGGCCGCGTCCGCTGCGGCATCAAGCTCCAGGGAAGATGCTCGTGCGCCAACAGTCGCGCCCAGCCGATTCAGCTGCGATGGACGGCAATACTGCTCCCAGATGAAGTCATGCGAAGAGGCCAGTTACTTCCTCGCCAACTGCCCTGGCGTCAAGATGGACGGCGACCGGGATGGGATCCCTTGCGAGGAACAATGGTGCTCTCGCTAGCGCCAACCCATCCCTCGGCGCCAAGTGGGGCCTAACCCTTCGTTGTATGGACTCCCCCTTACGTGCAAGAAACTGACCGATTGGGGGCCAAGCCTGCTTCGTCTATGCGGCATCTGAGATGGGGATCAGAGTAGACGCGTGCCGGCATGGCCTCTGGGCATAAAAAAGGGGCTGCACGATGCAGCCCCTTTTCCATGTGTGGCGCATTCTCAATGCGAACGCATCTTCGCCCTGAGTCTCGCAATCGACTGGCTGTGCAGCTGGCACACGCGTGACTCGGTGATGCCCAGCACGGCGGCGATTTCCTTGAGGTTCATGTCCTGTTCGTAGTACATGCTCATGATGTACTGCTCGCGCTCGGGCAGGTGCTTGATGGCCTCGGTCAGGGCGCTGCGGATGCGCTGGTTGCGCAGCAGTTGCAGCGGGTCGGAGTCGCCGTCGACCATGTGGCGGTCGAGGAAGGTGTCGTCGCCTTCGCCGCTGCCTGTCATGTCTTCCAGGTAGACCAATTGCGTGCCCTTGACCTTGTAGAGCAGGGCCTGGTACTCGGCCAGGCTCATGTCCAGTTCGGCGGCGATCTCGGATTCGCTGGGGGAGCGGCCAAGCTTGTGTTCCAGGCGCGTGAGCGCGCCCTCGATTTCCTTCTGGCTCTTGCGTGAGCCGCGGCTCATCCAGTCGTTCTCGCGCAGCTCGTCGATCATGGCGCCGCGGATGCGCTGGGTGGCGAAGGTCTCGAACTGCACGCCCTGGCTGGCCTCGTAGCGCGTGAGCGCCTCCGACAGGCCGATCAGGCCGACCTGGATCAGGTCGTCGACCTGGATGCTGGGCGGCAGCTTGGCCATCATGTGGTGGGCCAGGCGGCGCACCAGCGGCGAGTACTGCCGGATCAGGGCGTCGCGGTCGAGCTGGCCTTTGGCGGTATACATCAGAGGCTCCTCGCGGCGCGCGGGGTGCGGCCGGCGGCAGGGGGGGGCGTCCAGCGCGGCGGCTGCAGCGCGTGTTCCAGAGTGCGTAGCGCCAGGCGCTGGACCTCCCCGCTCTGTTCGGGGCAGACGGTCAGGGCCGGCACTTCGCAGGCGAGGAAATCCCGGGCACAGTCTTGCAGGTTTCTGCTGATGCTGTGGCCCGAGACGCGGGTGGCCAGGTTGGAGTCGTCCATCACAGCCACGATGGTAGGCCTAAGTTTGCCCATGTTCAACAACTGCTTGAGAGCGTGGTAGGCCGTCAGCAGTGCAGCGTCGCTGGCCGAGACCGGCAGCAGCGGTGACAGGCCACTGCCCTGCAGCGAACGCGCCAGCTCGTGCGCGGGGGCGTAGAGCAGGATCAGTTCGTAGCCGTGGAAGAGTTCGGCCAATTGGCGCGCGCGCTCGGCGCTGGCGGCGGCGGGTGGGCTGGCCTGGGGCGTGCCCAGGGCGGTCAGGCCCAGTGCGGCTGGCACGATGGCCCAGTCGTCCGGGCCCTGGCCGAGGTGGCTCAGCTCATCGCTGTCGAGCAGCAATTGCTGCAGGCCGGGCTGGTCTTCGGTTTCGCGCACGTGGGCGTCCAGCACGGCCACCGGGTAACCCAGGGCGGTCCAGCTGGCGCACAGCTGCCACAGCAGGGGCAGCTCACTGCGGCGGTCGCCGTGGCTGGCCAGGGCGACGATGCGCGGCAGGTTCTCGGCCGCCAGGGCGCCCAGGCCGGCAGCCTGGTGGATCCCGGTGTCAAGCATGCAGGCGTCCTTGAGCCGAGGTGCTGCCGGGGGCAGCGGGATGGGCAAAGTACAGGCCCAGGTCGCTCATCTGCGGGTCGTGGGCGGACCTGCCGGCCGAGCGCATGGACTGGCGTACCAGGTGCGCCGCATCGGCGCGTTCCCAGTCTTCGGGCACGCGCTGGCCGGTGCTCACGCCGCGCAGCACGAGGTGGTGGCGGATGAGGGTGTCCAGCGCGGGGCCGAGCTTGACGGCTTCGTCGGTCTTGGTCAGCACGGTCTGCTGCACGCCGCTGGCGCGGAAGGAGGCCACGGCCTCGTCCTGCGTGTCGCCATGGCTGGCCGCGTTGAGCACCAGCAGACGCTTGATCTGTGGCAGCTCCAGCATGTCGAGCATCTCGCGCTTGCGCGGGTCGCGCGGGGCCACGCCGGTGGTGTCGATCAGCACCAGCTTCTTGTTGCCCAGCAGGTTGAGCAGGTCCTGCAGCGCGGCGCGGTCGTGCGCCATGTGCGCCACCACGCCCAGCATGCGGCCGTAGGCGCGCAGCTGCTCATGCGCGCCGATGCGGTAGCTGTCCAGCGTGATCAGGCCCACGCTGGTCGCACCGTGGGTGCGTGCGCAGGCGGCGGCGAGCTTGGCGGCGGTGGTGGTCTTGCCCACGCCGGTGGCGCCCACCAGGGCGTAGACACCGCCCTCATCGGGCAGCGAGCGCTCGCCGGCATCGGTCTTGAGGTTGCGCTCCAGCACGTCCATCATCCAGCGCATGGCTTCGGTGGGCGGGGCATCGTCGGGTAGTTTCTCGAGCACGGCACGCGCCAGGCCGGGCGAATAACCGGCGCGGATCAGCTTGAGCGTGAGGTTGGCGCGTATCGGATTCTGTTTGGCCTGGCCCAGCCAGGCCATGGTGCTGAAACGCTCCTCGATCAGCTCCTTCATGGCCTGCAGTTCGTTGACCAGGCCTTGCTGCACGGCGGCAGCGGCGGGGGCCGGTGCCGCGGCAGGGGCCTTCGCGATGGGCAGCGGTGCGGGCGCGGCGGCGGCCTTGCGCGCGGGGGCGGCGGTCTCGCCGTCGGCCGGGATGATTTCGTAGACGGAGCGCGCCGGGGCAGCGGCGGGTGCGGCCTTGCCCTGCTGGGCTTCGTGGCGGCGCTGCAGCATGCGCTCGCGTACGTAGTCCTGGAAGGACAGCGTGCTCATGGCCAGCTGGGCGGCATCGTCTTCCACCGGGGTCTGGGTGCTGGTGCGTGCGGCGGCCACGGGCGCGGCGGCGGCGGTGCGGCCCCGGGCGGGTGCAGCAGCCGGTGCGGCGGCGGCTGTGCTGGCCGGCAGGGTCTGGTCCAGCGTGGCCAGCGCGTCTTCGGTGGTGGCGACCACTTCCACGCCCTGCGGGGTCTGGCGGTTGGAGAGGATCAGCGTGCCTTCACCGAAGGCCATGCGGGCCTTGGCCAGGGCTTCGCGGGTGGTGGCAGCGTAAAAGCGTTGGATGTTCATGTCAGGGCACCTCGAAGGATCGGGCCGATGCGGATGGAATGGGTTTCAGGAATCTCGCTGTGTGCCAGCACCTGCATGCGCGGTGCGCTGCGGCGCACCAGGCGCGCGATGGAATTGCGGATGGTGTCGGGCACCAGCAGGCAGGCCGGCACGCCGGTCTCTTCCTGCTTCATCGCCACGGTGGCGGCGTTACGCGTGAGCATGTCTGCCACGCCGGGGTCCAGCGCCGGGCCGCCGGCATTGCCCAAGGCCTGCACCAGCAGGCGCTCCAGCGGAGGGTCGATGGCGATGACGTTGAGTTCCTTGGAGGGACCGTAGATCTGCTGCACGATGGCCGGCGAGAGCGCCACGCGAACGCGCTTGGCCAGCTCGGTGGGGTCGGTGGTGCTGGTGGCGTGCTCGGCGATGGTTTCGATGATGGTGCGGATGTCGCGGATGTGCACCGACTCCTCCAGCAGCAGCTGCAGGACTTTCTGGAACACGGCAATCGAGATCATCTTGGGAACCACTTCTTCGATCAGTTTCGGCGCCAGCCGGGCCACGTGCTCCACCAGTTGCTGGGTCTCGGTGCGGCTGAGCAGTTTGGCGGCGTGGACCTGCATCAAGTGTGACAAATGGGTGGCCATCACGGTCTCGGAATCAACGACCGTAAAGCCCGCCATTTGCGCTGCTTCCTTCTGGCGCTCGTCGATCCAGTGTGCGGGCAGGCCGAAGGCCGGGTCGGTGGTGGCGGTACCGATCAGCGGCGTGGTGATGCCGCCCGGGTTGATGGCCAGGTACATGCCGGGGAAGGCCTCGCCGTCGCCGACCACCACACCGCGCAGGCTGATGCGGTAGCCGCTGGGCTTGAGCTCCAGGTTGTCGCGCACATGGACGGGCGGGGGCAGGAAACCCACTTCCTGCGCGAACTTGCGGCGCACGCCCTTGATGCGCGTGAGCAGGTCGCCCTGGCGGTTCTTGTCGACCAGCGTGATGAGGCGGTAGCCCAGTTCCAGGCCGAGCTGGTCCACCGGCTGCAGGTCGTCCCAGCTGGCTTCGCCGTCGCCGACGGGCGCGGGCGCTGCGGTGGCTTCTTCTGCAGGTGGCGGCTTGTTCGCCATGACCCAGGCGGCGTAGCCCATCAGTGCGGCGATGGAGAGGAAGACGATGTTGGGCATGCCGGGGATCAGGCCCAGCACCCCCAGGATGCCGGCGGTGATGCCCAGCGCGCGCGGCGAGAGGAACATCTGGTTGGTGATCTGGCGGCCCAGGTCTTCGTCCTTGCCCACGCGCGAGACCACCATGGCGGCCGAGACCGAGACCAGCAGGCCGGGAATCTGCGCCACCAGCGCGTCGCCCACGGCCAGCAGGATGTAGCTGTCAGCGGCCTGGCCAACGCTCAGGTTGTGCTGCAGCATGCCGATGACCAGGCCGCCAATGATGTTGATGAAGAGGATCAGGATGCCGGCGATGGCGTCGCCGCGCACGAACTTGGAGGCACCGTCCATGGAGCCGAAGAAGTCGGCCTCCTCGCTGACCTCCGCGCGGCGGCGCTTGGCTTCCTTCTCGTCGATCATGCCAGCCGACAGGTCGGCGTCCACC
>LNFM01010006.1_pt1 | contig 13532 bp, 7 predicted proteins | sample 596031 | NCBI WGS metagenome assembly LNFM01 (sample SAMN04254537, study PRJNA301005) | activated carbon metagenome | isolation source: dual media filters at the Ann Arbor, Michigan drinking water treatment plant | place: USA: Ann Arbor
CGTCCAACGCCGTGACAGACACCTCCAGTCCAGCGGCTTCTAAGGCGTCTTGGGCTTCGCAAAGAACAGGCAGAATTTGCTCTGTGGCCACCTCCTGAAACCGCGCCCAGGTCGCTTCTGCGGATGGCATGAGCAGATCGTTGGCCCGCCATTCCGTGAGTTTTGAACGCAAGTAAGTGAATGTGGGGGTAGTGGTTTCCATCGGATAACTCCTTCTGTTGGGTAGTGCCGCGTCGCGGTCTGAGAGATCGCGGCAAATTGTTTCTTGTTCGACCGCTTCACAACCCCCATTGGCTGGCTCGTCTCTTGAGTTCCTGGCACGAAGGAGTTTTCACCAACGGCATGGCAACGGTGTGTGACTCGGCGGAGATCAGTCGCGGGAAGCACTCACGATGAGAAATATGGGTCGATGCAGTGACGGAAGGTAGGATGGCCTAACACATGTGATGGTGCGAGCGGGACAATCAGCAGAAAACGCAAGGATTATGCTGGCCCGAGCCCTACAATAGTGACAGGAGGGTGATGGCAACTATTGCGGGTCGGGGAAACGCTGATGGGCAGGCTAACGATTGTTTCGTGAAGGTGTCAGGGGTTGCAATGGCGTGTTGGGATTGTAGCGATTGGCAGGGTTTAGAGGATTGTCTGGGTCGTACTGGTTGGCAGGATTGAAAGGATTGTTGGGAGCATAGCGATTCGTTGGATTGACCGGATTGCCGGGATCAAAGCGGTTCGCCGGGTTAAAGGGATTATCCGGCGCAAAGGCCTGTGCAGGATTCAAAGGATTGTCAGGCGCATACTTACTGGCCGGATTGAAGATGTTGTAGTCACGCTCATACTTCTCGTTGAAGCCAGGATCGGCAAACACCAGTGTGGCCGAGAAGAGCAGCGACAGAAAATGGAGGAAGACAACCGCCATGGCGAGCCTCCAAACTGTAGAGCACCAGTGGGCTCAGCCTACTCCTATATTGAAGGGCGATACAATGCGGTCGGTGACTTCCTGAAAGGGAGAGTGTCGCCGTTGTATGCCTCCTTAGCACATGTTGGCCTGCTCTATTTCATAGGGTCGGCAACGAATCAACGACGACCTTTTTCGCCAGGCTATACACTTTCCATTTCGACTCAATCTTCTGTCGGACTTTCATCCACCAGTCCTGACTACGTACTAGTGTGGTCACTTCACTTCCAGAATCAATGAGTTCCTGCATGGTTTCGACATACCACTCAAGAGCAATGGTTGCGTAATTTCTTAGCCGCGATTCAGTCGTTTTACTAACGGCAACCTCCGCTTTGAGTTTGTTGAGAAAAGTTTTTCCGTTTCGTTCATGGAGAATTATGGCCATTGCTGCCAGCACGAAAAACTTTGCACCACGCTTGAGAATCGCAACCCGACCAGCCTTTCCATCTTGAACCGCCTCTTCTAATTCCTTCTTTACGAGAGTTGCAGCAACCGATGCTGCTTGCCAGACTAGAATGAGTTCTTCGGCGCGAATCTGGGCGGGGAATACATCGTCGTAATGGGATGAGAATACTCGTCCTTTGTCCTTGTAGGCAATTGCAGGCAGCCCTCGAAAAGCGGCCAAGTACTGGGCTGCGAGGTCGTGCGGAATGGCCCGGAGACCTCCGGCGCCGACACGTTTGAACTTATTGCGCTCAGTTGCGGATAGTTGCCTGGTTTCACCTTTCCTTAGAATGTATAGAAAGGGCTGAGGCAATTCTGCAAGTTGCCGCTTGAGCCTTTTTTGTAGTTTGTCTTGCGCGGTTAAATCCCACAGGCGTATCGGGTTTTGAGAATTCGTGTAGCGAATGATTGAGTCAATCGCTCGTTCAGGAGCAGCGATGAACCTAGCCAATACGCGGACTTGTTTCACGGACGCGGGAAGTGAGTTCGCGATCGTTACCGTCGTTTGGCAACCATTGACGATGCTGAAATTCTTTAACGTAAGAAGCTTTCCGTCCAGGCTGTAAGAGTCGCAAACAAAAGTCACTCCATTGTTATATGCCCAAAAATGCGGCCGATCATTTTGAGAGTCGATTGTGTCCCGTATACCAGCGTTCACACCCCCCTTCCGTGCCCCAAGAAATAATCTGACATTTCTGTCGAAGAGACGATCGCCGTGGCTGGCATAGAGGTCCCGCAGTTGAGTGCCAGTCAGTGTAGTGACATACGCTTGGCCGAACCCACCTTTCTCCTCGAATGATTTGTCTGGAAGCACTTTCAGATCTGCGTTTCCGATTCTAGTGGATTGATTGATTCTTTCATCATGCTCGGCTATCAGACTGTTCAAATGAACTACACGGCAAGAGCGCGACGGTACGTTTCCAGCTTCCGAAACGTTGAACTGGCGTGCCGTGTCATCTACATCTTTATGCGGAGGGCCACAGTAGGCGTATATGTACTCGACTGAGAAGCCACGACCAATGGCTGAGGCGTAGTCTGCGGCAGCGTCCGCAAGATCCGATCGTCCATCCCGTTCTAGAGATTCGGCATCTTTTAGCCAATCTGTAGTGTGAATCAGGGCAAGCAACTCATTTTTCTGCCCCTTGTATTGACCCTTAGCGTTGAACTTGAGTTGTGCAATCAGGACTCGTTCGGACTCTTGATCTACATAGAAAAGATCTATGTCCTTGTCGTTTCCCCCGTCAAATGATGCAGCTTCATATGCTTCGTCCTCCTCTAACTCTAGGCTGTCGACCGCGTACCACAAACCGAACGCCTTGCCTTCTGTAAGAGAATACTCAGTTTTGTACCTCTTAACTTTATCACCTAAGTATTTGAGAAAGACTTCCTTCATTGCTACTCTCCTCAATTGACAAAGTTGCGTCGGGCTAACGCGATGTTTCACATGCGAAGACGGGCTTGCACATCTGTCTCCGTGGGCTTCTTAAATTGCTCTCCCGCGCTTTGGAAATGCTGAATGTCTTCCTCGAGTGCTCGTAACTGCTGAGACCAGTCATACTTTGGGTTGAATACCTTCATGTCAAACCCACCTTCTTCCAGCGCCTTGAGAAGTTTAGGGTAACGTCGTTGGTAGAAGTCCCACGCGGTTAGAAACTTCGTTCTCACGGATGGATCCGTGTGTTTTCTCTTCATGTTATGGATATCACGGAGAAATCGCACTTGCCACACAAGGTTAGGGTAATTGCTATCCAAAAGGACTGGGTCCACAGGAAGCTCACCATTAGTTTCCTGTTGCAGGGACTCCACAGAGCGGTTTAGGTAAACGAAGTGAAGCTGATTCCCGAATTGTTCTGTGCGAAAATAGCGGTTGTATTGATTGCACGTGGTATCGATAAATAAACCGACCGATGGGATTGACCTTTCACGTGCATGCGCTTCAATCAAAGCCTTGCCAAAGAAACAGTCGATATTTTCCAAGGCGTAGTGCTGAAACTCCCCTGATACCAGCACGGCACGGAAGTACAGCCCTTGCCCAGTGAGTCGATGGTGAAGGTCTTCGGCAAACTCGATCGAGTACCAGACAAGATACTCATGCTCTTTTTTATCGCTAGGCTTAGGATCAGAGCAGTTGTAAACCAATACTGTGTCCGAAAAGACAATCGTCCGAAAGGCATGATGGCGATGCACGTTAAGGGAATCCAGAACGCCATATATTCTCTCTACCTGGAGAGGGTCGGTCTTGACCAAATCCGAGAAACCAAGGATGTCTATATAGAGAAGATATTTTGTAGGCACGACAGTGCATCCTCGGAGATCTAACTTAGGATCCCCAGAACTAGATGTGTAGGTTCAAGCCACGATTGGGTCAATCCATACCGACGACGAGGTGCCGCCTAAGCCGAAGTTAGGGCTGTACGCCACCTACCACGGCTTTGAAAGACGATCGACAACATCTCTTCGGGCCAATACCCTCGAACAGAGTTCCCAGCGATCCTTGTCGGGATCGATAGTCTCCTGGTATCGCATCTCGAAGACATCTCGTGCCTTTTGCCGGAGATGGATGTACTCGTCCATCATCTCATCAAGCTTTTCCACGCTCTCGATCCACTCGTCTTCGATGGTATCCGGCAGTCCGCCAAAAATGTCGTAACGGTCTTTCATCCGACGCGACAGAACTTGGTAGACCTTCTCGTCCTGGGTGTCATGATAGACGAGATTAAGCATGTCTACGGAACGCCGCGCTTGCCCGAAGCGCTTGATACGGCCTAACCGCTGCTCCAGCCGTGATGGGTTCCAAGGCAGATCAACGTTAATAAGAGTTCCGAGCGTTTGCAGGTTCAAACCTTCACAGGCTGCGTCGGTCGCTACAAGCAAGCGAATGTCACGCTTCTTCACAGCACTCTTGATGTCCTCACGTTCGACAGAAGCGAAGTCTTCTCCCTTAAATATTCCGCTCTTGCCTGCCCCTGCATACACGCCCACAGGCTCCCCGTGCATCATCCGCGCAAGCTCTGCGCCGACGGAGTATGCGGTGTCGTAGTATTGACTGAAGACAATACAGCCGTGCTCCAACCAGGTTTTGCCTTCGGTGCGATGCTCAGTGAGGAAGTACTGCACTGCAGCGAGCTTGGGGTCCCTGGCTTCAGGCCGTGATAGTTCCGTGACAATCGTGCGTAGCTGCCCTGCCTCTTCTGGCGTCAGCGCACTGAGCGCGTCTTCGATCAGTTTCGCTTGTTCCTCATCTTCGAGAACCTCTCGCCTCAACATCTTCTCGGCTGTTGACCGCCCAGACGCGAAGCTTGAGCAAATCCGCTGCAGAAGCATCGTCTTCATGAACCCGGCTGCTTTCGTGCGCTTTTTCAACTCGGCAGTAAAAGCTTCAGCTGCCTTGTACGCGAGGTCAAATGGAAGGTTCGTCTGCAGGCCTAGGCCATTGAACCCAACACCCGAGTACGTTGTGACAGGCGCATCAGGGTCTGGATGAATGTTCACACCCACCCTTTCTAACAAGCCCGCATCTTCAAGTGTGCCTCTACGACGCAGCACGGTGTGGCGAACGATAGGATTGTGTTCCCGCAGGAAGCCGGGAGTGAGGGCTTGTCCAACCGCTTGCTGCTCGAGGAACCCCAGCGACCCAAATCCTCGGTCGGTGAAGAAGGTCTGATCTGGTAGTCCCAGTTGTAGCCGAAGTGTGGCGAAGAGTGCGTCTTCACTTGCAGGCGGCAAGGGATTGCGCAACCACTCCCAGGCGTCCTTCTCATCGGATGGGGCCTCTTCCCCTTTCACAACGGGCAGCGCCTTTTCCCAGTCGGGCCATCGGCCGAAGTATTCGCGCCCGAGAACGAAGTCAGCATCGGTGTTCAGGATGCGAAGTAAATCCCATAGTTCGCGCACCTCGGTTTGAATCGGTGTTGCCGTACCTAACAAGAGGTGTTTCGTACGTGTGCCAATTTGCAACATGAATTTGAGGAGGTTATTCGGTTCGTTTTTCCTTTCACCAAGGCCGCCGCGTTGGCGTGCTTTATGCGCCTCGTCAAGGACAACCGTACCGTACTTACGTTCGAGTAAATAACGACGCTCCTCCGACTCATGAACGATTAGCCCGGTGGAAACGATGGCAATGCGAAACGGGCAACGGGCAATGTCTTCCGGTCCCCGCGTCTTGATGACGTGACCCTTTGGATCGATCCACTCTTTCTTCGCAGACAACCAAACCGCGCTCGGGATGCCGAGCTTGTCCGCCAACTCCACCTGCCACTGTAGCGTCAATGTTGAAGGACAGAGGATAAGCACCGGACCATCATCGAGCAGGACCGAGATCATAGCACTCGCGGCGAGCGATAACGTCTTGCCGACGCCAACTTCATCGGCGAGCAGTAGCCGGACTTTACCGTAAGTCTCCCGGTGTTGCAGGAACATAGTCACGAACGAACGCTGCCAAGACTGAAGTTGCTCTCCACCACGGTAGATCGGGCTTTCAGCCAGTGCCGCAGACGGAAACTCCGCAGGCTTGGCCTCCTCGAACCGAATCTCCACACGATCAGCGATGCGCTTGATCTCCTCGACGATGGCGTCGGGCAGCGAATAGGCATCCTTCCAGAGCGCGTCGAACTCCTCCTCGACCCAGGCGACACCTTCCAGCGAAGGGTCTTCCCAGAGGATTTCGTAGTTGTTGGCGAAGGCACTTTTAGTCTCGTTGATCGATCCGAGGAAGCAGGTCTTCGATCCATCTGCGGTTTCGATGACGCCGGCTTTGCCGTGGATGAAGACGCGATCCTTGGGCACGACCCGGATCTCGACTCGGCCGCTGATCAGTAAGCCATACAGACAGCGATAACGTTCACGATGCAGCAGCGCCTCGACCTCGGATGGGGCCTCGTTCCAACGTCCCTTCAACGCGGTCTCGCGGACATGTTTCGACACGGCTACATCAGCCGCATCCAACTCGCTATTGCATACGATCTGAACTTTAGGAATCGTCGCAATCTCCTCACCCACGAGTTCGAAGATCGAACTCCGGAAGTAACCGGCTATGCGCTTGTAGGATTTCGCGTCCTTCAGGCTTGCGGAGAGAAACGCATGGTCTAGACGCTGACGGCGAGAAGAAAAACGGTTGATGTCGTTCATACAGCTTCCGTCTTCACCCCAGTCGCTGATTCTTCACTAGCTCGCACAGCACACGCGCAGCACTTGCCTCGTCGGGTCGGATGGCTGCTAGTCGTTTGGCAAGGTAGTCGGCCAGGTCCACTGCCAACTCGCGCTGAGTCATATCACCGTAGTAATTAGGTATGTTGAGCATGAGATGGGCTAGCACCTCGTTGCCATCCACGCTCTTCACCAGCTCCATCAAGGCGTAGAGCACAGCACGTAGGACCGACTGGTGCAGCTCAGAGCCTTCGCTCATCTCGCCGCGGCCAAGCTCAACCGCACTCTTGAGTCGTGCATCGTTGGCCTTCTGGCTGGCGAGTAACGGCTTGAAGTTTTGTACTTTGAAAGCTTTCGCGAAGTTTTGATAATTGTCTAGCGTCCTGGCTCCGCGAGCCTCCAAATCGAGCATCTTGAGGTAAAAACGCTCTGCGCTGCTGAGTTTGTCCCAGTGCTTTTTGGGAATGCCTTGTGGAACTAGGCATTGGTTGGCGGTATCCACGGCGAATGTGATGAGGCCGTCTACAAAAGTGGGCTCGCCTTTTACTCTCGGACGACTCGCTTCGGCGGTCATGTCACGTCCGTCAATGGTCGCGTAGCGGGTGAGTACGCGTAGTGCTGCTGCGTAGCCTGCCATTTGAATATCTGCATCCTCAAAAACGTTCTCGTCCCGGTATATGCCCTTGGCTTCCTGATTGAGCCCCGTCAGGTCATCTACCTGCTTTTTAACCTCTTCTTGGATTTCCCATGCCAGATCGTCGCGAGTGGTCTTGCAGGCCCCGCCACGTTTCCTCAAGACAAGCAGCACGGTACCCTTGACATAGCTACCTTCGCGCAGGGCACTCTCGGTCTCAGTAACGACATACCAGGCAGCGGTGACTTGCAGACCCGAGGCCCAGACAATGTTGGCCATGTCCGCCCAGATGGAGCCGGATTGGTGGGTAAACATAATTATTTGGATGCCGTTGTCCGGCATGAACTCGGTCATGCGTTTGTAAGCAGCAACCATGCTACGACGAAAGTCCTCATCCTCCCCCTTGATCGCGAGTGATCGTCGACTGTCCCAGATCCACCGTGCGAACTCCGTCGGCGGATTTTTCCGAAGCCAAGCGATGAAGAAGTCGAGAATCTCGTCGTAATTTACTGCATCACCATATGGCGGATCGGTAATGAACAAGTCTACAGGCAGTTTCCATTCATGTGCTGCTTGAGCATTCACTTCAGTGGACGAAGTGATGGTGCTCTCAACAACGTCCTCCAATAGATACGTTTTGGCAAAAGAGAACGACCGAACGCCATACGCGAATAGCGTGTTCAATGCTTGGTTGTAAAAAGTTTGGGCTACTGACTCACGCGCCGCGCCTGTTCCATATCGGCAAAGCTTTGACGACCAGTCAGTCAGCCGAGCGAGGAATATTAGCAGGGGGGCCACGAACGCATCGCCTCGTGCACGGATGTTTTTGCTCGTTAGTCCTAGAAATAGGAGTTGCCTGGGCATGAACAAGTGGTGCCAATGTGTCCAGCCGCGCTCGCGAATGGGCTGGTCTGTGTTGTAGCCAGGCTCAATGCGCATGTCCGGCACCCAGCCTTCGACCTGCCATTCCGCAAACTGCTTAGCAACAAGGTCCTCGACGATCCGCTCGCGCTTCAAGTCTTCCGACGTGACGGCACGGAACTCGTAGTCAAATTTCTTACCCGTTTTCTTGAGCCGCATCCATTGGATGCAGTAGAGGCGTTCTTGGAAAATGTCGTCAGGGTGTGGCTTGAAGTCACTTTTCTCCCACGGCCGCAGGCGATTCCCGTTCGAACCATCTTCCTTTCGATAGTCCCCACGAAGAGTCGAGATCTTTGTCCGATACTCAACACCGTTCAAGGAGTACGACATATAGGGTTCCTGGCCACGCCCGTCTGTGAAGAGTGTTCCTTTTTCTGACTCGTTCAGCTCACGCTCGGATACGCCAGAGCGAACATTGATAGCGAAAGACTTGTTCTTAACATCGGGGATTAGCTCCGCAACTGCTGCTCTGCCTTTACTGATAAGGCGTGTCGGAATGAGCGGGACCTTCCATCCTGTCTGAGGACAGGTCACCTCGATGCAGTAAAGAAACGTCTTTGGCTTCCAGCCATTTTCATCAGTTTCAATGCGTAATGCGTCGATCTCTCCTTGAACTGCCGCTGCTAACTGCTCTTGAGCCTGCTTTAACTCGCGATGAAACAAACTGTCGCCCCCTACAACATTGAAAGCTCCCCATGTAAGCATGCAAGCCACGGGATTGAGGTCCGAGGCAAATACTTCGCAGCCGAGCCGGGCAGCTTCGAATGGGATCTGACCGGACCCGCAGAACGTGTCGGCCATTCGCGGGCGATGGCCAAAGCGCATAATTCCAAGTTGCTCAACCAACTCCGTGAACGACCGCGCGCTTGTACCTAAGTTGTCATTAACAGCGGCCCAGATGTGGTCGAATACCCCTTCGCCACACTCATCTGGACGAAGAGCCGATTCGACCCAATCACGATAGGGGGCGTGATATCCAACGGAGCGATGTTGGCTGAGAATAAATCGGCTCTCCTTGTCATTCCTGGCGTCGAGCCTTTGTTCGAGGGAGGCTAAATCCATGCCCATGAGCATCTCGAAGATTTCTAGGTCACGAACAGGATCAGTCGTAGCCGGAAGCAGACACCCAAGGACGCACGCCTTATTGAGAATTAGGGGCTTGCGACCTTTCCAATAGCTACCCAAGGTGGTCAGCGTCTTTCCCTGTTTTCCTTCTTGTTCCTTGTACGCTTCAGCGGAGAGCTTCTGCACGGGTAACAGACGTTCGATGAGAGCGGGTGCATTCTTCAGGGAAAAGGGTATAACAGACGGAGTCATTGAGCAGTCTCGTACAAGGGGAGGTCGAACAAGTCAGTTTCCACTGGGCGGCGCCGTTTGCGTTGCGTGGGCGGTTTCTCGCCATCCGAAAGGGCGAGGAACAGGGCTCGACGCCAGCCACGCTGGGTGTCCTCAGGCAGGCCCGCCTCGGCTACGGTCATGGCGAAGAGCCACCAGCGCTCTTCGGGGCGCAGGGCCGCCCACTTGTTGCAAATGATAGGAATCTGTTCTTCGTTCGCCGTCTCGGCGGCCCAGGCGAGCACGCAAAGCTCCTTCCCAAGCAGACGATCCACGAGATTTGTACCCGTGTGCCAGCGTCCAGTGGGTACCTTGGCGGTCTTAAGTCGGTCGTTGAATTCCCGCCGGGCGATGTCGGCGATGCCAGACCACACGGCCCGAGGGAGACTAACGCGCTCCTCTTCGCGTGGGATTCCGCCCTCCAAACCACGATACCCGAAGTCCTCGACAATCAAGACAGGTTCAGTCCTTGCTGCTGGGATCTCGACGCGGAAGAGATGTGTGCCGAACTTATCCGGCGCACCGAAGTCCACAGTCTTGACAGTTTCGGTCATTGCTCGACGTCTCCAATTTGGAGTTCAATGCCAAGCTTTTCAGCAAAATCTTTAAGGTCGTGCCCAGAAGTGAAGTGGGCCTTGCGAAAGGTCATCGTCACTAATGTGTCGGGCGTGAATTTCTCCAATACTTTGATCAATAGCGCCTCGATGAAGGCCGCGTCCACCGCAATCTCGCCTACATTAACAGAGATCATCTGGTTGCCCTGGCCCACGGTGAGCACTATACCTTCAAACGTAGCGGACTTTTGGGTAGCCTGCTTCAATCCCTCGAATGTCTTGCCGCGCGAGTCCAGCTTGCGGCCGGAACGCGACACTAGGTGACTGGGCTTCACCTCATCGATCTGCACGCCCTTCTTGCCCTTGGCCGGAAAGTGGAAATCTTTCTTAGCCTCTATCCCATCGGCTTCAGCAAAAGTGCGCAGGAGGATGTCATCGTCACTAATGGTAACTGGTCCCACGTAGGGCGTACCTTCGCGCGGCTCACTGCCATCAAGGGTATACCGGATGGAGCCCTTGGGCGCGACGAAGAGTTCGACGCTACGTTTGCCACCCTTCTCGGAGAGTTGGTTCCGTAGGACCAATTTGTTAGACCAGGTCACGGGCTCACCGGTTTCGTACTGGTCCGATGGATCGCACACCAGAATGTTCACTCGTAATGCGCTTGTTGTATAGAGCTGGTCCTTGAGCTGTGCGCTGGAGTCGGAGACTGGGGCATCTTCGGCGTAATGTATCCGAGGTACAGGCCCGGCGTTCAGTGGATTGATGCGAAGGCGCACTTTGCCTGTGTCGTCGGGTTCGGACTCGGGAATGATTTGCGCTGACGTGCGCTTTTTCTTGGGCTTCTTAGTTACATAGCCGTTCCCGAGGTCCTCCCATAGCCCCCGGTTGCAGGCCATAGACTTGAGTGTGTCCAGGCCTTTGGGCGGCAGCCACGGCATGCCTGCCTGCTCGGCATAGCGGTCGGCCATATCAGACCAGCGGGCTTCGTCCTGGCTCTCAGGCCACAGCAGGTCCTGTGCCTTATCGCGGATAGCGTCAAACTCTTTCTCGACATCGAGATAGAGCTTCAGCGGATTGGAGGTGAGCGTCTTCTCGATCTGTTCCTCACCATTGAAGGGCTGCTTGGCATCACGAGTCATATCCAACGCTTTGGAAGCGAGCTGGGCCGACTTGCCCGCACGCTGGATCGGAAACAGGACCTTGTCGAACAGAGTGAGGATGGTGGAGTTGAAATCCTGCTCGTAGGTCTGTTGCTTCCGCTCCAGGTCATCGCGCTGCGGATGCCCTCTAGGGATACGGCCGTCGGCCTTCTGTCCGGCGAAGAATTGGCGGGCAGCCTTCTCGACGCTGCCCATTACCGTCTTATCTCCGGTAAGAACGCAAAGGTTGTTTTTCTGGCTCAGGCCATCGAAGAACTTCTGCACTTCATCTGGTGGAATCTTCGAGTCTGGACTAACGACGAGCAGCACACGACCCTTCCGGACGCGGTCGGCGACCTCTTCTAATCTCGGAAGTGGAAGGACGTCTTCGTAGCTAGTCTTGCGTGACGCCTTGAACATCTCTCGCAGACGGTGCCGGATGAGATCGTCGACCTGGTTCTCCGGCGCGTCGTGGGCGAGGCTCTGCAAAAGCTTTGTCAGATTCTCCTGTCGGTCAAAGTAGTAGCGACCTTCAGGCGTGTGGTGCACATACCAGGCGACCTTTTCCAGCTCCTCAAAGGCCGCAAGAAAATCGGAAGGCTCGCGCAATGGCGAGATGAGACATTCAACCATTTCTTCACAAGTGAGACCTTTTACCGCGTTCACGGCGGTAGAGAGACTCGATGTGAGCAACAGGGCTCCGATCTGAGTGGCCGCTTCCTTACCGGTTTGCAGATCGATGATCTGAGCATGGGCCGACTGCTGCGAGTCCCACAGATCCTTCGCTATGACGTCGCGCATGCCAGAGATTTCGGTCAATTTGTCGCGGACTTCCGGTATGGATAGGTCGAAGTGCTGCGGACCGATGAGGAAAACGTCGTTAGCCTGACGGTCCCAGACCGACCTGAGTAGACGTGACACCAGCTCTATTAGCCCACGCGTTTGTTTGAACTGCTCGTTTTCCTTGAAAAGGGCGATGACGTTCTTGAGTCGAGGATGGAACGGATACGTCGAAGCGATCTCGTCGGCCATCGCTTCGGCACCACGACTGGCTGTCTTGGATTTGGCCGCTTCCTCTAGCTTGCGACCGAAGGCCTCAGCAATGTCGCCGATCACTGCCTTGTCAGGCAGACCTTTGAAGAGTCGCTTCCGGAGGATGTCGTAGATCTCATTCGCCGCGAGGTCCACCGGCGTAATGTTGCGTTCTTGACGTCCTAGCTCCGAGCGTGCGTCTTCAAGAGCGCGGTTGATGAGCTTGGTACCGGTGTCATAGGAGGCCGCAAGGTCGGAAACCACCACACAGACGTTGCTCTTCTTGAGGGCGGCAGTTAATAGGTTAGAGAAGGCACGGGTGGCAATGTCGGCGACAGTCCCATTACCTACCTTCTGCGTGTCGAGGTAGTGGAAATATGGAGGCATTTCGTCAAGGAGGACAAGGATTGGATTTTCGCCATCAAGGAGCTTCAGCCAGTCCTTTTCGTCCGGAGCCTTAGGGCCCCCAGTCCAGAAGCTTTTGAATTGCTCGCCCTTACCGAGTTGGTTGGCAATCTCTCCCCAGAAAAAATGATCCGGGCTGTTGCGTCCGTTGAATGCGGCGATGTTGGCACTGGTAAACGCTGATGCATGAGGCAGGCCCGCGCAGTAGGTCTTTCGCAGCTCTGGATGCCGAGCGAGTAGACCGAAACCGACGAGCAGATGGGTCTTACCACCGCCCATAGCCTGCTTGAGGTGGAAGATGGCTTGAGTTGACGCGCCAGCGAGTCTGGCAATGCCCTCACTGATCAGGTCTTGCATGCCCTGGGTGATGAACGTCTTCTCAAAGAAGGCCGTGCCATTCCCTTGATCAGTTATTAATTCATCAAGTTGTTCAATTTGGTCGCTGAGCTTGATCGAAAGTGCGGTGGGTTGCAGGGTGCATGCATCGCGGACGGTTTTCATTGTGCCTCTTTAAATAATGAACTTCGGCTACGTGTGCCCCTAGACAGCGCAGAAGAATACCTCTTTCCCCAAGGGAAATCACCCCAACCATGGGAGGGGAAATGTGTGTAGTTTCGCTGCTTGCCTAAGAGTAGTGCCACGCGGCATACTCTTCCCTACTGGTCATTTCATGCCCCTAGAGGCACCTCATGGCGTTTAGTGCTGATCCATGGAGGTTTCCTTGGACTAGCGGGAAACAGATTGCTCCATACGGGAGGTAGTAAAAACCCTACTGTCTATATAGACGGTCCCTTTCGTAAGTGCTCGAAATGTCTACGAGTTGATGCAAGGACAAGAACGATTAAGTCATTGAAACTATTACATTTAAGGTGCCTTGCCAAGGCGAGGGTCGAGGGTTCAAATCCCTTTTCCCGCTCCATACAGTTCTGGAAATTCTTCCACCCTTCCTATCGAGTTCGACTCTT
>LNFM01010009.1_pt1 | contig 13531 bp, 8 predicted proteins | sample 596031 | NCBI WGS metagenome assembly LNFM01 (sample SAMN04254537, study PRJNA301005) | activated carbon metagenome | isolation source: dual media filters at the Ann Arbor, Michigan drinking water treatment plant | place: USA: Ann Arbor
AAATTCATGGTCGACGGCCGCCACACCGGCACGGGCGGAGGGAACCACTTCGTGCTCGGTGGCGCGACGGTGGCGGATTCTCCGTTCCTGCGCCGGCCCGATCTGCTGGCCAGCATGGTGGCCTACTGGCACAACCATCCGTCACTCAGCTATCTGTTCTCCGGCTTGTTCGTCGGGCCCACCAGCCAGGCACCGCGCGTCGATGAGGCGCGCAACGATTCGGTCTACGAGATCGAAGTGGCGTTTGCCGAACTGCAGCGCGTCACCCGCGAGCAGGGCGACTACTGCCAACCTTGGATGATCGACCGCTTGCTGCGCAACCTGCTCATCGATGTGTCGGGCAACACCCACCGCGCCGAGTTCTGCATCGACAAGCTCTATTCGCCCGACGGCCCGACCGGCCGGCTCGGCCTGCTGGAAATGCGTGCCTTCGAGATGCCGCCGCATGCCCGCATGAGCCTGACGCAGCAACTGCTGATGCGCGCGCTGGTGTCGCGCTTCTGGAAGGAGCCGTACCGCCCGGCGCGCCTGAAGCGCTGGGACACCGAGCTGCACGACCGCTTCATGCTGCCGCACTTCATCTGGCAGGATCTGAGCGACGTGATCGAGGAGTTGAACGGCTTCGGCTATGCGATGAAAGCCGACTGGTTTGCACCGCACCTGAACTTCCGCTTCCCGCGCCTCGGCGACTTTGCGGTGCTGGGCGTCGAGGTCGAGATGAGGTTGGCTCTCGAGCCCTGGCATGTGATGGGCGAGGAGGGCGCTTCCGGCGGCACCGCCCGCTACGTCGATTCCTCGGTCGAGCGGGTGCAGTTGAAGGCAACCGGCCTCATCGGCGACCGCCATGTTCTGACCTGCAATGGCCGCGTCGTGCCGATGCAGCCGACCGGCCAGGTGGGTGAATTTGTCGGCGGTGTGCGCTACAAGGCGTGGAACCCGCCCTCAGCGCTGCACCCGACGATCGGTGTGCACGCGCCGCTGACGATCGACCTGCTCGACACCTGGATGGGCCGGTCGGTGGGGGGCTGCCGCTACCACGTTGCGCACCCGGGCGGCCGGAGTTACGACAGCTTCCCGGTCAACGCCTTCGAGGCCGAGGCTCGCCGGCTGGGGCGCTTCTTCCGCACCGGCCACACGCCGGGCAAGATGCAGGTGCCCAAGGACGAGCGCAACCCGAACTTCCCGTTCACCCTCGATCTGCGCCGAGCCACCAGCGCGTTCTGATCGCCCAGAGGCTCTGGCGACTCACGTATGACAATCGGTCCCATGAAATCGCTTGTCTGACATGTTGAGGCGCCTGCTGTCCGGCTACACCTCGGTCGAAGGTCGTTACGACGAGCTGTTGTCGGCGCCGGGGTCGCCGCGCCCGCATTGGGATGCTTTTCTGCGTTCGCTGGCGGGGCGCGAGGGGCCCGAGGTCAGTGAAACCCTCTCGCTCATGGAGCGCGAGATCCGCGAGAACGGCATCACCTACAACGTCTACGCCGACCCGAAGGGGGCAGACCGGCCCTGGGAGGTCGATCCGCTGCCGCTGCTGCTGTCGGCCGCCGAATGGGATGAAATCTCGGCCGGCATCGCACAGCGCGCCGACCTGCTGAACCGCGTGCTGGGCGATATCTATGGCCCGCAGGAACTGCTGCGCTCGGGCGCGATACCGCCGTCGATCATCTTCGGCCACAGCGGTTACCTGCATCAGGTGCAGGGCATCCGACCAGCCGGTGGCGTGCACCTGTTCAACTACGCCGCCGACTTGGCGCGCTCGCCGGATGGCCACTGGTGGGTGGTGAACGACCGCACGCAGGCGCCGTCCGGTGCCGGCTATGCGCTTGAGAACCGTTTGGTGGTGTCGCGCGTGTTCCCGCAGATGTTCAAGGAACTGCATGTGCAGCACCTGGCGGCTTTCTTCGAGGCGCTGCGCCAATCGATGATGCGCTGGGCCCCGAAGGACCACACCGATCGGGTGTTCGAGCGCGCCAATCCGCTGGTGGTGCTGCTGACGCCAGGGCCCTACAACGAAACCTATTTCGAGCATGCGCTGCTGGCGCGCTACCTGGGCTTCCCGCTGGTCGAAGGCAGCGACCTCACGGTGCGCGACGGCTGTGTCTGGATGAAAACCGTCGAGGGCTTGAAGCGCGTCAGCGGCATCCTGCGGCGTCAGGACGACGACTACTGCGATCCACTCGAACTACGCTCCGACTCCGCTCTCGGCATCCCGGGCCTCACCGATTGCGCGCGGCGGGGCACGGTGCTGCTGGCCAACGCGCTGGGATCGGGCGTGCTCGAATCCGGCGCACTGCTGGGCTACCTGCCCAAGCTCAGCGAGCAACTGCTTGGCGAGCCCTTGCGATTGCCCTCTGTGGCCACCTGGTGGCTGGGCGAACCGGCTGCACTCGACGACGCCTGGCGGCGGCTCGACAAGCTGATCATCAAGCCGCTGGAGCGCTCGGTGCGGGAGCCGGCGCTGTTTGGCGCCGATCTGTCGACAGCAGAGCGCGCTGCCTTGCGCGAACGCGTGGCCGCACGCCCCCAGCGGTATGTGGCCCAGGAGTGGGTGCATGTGTCTCAGGCGCCTGTGCTCGAGGCGAGCAGTGAGCCGGGTCGTGGCGAGCAGATGAGTTCGCGCACCGTGGGGCTGCGGGTGTTTGCAGTCGCAACGCCAAATGGTTACCACGTGCTGCCCGGTGGCCTGACCCGGGTGGCCGGCGACGACCATTCACGGGTGATCGCCATGCAGCGCGGCGGCCGCTCGAAAGACACCTGGGTGCTCTCCGATGCGCCGATCAATGCCTCGTTCTCGCTGCTGAGCCGCACCGTCAAGCCGGAGGATCTGGTCGCCTCGCGCGCCAACGTGCCTTCGCGTGCGGCCGAGAACCTGTTCTGGTTCGGCCGCTATGGCGAGCGCTGCGATGCTGCCGCGCGGCTGCTGCGGGTGGCCATCTCCGATGTGCTCGACGAGTCGCGCGAGCCGAGCGACGGCCTGCCGCCGACGCTGATCCTTGCGCAGCGCTTCGGCCTGATCGATTCCACCGAGCAGCCGAGTACCGACCTGCTGCGCGCAGCGACCCACCCCGACGAAGGCCTGAGTGAACGGCTCAAGCAACTGTCACGCGTGGCCTTCAACCTGCGCGACCGGATGTCGGCCGACCATTGGCGCTCGTTGAACCAGCTGATTGCCGATCCGGTTTTTCAGCGCGGTTTGTCGTCGACCAGCCTGGGCCTGCCGCTGGCGATGTCCTGGCTCGACCGCGCCGTGACCTCGATGACGACGCTGTCGGGCTTCGTGCTCGATGGCATGACGCGTGGCGTGGGCTGGCGATTCCTGTCGATCGGCCGACGGCTGGAGCGCTTGTCTACGCTGTGCCAGGTGCTGCAGGTCGCCACCAGCGAAGGGCGTTCGCACGGACTGGATTGGCTGCTCGAGTACGCCGACTCCACCGTCACTTACCGCTCGCGCTATTTGGTCGCGCCGGAATGGTTGCCGGTGCTGGACCTGCTGTTGCGCGACGAGGTGAACCCGCGCTCGGTTGCCTTTCAGGTCAAGGGGCTGGCCGAATACATCGCCAAGCTGGAGCTGAGCCACGGCCGCTTCGCCAGTGACGTGCTGGCGCCAGCGCACCATGCGCTGCGCAATGTGTCCAGCGTCGACCTGCACCCGGAAAGCGAAGCACTGGCCGACGTCATTGCTCAATTGCAGCGTGCAGCGCATGCGGTGTCGGATGAGCTGACGCTGAAGTTCTTCTCTCACGCCGCTTCGCGCAGCGTGTTGTCGCTGGTGGCCTGATGTCGCAACAGCAGCAACAGGGTCAGCAGCAGTCCCAGCAGCAAAGTCAGCAGCAGGGCGGTTTCGACCGCTACACCGTCGAGCACGAGACGCGCTACGCGTACACCGCGCCGGTGTCGCAGTCGTGGCAGCTCGGCCGGCTGACGCCACGCGGTCTGCCGTGGCAGCGTGTGCTGTCGCACAGCGTGCAGATCGATCCGCCGCCCGACGAGCGCCACGAGGCGTTCGACAGCTTCGGCAATTCGGTGTCGCACTTCGGCCTGCACGGCGCGCACCGCCAGCTGCGGGTGCGCATGCAGTGCCAGGTCGAGGTGGGTGAGCGTCCTGTTTCATCGGCCGAGTCCAGCCTGACCATCGACACGGTGCGCGACGCGTTGCGCAGGCCGTATGGTGGTGCCTGCGACCTCGACGCTGCACGCATGGCCGAGCCCACGCGCCTGGTACCGCTGTCGGAGGCCGCACGGCTGTATGCGGAGCCCTCGCTGCAGGGCGACCGGCCGTGGTTCGAGGCGTTGAGCGAACTGAACCACCGCATCCACACCGATTTCGAGTTCGATGCGGGTGCCACCACCGTCAGCACCTCGGTCGATGAGGTGATGCAGCACCGGCGCGGCGTCTGCCAGGACTTCGCGCACCTGATGCTGGCCTGCCTTCGCGGCCACGGCCTGTCGGCACGCTACATGTCGGGTTACCTGCTGACTGAGCCGCCACCCGGCATGCCGCGGCTGATGGGCGTCGACGCCTCGCATGCGTGGGTGGCCGCCTACCTGCCCGACCACGGCTGGGTCGAGTTCGATCCCACGAACGACCAGCTCGCCGACCGCCGCTACATCACGCTCGCCTGGGGCGCCGATTTCGCCGACGTCGTGCCCCTGCGCGGCGTGATCCTCGGCGGCGGCATGATGCAGCGCATGGATGTGTCGGTGAGTGTGATTCCGCAGGGCTGAACGCACGGCGAGCGGGGCTGACTGTCGTCATGACTCTCCGACCATGGCGCTAACGCGAAGAACTTACAGTCGTGTACTGCTTTTGACAAAGATTCGATTGCCTAAGGGGCGGTAGCTGTTTCGTGAGAACACGGTAGGTGTCACAGGTCTGCTGCTCCGTGTCCGCCGCTCCGCTCACGTGACTAGCCGCGCCGTCCCTGTCCTTGTCGTTGGAGCAGTTATCTTTGGTGCGTGAGCCGTTTTATTCGCGTGCGCTGCGCACTGCCGCCTGATTCTTCGCTCAGATCAAACGATGGTGAGTTCAAATCGTGAGGTACTTCGTCTCTGTCGTAATCCAATGAGTGATCTTTCAGCACTTCCTCACATCGAGCTTGGCCGGTATCGGCATTACAAGGGTGGTGAGTACGAGGTCGTCGGCGTCGTTCGACACTCCGAATCATTGGAGCCTCTGGTTCTGTACAGGCCACTGCACGGTCAATCAGGCATGTGGGTTCGCCCGTTTGCGATGTTCAGTGAACAAGTCGAGCACGAAGGCAAACGCCAACAGCGTTTCAGTCTCGTCCTTGGCAGCGAGTAAAACTGCCGCCCGAGCGGTCGACACCGCTTTGCTGAAGCGCTTTGGCGTCTGGCTCGCTGCAGCGGCCGGTGCCTCGGCAAAGCCGCTGTCGCACCCGGCCGTCCCCCAACCGGGGGCCGCGCTTCAAGGGGAGCCCGTTGACCCTGATCGCAGCCCCTCGGCGGGATGGCTGCGCGGGATCAACGCAGGAACACTGAGCATGTCGATCGCAGTGGTCGGCGTCGCTCAGGAGACCCGCTTGTTCAACTTCGCTTTGTTCCCACGCCCGTGCCGCCAAGGCATTCGATCGATCGTCTGGCTGTCGCTGTGTGCGGCGCTGCCGATGCCGCCCCAGGTGAACCCACCGCGCGCTCCGATCAGTCGGCAGGCCGATGGCGGTCCGGGGTGGTACGAGAGCAGCTGGGAACTGGTCCACGGGCTGGAGATCGCCGAGGTGCCTGACCTCGAAGCCGAGCTGTCGCTGTGGATCGATGCGTGTCTGAAACAGGCGCCGTCTATCGAGCGCGCCTGACCGCCTGCCCGAGATCGATCACCGCCAGCGCGTAATAGCTCGACCAGTTGTAGCGGGTGACGGCATAGAAGTTGGTGGTGCCAGCCACGTAGCTCGGCGCGTCGGGGCCGTTCTGCAACTCGACGAGTGCCAGCTTGGCGTTGGCATCGCTGCCGGTGATGGGAGGCGAGGGGGTGCCAAATGCCGCACCATGGTCGATGAACTGCTGCGCGGTGAAGGTGGGCAGGATGTCGGGGCCGAGCAGCAGCGCGCGTTCGCTGGCGTCGCTCGGCACGGCCACCTCGTAGTGCGTGGGCAGGCCGCGCTGCCAGCCGAATTCGGCCAGGTAGTGCGCCACGCTGCCGATCACGTCGGCGGTGTTGGCATGCAGATCGATGTGGCCATCGCCATCGAAATCGACCGCGTACTTGTTGACGCTGCTGGGCATGAACTGCGGCATGCCGAGCGCGCCCGCATAGCTGCCCTTGACGGCCAGCGGGTCTGTGCCCTCGCGGTGGCTGAGCACGAGCAGCTGTTCCAGCTCATCGCGGAAGAAGGCGCTGCGGTCCTTGCGTCCGGTCGGGAAGTCGAAACCCAGTGTGGTCAGCGCATCGATGACCTTGTGGTTGCCCATGTGCTGTCCGTAAAGCGTCTCGATGCCGATGATGCCGACGACGATCTCGGGCGGCACGCCATAGCGCTCTTCGGCCAGCGTCAGCCAGGCCTCGTTGGCCTGCCAGAACGCCGCGCCGGCGGCGACCCGTTTGGGCTCGACAAAGCGCGCGCGGTAGGCTGCCCAGTTCTTGGCGGTGCCGGCCGGCGGCGGCATCACTGCCTTGACGATGCTCGGTACGAAGCGCGCCTGCGCCAGCGTGGCCTGCACCGCTGACACGTCCAGGCCCTGGCGGGCCGCGACCTCTGCGCCGAAACGCATCAGGTCTTCGCGCCGGCCGTAGGTCACGATGTCGGGGTCGTTGTCGGAGCGCACGGCCGCCTTGCGGGCGCGGTGCTTGCGCTGCGACGCGCGTTGGGTCGGTGTGGTGGCGGCGGCCACGGTCACGCTGGTGCGTTGCACTGCAATGGCCGTGTCGCCCGCAGACGCGTCATCGGATGACGTGGCGGCAGCCAAGAACACCACCGCGCACAGGGCCTGGGAAACGCGAGCCAGACGCTTGGCCTGGGACTGGAAATGCCGGGTCAGTGCGGGGTCGGGACGCTCTGCTGCGCATGCGCTGTAGCGTTGCTCGTCCAGACGGTCAAGCAGTGCGGCCATCGGCTCGCCATGTGCGCCAAAACGCGCACGTACCCGCTGCGCCAGCGTGCGTGGCGCTTCATGCTCTGCCGCGCTGACGCCCAGCCTTTGCAAGGTGGCGCGCAGCCGCTGCATCTGCCGCACCCACGGGTCGGTGTGATGCCGATCCCACCAGGCCCAGGCTGCTGCTGCCAGCGACAGCGCACCGAATCCCCCGGCCAGCAGCACCGCCAGATCCTCCCAGCTCGGCGCGTCAAAGCCCAATTGGCGAAGCAGGTCGAACTGCGAACCGCGCGAATAGCTCAGCACCCATTGATTCCAGCGGTTGTTCAAGGCTTCCCAGCCGTTGCGCAGATTGGCCAGCAACTGCGGGTTGAAATTGTTCAAGGCACCCGCGACCAACCCAGGCTTGCTGACCAGCGGACGGCTGCTCAGCACGCGATCAGGGGCCACCGCGGCGGTTGGGTCTGCACGCACCCAACCGATGCCGGGCTGCCAGTACTCTGCCCAGGCATGCGCATAGCTCTGGCGAACGATGCGGTAGCCATCCACTGGCGTCGGGTCCAGGCCCTGATAGCCAGTGACCACGCGCGCCGGTACGTCGAGTGCGCGCATCACCACCACGAACGCGGCCGCATAGTGTTCGCAGAAACCCAGCTTGCGGTCGAGCCAGAACTCGTCGATCGACGTGCGGGGGTTGTTCTCGCCGTAAAGGCCAGGCGTCAGCGTGTAGCCGTATCCGCTGGTGCGGATGTGCTCCATCAGCGCTGCGGCGAGGATCGCCGCATCGGCCTCGGCATAGCGCGGGTCCTTGCGCATGGCCGACGCCCAGGCGAGGGTCCGGGGGTTGTAGCCGGGGGGCAGGTCGATGTAGTCCTGCAGGCCGATCATGGGCTGGGTCGGTCCGTGCTGAAACTTCGGGTAAGCCACGCCCTGAAAGCGCAGCCGCTCAAACAGCGAGCGGTTGGACACCCATTGCAGGTCATCGTTCTGCGTGAAGCTGAACCCGTCGATCTTTGGCGCTTCGGGGCTGGCCTCGAGCATCGGCAGCACGGTCAGCCGTGAGGGCTCCAGCGTCATCTCGTAGCGGATGGGCGAACCCTGCACCTGCAATTCGGCGCGCGGTGTCATTGCTGGCGGAAAGCCGGGCTTCTGAGGCGTCCAGTCACGCCCGTCGAAGTTGCCCAGCACCGGGCCGCGGAAGTAAATCTCCTGCGGTGGCGGCGCCGCGCCTTCGAAGCGGATGCGCAGTGCCACGCTGTCGTCCTGTGCCAGCGCGGCGACCGTTCCCATGCTCATCACGTTGGACAGCCCGGTGCCCGAGAAGCCGTCCTGCGGCACACCCCACAGTGGCCCCACGCGGGGGAACAGCACGAACAACAGCACCATCAGCGGCGCGCCCAGCGCTGCAGTCTTGCCGGCCAGTGCCGCCGCGGTGCGCAAACTGGGTGCACCGGCGGGCATGTGTGCCAGCACCAGCGCAGTCAGCAGGCCCCAGATCGACAGCAGCATCATCGCGGCGACGCCGAGGCTCTGTGAATACAGGAAGTGCGTCAGGATCAGGAAGAAACCGAGGAAGAACACCACGAAGGCATCGCGTCGCGCGCGCAATTCCAGTGTCTTCAAGGCCATCAGCGCAACCGCCATGGTGACGCCGGGTTCCTTGCCCAGCAGCGAGCCGAATGACCAGTAGGTGAGGCTGGCAGCGACCACCAGCACGACCACCAGCACCGAGCGACCCGGCAGCGGCGAACCGGCCAGAGCCAGCCGAGCCCGCCACAGCAGCACGCCGCCGGTGAGTACTGCGCACCACGCGGGCAGATGGCTGAGGTGCGGCAGCGAGGTCCAGCCGATCACGATCAGCAGGAACAGTGTGTCGCGCGCTTCGCGCGGCAGGTGCGACCAGCCTGGCCAGCCCAGGCGGCGGGCCAGGGGGAGTGTGGAAGGCAGAACGGTGCTGTTCATGCGCTGCTTCAGGCTTGCCAGAGTGCCAGCGCCTGCAGGCCTTGCTGCCGATGCAGATCGCCCTGTCCCATGTCGATCTCACGGCCGGGCAGGCTCAACCCCCAGGCGGCGTCGCGTCGATCGGCCTCCAGGACCCAGGCCGTCAGGCGCGACAGCCGCGCCTCGGCATCGCCGCTGCCACCCAACTGCCAGTCCAGCCAGAGTTGCTGCTGGCTGTGTGCGCTGCTGTCGCGACTGACCAGCTCTCCGCTGCTGGCCATGGATTGCGCAGACCGCTTCCAGGCCACGCTCTTGGGCGGATCGCCACGCCGGTAGACGCGGATGCCCTCGAATTCGCCGCTGCTGCTGGCGCGTGCACGCACCCCACCACCCGGCAGGGTGCGTGCCGGCGGCAGGGGACTGACCGGACGCTCCGGTTGCGGGTAGACCAACAGCGTGCTCGCGGGGCGCCACACGGCCCAGGCGCGAAAAAGACCGAGTGGAAAACGGGTCTCGGCCGTCACGGTGGGCAAAGCGTGTTGCCCGCGCGTGGCCGGCACGAAGCCCAGATGCAGAACCGCCTGCCCGCCTGCGGGCACATCGGTGTAGCTCAGCGCCTTGGCTTCACGTTCGTCCAGACGCAGCCCCATGCCCACGCCGTATCGCGTGCCTTTGGGATTGGAGAGCACCACTTCGAGGAGTGCGGTGTCACCGGCGAAGGCTGGCGACAGCGGGCGCAGATGCAAGGTCAGACCGCGCAGGGTGTTGTGGGTCATGTGCATCGAGACGACACCGCTGCCGGTCAGCAGGAAGGTAAGCACATAACCGAGGTTGAGTTGGTAGTTGATCGAGGCGATCAGCAGCACACCCAGCGTGAAGCAGAAGAGCATGCCGCCGCGGGTGGGCAGGATGTAGACATTGCGCTGCGTGAGCAGCAGGCTGTCGGTGCGTGGCGAGCGGGCCTGCCACCAGGCATCGATCCGGCGACGCAGTGGGCCGCGGGTCGCTGCCAGCGGATTCACGGCAGGGCAGTCGCTTCGATCATCGCGCGCACCTGCTCGGCGCGGCCGCGACCGGCGCTCGCGACAGGCACGAGCCGGTGCGCGATGGTCTGCACGAGGATCGCCTGGACGTCGTCTGGTGCCACATGGTTGCGGCGATCGAGCAGTGCGTATGCCTTCGCCGCGCGCAGCACAGCGATGCCGGCACGCGGACTCAGTCCTTCCACGAACCACACACCCGAACGCGTTGCGGCAATCAGCGCCTGCAGATAGTCGAGCAGTGCCGGTGACGCATGCACTGCCAGCACCGCGCGCTGGGCATCGATCAGCTGCTCGGGCGTCATCACCGCGCGCAACTGCTGCACGGCTTCGCGCCGGTCCTGGCCGGCCAGCAACTCGCGTTCGCTGGCGCGGTCGGGGTAGCCGAGCGTGATGCACATCAGGAAGCGGTCGAGCTGCGACTCTGGGAGGGCGTAGGTGCCCAGCTGATCGCTCGGGTTTTGGGTGGCGATGACGAAGAAGGGGCGGGGCAGGGCGCGGCTTTCACCCTCGACGCTGATTTGCTGCTCCTCCATCGCCTCGAGCAGCGCGCTTTGCGTGCGCGGCCCGGCGCGGTTGATCTCGTCGGCCAGCAGCACCTGGGCGAACACCGGGCCGGGGTGGAACACGAACGCCTCTTTCGAGCGCTCGTAGACGCTGACACCGATCAGGTCGGTGGGCATCAGGTCGGCGGTGAACTGCACACGCGAAAAACGCAGCCCCAGCGACACCGACAGCGCATGCGCCAGCGTGGTCTTGCCCACGCCAGGCACGTCTTCGATCAGCAGGTGACCCCCTGCCAGCAGGCAGGCCACGCAGTCACGGATCTGCGATCGTTTGCCGACGATGATCGTGCTAATCTGGTCGATCAGCCGCGTGAGGTCTTCGGTCAGGTTGGGCATCGGTACGGCGCTCATCATCGAGACGTTAACCGATGCGCCCGTGGCTTTATCCCTCGAACTAGCATGTCCACCGCCTTCTTCAGTCATCCTGACTGCTTCGCCCATGTGATGGCGCGCAGTCACCCCGAGTCTCCACAGCGGCTGGAAGCCATCGACGAGCAATTGCAGGCCAGCGGCCTGGCTGCCATGCTGGAGCGGCGCGAGGCGCCACTGGTCGATCTGGACCGTGTACGCCAGGCGCACGATGCGGCGCATGTCGATCGGCTGCAAAGCGCATTGCAGCCGCTGGCCGCGAGTGGCCGATCCCATGTCCTCGACGCCGACACGATGGCCGGGCCCGGCACCTGGGCCGCGATTTGCCGTGCCGCCGGTGCGGCCGTCGCCGCCACCGACGCGGTGATGGCAGGCGAGGTGCGCAATGCCTTCTGTGCGGTGCGCCCACCTGGTCACCATGCGACGCACAGCGCGGCAATGGGCTTTTGCTTCTTCAACAACGTCGCCATCGCGGCACGCCATGCATTGACAGCGCATGCTCTGCAGCGTGTCGCGATCGTCGACTTCGATGTGCACCATGGCAATGGCACCGAGGACATCGTTGCTGGCGACGATCGGGTGCTGATGGTCAGCTTTTTCCAGCATCCGCATTACCCGTACAGCGGCAACATGCCCAGCGCGGGCAACCTGCTGAACCTGCCCGTGGCCGCAGGCACTGGTGGCGCCCACGTGCGCGCACTGATCGATCAGCACTGGCTGCCGCGCCTGGATGCCTTTGCGCCGCAGATGCTGTTCATTTCGGCCGGCTTCGACGCCCATCGCGAAGATCCGCTCGGCCAGCTGGGTCTGGTCGAGGCCGACTACGCCTGGATCACCCGCCGCCTGATGGAGGTGGCCGAACGCCATGCGCAGGGCCGCATCGTGTCGTGCCTGGAAGGCGGCTATCACCTGAGCGCACTGGGCCGAAGCGCAGCGGCGCACCTCCGTGCGCTGGCCGGCCTCGATGACCTGAAACCGCTGGAGCCTGCTGCGTGACCCGCACCCTCGACAACACCGAACTGCAGGACCTGATCGCCGGCCTGCTGCAACCGACCGCGCTGATGGAGCTCGGCGTGCTGGCACTGTGCCTGGGCGTGGCCTGGCTCCTCGTTCGCCTGCTGCGTGGCACGCCACCGGTCGACGCGCCCATCTGGCTCGGTCGTCGCGGCGTCGATGGCGTGCTGTTCCCGCTTCTGGCGCTGTTGCTGGCCTTCGGCGCCAAGCTGCTGCTGGCCAACTTCGTCAAGGCGGCGGTGTTCAAGCTGGCGGTACCGATCCTGCTGTCGCTGCTGCTGGTGCGGTTGACTGTTCGGGTGCTGTCGGTGACCTATCCGAGCTCGCGCTGGATGCGCATCATCGAGCGCAGCATCTCCTGGATCGCCTGGTTGGCGGTGGTCCTCTGGGTCACTGGCGTGCTGCCCTGGCTGCTCGACGCGATGGACGAGGTGCGCTGGAAGATGGGCGCGCACGAGATTTCCTTGCGCAATGTGGTCGAGGGCGGGATCACGGCCGGCCTGGTGATGGTGCTGGCGCTGTGGGTGGCCGCCGCGATCGAGAAGCGCTTGCTGCGCGGCACCGGCAACAGCAGCGATCTGTCGATCCGCATGATTGCGGCCAACCTGGTGCGGGTGCTGCTGCTGACCATCGGGCTGCTTGTCGCTCTGGGTGCGGTTGGCATCGACCTCACCGCGCTCAGCGTGGTCGGCGGTGCCATCGGCGTGGGTGTGGGCTTCGGCCTGCAGAAGATTGCGGCCAATTACGTCAGCGGCTTCGTGATCCTGGCTGAGCGCTCGCTGCGCATCGGCGACATGGTCAAGGTCGACAACTTCGACGGCCGCATCACCGACATCCGCACCCGTTACACCGTGATCCGAGCGCTGAACGGACGCGAGGCCATCGTTCCCAACGAGATGCTGATCACCCAGCGCGTCGAGAATTCTTCGCTCGCCGATCCCCGCGTGCTGCTGACGAGCACGGTGCAGGTGTCCTACGGCACCGATGTACGCGCCTTGCAACCCTTGATCGAGGCTGCTGTCGCCCAGGTACCCCGGGTGCTGGCCGACCCGCGGCCCAGCGCGCAGTTGATGGCCTTTGCCGCCGATGGGATGGACCTGTCGATCAACTTCTGGATCCTCGACCCCGAGAACGGGCAGGGCAACGTGCGCTCGGAAGTCAACCTGGCGCTGCTGGCCGTCTTCGACGCGCAAGGGGTGCACATTCCCTACCCGCAACGCGAGGTGCGCGTGCTGGCATCGCCCGGCGTTGCAGCTGCGGTAGCGGATCCGAAGAGTTCGGATTCGCCGCCTCCATGAAAAACGGCCGGTCTTTCGACCGGCCGCAGTTCGTGGGTGTCGTCAGCTCAGAACAGGTGACGAATGCCGACGGCGAAACTCGAGAAGTTGTCGCCAGTCTGGATGCCGGCACTCTGGTTCGAGCTGCTGAATCCAGGGCCGTAATAGATGTTCCGGTCGTTGTCGACGCGGGTGTAGTACGCGTACAGCTTGGTCCGCTTGCTGAGGTTGTAGTTGTAGGCCAAGGTGTATTGCTCAGCGCCTGTCTTCGACG
>LNFM01022311.1_pt1 | contig 13531 bp, 14 predicted proteins | sample 596031 | NCBI WGS metagenome assembly LNFM01 (sample SAMN04254537, study PRJNA301005) | activated carbon metagenome | isolation source: dual media filters at the Ann Arbor, Michigan drinking water treatment plant | place: USA: Ann Arbor
TTGTTTGCTCTTCCATGGCCGTAAGAGCCTTGTGTTTTATCACTCCTTCTTCCGTTGCTTTTATAACCGCACCCGATACAGATGCAGAATAAGGTAGCACACTTAGTTGTTTGTGATAAATCTCCGAATTGGTATAAGTTGTTTCATCGTCATTAACTCCCTGCTGTGTAATTTTTAAATATCCGTTCGGTAATATTTCATGGAATACATGCAGCACTACTTCTCCTTTTTTATAAAAATGAATTTCAAAGCTGATGCTATCCGGGAAACTGGCCTGTACTTTTTCGGCCACTTCTAATTTTTCAAAATCGTTTACTCCGCCATCAGCATTTATTTTATAGGCTGAAGCAAAGGCCTTGTTTTCCAGCGAAACCCAGTTATGGTATATGTTTAAGTCTTTTGTATCAGCAATTGCTTCTATTTTATAAATACCACTTTTGGGTCGTTCCCCCATTTCATAGGAGCCCTTTTCAGGAAATAGTTGCCACGCTGCCAGAAAATTATATGCCTTTACCAAGTTGAATGATTTAGTTTTTAAATGAATTATTGATAAACAAATTAAGCTGGTAAAGGTTTTGTTTTTTTGAAAAATTCAAAGTAAAATAAAGGCTATTCACCGATTTCCGTAGTACCGGCTGGCTTTATTAATTATCTTTAACCGGATAAATAATTAGTTATAGATGAAAAGCTATTTTGGCAATTATTTTATTTCTGGCAGTATACCTTTTGAATCAACCATCCTGGTTTTTGATAAGAACCTGAGCATTGGATACAAAAGGGCAGATGGGAGCAATGCTATGGAAAGCTGGCTGCTGAAAGATGTGGAAGCCAGTTTTGATTTTGGCCGCCAGTCATCCAAACTTCGTAATAATAAATACCCGGGTGCAGAACTGCTGATAGAAGGAAACGATGCAGCAAATTTTATTCAGTCCCTGCAGGCTGAACAAAAAAAGCCCTGGCATCAAAAAAGTAGTGGAAAAGAATGGATAAGAAACGGAGCTCTTTTAATTGGAATATTTGGTTTATTGTTTTTACTCTACCTGCTTATTGTTCCCTGGCTAGCAGAAAAAATGGCGGGTAAAATTTCTACGACTACAGAAAAGCAATTGGGCGATGCGGCATATGATGCTATGGGTCTTTCCGGAAGTGAAGACACAACTGCCAGTTACATCGTTAATGAATTTTTCGGAGCTATGGATGTTCCTACAGCATACAGTATACGAATTGCCGTGGTGAATGATAATGTGGTTAATGCTTTTGCTTTGCCCGGTGGCCGAATTGTTATTTATAGTGCCCTGCTAAAACAGATCAATTCATATCCGGAACTAGCAGCTTTATTAAGTCATGAGTTCACACATGTAAATAATAAACACTCAACTAAATCTATCTTCAGAAGATTAGGTTCAAAAGTATTTATAGGATTGTTGTTTGGTCGCTTTGGTACAGTTACCTCTATATTGGTAGATCATGCAGACAATCTAAAATCACTAACGTATTCACGGCGGTTAGAAAAAGAAGCAGACATGGATGGACTGAATATTCTTTCACAAAGAAATATCGATCCGCAGGGGTTTGTTGATTTGTTTGAAAATTTAAAAAGGGCTTCTCCCGGCTCTGCACTACCTGAATTTTTGGGAAGTCATCCGGATATCGACAATCGCATCGGATATATTAAAGAAGCGTCAAAAAATATCACAGTGAAAGAAAATGAACAACTAAAAGCTATTTTTGAAAAATTAAAACAATAACCATATGCTTATTACAACAACAAGTTCGGTAGACGGAAGACCCGTACAAGAATACCTCGGTGTTATCAATGCACAAAGTATCATTGGTGCTAATATCTTCAAAGATATTTTCGCAGGCTTGCGGGTGAGAAAGTGTTAGAGCAAGCCAAAGAAGATGCGCTGCGGGAGTTAGCAGAAAAAGCTCAAGCAATGGGTGCTAACGGTATTTTGGGTGTTGACCTTGACTTTGAAACAATCGGGAGCGGTGGCAGTATGTTAATGGTAATTGCTACCGGCACAGCAGTCAAATTATAAGGATAAAAATTTAATAAAGCTTGCGATGCAAATTATTGGGTCGCAAGCTTCCTTTTTATTGGGCTCGCCTAAAGCTAAATTCCTTTCAACCTACATTCTGCTCTGGAATTGATCATTCTTCGAAAGCTCATCTTCTATTACTTCGTGCAGGTTGTTTTCGCTTATTAATATCCATTGAGGTAATTGGGCTGGCATTATTTTCCATTCTGTCTCTTTTTTCTCCATGGTAAAAAGAATGCGGTTGCCTCTTTCATCACTAACATTTACGCTAAATGCCCCACTATCCGGGCTGTTTAATTTTCTGAAATTAAATTCCCGTTGCCTGTCGCCTGCTTTAAATTGACGGGAAAACTGTATCATCTTCACAAATCTTACTTGCATAGCCTATTGATTTTTGGACAGAATACTCATCAATTAGTATGCTAAGACTATTTTTTGGGGATAAGTTACCTTACAAAAACTGATTATTGGTAAAATAGAGAAACGATATAAAAAGAATTATAAGTTGTAATTATTTTATAAGCGTAACAACTCCTTTTTGAAAATAAGCAGCCCCTGTATAATCAATTGCTTTTACAACCCATACAAAAGTGTTGGTAGCCTGCAGCTGACCGTTTACCCTACCGTCCCATCCCTGTCCGTTTATTCGGGTAGTGAAAAGAAGTTGCCCCCAGCGGTTATAGATGCTAAAATATTCAATGGATTTAATGCCAACAGCAATTGGCCTCACTACATCATTAAGGCCATCATTGTTGGGAGTGAAACCGGTAGGGACAAAAATAGTAGGCGGTGTTTTAAAAACTTTTATATTGATAAATGCAGAATCACGGCAACCTTCTTCGCTAAAGCCAACCACTTTGTACCGGGTATCTTCACTGGTAATGGAGAATATTGCCACCGGGTTGGGAATATTAATAGCCGAAAGCACACCGGGTGGAGACCATTGATAAGCTACAGCACCTGTTGCGTTTAATTGTAATGGCTGCCCGGCAATTACTGCGGTATCATTACCGGCAGACACATTCATTTTAGGGTTTACTGTTACGGTTACCGTATCTCTTGATGGTTTAGGGCAACCGCTTAGCAAATTATAAACTGTCAGTACATAATCGGTTGTTCTTGGAGGGTAGCCAACTGGGTTTAAAACAGCAGGATTCATTACCCGGTTCGGTGGCGACCAGCTCCACGAAGTTCCATCGGTAGAGCCATTTAGTTGTGCGGCTGTATTATAACAAATAGAAAAATCTTCGCCGGCGTTTACTGACGGATAAGGTACAGTACTTACAACCACATTTTCCGTAGCAGTACATCCTCCAATTCTTGCCGTTACGATGTAATTAGTTTGTTGATTATTGGTAAAAGCAAAAGGGCAGGTGTCCATGAAAATTGTAAACCATCTGAAACAGTTCTTAATTGTATTGTATCACCACGGCATATTATCGTATCGTTCATCGGTTGCAGCGTTACAAAATTCACTACCCGTACTTTAACTGAATCTGTATTGATACAACCATCTTCATTTAAGGTAACATAATACGTAGTAGTGGTAGTCGGAGAAACAGTAGGGGAGGATGTATTGGGGTTTATAATATTTACCAAAGGCAACCAGCTAAACACACCAGGACCACTTGCCTGTAACATCACATTATCGTTAATACAAATCAATGTGTCTTTAAATGCTAACGCAATGGGTGGTTTGTCAATTATAATAACATCTTTGGTAATAGTATCTCTGCAACCTCTTGTGTCTGTAGCAATTAATCGTACATTCTTTATACCAATTGCAGGATAAGTGTACGTTGGGTTTTGTATAGATGAAACATCTGTTGAGGTGGATGGTTCTCCAAAGTCCCAGCGCCATGAATTGGGAGTGCCGTGTACAGAGGTAGTGCCATCCAAAAAATTGGTTGGTTTGGTAAGACAAATACCGGTGGATGTAAAGTTGGGGACAAAACCCGGAAATACTCTGATAGTAGAAGTAGTTGAATCGGTACAAGGTTGTATAAACGCCAATCATTGGAAAAGTGTAAGTCGCCACGGGTCCGGAGAATGAATAAATGTTTGCATTAACGTCGTTGTAAAATTCCCAATCAGTAGAAATTATTAAAGGGCTGTTAGATTGATTGGCCAGCGTAATAGTTTGTGTATTGCGGCAAAGTAAATATTCTGGTAATAAAGAAGCCGCAGCAATATTGCAATCTGCCACTTGTATTTGTACATCTTTTCGTTGCCTTGCAATTACTACACCGTTTCTAATTTCTTCTACACAAACAGTAATAACATAGGTTCCCTGGCCTGGAGCTATCCCTGTTACTAGCCCCGTGTTAGGATTAATCTGAACAGCACCACCTAACGGTGCGGTGCTGGAAAAAGAAGGCTGGTTATAGGGAACGGAAGGAAAAGGCGGAGGTCCGGTAGGTGTAGAATTACCACCCGCACTTGTACTTGCATAGGCTTCGCAAAATGAATATCGCAGTTCATCGCCATCTGCATCTTCTGCTGCAAAACTGTAGGTAAAATCATTTTCTGCACAAATCACTACAAGGTCGCTTCCTGTAAAAGCTGCACTGTTATTTTCAGGACCATTTGTTACTGGAGTTAAGCCTGGTATTTCGGCAGTATATGTAGCGCCAACCTGGCTTGAACCCGGTGCAAGATTATCAATGCCATCGATTCTGTAGTTGACCTGGCTTGAAATTATATACCCACCTGCGGAGGCAGGAAGTGTAACCGTAAAATTATAATATGCTACATCATAACAAACTTGCGGAGGGTTGGTAATGCAGGGATCAGGGTTAGTGATGCTGATATTATCCTGGCTGCTGATATTAACGGTAAAATCATTTATTCTTGTTCCGTTTGTTTTATCAAAAATTGAAATCCAGGTAGGGTTAGGAAACTGTCGATTACTTCCACAGCGCTGTAACAATCTAAGTGTAAAGGCATATTGATATTGCCCATTATTTACTCCTACCAGTCTATAATACATCTCGCCCCCGGTAATATGGCTGGCCCTGGATGCAAACGGAAGCGCAACCAGTATTAGTATTGTATAAAGTAACTTTCGAAGCATTGCTTCTTTCTGTTTTGGACCTGGGGAAAACCGTCTTTATAAAGGTAAGTATATAAACGAACGGATGAAAGAGTTAGATGTAAGGGCAAAAAAGCTTTTTTTAGGCTTCCAACTAATTGATTTTAACAGGCGTCTCACTAAAGTCAAATCAATAAATGACTATTTTTAAGCCATAACTATATGTAATATGAAGCTTGTTTTGCTATTCGCCTTTTTTGTATCTACAGCCGCCGCTGCGCAGGAATGTAAATTAATTAAGGAAACAGACCCGTACACTAAAGAAACCCTGCTTTCTACCGGTTTTATTTTTGTAACGGGTGGCTCAGTAACGGTGGATGCAAATAGCAAAGAAATTGATGTGCTGTTTTCAATTGCCGGTGCAGACAAATGTTATGATAATAATTCTACTGCAGTTATTTACTTTGAAGGCTCAAAAGTAAAAACAACTTTACGAAACGGCGGTACTATGAATTGTGAAGGTCTTTTTCATTTTATATTTAAGAATACAGCAAGTACAACAGCAGTCTTGAAAAAGATTACTACGCAAAAAATAACACATATTGTTTTTACCGGTAATAATAAGAAAGAAACAACCCTTAGTATTTCTCCTCAACAACAAGACGCATTGCTACTATTGGCCAATTGTCTTGTAACGGATGCAAAAACCCTGATAAAATAGCCGGTATAACAGGGAATTAAAATAAACACTTAGCGTTTATAAGGAATTTTATAGGTTCTTGTAGTTGTACCAATGACAACTTAATAGTGTAATAAACTATTTTTTGTTATAGATAGAATAACGTTCTTGCAGCAAGTAAAAGAATAAGAAGTACTTTTCCTATAAGAAACCGAATCCTTTGAAATCCGTGACCAATTCCTAATGTTAAGCTGTAATCTCAATCCTATGAAAAACCAACTAAGTGCTGCCGTACCCGGAGTTTTCAACAACGGTCTATCATTACAGCAATTGGTAAACCGGTTTGTAAGCAGTTCGCAGGAAATGGCATTTCGCAACAACGTAATTGTTGTAAATGAAGTGCCGGGGGATTTGATCATAACCGCCGACGAAAATAAAGTAACCCCCGTTATTGATGAACTGCTTACAGCCGTTGTTTTAAATGCAAAAAACAGTAGCATTCATGTAAGTGCTGATCGCTATAGCGATATAGTAATTCTAAATATCCAGGATCGTAATAATAACAATGGCTATGCATTAGCTTTTAGCATTATGTCTGTAGAGCAGCAGGCAATAGCAGCAGGAGGTTCTTTATCTATTGATGGTAAACAGAAAAAAGTGACCACTATTTCATTTAGCTTTCCTATTTATCTGCAACAAACGTCGTAGAAAAATCATTAACGGAAAGTGCCTGACAATGTAAAGCAGGCCCTGTTGTTGATCTTATAGAAAACCTGGCCGTTTATTTTTCTGATGGTTCTGCTTTTTTCTTTATCCAATAATCTTCCTTTATTATCAAAGAACTGTGGCTGATCAAAAAAAGCTACGGTGAAATATTTTTCTTTTCGCTTTGAGCCGAGCTTATTGTGGCGTAGCGAAAGAAAAACCATAAACTTTGCTTGTCCTCTTTCATGATAATCAAGGTTCGTTATCCATGTGCAACGCATCTGCTTCATATCTGCAAAAAGGGTAAGCATATCTGCCACATTATAATTAAATGCCTGTAATGTGTCGGCCAGGTTATTTTCACCCGGATTAAAATGATAAATGTAGCGTATGCTATCGGTGATAATTTCTATACCTACTTCATCATAATTTTTATCCCGTACTTCAAACGAAAAGGGTTTCTCCCGGTGTATTTTCTTGAACCGGTCTTTAATGGAAACGAGTATGGCCTCATTTTGTCGATAATAATCGGCTGTAAGCTCTCTGCTGGATGAACAGGATACCAGGATGATACTTGCTGAAATAATATGTAGCAGGTAATTTTTCATTTTACATTCGGTGCATAGGTAATTCCAAAAACAGCTTTACGTAATAGTTTTGGTGATATCTGTTGCAATGATTTCATTCCATAATCCCAATAGATAATATTGATCTTAGTATCGTCTACTTTTTGAATATCCAGTAATAATATATAGTGAGTAGGAATACTGAAACGGGAGGAAGTATGTTTTTTACGGTATAAAAGCTTATTGTTGAGATATAAAAAAACTGTACCTCTTTGTAATCTTTCTGCGATATGGCTGTATGGATCTTTTATCCATGGCCGAATAAGATCTGTTCCTCTTGCCCGTACTTTTAATTTGCAAATTTTTCGAAGCATTCTATTAAACTTGGAGAAATTAGTAGAAGCCCATAATGTATTTTCGTCACCTTTGTCAAAATTCAGGTTCACAAAATTCAGGTAACCTTTAAACCGGTCGGCCAAACATAGAAACCACATTTGCGCAGCAGGATTTAAATCAAGTGCGCCTTTATATTTTAGCAATCCTGCTTCTTCTAAAATTCCTTTGCCTGGTTTAAATTTTACATCGTTATAACTGGCTCTTCCTTCCTGGTAGAGTTTCAACATAAATCGGCAGAAGCCGAGCGGATCGTTTTTTAATGGTAAATAAGTTAATGCAGAATATGCACAAAAATTATTGGTACGACCTTCATAAAATTTTAGCGGTGATGTGGCAAAGCCTCTAAGGTTATCAAAAAAAACATCGGGTTGCACATTTATCCAATATTTGCTGGAGTCGGTACGCTGTACACTGTCCAGCCAGGCAACTGCTTGTGATTGAGTAGACGATTGAATACTATCAGTATAATAGCTGTAATTTTTTTTTGAAAATGCCGGAGAGAGTCCCGCTAAAAACAGCAGAAGAAAAATAAATATATTTAAGATTGCTTGTTTCATTTTTGAGTATACAGCAAAAATAGTTCCAGTAAGATATACTACTAAAGTAAAAAATTTGGCTTTGGGATAAATTAAAAAACCATCCGCTAACTTGCGAATGGTTTTTTAAAAAATAAAATAATAGTTATTAATATCTGTACAAATCTGACTTGAATGGGCCTTCTTTGCTGATACCTAAGTATTCAGATTGTGCAGTTGTCAACTCTTCCAGCACCACGCCAATTTTAGCAAGGTGAAGACGGGCAACTTTTTCATCCAAATGTTTTGGCAACACATACACCTTGTTCTCGTATTTTGTATGGTTCAACCATAATTCTATTTGAGCAAGAGTTTGATTAGAGAAAGAATTACTCATTACAAAGGAAGGGTGACCAGTAGCACAACCTAAGTTTACTAACCGACCTTCTGCAAGAATAATAATGTCTTTTCCATCTACATTATAAATATCAACCTGTGGTTTGATAGTGTCTTTTGTAGTACCGTAGTTGTCATTCAACCAGGCAATATCAATTTCAATATCAAAGTGGCCAATATTACAAACGATAGCTTTGTCTTTCATTGCTTTGAAATGTTCACCGGTGATCAAATCACGGCAACCTGAAGCAGTAACAACAATATCAGCTTCTTTTACTGCATCAATCATTTTCTTTACTTCAAAACCATCCATAGCAGCTTGTAATGCGCAGATAGGATCGATCTCTGTAACAATAACACGGCAACCAGCACCAGCTAAAGAAGCAGCTGAACCTTTACCCACATCACCATACCCACCTACTACTGCTACTTTACCAGCCAACATAACGTCGGTAGCACGGCGAATAGAATCCACTAATGATTCTTTACAACCGTATTTGTTATCGAATTTAGATTTAGTAACAGAATCGTTTACATTGATAGCAGGCATCGGTAATGTACCTTTTGCAACTCTTTCATATAAGCGATGTACACCTGTTGTAGTTTCTTCAGAGATACCTTTTACATGCTGAATTAATTCAGGATATGTATCAAGTACCATATTGGTCAAATCACCACCATCATCCAAAATCATATTTAAAGGCTTGTCAGCACTACCGAAAAATAATGTTTGTTCAATACACCAGTCAGCTTCGGCTTGGGTTTGTCCTTTCCAGGCAAATACACCAATACCTGCAGCAGCAATAGCAGCAGCAGCATGATTTTGTGTAGAGAAGATATTGCAAGAACTCCATTTTACTTCGGCTCCCAATGCAGTTAATGTTTCAATTAATACAGCAGTTTGAATGGTCATGTGTAGACAGCCGGCTACTCTTGCACCTTTCAATGGTTGAGAAGGACCGTATTCTTTACGGATTGCCATAAGACCGGGCATTTCTGCTTCAGCCAGGCGAATTTCTTTACGTCCCCATTCGGCCAGGGAAATATCAGCAACCTTGTAAGCAAGGTTGAAATCGATAGATGTTTTTGAAAGTGTTGACATTATTTATTTTTTAGAGCACAAAAATACTGTTATAGTATATTATTCTATGAAATTGTGTAAATTTGGGTGAATCTACTTTAATATTAATTTAAAAAGTTGAATCTACTTTTTACCTATGGCAAAAGCACTTAAAACAGAAAAATCAGCTACAGGTGAAATTGTATTGGATAGTAAAGACCTTTCCATCCTGCATTTACTGCAGCAAAATGCAAGGATGACGGTGAAAGAAATAGCTGATACGATACACCTTAGTACTACACCAGTGCATGAACGGATAAAGCGAATGGAGGCCAATGGTGTGATTAAGCAATATGCAACATTGCTGGATCATACTAAAGTGAAGAAAAGCCTGATTGCTATTTGCTACGTGTCGTTAAAAGAGCACAATAAAACGGCGGGTACAAAATTTGTGAAAGCTATTCAACAAATGCCGGATGTAGTAGAATGTTACACCATTTCCGGAGAGTTTGATTTTATGCTGAAAGTGATGTGTGAGGATATGAATGCCTATCATGATTTTCATGTGAATAAATTGAGCCAGATAGAAAACATGGGACATGTTCAAAGCATATTTGTGATGGGTGTTATCAAACAGACCCACCAATTGGTTTATGCGTAAAATCCCCTGACCTTCTTTCATTGTTGGGCAAAAACTCTAACTTTGACTCATCAAGTTAGCTCTGATGGTTTCTTATAATACAGTATTTGAGCTGATACGATGCGTTCAGAAATGGTTAAAAAGTTAAGTATCCATAAACCCTGATAACGATTAGTATGCAACAATTGGTTAGAGTAGCACTGTTAGTGGCTATCATATTGCCATCCGCTCTGATGGCGCAAACTGATAGTATTCGCATTTCTTGTCCTTTAAATGAGGCAGTAGTTGTTCCCCCGCCTAAAAATGTGATAAGATATGATATAGAAGATCTCTGTATTGTATTGACCAGTATTCCGGATTCGGTGGTAAAATCATGTGCCAATGCAAGGGTAACAAATGTGGTGCAAAATCCCGACGACAATAATAGATGGGAAGTAGAAGATTATTATTTCTGGTATACTGGATTAGAGACTGTGGTTGTAAAGCGAAATGAAAGTATAAAACAGGGACAGGCTCTCGGCAATATAAAACCCGGCGGAAAAATTGAATTTCTGATGTATGATTTTGAAACACAGGTTGACCCTACAAAATATCTGGATTGTAAAGGCGTATTAAAACTTGATAACTGATAAGAAAGTTGCAGAAGCTTATATTTTTCTTTCCATTACATAATCATTCATAAAATAGCCATTGCCAATATCAATGTCTTCTTCATTGATAATAACAAATCCCAGTTTTTCATAAAATTCTTTTGCTTTGTTATTCCGGTTCACATTTAACCGGAGTGCTGTGCCGCCTTTACGCACCATTGCCTTTAGAATTTCAGTGATTACAAATTTGCCGGTTCCTTTGCCTTGATTTTGTGGCATTACATATAGTTTATGCAATTTGTAAATGCCATTTTCCACTAAACTGAAAGAAGCAAAACCTACCGGAGTTTGCCCATCATTTACAATAATAAATTCATGTCTTTCCTTCATCTGGCCGAGTAATGATTCTTCGCTGTACATCATCTTAAGCATATAGTCAATTTGCTGGGCTGATAGTATTGCCCCATAGGCAGAGGGCCAAATTTTATGACTTAGATCTTTGATAAGCGGAATATCTTTTTGTATTGCCTGCCGAAGACGCAGACTGGCGGTTGGCATATATGTTTGCTGAGAAAGCACCCGGTGTTTATAAATAAGTTTCCAGCTTAAACGTAGTGCAACAATAAATGATACTATTGCACCGAGAAATAATAGTATATCGGATATATAATCTTCCATGGAAGGAGATTGTTGCCAAAATAAGAATACATCATAAGTGCCATGGAAAAATGTAGCCCAGAATAAACCCAAAACCATCAATGCAGTTTTGCGGGCAGGGTTGAATTTTGCACGGCCTACATGGTATCCCATCAATACAGCAAAAGTGGCATGTGCCGGAACAGATAAGAACATACGTAGCAATGCCACCTGGTATCCACGGCCTTCAGCTGCAGAGCTTGTAACATATAAAATATTTTCTAACGTAGCAAAGCCCATACTTACCATTACAGCGTATACAATTCCATCCAGTGGCTCATCAAAACTTTTTTGCCGATATGAATAAAAACGAAGAGCTGCAAATTTGCAGGCTTCTTCTGTAAGAGCTACTACGATAAATGCTTTAACAGCCATGCCGGCAATGCTATTGTTGAATTGATCATAAAAATACCGTTCAATAAAAAAAGCAGGAATGGTGCTAAGTACCCCCAGGAAGAAACTTACGATCATGTTCAATCTAGGCTCCCTGTTATAAGCATCTCTATAAAATATAAAAAGGCAAATAGCAAGTCCGGGTGCTATGGCGAGAGCTATATAATCCATTTGCTTTTGTTGTGTAGCGAAAGATAAATAAAGATTGCTGATTACTTAAACTTAAAAGGGTTCGCTATTAGCAAACCCTTTTAACAATGATATGTGCAATAATTAATTTTGTTTATCCTTTTTGCCAAATATTTTTTTCAGCAATCCTTTTTTCTTTTCAGGTTCCTGCGTGGGGGCACCTATAGGTTTATTATCGCTATTGTCTTCTTTCTTTATCGGTGTTTTTGTTGCCGTATCTTTTTTGGGCGGTGTTTTAGGATCCTCTTCTTTTATGGGTGTTGATTCAGGTCCTATATATTCGTTACTACCATTGTTATAGTCATCTTCTGTCCCTACACCCTGGTCATCTCCTTCAGCTCCCGGATCAGGATCGGAATCACTGACAATGATATCTGCACTATTAATTTCATTTTCTAATTCTGCTGGTTTCACAAATTTTGCATCTTTTTCAATACCCAATTTTTTATTCGCTAATACTTTTTGAAAGAAATATTCGCAAATTGGTCTTGCCATTCTTGAACCATCTCCTTCGTTGCGAATGAACTGGTCATCAAATCCCACCCATGATCCAGCTAGTAATTGTGGTGTATAGCCAATAAACCATGCATCTGCGTTATCATCTGTTGTTCCTGTTTTGCCTCCCATTTCTGCTGCACCTACACGGGTACGCATACCTCTTGCAGTTCCTTTGTCAACCGCTCCCTGCATCATTCGGGCCATTGTATAAGCTGTTATTTCACTTACTGCTTCTTTACGATTAATATTATAATCAAAACGTTTTATCACATTGCCATTTCTATCTTCAATGCGGCTGATAGAGTAGGGTTTGGTTGAAAAACCACGACCAGCAAAAATGGTATAGCCCCAAAGCATTTCATACATAGAAAGGTCACAAGTACCCAATGCAATAGAAGGATATGGTTTTACAACTGTTGGAATATTAATCCGGCTGAGAAATTCTGTAAATTGTTTTGGCCCCACTTGCTTCATGATATAGGCAGTAGCACAGTTTTTAGAATAAGCCAATGCATTAGCCATTGAGATTGAACCGCCCGGGCATCTTTTTCCGGCTGGCACCCAGGCACCACCGCCAAAGTTTTGTGCTGTATTTTCACATTCTGTTTCCGGGGTAAAACCTCTTTCTTCCATAGCTTGAGTATATAAAAAAGGTTTTATAGTAGAGCCTACTTGTCTTTTAGTTTTCAGGTTTACATGGTCAAATTTGTAGGTTTTGAAATTGATACCACCCACCCAAGCTAATACTTCACCTGTTACAGGGTCCATCGCCATAAAAGAAGCTTGTTCCATTTGTCTATGATACTTGATGGAATCCATTGGTGTCATCACCGTATCCTTTTCTCTTTTAGCATTCCATGCAAAAACTTTCATTTGGGTTTTAACATCAAATGAAGCTCTTATTTCTTTATCACTTAAACCGTCCTCTTCTAAGTTTCTCCATCTGTCGGATTCTTTCATCGCCCTTTCCAGAATTTTTTCATGTCCATTCCAAAGTGTTCCTTTTTTGATGGAAGCTCTTGCATTTACGCTGCGTTGTAGGGCCATCATTTGTTTGGCCATTGCCTCTTCCGCATACTCTTGCATCTGTGGATTAATGGTAGTGTATATTTTTAAACCATCATCATAAATATCA
>LNFM01010010.1_pt1 | contig 13530 bp, 10 predicted proteins | sample 596031 | NCBI WGS metagenome assembly LNFM01 (sample SAMN04254537, study PRJNA301005) | activated carbon metagenome | isolation source: dual media filters at the Ann Arbor, Michigan drinking water treatment plant | place: USA: Ann Arbor
CCGCCAGCCATGACGAGATCGCGCCGGCTTCGCTGATGCCTTCCTCGAGGATCTGCCCGTCTCGCGCTTCCTTGTAGTAGACGAGCTCGTCGCGGTCTTCGGGTTCGTACAACTGCCCCACCGCCGAATAGATCGCCACCTGCCGGAACAGCGACTGCATGCCGAAGGTGCGCGCCTCGTCGGCGACGATCGGCACGATGCGCCTGCCGATCGCCGCATCCTTCAGCAACTGGCCGAGCATCTGCACGAACACCATCGTCGTCGACTGTTCCCGCCCGTTCGAACCCTCGAGCAGTCGCGTGAACGCCGACAGCGGCGGCACCGGCAGCGCGGGGGCATCGCTCGTGCGCTGCGGCAGGTAGCCGCCGAGCGCGGCGCGCCGCTGGTGCAGGTATCGCATCTCGGGACTGTCGTCGTCCGGCCGGTGGAAGCGCAGCTTCGATACGTCGTCCTTCGACAGCGGCAGCGCGAAGCGGTCGCGGAACGCGAGCAGCGCCTCCTCGTCCAGCTTCTTCTGCTGGTGGGTGCCCATCCGGCCCTGGCCCCAGTGTCCCATGCCATAGCCCTTCTTGGTCTGGGCGAGGATCACGGTCGGCTGGCCGCGATGGCGCACGGCGGCGTGGTACGCGGCATGGATCTTCACGGGGTCATGGCCACCGCGCCGCAGCCGGTCGATGTCGGCATCGGTCAGGTGCGCCACCAGCTGCTGAAGCTCGGGATAGCGGTTGAAGAAGTTCTCGCGGTTGAACGCACCGTCGGTGGCCGCGTACTTCTGGAACTCGCCATCGACCGTCTCGTGCAGCCGGCGCAGCAGGATGCCTTCATGGTCGCGCGCGAACAGCGGGTCCCAGTCCGATCCCCAGAGCAGCTTGACCACGTTCCAGCCGGCGCCGGCGAACAGGCCTTCCAGTTCCTGGATGATCGAACCGTTGCCGCGCACCGGGCCGTCCAGCCGCTGCAGGTTGCAGTTGACCACGAACACCAGGTTGTCGAGGCCTTCCCTTCCGGCGAGCGACAGCCCGGCGAGCGATTCCGGCTCGTCCATTTCTCCGTCGCCGACGAAGGCCCAGACGCGCCGCCCGCGCGTGGCGAGCAGGCCGCGATGCTCCAGGTACCTGAGGAAACGCGCCTGGTAGATCGCGTTGATCGGACCCAGGCCCATCGACGCACAGGCGAACTGCCAGAAGTGCGGCATCAGCCAGGGATGCGGATACGACGGCAGGCCCCGGCCGCCGGTCTCGCGCCGGTAGTGGTCGAGCTGGTCTTCCTGGATCCGTCCCTCGAGGAAGGCACGCGAATACACGCCGGTCGACGAGTGCGGCTGGAAGTACACCAGGTCGCCGTCCTGCCCGCCGCGGAAGAAATGGTTGAATCCGACCTCGAACAGGTCGGCGGCCGACGCGTAGCTCGCGATGTGCCCGCCGAGCTCCGCATGGGCACGATTGGCCCGGACCACCATCGCCAGCGCGTTCCAGCGGATGATCGCGGACAACCGGTTCTCGATGTCGAGGTCTCCCGGATACTGGGGCTGCGCGTCGAGCGGGATCGAGTTCACGTAGGGCGTGTTCAGCACCGGCGGCAGCGGCACCCGCTTCGAACGCGCCAGGTCGAACAACCTGCGCAGCAGGAAGGTCGCCCGCTCCAGGCCTTCGCGGGCGATCGTGCCCTCGAAGGCATCCAGCCATTCCTGCGTCTCGTCCGGATCCGGGTCGGGCGGCGCCACCCGCAGGAAGGCGCGCGACGCCGGCAGGGCGGCGGCGTCATCAGGGGGATTCGGGATGCTGTCATTCATCGGCAAGCGCGGCGCATCGCTGCGCCCTCCTCAACGCACACGCCGGCCTGAATCCACCGGCTGGACGATGGTATCGGGACACGTCCGGCACGGGGTGCCGAATCGCCGTGCGCGCCGGGCATCCTGCGGCATATCATGCCGCCATCCCCGCACTGGAATACTGATCATGCCGCTGCTGCCGCTCGATGCCAAAGACCTGCGCATACTGGATCATCTACAGCGCGATGCGCGCATCTCGAACGTCGACCTCGCACAGGCGGTGAACCTGTCTCCGTCACCCTGCCTGGCACGGGTGCGCGCCCTGGAAGCGTCGGGCGTGATCGCGCGCCACGTGACGTTGCTCGATCCATCGGCCGTCGGCCTGGACGTCACGGTGTTCATCCAGGTCGCGCTGGACAAGCAGGTCGAGCCGGTCCTGGACCGTTTCGAGAAGGCAGTGCGTGCACGCCCGGAAGTGATGGAGTGCTACCTGATGACCGGGGACTCCGACTACCTGCTGCGGGTGGTCGTGCCCGACGTGCGCGCGCTGGAGCGGTTCATCGTGGACGTCCTGTCGCGCATGCCGGGGGTCGGCAACATCAAGTCGAGCTTCGCGCTGAAGCAGGTGAAGTACGAGACCGCACTTCCCCTGCAGCCGGCCGGGGTCAGTCGGACGCGCGCGCGCCGGAACGCTTGACCAGTTCCGCGTACTTCGCGACTTCCTTCTTGAGGAAGGCCGAGAACTCCGCCGGCGGCATGAAGATCGCATCGGCCCCGTCGCGTTCGAACGCCGCGCGCACGTCGGGATGCGCATGCACCTTGCGCAGTTCCTCCAGCCAGCGATCGAGGACAGGCTTCTGCACGCCGGCGGGCAGCCAGGCGCCGTACCAGATGTCGGTGTCGAAGCCGGGGACGAAGTTCGCCATCGGCGGCACGCCCGGCAGCGCAGCGGCAGGACGTGCGGTGGTCACCGCATGCACGCGCAGCTTGCCGGCGCGGATGTGCGGCAGGGCGCTGATGCTGGCGACGAAACCCATGTCGACCTCGCCACCGATCAGCGCGGCGATCACCGCGCCCGCCCCCTTGTAGGGGATGTGCGTGACCTCGGCCTTGCCGGCGAGCTTGAACAGCTCCCCCGACAGGTGGCTGGTGGTGCCGGTGCCGTTGGAGCCGAAGTTCAGGCCGCCCTTGCGCTTCTGCGACAGCGCGATCACGTCCTTCACCGACTTCGCCGGCACCAGCGGATGGGTGACCAGCGTCAGCGGTGCACTTGCCAGGAAGGCCACCGGCTGGAAATCGTTGAAGAGGTTGTAGTTGAGCTTGGGGTACAGCGACACGTTCACCGCGATCGAGTTGGTGGTGAACATGATCGTGTGGCCATCGGCTGGCGACTTGGCGGCGATTTCGGCGCCCACGTTGCCACCCGCCCCCGCCCGGTTGTCGACCGCGACCGGCTGGCCGATCGCCTCGCCCAGGCGCGCGGCGAACTGGCGGCCGATGATGTCGGTGCCGCCGCCCGGCGCGAACGGAACGACCATGCGGATCGGACGACTCGGGAACGACTGCGCATGGACCGTCCCGGCGGCACCGAGCAGCAGGAACACGGCGCAGCAGGTGCGCGCGACGGGCATACGAACGATCATGGATGCAGCTCCTCGGTAACGTGCGGGTCGGCCACCGCGCCCCGGGTCCTGGCAGGGGCCGGCATGGAACGGGCGCGTGACGAAAGCGCAAGGATGATGCCCGCGGAGGACGCCGCCGGCAAGGCAGGAAGTCACCGTCCGGGCGCCCGAAGTCCCCGCCGGCGCAGGCACGGACCGGCAACGGACCGGGAACGGCCGGGTCAGCCGCGCGGCGGCAGCAGGATCGAGCGGTCGACCTGCCGGATGTCGGTCTTGCCGCAGAACGCCATCGTGATGTCCAGTTCCTTGCGGATGATCTCCAGGCAGCGGGTGACGCCGGCCTCGCCCATCGCACCCAGGCCGTGCAGCCAGGCACGTCCGATCATCGTCGCCTTCGCGCCCAGGGCGACCGCGCGCAGCACGTCCTGGCCCGAGCGTATGCCGCTGTCGAACCAGACGTCGATGCGTGGGCCGACCGCATCGACGATCGCCGGCAGCGCATCGATCGTCGACGGCGCGCCGTCGAGCTGGCGCCCGCCGTGGTTGCTGACCACCAGCGCGTCGGCGCCGGAGTCGGCCGCAAGGCGGGCATCCTCGGCGTCCATGATGCCCTTGAGCACCAGCGGCCCGTCCCAGCGGCGCTTGATCCACTCGACGTCGCTCCAGTCGAGCGTCGGGTCGAACTGCGCGCTGGTCCACGAGGCGAGGCTGGACGTATCCCCGACGCCGTCCACATGGCCGACGATGTTGCCGAACTGGCGGCGCGGCGTGCCCAGCATGTTGCTGCACCAGCGCGGCTTGGTCAGCAGGTTCAGCAGGTTCACCAGCGTCGGCTTGGGCGGCGTCGACAGCCCGTTCTTCACGTCCTTGTGCCGCTGGCCGAGGATGGTGAGATCGAGCGTGAGCACCAGCGCCGAGCAGCGCGCCGCCTTCGCGCGGTCGATCAGGCGCTCGATGAACGCACGGTCGCGCAGAACGTACAGCTGGAACCAGAACGGCCTGGTGGTATGGGCGGCGACATCCTCGATCGAACAGATGCTCATCGTGGACAGGGTGAACGGCACGCCGAACTTCTCGGCCGCACGCGCGGCGAGGATCTCGCCATCGGCCCACTGCATGCCTGCGAGGCCGGTCGGCGCAAGCGCGACCGGCATCGACACCGGCTGGCCGAGCATGGTCGTCGCGATCGAACGGTTGTCGACGTCCACCGCGACCCGCTGGCGGAACTTCAGCGCCTGCAGGTCGGCCTGGTTGGAACGGTAGGTGCGTTCCGTCCACGCACCGGAGTCGCAGTAGTCGTAGAACATGCGCGGCGCGCGCTTCTCGTGCAGCACGCGCAGGTCTTCGATGTCGGTGATGACGCTCAAGGCAGTTCCCCGGGCAGGTCCTCGCCGGCTGCGGATGGCCGGTGCGATGAACGCCGAGTATCGCGCGAATGTCGGCCGGCCGCGCGCCGGGCTAGCGCTGGCTGCGGTAGGGCGCGAGCGCCTGCAGGTCGGGTTCTATGCCCAGGCCGGGCGCATCGGACAGGTGCCAATGGCCGTCGGCGATGCGCGCGAACGGCTGCGCCAGCGCCTCGCGCAGCGGATTGGGGTTGGAATCGACCTCGAGCATGCCGCTGCCGCCGACGGCGGCCAGCAGGTGCGCCGACGCGGTGAGGCCGATGCCGCCCCCGAGATAATGCGGGCAGAAAGCGAGACCCGCGGCGACGATGCCGGCCCCGACGTCGAAGCAGCCACTGATGCCGCCCCACTTGATGAGGTCGGGCTGCAGGTAACGGAACGCGCCGGTCGCCAGCGCCGCCGTGAATTCGCCGCGGCCGCGCATGTTCTCGCCGGCCGCCAGCGGGATCGGGGACCGCTCCGCGAAGGTTCGCCAGGTCTGCGGCCAGGTGTCGGCACGCAACGGCTCTTCCAGCCAGAGGGGCCGGAACGCGGCAAGTCGCGTGGCCATCGCAAGGCCCGTGTCGACGTCCCACGCCTGGTTGGCATCGACCATCAGCGTCGCATCCTCGCCGAGCGCCTCGCGCAGTTCGCGCAGGTTGTCGACATCGCGCGCCTCGCCGAACCCGACCTTCAGCTTGTATGCGGTGAAGCCGAGTGCGCGCTGCTCGATCGCGACCCGGCCGGGACGCGTCGGGTTGATGCCGCTCGCATAGGCCGGCACCCGGTCGGCGGCCGCTGCGTTCAGGCAGCGCGCGAGCGGCAGGCCGGCGCGCCGTGCGACCAGGTCCCAGGCTGCGATGTCGATGCCGGCGATCGCCTGCGCGAAGGGCCCGGGTTCGTCGGTCTGCAGCACCAGCACGCGGGTGCGCGTGGTCAGGAATTCGAACAGCGCACCCGGCGATGGATGGTCCTGCCCGAGGGCGAGCGGCGCCAGCACCTCCTCGATCAGCCGGCCTCGATGCTCGGCGCCATCCGGCGGCCAGTTCGAGAACACTTCGCCCCAGCCGTGGGCGCCATCCGCATCCTCGATGCGCACCGCCAGCGCAGCGCGGCTGCGCATCATGCCGAACGAGTTGCGCACCGGCTCGTCCAGGGGGACCCGCCACACGTAGGCATCGATGCGCGCGATGCGCAGCCCCTGCGCCGTCACTCGCCGCCCCCTGCCCGCGCCGCCGTGCCGCGCACGGCGGGCACCAGGTGGTAGATCGCGAAGGCACCCTCCGCGTCCGTCCAGGTGGCCGGGCATGAATAGCCACTGGATGCCGCAAGCGCCCGGAACCCTTCGGGCGTGTACTTGTAGGAATTCTCGGTGTGGATGGTGTCGCCCTCCTGGAATGCGTGCATCACGCCCGCCACCTCGACCTGCTGGTCGACCAGGCTTTCGAGATGCATCTCGACGCGGCCGAGGGCCTCGTCGTAGCGCGCACGATGCCGGAACCGCGACAGGTCGAAGGACGCGCCGACCTCTGCATTGAGCCGTGTCAGCAGGTTGAGGTTGAACCGTGCCGTGACGCCCGCGCTGTCGTCGTATGCGGCTTCCAGCAGCGCCGGGGCCTTTCGTGTGTCGACCCCGATCAGCACGCTGCCCGTGGGTCCGATCCAGCGCGCCACACGCGCCAGGAAGGCCCCTGTCTCCTCCGGCGTGAAGTTGCCGATGGTCGAACCCGGGAAGAAGAGGACACGCTTGTCCCGGGCCGGCAGGCCGTTGCCTGGCAAGTCGTCCAGCCGTGTGTAGTCTGCATGGATCGCGAGCACCTTCAGCGCGGGAAACCGCCTGGCGGTTTCTGCAGCACCGGCCTCCAGCATCGACCGCGAGATGTCGATCGCGACATAGGCGGCGGGCCGGCAGGCCTCGATCAGCAGGCGGGTCTTGGTCCCGGCGCCGCTACCCGGCTCGATCAGCACCCCGCCGCGCGGGAGCACGGCCGCGATCGCATCGAGGTGGCGATGGAGGATCGCCAGCTCGGTACGGGTGACGTAGTACTCGGGCGTCTCGCAGATCGCCTCGAACAGTTCGCTGCCGCAGGCATCGTAGAACCACTTGGCCGGCAGCGTCCTGGGCCGGGCCGCGAGGCCGGCGAGGACATCGTCGCGAAGGGACGTGCCGAACGTGTCGGCCGCCGTGAGGGCGAGGTTGGCTGGGGCAGCATCCATGCGACCCGATGGTAACCGCTCATCGCGTCCCGCAGCGGACGCTGATCGATGTCCTGCGCAGCGCCCGCGGCGCGGGCATCAGGCAGCGCCGCCTCAGATCAGTCGCAGCGAATAGCCGCTCTCGACCCAGCGACGGATCCGGTTCGCATCGCCGATGCGAGAGAAACGCCCGTCGGAATCGAGCAGCACGATCACCATGTCTTCACCGTTGATGCGGGTCTGCATCACCAGGCAGCGGCCGGCTTCGCGGATGAAGCCGGTCTTCGACAGGCCGATCTCCCACTCCGGACTCGCAACCAGCTGGTTGGAATTGTTGAACTGCACATGGGCCGCGCGGTTGCCCGGCGTGTCGACCAGCACGCCCGAGGTCGTGGAATATTCTCGGATCGTCGCGTAACGCATGCCGGCGGTGACCAGCAGCACCAGGTCCTGCGCAGTCGCCACGTTGCCGTTGTGCAGCCCGGTCGAGTCCTCGAAACGCGAGTTGTGCATCCCGAGGGCCTGCGCCTTGATGTTCATCTGGGCGATGAACTCGCGATAGCCGCCGGGCGACGTGCGTGCAAGTGCCGCCGTCGCACGGTTCTCGGAGGACATCAGGGACAGTCGCAGCATCTCGGCACGCGTGAGCGTGGTGCCGGCGGACAGGCGCGAGCCCAGCCGGCGCGTGGCGTCGATGTCTTCCTCGGTGATCGTGACCAGTTCATCCATCGGCTGGTTGTAGTCGAGCACCACCATGGCGGTCATCAGCTTGGTGATGGACGCGATCGAACGGACCTTGTCGTCGTTGCGCGAGAACAGGGTCTGGCCGGTCGCCTGCGAAGCGACCAGGACCGCGGTGGAACGAAGGACGAGGTCGCTCGGGGCCTCGGCCGAACGCGGCGTATCGGGGCGCTGGCGGATGGACACCGGCGTCGCGCGCGCGGCCGGGACCTGCACGGCCTTGGATGTCGCACGGCCCTGCGCCGGGATGGTCGCGCGCACCCGCGCGCCGGGGCGCGCGGCAGATTGCCGTCCCGGTGCGGCCGACGCTGCCTTGCGCGGCGTGGACACGGCGGGGCGAGTCGGCTGGGCGACGGCGGGCTTGCGCGGTGCCGCCTCGCGCTTCGCCGGGGACTGTGCCTGCGCCTGTTCGACGGGCACTGCAGAAAACACGGTGATTGCAGCCAGCAGGCCAACCATCGGCAGCAGCTTCTTGAGCGAGCGCCTGGGCGAACGATTCGTCACGGTTCGGATCCTTGTGCCGGGTTGACGGGCAATTATCGGCACCGCTGGCGTCGACTTGAGCGCACCGCTCGCGGTTCAGTGTCCGCGATTAGATAACGAAAACCGTGACTTGGCAACCTCAGTTGAGAAGATTCCTCGGTTGGCGGCGACGGCTCCCGGGTCAGGTCGTTGCGTCTGCACCCGCCTCCGGGACGGCCGCCGCGCGCTCCTGCTGCTGCAGCATCCACATCTGGGCGTACTGCCCCCCGGCGTCCAGCAGTTCCCGATGGGTACCGCGTTCGATGATGCGGCCCTGCTCCATGACCAGTATCTGGTCGGCATCGATGATCGTGGACAACCGGTGGGCGATCACCAGCGTGGTGCGCCCGATCGCGATCTGGTCGAGTTCCCCCTCGATCGCCTGCTCGGTCTCGGAGTCGAGTGCTGAAGTGGCCTCGTCGAAGATCATCACCTGTGGGTTCTTCAGGATCGCACGCGCGATCGCCACCCGCTGTTTCTCGCCCCCTGAAAGCTTCAGCCCGCGTTCGCCCACCGCCGACGCATAACCCTGCGGCAGCGATTCTATGAACGCGTGGATGTGCGCGGACTGCGCGGCCGCGACCACCTCGGCCTCGGTCGCCGACGGCCGCCCGTAATGGATGTTGTGGCGGATCGTGTCGTTGAACAGCACCGTGTCCTGCGGCACGATGCCGATGGCACCGCGCAGGCTCTGCTGCCGGAGCCGGCGCACGTCCACGCCGCCGACGGACACGCTGCCGCCCTGCACGTCGTAGAACCGGTAGAGCAGGCGCGCCAGGGTCGACTTGCCCGAACCACTGTGGCCGACCACCGCGACCTTGGCACCCGCCGGAACCTCGAAGCTCACGCCGTGCAGGATCTGGCGCGCCGGGTCATAGCCGAAATCGACGCGATCGAAGCGGATCGCGACGCTGCCCGCCGGCACCTCGGCGGCGCCGGGTGCATCCTGCACTTCACGGTGCTGGCCGAGGAGCGCGAACATGCGGTCCATGTCCGTCGTCGACTGCTTGATCTCGCGGTAGGCCATGCCCAGGAAGTTCAGCGGGATGTAGAGCTGGATCAGCAACGCGTTGACCAGCACGAGGTCGCCCAGCGTGAGTTCCCGCGACGCCACGCCCTGCGCGGCGAACACCATCAACGCGGTGACGCCGCCGGCGATGATCAGGCTCTGGCCGACGTTGAGCAGGCCGAGCGAAGCCTCGGTCTTCACCGCCGCGGCCTCGTAGCGTTCGAGGCTGCGGTCGTAGCGCTGCGCTTCGTACTCCTCGTTGTTGAAGTACTTGACCGTCTCGTAGTTGAGCAGGCTGTCCACCGCGCGCGTGTTCGCCTTCGAATCCAGTTCGTTCGCTTCGCGCCGGATGGCGGTGCGCCACTCGGTGACCGAGATCGTGAAGTACACGTAGAGGCCGACCGCGAGGAAGGTGACCGCGGGAAAACGCCAGTCGAACTTGGTCAGCAGCACGGCGGCCACCAGCACGAACTCGAGGATCACCGGGATGATCGAGAACAGCATGTAGTTCAGCAGCGTGCTGATGCCGCGGGTGCCACGCTCGATGTCGCGCGACATGCCGCCGGTCTGGCGGTCGAGGTGGAAGCGCAGGCTGAGGCTGTGCAGGTGCCGGAACACGGACAGTGCGACCTTGCGCACCGCGCGCTGCGCGACGCGCACGAAGACCACGTCGCGCAGTTCTGCGAACAGCGTGGTCGACATGCGCAGCAGGCCGTAGGCGACCAGCAGCATGAACGGCACGGCCAGCACGGCACGTTCCGGCGACAGCGAGTCGACGATCTCCTTCAGCACCAGCGGCACGCCGAGGTTGGCCAGCTTCGCGCAGACCAGCAGCGACAGCGCGGCGACCACCCGCCCGCGGTACTCGCGCAGGAACGGCAGCAGGATGCGCACGCGCGACAGGTCGAAGAAGCGCGCCGGGGCCTGGCCACTGCGACCTGCCGGTCCCTGTGCCGGCATTGCCGGACCCGGATGTCCGTGGGGATTCATGCTGCACCACCTGCCGTCATTGTTCTTCTGTCCTCGATCCGCTCTGGAAACACCTTGGGGCCCGCCACGCCGAATGCAAGGTCAAAAAAAGCGGGCACCGCGAGGGTGCCCGAAATCCAAAGGAGGAGGATGAAAACAATGAGCGGTTGAGGGCTCGCTGCCTTCACTTTCCAATAAAGCGAATTGCGTGCCAGCTTTCAACATGCTTGCGAATCAGGTACTTGGCGTGCGCCTGCAGTCGGTCTCGAAGGGTCGGCGCACCGCGTCCACGCCGCGCTGCGCACCCACGCACCATCTTCGCGCGGCCGCGCGGCGGCTCAGCCCGGACCGCCCCCCGCTGTCGCGCGCCGCCCATGCCCTCCGAACTCCGCGGAGACCGGCGCCCAGTAGGCCACCGCCAGCAGCACGCCCCAGAGGATCGCCGCGACGCTGTCCATCGTGTAGGCAAACCCGGAAAGCACCAGCGTGCCCGACAGCGGCATCGGCACGTAGATCGCGATGGTCGATGCCAGCGTGAGCCAGCGCGCCCAGCGCTGGAAGGCGAGCATCCCGGCGAGCCCGATGCACAGCGCGACGAACGCGCCGAACGAGACGATGCCGGCCACCGACTGCAGCGGCGAGGACAGCAGGTTCACGCGCGTGGCCAGCCATGCCTGCTGCTCCGGCGGCAGCAGGCGGACATCGTAGGAAGACACGAACATCGCTGCCGGAATCAGCAATGCGTTGAAGAGCACCAGCAGGCGGAACTCGGCACGGGTGTTCAAGGATCCTCGGTCGCGATGATGGCCAGGCGGGGAGCATGCCACGCGTGACCGCAGGTTGCCGGGTGTAAGGGTCTGTAAACGCGGTCATCAGGGTACCGGTGCGCGCGTTGAAGGTGGGGCAGCCACAACCACCTCCCGGAGGACAGACATGAACAGCAATGCGACGACAGCCGTGCGATTCCCGGCCAACGACGGACGCACCGTCGCCAGCGCGGCATGCCTGCTTGGCGCAGCCGCTGCAGCCCTGTCGGTGATGCCCGGCCTGGCCTGGGCCGACCGGTACGAGCGGCACGAGCGGTACGGCAACCGCCACATCGACCGGGCCCGCGTCGTGGAGGCCCGGCCGGTGCTGCAACGCGTGGTCGAACCGCGGCGCGAATGCACGAGCCAGGTCGTCCATGAGCCGGTGCAGGGAGGCTACCGTGCCCACCGGCCGGACGACTTGGTCGGGCCGGTGATCGGCGGCGTCGCCGGCGGCGTCATCGGCAGCCAGATCGGTGGTGGCAGCGGACGTACCGCGGCCACCGTGGCCGGCGCCGTCGCCGGCACGATCGCCGGTTCGGTGCTGCTGCCGCCGCACCACGGGCACGCGCGGGCGCCCCAGGTGGTGGAGCGCGTGGTCGAACGCTGCCGCACGGTCAATCACGCCCGCGACGTCGTGCAGGGCTACGATGTCACGTACCGTCACCAGGGCCGGTTGTTCACCACCCGCATGCCCTACGACCCCGGACGTTTCGTCCAGGTCGATGTCCGCCGCGCCGGGCCGGACCGGGGACAGTGGCGTGGCTACGCAGAACCTGCCGTGGTAGTCGTGGAACGCAGCGACCGGGGCGGGCGCCCGCGGCGATCGGACGACGACGATTGACGCCGGGCGGGCGCCGCAGGGTCAGAGATAGTCCTTGCGCGCCCCGTAGCCGGCCCAGCCGAGCAGCACCCGCACGATCCCGTAGCTGATCCAGCCCGCCACGCGATCCACCAGTCCGCGCCGGAACCCGGAGGCAACGACCGGCCGGGCGCCAGCGGCCATGGCACGCTGCAGGCTGGACAGCAACTCGCCGGCGAACCCGGCGTCGCGCACGAAGACGTTCGCCTCGCGCGCGAGCAGCAGCGACATCGGATCGATGTTCGACGAACCGACGGTCGCCCATTCGCCGTCGATGACGGCGACCTTCGCGTGCATGAAGCTCTGGTGGTACTCGAAGATGTGCACGCCCGCCTCGAGCAGTTGCTGGTAGAACACGCGCGACGCATGGCGCATCAGCACGTACTCGACCCGGGCCTGCAGCAGCAGCGTCACCTGCACGCCGCGCCGCGCGGCATCGACCAGTGCCCTGCGGAATTCGACGCCGGGCAGGAAGTAGGCGTTGGCGATCAGCACGTCCCGGTCCGCGCGCGCGATCGCCTCCAGGTAGGCGTCCTCGATGTCGCGCCGGTGGCGCAGCGTGTCTCGGACCAGGAATGCCGCGCGGATCGGCCCCGCGGGCTGCAGGAACGTCGCCGCGCCCGGCGCGTGCTGCACCGGTAGCAACGTGCGCCAGGGCGGCCAGCGACGGTGCAGGTAGGTACGGGCGACGGTATCCCAGGTCTGCCGCGCCACGCGCAGGATCTCGACGGTCAGCGGCCCGCGCACCTTCACCGCGTAATCCCAGCGCGGCGGCGTATGGCCGGGCGTATGCATGTCGTCGATCACGTTGATGCCGCCGGCGAAGCCGATATCGCCGTCGATCGCCGCGATCTTGTGGTGCAGGCGGCGCAGGCGGCTGCGCTGGAAGTCGAACACCGACACGTCCGGCCGGAAGAACAGCAGCTCGATGCCGGCCCGGCGCAGCCGCTCGCGCAGCGGGCGCGGCATCGTGCGCCCGCCGAAGCCATCGACCAGCACGTGCACGTCGACACCCCGCGCTGCCGCCCGGGCCAGCGCATCGGCGACGAGGCGGCCCGCGGGGTCATCCTCGAAGATGTAGGCCTGCAGGTGTATCTCGTGGCGCGCATCGTCGAAGGCGGCCGCGAGCGCCGGGAAGTAGGCGCCGCCGCCTTCGAGCAGTTCCACCGCATGGCCGTCCACGAAGCGGGTCACGGGACTTCGTCCTGCGGCGCCGTCGCCTGCCGCTCAGCCGAGGGTGAGCGTTGCCGACAGCGGCGCGTGGTCGGACAGCCGTGCCCACGCCTGCCCATGGTGGACATGGGCATGGCGCACCACGAACCCGCGCACGTAGATGCGGTCGAGCCGGAACATGGGCATCCGCGTGGGAAAGCTGCGCGCCGGATGGCCGCGCGTGGCCTCGAACACTTCGACCATCCCGAGGTCTGCAATCATGCCGTCGCTCGCTTCCTTGCGCCAGTCGTTGAAGTCCCCTGCGATCACCAGCGGCGCTCCCGCGGGCACCAGCGACCGCATATGGCTCGTCAGCTCGCGCAGTTGCCAGCGCCGTCCCCTGGCGAACAGGCCGAGGTGCACGTTCACGCAATGCAGCGGATGGGTCCAGCCCGGTACCGCGATCTCGCAGTGGAGCAGCCCGCGATTCTCGAAAAA
>LNFM01010011.1_pt1 | contig 13530 bp, 13 predicted proteins | sample 596031 | NCBI WGS metagenome assembly LNFM01 (sample SAMN04254537, study PRJNA301005) | activated carbon metagenome | isolation source: dual media filters at the Ann Arbor, Michigan drinking water treatment plant | place: USA: Ann Arbor
GAGGCGCCCGTGCCCCCGCCCCCCGTGCCGCCGCCGCCGCCGCCCGCCCTCGACGACGCGGGCGTGAAGACGCAGAGCCTGGCGCTCATGACGGCGCTCGATCAGCGCGACGCCGCGGCGATGGATCGCCTCACCGGTGACAGCTTCACCATGTACGAGCGGGCGCGGACCTACGACAAGGCGCGCGTGCTGAGCGGGATGCAGGCGCGCACCGACCAGGGCATTCCGCAGCGATCGCGCACGTGCGTCGACGGCCGGATCACGCGCGGACCGGCCCACGTGGTCTACGTCGTCGAGTGCACCGAGAACCTGCCGGCGTACAAGGACCTGCCCGCGGGGACGCTCGAGACGATCCACACCATCGTCTGGATCATGGACCGCGACGGCTACCGCGCGCAGTGGTGGTCGACGGAGCAGGGCGGTCTCGCTGCCGAGGCGGACTTCTGGGACACGATGTACCGGACGAGCACCTCGTTCCGGCGCGAGCCGAATCGTCACCTCGTGGCGGCCGTCGAGGGCCGCAAGCCGGGCACGGCGCTGGACATCATGATGGGGCAGGGCCGCAACGCCGTGTACCTCGCGACCACGGGCTGGAAGGTGACCGGCGTCGACGTCTCCAAGGAGGGCGTGCGTCAGGCGGTGGCCGCGGCTGCGAAGCAGAAGCGGAAGCTGACCGGCATCGTCGACAACATCGAGACGTGGGACATGGGCACGGCGAAGTGGGACCTCGTCACGATGATCTACGCCGGCTCCGACGCGAAGCTGATCGCGCGTGCCCAGGCGGCGGTGAAGCCGGGCGGACTCTTCGTCATCGAGTACTTTCACGCAGACGGCACGGCGGGCGTGGGCGTCGGCGGCTTCACGACCGATCAGCTGACCACCGCGTTCGCCAGCGGCTGGAAGATCATCACCGACGAGGTCGTCGAGGACACGGCCGACTTCAGCCTGCGCACGACCAAGCTCGTGCGCTTCACCGCCCAGAAGCTGTGAAGCGAACCGACATCGAGCCGCTGACCTTCCGACGGCGGGACCGACCGTGGCTGGGGCTCGAGATCTTCAAGCTCTCGGAGCTCTACGCGCGCGCCGCCGTGGGCCCGCCGGGCGACACGCTCTTCGTGCCGCAGCGCCACGAGTTCTACTGCGTCTTCATCGGCATCACCGGTGAGAGCGCCGTCCTCGTCGACTTCGATGCCGTGCCCATCGGCGCGGGCTGGCTGTCGGTCTCGGCGCGCGGGCGCGTGCGCACGTTCGCGCGGAACCGCGGAACCGCCGATGCCTGGATGATCATCTTCGAGCCCGCGGTCGTCATCGACCTCGTACCCAAGCTCTCGATCCTGTCGCCGCTCTGGCCGCGGCCATGGATCGACGTGGACGGCCCCGCTCGGTCGGAGCTCCTCGCCGCCGCCGAAGCCCTCGCCATCGAACACGCGCACCCGCACGACGCGGCCCAGCCCGAGATCCTCGCCAATCTACTTCGCGCCCTGCTCTGGCGCGCGGAGCGCCTCCAAACCGCGTGGGCTGGCGTCGCGGAGACCTCGGCGCTGAGTCGCTTCTTCACCATCCTCGAGCGCGACCACGCCACCACGCGCACGGTCGCGCACTATGCGAAAGCGACCGCACTCTCCTCGCGCCGCCTCGGTGAGCTCATGCTGGAAGCTACGGGCAAGACCACGAAGCAGATCATCGACGAGCGCGTGGTGCTCGAGCACAAGCGACTCCTCGCGCACACGGACATCACCGTGAAGGAGCTCGCCGTGCGGACCGGCTTCGACGAGCCGACGAACCTCGTGAAGTTCTTCCGCCTGCACACGGGCACCACGCCCGCCGCCTTCCGCGAGGCCCAGCGAACCTTCACGCCACCTCGCGCCACCCGCGCGACGAAGCGCGCCATGACTTCTCGTCGGTCCTGAGCACTTTCATGTCCGCCCGAAATTCACGACACCAGCGTCGCGATCGCGGCGCGACGATCGGCGCAACTCCGCGTCTACGACGTGGCGCGCTCGCTGCAACAGGGGCGCGGCATGAGAGTCTGGATAATCGTGATGGTGCTCGCGGCGTCGGCAACGGCGCATGCCGAGCCAGGGAAAGACGTGCTGGTCCCGGGCAACTGGGTGCGCACCCTCCGTGTCGGCGCGATGCCGGTCATGCAGGACCGCGGAACGACGTGGACGATTCCGATGATGCTCGTCGTCCAGGATGACTACCTCGGCTACGACGTCGGTCGCGACACCATCGCGGGCGCGCCGATCGACCTCCTCGTGTCGGGCTTCTACCGGTTCGGAGTCCGCTTCGCGCTGCGGCCGGGCTCGCGCATCCGGCCGTTCGCCTTCGGCCGCGTGGGTCTCATCTTCGCGCTCAACCACCACACGTCCGTCCCGCTCAACGCGGGCGCGGCGGCATCGGCCGGGCTCGGCGTCGACCTGAAGCTCGGCGCCGGGCTGTCCTACGTAGAGCTCGGCGTCCTGGCGGGCTCCGATAATCCGAGCGCGCTGACCCTCGCGGTCGGCTTCGGATTCTGACGCACGTTTTTACCATCCGACCGCCGGTCCTCACTCTGCCCGCCGGCCGCGGTGACCACTAGCTTGGGGCGCATGAAGACCACGCTCCTCGCCGCCGCCACGCTCCTCACCCTCGCCGCCGCCGCGCAGGCCGAGACCAAGCTCACGACCACCGTGCACACGGCCTCCCCCGGTGGCTTCTACGTCGACTCGACGCTCGTCGCGGGCGAGAAGGACGCCATCCTCGTCGACGCGCAGTTCGCGCTCGCCGACGCGCACCGCCTGGTCGCGACGATCCTCGAGTCGAAGAAGAACCTGACGGCCGTCTACATCACGCACTACCACCCGGACCACTACTTCGGTCTCCAGGTGATCCAGCAGGCGTTCCCCAAGGCCAAGCTCTACGCGCTCCCTGCCGCCATCAAGCAGATCAAGGCGACGGCGAAGGCCAAGGCGAAGTACTGGGGCGGCATGTACGGAAGCAACGTCCCGACGAAGCCAGTCCAGCCGACGGCGCTCAAGGGCACGACGCTCACCCTCGAAGGCCAGACCCTCGAGATCAAGGCCGGCGTCGGCGACTCGGCCGACAACACGTACGTCTGGATCCCGTCGACGAAGACGGTCATCGCGGGCGACATCGTCTTCAACGGCGTGCACGCCTGGACCGCCGAGTCGAACGCCGCGAGCCGCGCGTCGTGGGTGAAGACGCTCGACGAGATCGCAGCCCTGAACCCGTCGACGGTGATCGCCGGCCACAAGGATCCGAAGCTCGCTGACTCGCCGACCGCGGTGAAGGCGACGAAGGATTACCTCGCGGCGTTCGATGCCGCGGTCGCGTCGTCGAAGACGTCGGCCGAGGTGCAGCAGAAGCTCAAGGCGAAGTACGGCGCGCTGCAGCTCGACATCATCCTGCAGGTCGGCGCCGACGCGGCCTATCCGCCGGCGAAGTAGTCAGCGCTGCCACCGGGCGCCGTCGGCGCGGTACCATGCGAGACGTGTACAGGCTCGGGGTCGTCGTCACGCTCATCCTCGCGGCCGGTTGCGGCGGCACCGACGACGACACCACTTCCACCGACGCGGACTCGGCCGATGGAGACGTGGACGGCGCTGACGCTGATGGGGGCGATACCGATGGCGGCGACGGTGAGCTCGTCTTGCCCCCCGTGAACGCGCCCGTCGACTACCAGCTCGGGGGCGCGTACCCACCGCCCGCGGGCGTGATGATCGTGTCGCGCGACCGCACCGAGACGCCGGCGGCGGGGCTCTACAACATCTGCTACGTGAACGGCTTCCAGATCCAGCCGAACGAAGAAGCCGAGTGGCTGGCGGATCATCCCGATCTCGTCCTGCGCGATGGCAACGGCGACCCGGTGATCGATGCGGACTGGGACGAGATGCTGATCGACGTCGGGACTCCCGAGAAGCGGACGGCCGTCGCCGCGATCGTCGGGGGCTGGATTGCCGGCTGCAAGACCGCGGGCTTCGATGCGGTCGAGATCGATAACCTCGACTCGTTCTCGCGCTCGACCGGGCTGCTCCAGGAAGCCGATGCGGTCGCCGCGATGCGGCTCTTCGCCGATGCCGCCCACGCGCAAGGCCTGCCCATCTCCCAGAAGAACTCCGCCGAGCTCGTCGGCAACAAGGCCGCCATGGCCACCGACTTCGTCGTCGCGGAGGAGTGCAACACGTACGACGAGTGTGACGTGTACACCGGTGCCTACGGCGACCACGTCATCGTGATCGAGTACGTGCGTGCGGACTTCGACGAGGGCTGCGCGAACTTCCCCGGCCTCTCGATCGTCCTGCGCGATCGGAATCTCGTCGCGCCGGGCGCCAGCGGCTACGTCTTCGACGGCTGCTAGTCACGCGATGACCGCGAAGGTCTGGTGGTTCACCGCCACCAGGCGGCCATCCTCCCCCCACAGCTCGCGGCGTTCGGAGCAGAAGCCATCCCGCAGCACCGGAGCCGTGCCCCGGTAGAGCAGGGGCGAATCGGGGTTCAGGCCGTCGAGTCCGTCGATGACCTCGAGCGCGAAGGCGATCGTCGCCATCGGGCGCATCTGCGTGAAGCGCACCATCGCCGCCGGCCAGAACGTGTCGCACATGGCGGCGATGTAGCCGCCGTCCTGGACGTGACACGCGATCCGCGGACGGATCCATCCGACGACCCGCGGGTCCTTCGCGCTCGCCGGGATGCCCTCGACGACGCGGAACTCGAAGTGCTGCGTGAACTCGGGGGCGCCCATGGTGGCGTTGAAGGGCACGGCGGGGAGGTCCTGCCACGGCGGCGCCGGGGGCGCCTCGATGTCGCGCCAGCCAGGGGGGCGGTGTCCCGGCTTCACGATCGCCAGGTTCGCGACCGCGTGGCACCGGATCTCGCCGCCCTGGTGCAAGGCGGCGCGCGCGGCCGTCAGCGACTTGCCGACGCGCATGATGTCGACCCGGATCTCGGCCGCCCCCGCGAGCACCGGCGACGGAATCTCGGCCGTGACCGTGCGGACCTTTCGCGCGGGATCACCGACGCGATGCTCGATGGCCCGCACGAGGGCCCCGATCGACAGCCCGCCGAAGGCGCCACGGCCCTGCTTCCAGCCGTCGGCGACATTCAGCGTGTAGCGGTCACCGGCGGGCGTGGGCGTCGTGACGTCGACGAGGCTGGCCATCCCGCGACTATGTCACTCGCGCCGGAGGAAGACGATGACGCCGGGCGCCACCGAGCGATAGCGAGAGTCGGCCATCATCTGCGCCAGCTGCTTCTCGCGCGTGCCCATGATCCAGAGGAACGGCGCGAGGATGAGGAGGTTCCAGTGGCCGCCCACGATGCCGAACACGGCGAAGGAGATCGCCGCGACGCGCGACACGGTGACGGCAATGTCCGTCGCCCGGACATGACCGAAGCGCTTCGAGAGCGTGGCGCGCAGGATGCGGCCGCCGTCCATGGGCAGGGCCGGAATCAAGTTGAACGCCGCGATCACGAAGTTGATCCAGCCCGCCATCATGATGAGGCTGCTTCCCGTGGCCAACCCGAGCCCGAGGCCGAGCCCACCGAGCACCAGTGACACAGCGGGGCCGGCCGCAGCGATCAGCAGCTCGTGACGAGGATTGCTCGTGAGCTCCATCTTGGCCGCACCGCCCAGGAACGACAGCTCGATCTCCGCCGTGCGCACACCGAGCGCGCGCGCAACCACAGCGTGCCCCAGCTCGTGCAACAGCACGAACACGAACGCGAGGGACACCACGAGCACGCCTGACACACCGCCGTAGGCGAGGAAGACGAGCGCGAGGAGCGCGAGGAACGTGGGATTCAGGAGGATCGGGAACCCGAGAAGAGTCCCGAGGCGCCAGGACTTGAGCATGCGCTCAACATGGGCACGCGCGCGGAAACGTCAACGGCACGGTCACTGCACTTTCGTCCGGGTATGAAGGCCAGAACTACCTATCTTGTCGCTGCGTTCGCCTGCGCGAGCGCTGGTCTTGTCGCCGCTGATTCCACCCCCGTGAAGGTCGCAGGTGCTCCGACGTCGGAGATCTTCTTCGCCTTCGACTCGTCGCGCCTGGGCGAGGGCACCTCGGACAAGCTGGCGCCCATCGTCGCGTTCGCGCAGACCCATCCGGAGGCCAAGATCGTCCTCGATGCCAGCACGGACCCCGTTGGCAGCTCGGTCTACAACGTGGGCCTGGCCACTCGGCGAGGTGAGGTCGTGCGCGACCGCCTCGTGAGGGCAGGCATCGACGCGAACCAGATCGTGGTCGGCGTGTACGGCGAGGACGGAACCCGTCGCGCCTCATATGCGAAGGATCGCCGGGTCTCGGTCTGGATGACGCGCGAGAGCCTGCCCGCTATCATCGATCACACGTTCGCGAGCGGCACGGCCGTGATCTGGTCGAAGCCGGTCTCGGCGACGGCGCTCGCCCCGGTTGCCCGGAAGAGCGTCTCGATCCGCTAGTCGCGCCCGCTGACCACTTCGTTCACTTCCACGAGCTGGCCGATTCGACGCGCCAGCTCGTCGCGATCTTCGCCGGAGAGCCAGGGGATACTCACGCGGGCGAGATCCTCCCCGTCGGGCGAGGCGAACCGTACGAAGTCGCCGCTGACGATCACGCCGTAGCGCGACCGGAGCTTCGCCACCTGCGTGCGCTTGCCGTCGTGCACGACGATGCGCCCGGGGAAGATCTCGAGGGTGACGCGCGCGCCGCCGCGAAACAGGCGTTTCATGTAGACGACGTGGCGGTCGCCACGGTCGGCGACCAGCAGCTTGCCGAGGGCGCCCCCGATCTCGATGGCCTTCGCGACATCGCCGGCGAGCTCTGCGAGGGCGCCGCGGATCCGCTGGAACGTCCGGTCGAACGCGGCGAGGGCAGCCAGGCCCTCCTGTTCGAGCAGGCTGACTGGCGCCACCCCGAAAATCCTGCGCATCCCGGTCGGCTGCTCGAGCCAGATGCCGAAGTCTTCATGCGGAACGTCGCGTGCACACACGAGAACTCCGTCGATGGACAGCTGCTCTCGGCGCCCCGTGGCGGTCAGCGTCACGGCCTTCCCGGCGACATGGAGGGTCCGCCCGGCCACCGTCAGCCGGACGTCCCGTGCTCCGAGCACCACCTCGAGCCGCCCCTCGTCGGTCGGGCACTCCAGCCGGTGCACGGCGTCATCCCTGTACGCCACGCTGAATGCTATACCCGCCGCCGCCATGACTGCCCAGTACACGTTCGTGATGAAGGACCTGCGCAAGCTCGTCCCGCCGAAGCGCGAGATCCTCAAGGGTATCCACCTGTCCTTTTACCCGGGCGCCAAGATCGGCGTCCTCGGGAACAACGGCGCGGGCAAGAGCACGCTCCTCCGCATCATGGCCGGCGTCGACAAGGACTTCCTCGGCGAGGCGTGGCCGGCGCCGGGCCTCAAGATCGGCTACCTGCCGCAGGAGCCGCAGCTCGACCCGACGAAGACCGTGAAGGAGAACGTCGACGAGGGTGTAGCCGAGACCCGCGCGCTCCTGCAGAAGTTCGAGGAAGTCTCGATGAAGCTCGGTGAAGAGCTCACCGACGCGCAGATGGAGAAGCTCCTCGCCGAGCAGGCGCGGCTCCAGGATCAGATCGAAGCCGTCAACGCGTGGGAGCTCGATCACCAGGTCGAGATGGCGATGGACGCCCTCCGCTGCCCGCCGCCTGACCAGGACGTGACGGTCATCTCCGGTGGCGAGCGCCGCCGCGTGGCCCTGTGCCGCCTCCTGCTCTCGCAGCCCGACATGCTGCTCCTCGACGAGCCCACCAACCACCTCGACGCCGAGTCCGTGACCTGGCTCGAGAAGACCCTCGAGAACTTCAAGGGCACGGTCGTCGCCATCACCCACGATCGCTACTTCCTCGAGAACGTCGCGAAGTGGATCCTCGAGCTGTATCACGGTGAAGGTCGCCCCTTCGAAGGCAACTACACCGCCTGGCTCGACCTGAAGGCGCGCCGCGCCAAGGACGAGGAGAAGCAGGCCGACGCGCGCCAGCGCGCCCTGCAGCGCGAGCTCGAGTGGGTTCGCCTCTCGCCCAAGGCTCGTCAGGCCAAGAGCAAGGCTCGCCTGAACCGCTACGACGAGATGGTCGCCGAGAACGCGAAGAACGTCGTCGACTCGGCCGTCGAGATCCAGGTTCCGCCGGGCCCGCGCCTCGGTGGCGAGGTCGTGTCCTTCGAGGGCGTCTCGAAGTCCTACGGCGACCGCCTGCTCATCGACAACCTGACGTTCAAGCTGCCCCGCGGTGGCATCGTCGGCATCATCGGCCCGAACGGCGCCGGCAAGACGACGCTCTTCAAGATGATCATGGGCGTCGAGAAGCCCGACAAGGGCACGATCAAGATCGGCGAGACGGTCAAGCTGTCGTACGTCGACCAGTCACGCGACGCCCTCGAGGGCACCAAGTCGATCTACGAAGAGATCAGCGAAGGCTCGGACTACGTGATGATCGGCGAGAAGTCGATCAACGCGCGCTCCTACGTCTCGTCCTTCAACTTCAAGGGGCAGGACCAGCAGAAGCAGGTCGGCATCCTCTCCGGTGGTGAGCGCAACCGCGTCCACCTCGCGAAGATGATCAAGCGCGGCGGCAACGTCCTCCTGCTCGACGAGCCGTCGAACGACCTCGACGTCGATACCCTGCGCGCCCTCGAGGATGGCCTCGAGAAGTTCCCCGGCTGCGCCGTCGTCATCAGCCACGATCGCTGGTTCCTCGATCGCCTCTGCACGCACATCCTCGCGTTCGAGGGCAACTCCCACGTGGAGTACTTCGAGGGCAACTTCCAGGACTACGAAGCCGACCGCAAGCGCCGCCTCGGCGACGACGCGGACCAGCCGAAGAAGTTCAAGTACAAGCCGATCAGCGTGAAGTAGCCACCGCGATCCGCACGAGGCCCACCGGGCCGGCGGCCTGGACCTGCAGCTGGTCCGCACAGCGCGCGGTGTTGCCGCCCTCGGCGTACTCGACCTCGCCGCACCCCGGCACGATCCGGAGGAGGTCGTCGAACGTCGTCGACGGATCGATCGTCACCGACCCGAGCTCGAGCGGCTCGGTCAGCGGCGTGCCGTCGATGTTCGACGCCAGGCGACGGACGATCGTGTGGACCTGGTCGGCCTCATCGAGCACGATCTCGTAGGGGCCGATGATGATCACGCTGGTCGTCGACTCGCTGCTCGCGCCACGCACCGCGACGACCTCCTCTCGGGACATGCCGAGGGCATAGGGACCGATGCTGCGGCCCGGGACCACGACCGCGGTCGCGGCCGCGAGCGCAGGCGGCGGCGTGCTCGGCGCCGGGCGAGTGGTCGTGCGAGTGGCCGGCGCGGGCTTCACGGGCGCGGCGGGAGAGGGCTTCTGCTCGGGCGAGGAGCTGCAGGCGACGAGGAGGGCAAGGGGAAGGAACCGCTTCATGCCCATGCGAACGCACCATCCTGGCGATCGCGCGCCGCGGAACGCGCCAATCGGTCGCCCGATCGCGCCGCCCGGGCGGCTGGTCGTTGTGATGAACGTTCAGCCGACGGGACGTTCGTCATCGCATCGTGACGATGTGCGGCGCGATCCGCAGCGGGTCGCGCAGCTCGCACGGCAGCTTCTCGAAGCGCTTCACGTCGGCCTTGCTCAGCCGGGCCTCGTAGTACCAGGCGAAGGCGTGCCACCGCGTGCCGTGCGCCCACGTGTGACGCTCGCCGCACGGCATCGACCAGTGACAAGCCTCGCCTGTCATCACGCGCTTCACCCACCAGTAGCCGGAGCTCGTCTTCGCGATACGTCGCGAGGCGGCCCACAGGTTCGTCGCCTTCACGAGTGCGTGATACGCCGGTGTCTGCCATGGCGCCGGGCGCAGGATGCCGGCGCGGTCGACGACCCACTGGCTGGTCGCACGCCGCCACGGATCACCGACGCCGCGCCAGATGCTCGGCAGCATGTGATCGTTCACGACGTGCGCCCCCGCGATCGTGCGGCGGTCGAACTTGGCGCGCAGCTCGCTGTACACGCGTCGCCACGGTCGACCGACCTGCCGATCGAGCCAGCGCCAGGCGGGCGCGAGCTTGTCGTAGAACGTGCGGTGCACGAACTTGATCGGCACCGGCGCCTCCTCGAGGCCACCGGTCCGTGCCAGCCATTCGCGCACGCGGGTGCGCTCCACGCCGTGCGACGCACGACGCTCCGTACAGTTGCTCCACCTGCGCCCGCCTTCGATGACGGTGCGCGACAAATCCTTGCGAGCCATGACGCTCCTCGAGTCAGGCAAACCCATGAAACGGGTCACCCGGCTCGATCGCGCGTCAGCTACGCACGACCGATCGAGTCACCCACGACGATGTCGAGGAGCACGGCGATCAGCATGATTCGTCCCTTCTAGAGATCCGACACGCACTCGTCAACGATTTTCGATCGAGCGCCCGACCAGTGTCATCATTCCGAGATGGCCGCCTGGATCGCGATGGTCGTGACTGCGCTCGCTCTGACCGCGGCGTGCGGCACCAGCCCTCAGCACCAACCGCCCGCTCCCCCCCCCAAGAGCTCATCGATGCCCGCCACGAGCGACTCCGACCCACCGGCCCCGCCACCGGATGCGGCCACCGATGCCTCCATCGATGCCCCCATCGCGATCGTCCGGTACGAGATCGATGGGGCCGTCGTGACCCAGGAGGCGTTCGAGGCCTTGAAAGCAACCCTCGAGATCGAAGAGGTCTTTCGCGAGGGCGAACGCATGGACGGGTTCGTCCAGACTCGCAAGGCGCGCGTGCGCGGCGGCACCACGCGATACGAGCTGGAGCTCGACGTCTCGCCGGAGGCGACAGTGCACAGCCTGCGACGGTGCCCTCGGCGCGGTTGCTAGACCGGCTTACAGCTCGAGCGGCTGCACGCCGAGGACGACGTGGTCGCGCGAGAGCGCGTCGAGCCAGAGCAGCAGGCGGCGGACCTCGCCGGGGCCGACGTCGATCTCGATGATGCGGCGGATCGGCGAGCCCGCGAGGGTGCGCTGGAGATCCTGCTCGCAGGAGGACCAGGCGGATGCGAGGGGCGTGGAGCGAACGGGGAGGCCTTCGACCTCGACGGCCACGCCCATCACGAACTTCGCGAAGGCGGGGTTCGCCGAGACGATCGTGCCGTTGGGGGCCAGCAAGGCGAGCGGGAGGCGGCAGCCATCGAAGGCCATGCGCGCGAGCTCGTCGCGGCGACTGGACTTGTCGGGGACGGCGGCGTTGGGCTTCTCGACGACGACGCGCTTGGCGCCGCCCGCCTTGCCGCGGCGACCGATCCCGAGCATGTCCATCACCGTGCGCAGCTCGTAGATGAACGCGCCCATGTCCCGGTGGCGATCGGCGGGTCGCTTCGCGAGCGCGCGCAGGACGAGGGTCTCGAGGGCCGGATCCAGGCCGCCTTCGATCAGCGTCGACGGCGGACGGGGCTTCTCGTCGAGGTGCCCCGACAGGATCTTCTGCACGGGGCCGTCCCACGGCACCTGACCGGCGAGGAGCTCGTAGAGGAGAATCCCGACGCCGTAGACGTCACTCGACGGCGACGCCGGTTCGCCGCGGATGCGCTCGGGGGCGACGTAGTGCGGCGTGCCCGAGAGGGAGGTCGACATGCGCGACGCGGTGAGCGAGCGCGCGAGGCCGAAATCGAGGAGCTTGCAGACGAGGCCACGCTTGCCGTCGTGGTCCTGCTCGGAGACGAGGATGTTCTCCGTCTTGATGTCGCAGTGGACGACGTTCTGCTTGTGGATGTAGTGCAGCGCCTCGGCGACCTGCATCACGATCTCGCAGGCCTTGCGCACGGACATCTGCTTCTCGCGGAAGAGGACGCGGTTCAGCGCCTCGCCCTCCACGAGCTCCATGACCATGAACATGCCGACCTTCTCGTCCTCGCCGAAGTCGACGACGGCGGTGATGGCCGGGTGGGACATCGCGGAGGCAAAGCGCGCCTCGCGGTAGAAGAGCTCGCGGGCCTCGTCGGTCTCGGCGACCTGGTTCGAGATGATCTTCAGCGCGAACTGACGCGACAGGTGCGTGTGGGTGACCTTGTAGACCTTGCCCATGCCGCCCTGACCGATGCGGCTGACGATCTGGTAGCGGCCCCCGATGAGGGTCGAGTGCTCGGCGGTGGCGACGCGGATGTTCGCGGACCGGGCGGGAGGCGCGGGCGTGCGGGTGACCTCGTTCGGCATCACCGGCGGCCGCGGGACGCCGCGCTGCGGCTTCTCGGGGGCGGTGTTGCGGCCGGCGGGGCGGGGCGGGGGCACGACCGAATCGCGATCGGTGCGGGCGCCGCCGAGGGTGCCCTTGCGGGGGGAGAGGGCGCGCGGGTCGACGCGGACCTCGCTGGCGTCCTCGTGCAGCTCCACCTCGGGGAGGCGGGGGAGCTCGGACGTCACGTCCTTGCCGGCGCCGCGCGTGGTCTCCTCGCGGCCGTAGCCGGGAGCGTCGCGGGGCATGCCGCCCTGGCGGCGGGTCGGCGGCTCGTCGTCCCTCGGGGCGGGGAGCGGAAACGCCGGCGGCCGACGGCCATGGGGGTTGCGCGGGTCCGCCACGACGCCAGCGTACCTTGCCCCATGGGATACTGTCGACGCGGCGATGCAAGAGCTGTGGTCGAGCGCAAGCTACGAGCCGCGGCTCCTGTCCGTGCCGTTCGCCCTCGCGCCGGCCGCGATCGCGATCGTGATGGCCTACACGGCCGTCATGCGGGGGGCGCCCGTGCTGCGTGCGTACCTGCTGCTCCATTGTGTCGCCTTGGTGCCGTACTCGGTCGTGATGATGCTCTCGCCCAGCATCACCTCGCCGGTCGTCGCCGAGCAGCTGTTCCGGTTCGCGGCCAGCTTCATTCCCCTCGCGGCCGCGGCCGGCACGGGATTTCAGCTCGCGCTGGTGCGCCTGTATCGCCCGTACCGCGGGGCCGTGATCGCCGCCGTGCTCAGCTCGTTCGTGTGGATCGCCGTCGGCTTCGGTTCGGGGGGCGCCGTCGCCGGGGTCGTGCGGATGCCTGGCTTCTGGTACGCGACGGCCGGCGACTGGGCGTGGATCGCGCTCATCCACACGGTGATGATGTCGCTGCCGGGCTTTCTCACGCTGGCCCGCCTGGCCGTGTTCTCGCCGCCGAGCCGCGAGCGCGATCAGTGGCGCGCCGCGCTCATCGCGAACATCGTCACGTATGCGGGACTCGTCGACGTGGCCCTCGCCTACGGCGTCGGTGCGTTCCCGCTCGGCTGGCTCCTGTCGGGCGTCGGCTGCTTGCTCGTACTGCGCGCGCTTGTCGTCGAGGATCTGCTCCGCGTGCGCGCGGTCGACACCAGCGTGCCGCTCGCGGCGGTGCACGTCGTTGGGGCCATCATGCTGGCGTGGATCGTCCTCGAGATCATGCCGGCCGACCCGCCGTGGTGGGCGGTCGCGATCGTGATCGCGCTCGTGTTCGCCGGGGTGCGCGTGATGGTCGCGTCCGCGGCTCTCATGGCGCGGGGGGCGCGCACGGAGGGGCCGCTCGATCGTTTGCTCGCGCAGCTCGTCGGGCGGGCTCGCATGCTCACCGATGA
>LNFM01010013.1_pt1 | contig 13526 bp, 10 predicted proteins | sample 596031 | NCBI WGS metagenome assembly LNFM01 (sample SAMN04254537, study PRJNA301005) | activated carbon metagenome | isolation source: dual media filters at the Ann Arbor, Michigan drinking water treatment plant | place: USA: Ann Arbor
TCTCGAAAGTCGCCCTCGAAGCCGCTGAAAAGTCCACCGAGATCACCTCGAAGTGGGCCAAGGACTCGATCGCCAAGCTTTCGGACGTCTCCAAAGCCAAGGCCGAGCCGACCGAATACACCAAGTCGGTGACCGATTTCGCTTCGGCCGCTGCCGAAATGGCTGCCGAGAACATGGCCGCTTTCGCTGAAGTCGCGAAAAAGGTTCAGATGGAAACCGTCGAGCTGATGCTGGCTGCCGGCAAGGACATGTCGGAAGACGCGACCGCCGCCGTCAAGAAAGCTACCGCCGAAGTGACCTCGGTCGCCAAGAAGGCCGCTGCTGCAGCGAAGTGATTTTCAAGGTGTAACGAGTGTTGCGCTTTGTGGGAGGTGCGGGCCGGGGGCAACCCCGAGCCCGCCCTTTCTTTTTCTGCGGCCCTGCCATAAGCTTCTCTGCAAGCGCATAAAAGGCGCGCGCAACATGGGGGCTGACAATGGCCGAAACGGAAAAGCCGCTGCTGATCAAGCGTTATGCCAGCCGGCGTCTCTACAACACCGAAACCTCCGACTATGTGACGCTCGAAGATATCGCGGGCTTCATCCGTCAGGGCCGCGAGGTGCAGATCGTCGATCTGAAATCCGGCGACGACCTGACCCGCCAATACCTGCTGCAGATCGTTGCCGAACATGAATCGAAGGGCGAAAGCGTCCTGCCAGTCGATGTGTTGACCGATCTGGTGCGCAGCTACACCTCGGGCGTGCAGTCGATCGTGCCGCAATTCCTCGCCTCATCCTTTGAAATGCTGCGCGAAAGCCAGACCAAGATGATGGAAAACCTCAGTTCCTTCAAACACCCGATGGCCGCCGTGCCGGGCTTCGAGGCGATCAGAAAGCAGCAAGAAGCCTTCCTCAAGACCGTCATGGCCGGCATGCCCGGCTGGGGCGGATCAGGCCCCACGCGCGAAGAGGAAGCCCCCGCAACAAGCGGCGATGATCTTGCCGAGATCAAGAAGCAACTGGCCGAGCTTCAGAAAAAGCTGTCCAAGCTCTGACAGATGGCCGAAGCCGAAGGCCGCGTCACGCTCTGGGGGATCGAGGTCTTTCTGGCCGCAGCGGATGACGGCTCGATATCCGCCGCTGCCCGTCGCCTTGGCGTCAGCCCGTCGGCGGTCAGCCAGCAACTCTCCGGGCTTGAGGCGTCGCTTGGCACCCAACTGCTCGACCGCTCCGCCCGACCGATGCGGATCACCGCCGCAGGCACCATCTTTCGCCGCCACGCTCAGGTCATCGTCAACGCCGCCGCCGAGGCCCGCGCCGAACTGGTGATGGCCGATCTTTCCGGTCTCACCACCCTGCGGCTCGGGATGATCGAGGATTTCGACAGCGACGTGACCCCCCGCTTGCTGACCCGCCTTGCCGAAGATCTGCGCGGCTGTCGCTTCCTTCTCGAAACCGGCGCCAGCCACCGCCTGCTCGACCAGCTTGACACCCGCGCGCTCGACATCGTCGTCGCCGCCGATTTCGGCGCAGAACTTGCAGGCGATGCCGACTGGCGCGAGGTCCACCCGCTGCTCTGCGACCCCTTCGTTGCCGTGACCCCACCCGGCCGCAGGCCCGAAGACCTGCCGCTGATCCAATATACCGCGCGGCACCTGATGGGCCGCCAGATCGCGGCGTACCTGTCGCGGCTGGGCCAGCGCCCCGCCTACCGTTTCGAACTCGACAGTTATCCCGCGATCCTTGCCATGGTGGCAGGTGGCGAGGGCTGGACGATCCTCACCCCTCTCGCGCTGCATCAGGCCCGCGCCTTCCGCGCCCAGGTCGAAGTACATCCCCTGCCCTTCGCACCCCTCGAACGGACCCTGTCGCTTTCCACCCGCGCCGGCGTGCTGCGCGACATGCCGCAAAAGATCGCCGGCCACCTGAAAGCCCTGATCGAAACCGAGGTGGTCCAGCCCGCCGTGCAGACCTGGCCATGGCTCGCCCGGTCCCTGCGGGTGCTCTGAAAGGTCAACAAGACCTTAACGCGCAGCAATCATCTGTTTGATATCAATGACTTGCAAAAGCGCCCACCGTGGGCGCATCCGCGCGTCACCCCCGCACTTCCTCCGCCGCCGCGAGGATCGCGTCCGAAATGAAGTCCAATTCCGCTCCGCTCAACCGGACCGGAAGCCGCACATCGCAGGCCCGCATCAGCATCGCCCGGGTCTGCGGCAGGTCCGGCATCTCGCCCAGAAACTGCCAGTTCCAGAACGCCCGCGCATTGCCCTCGCTCAAGCCAAAGACCTGCACCGCCACCCCGCGCGCCTTCGCCGCTGCCTGAAAGCCCAGCGCTTCCGCATCCGTCCAGCCGCCCACCAGATTGAACTGGATCGAATCCGGCGCCCGCTCCTCGGGCCCCAAGGGCTGCGGCACCTCCAGATGCGCCGACCCGTTTAACCGGGCGGCCACATGATCATGGTTCGCCCGCCCCTTCGCCACCCGCTCCGCCACTAGCGGAAGCTGCGGCCGGATCACCGCCGCCGAAAGATTCTGCATCCGAAGGTTATAAAGCGGCAACTTGTTCTGCCAATGCGCGCAGGAATTCGCGAGGCCGGGATGCTTCTTCCAGTTCGTCTCGTAAGCCCCGGACATGATGATCGCCCGCGCCGCAACCTCAGGGTCGTCGGTGATCAGGATACCGCCCTCGCCCGCATTGACCAGCTTGTAGGACTGAAACGAAAAGCACCCCGCCTTCCCGACCGTCCCGATCTTACGCCCGCCCCACACCGTGCCCAAGGAATGCGCCGCGTCCTCGACAACCGGCACCCCCGCCGCGTCACAGAGCGCCATGATCGCATCCATGTCCGAGGTGTGCCCCCGCATGTGGCTGATCATCACCGCCGCCGCCCCCGGCAGCTTGGCCGCGAAATCACCCATGTCGATGCGGTAATTATCCCCCACCTCGACCAGCACCGGCGCGCAGTCCGCATGAACCACCGCCGACGGCACCGCCGCGAAGGTGAAGGCCGGAATCAGCACCTTGGCGCCTTTCGGCAAATCCAGAGCCTTCAACGCGAGGAACAGCGCCGCCGAACAGGACGACACCGCCAGCGCATAGCGCGCCCCCATCAGCGCCGCAAACTCGGCTTCAAGCAGCGCGACCGGCGCATCAGATGGGGCGGTGTAGCGAAAGAGATCACCGCTTGTCAGCAGCCGCTCGATTTCGGCCCGCGCGGCCTCGGGGATCGGTTCGGCATCGTGCACGTTCGGGGGAAGTGCCTGTCCGTCGGGGGCCATCATGCACCTTTTCTGAAACTCACCTTCAGAAAATCTTTAAAGGCCGACGGCATGAGATGCCAGCGACAATCCATTCGACCGGTGTGTTTTCGCTCAGGCCTTCAGCGCCGACCGCGCGGCCAGTCCTTGCATCGCCGTCTCGATTTCGTGCCACGCCGTGCGCGCAATCGATCGAAAAACCCAAAGCTCGAAGGCGTAATCCTCGGTTCGCAGCAACACCGAACTCATGTGGTTCAGCGGCGCCCGGACCGCCCGCCCGACAGGAAACGCCCCGGCGCGCAGATCAATCGGCACCAGCCGCATCAAGGCATCAGCGGCCCCCACTCCACTGACCGTCAGCACCGCCCAGCCATCCGACTGGTCGGTCACCGCAGCGCCCTCGATCATCGGAGCCTCCACTCCGGCCAGAAACGCCTGATCTAGCCCGGTCCAGATGATCCGGGCCGCTCCTTTCGCGGCCCAAGAGTTCGGCTCGGGCATGGCAAGCCCCAACGGCTTCAAGGCCCGCGCCACGGCCTTTGCGCCACCCGGCAGCACCGCCAACGATGTGACCGGGCCAACTTCCACTTCGGCCAGCGTCACGCCCCCGAGGGTTAAAGCCCGCCGCCCGTCCAGGGCCGATTTCGCGATAAGTTCAGGCACGCAGTTTCTCCCCCTCAGGGTCGTGGAACACCGGGTTGCAGACCTCGCAGATCACATCCAGACCGCGCAGATGATCGACCAGCCGCACCTTTTCGCCAATCCGCGCGCGCCCGTCTTTCAGGAAAGCAAGCCCGAGCCATGCGCCAACCGTTGGTGACCACCCGACCGAGGTGACATAGCCCTGATCCGTCTCGCGGTGGACTTCGGCCCCCGGCAGGAAAAGATGCGCGCCGGCAGTAATTGCCTCGCCGGCTTTCAGCCCGACCAGTTGTTCGCGTTCCGGCCCCCAAAGGCCGGGCCGTGCAGCGGCAGCCTTGCCGATGCAGTCCTTTTTTGCGCTGACCATCTTTTCCATGCCGATATCATGCGCCGTGACCCGGCCATGGATCTCGGCATGGGTGATGAAGCCCTTTTCGATCCGCAGGACGTTCAGTGCTTCCATCCCGTAAGGCCCGCCACCCATCGTCTCGGCCCGCGCGACAAGGTCGCGGAACAACGCCTCGCCATACCGGGTCGGCACCGCAATCTCGTAACCCTCCTCGCCCGAGAATGAGATTCGGAACAACCGCCCTAGCACCCCGCCGATCCGCACCGGCGTCACCCCCATGAACGGCAGATCGACCTGATCTTCGACGAAGGAATTGATCAATGCCCGTGCTTTCGGCCCGGCAACCGCAAACTGCGCCCAGCTTTCCGTGACGCTGATGAAGCGCACCTGCCAGTCGGCGCAAAAGGCCTGATGCACGAAATCCAGATGCCGCATCACCAGCCCGGCCGCAGCCGTTGTGGTGGTCATCAGGTAATGCCCGTCGCCCAAGCGGGCCGAGGTGCCATCATCCAGCACCATCCCATCCTCGCGCAGCATCAGGCCATAGCGGACCCGCCCCACCGGCAGGGTCGAAAAGGTGTTGGTGTAGACGAAATCAAGAAACCGGCCCGCGTCCGGTCCCTGAATGTCGATCTTGCCTAGGGTTGAGACATCGGCCACCCCGACCGCCTCGCGCACCATCGTCACTTCGCGGTCGCAGGCCTCGCGCCAGGTCGTCTCGCCGGGCTTCGGAAAATACGAGGGCCGGTACCACAAGCCCGCCTCGATCATCGGCGCGCCACGGTCGCGGCTGGCCTGATCGCTGGTCAGAAAGCGTTGCGGCGCAAATCCTTCGGCCCGGCCACCCGCGCCCATCGCGGCGATGGATACCGGGGTATAGGGCGGCCGGAAGGTCGTCACCCCGGTCTCGGCAATGCCGCGCCCGGTCGCATCGGCCAGCACAGCCAGGGCCGCGACGTTGGAGTTCTTGCCCTGATCCGGCGCCATGCCTTGCGTGGTGTAGCGCTTCATGTGTTCGACGCTGCGGAAACCTTCCTGCGCCGACAGCTTCACGTCCTTCGTCGTCACGTCGTTGGCAAAGTCGAGCCAGGCCCGCCCCTTGCCCGGCACCTGCCACAGCGCCTTGACCACATAGGGCGCGTCCTCGGCGGCCGGCAGATCCACTGACACGCGCCGGCCCAGCGCCACGACCGCCTTCAGCGCCGCCGCATGGCCCGAGGACAGCGCCCCGTGGGTCGAGAACGCCCCGTTCGCCGCGCCAACGGCAGCCAGCCCCGGCACCGCGCCCTCCATCGGCACGAAGGCCGCCAATTCCTCGCTCCAGCGGGGCCGGCCGTTCATGTGGCAAGTGAGGTGGATCGTCGGGTTCCAGCCGCCCGACACCGCAAGGCAATCAGTCTCGATCTCGATCGTCTCGGCACCCTTCCTGACGGTGATGCCACTCACGCCCAGCCGCCCGCGCGTGCCTACCACTTCGGCACCCAGATGCACCGGGCAATCCTCGACCGTGCTCGCATCCGCCCGCGGGTCGATGATCGCGGCAACCGTCACGCCCGCCGCCATCAGGTCGCGCGCCACACCCCGCGCTGCATCGGTGTTGGCAAACACCGTCACGCGCTTGCCGGGGCTGACCCCATAGCGGTTGAGGTAGGTTCGCACCGCCGACGCCAGCATGATCCCCGGACGGTCATTGTCCTGAAACGCCACGTGCCGCTCCAGCGCACCCGAGGCAAGGATGGCATGGCCCGCCACGATGCGCCAGAAACACTCGCGCGGCAGGTTCGGACGCGCGGTCTTGTGCAGCCCCACCCGCTCCAGCGCGCCGTAGGTGCCGTTGTCATAGGCCCCGGTCACCGCCGTCCGCAGCATGATCCGCACATTCGGCAGCGCGGCAAGTTCCGCCATGGTCTGCGCGACCCAGTCGCCAGCCGCCATCCCGCCGATCACCCCGCCATCCGACAGAAGGCGCCCGCCCGGATGGTGGCTTTCCTCGGTCACGATCACATCCGCCCCGGCCCGCCCCGCAGTCAGCGCCGCCATCAGACCCGCAGGGCCCGACCCGATCACCAGCACATCGCAAAACGCAAAGGCCTTTTCATAGACCCCTTCGTCATGCTTGCCCGACAGGCTCCCCAACCCTGCCGCGCGGCGGATGATCGGCTCGTACAAACCCTCCCAGAACGCGCGCGGCCACATGAAGGTCTTGTAGTAAAACCCCGCCGACAGGAATGGCGACAGATAGTCGTTAACGGCCATGAAGTCATACTTCAGCGAACCCAGCCGGTTCTGGCTGCGGCAGTCCAGCCCCTCGAACACCTCCTGCACGGTCGCCCGCACGTTCGGCGTCTGGTTCTTCGCTCCCACCACCTCGACCAGCGCGTTCGGCTCCTCCGACCCTGCTGTCAGAACGCCGCGCGGCCGGTGATACTTGAACGACCGCCCGACCAGCAGCACGTCATTGGCCAAAAGCGCAGAGGCCAGCGTGTCGCCCTTGTAGCCCGCATAATCCCTGCCATCGAAGCGGAACCGCACCGGCTTCGTGCGGTCGATCAGCCCTTTGCCGTCAATTCTCATTTCGCGCGTCCCGTCGTCTGCTTGGCCACCAGTTCCACGCCCGAAATTTCATGGGTCACCGTGTTTCGCGTCACCACCAACCACTGCGCGCAGCCCTGTTCGTGATACCAAAGGTCACGCACCACACCTGCCGGGTTGTCGCGCAGATGCAGATAATTGTCCCACTCAGCAGGTGCCGCATCCGCCTTGGGCCGGTGCAGGTAATCCTCCGCGCCGTAATAATAGAACTCGCGCCGGTCACGCGATCCGCACAAAGGGCATGTCAGCCGCATATCCCTGCCCCCGATTTCATCTGTCCAAAAATATCCCCGCCGGAGGCTTCCACAGCCGATGCAGGGCGCTTGCCCGAAGTCATCGCACGCCCTCTCAATGCAGGTTATGCTGGCTGCCGGTGCCTTCTTCATCCAGAAGATGCCCCGTCGCAAAACGGTCCAGCCGGAATTTCCGCGCCACTTCATGGCTTTCGCCCGTCGCCATCAGATGCGCCATGCACCAACCCGACGCCGGCACCGCCTTGAAGCCCCCGTAGTTCCAGCCGCAGTCCAGAAAAAGCCCCTCGACATGGGTCTTGTCGATGATCGGGCTGCCGTCCGGCGACATGTCCATGATCCCGCCCCATGACCGCAGCACCTTGGCGCGCCCGATCATCGGCATCAGGGTCATGCCCGCCTCCATCACATGCTCGACCATCGGCAGGTTGCCCCGCGACGCATAGCTTGCATAGAAATCGAGGTCGCCGCCGAACACCAGACCGCCCTTGTCGGATTGGCTGATATAGAAATGCCCCATGCCGAAGCTGATCACATGGTTGATGACCGGCTTCAGCCCCTCGCTGACGAAGGCCTGCAAGACATGGCTTTCGATCGGCAGCCGCATCCCGGCCATCGCCGCAACCTGGCTTGACCGCCCGGCCACGATGATTCCGACCTTCTTCGCCCGGATCGCGCCGCGCGTGGTCTGCACGCCTCGGACCACACCGTTCTCTATGTCGATCCCGGTAACTTCGCAGTTCTGGATCAGGTCCACCCCGCGCCGGTCGGCACCCCGCGCATAGCCCCAGGCCACCGCGTCATGCCGGGCCGACCCACCGCGCGGATGCAAAAGCCCGCCATAGATCGGAAACCGCGTCTGCTCGAAATCAAGGTAGGGCAGATGCTCGCGCACCCCCTCGCGGTCCAAGAGGATCGCGTCATCACCCTGATTGATCATCGCGTTGCCGCGCCGCACAAAGGCGTCTCGCTGCCCGTCGCTGTGGAAAAGGTTGATCAGCCCGCGCTGTGAATGCATCACGTTGTAGTTCAGCTCCGCTTCCAGCCCTTCCCAAAGCTTAAGGCTGTGGCTGTAAAACTCCGAGTTTCCGGGAAGAAAGTAGTTGGCCCGCACGATCGTGGTGTTGCGCCCGATGTTGCCCGAGCCGATGTAGCCCTTCTCCAGCACGGCGATATTGGTCATTCCGTGGTTCTTGGCCAGGTAGTAGGCGGTCGACAGGCCATGCCCGCCGCCGCCGATGATGATCGCGTCATACTCGGCCTTGGGCGCGGGGTCACGCCATGCGGGCTTCCAGCCGGTATTCCCGGTCAGACCTTCCCAGATCACTTTCAGCCCAGAATAGCGCATGTTCCCCGCCTCCACGATGGCAGCAGTCAATCGGCTTTGGCTGGCTTATGCAACAGACCGCGCGCTGATCCTTGGCTTTTGGCGACGCAAAGTGTCGCAAGCGGGCGCTCCGTCGTGGCGGGCGATGTGGGCCTCAGCGCGGCCTTGACGGAAAATTTCAGATCCGGGTAAGTAATCGCTGGCAAAACGGTCGGCTCCCGGCCCCGATGAGGTGGACAGATGATCCCAAGACGTCTCGGGCACATCTGGATCGGCCCCCAGCCCGCGCCGCTTGAGTGGATGGAGACGTGGAAGGTTGCACATCCCGGCTGGGCTTACACGCTTTATGACAACGCCTATCTGACCGGCCGCAAATTCCGCAACCAGGCGCTGATCAACGAATATTTCCGCCGCGCCGAATATGCGGGCGTGGCCGATCTGATGCGCTATGAGATTGTTCACGAAACGGGCGGCTTTCTGCCAGAAGCGGATTCCACCTGTATCAATCCCGTCGACGAGCTTTTGACCGAGGCTAAGGCCTACACGGTCTTTGAATTTCCCGGCGGAAAGCCCGGCATGGTCTCGCCGTTTCTGGCCAGCAATCCCGGCAATCCGGTGATCGAGGCGGTCATCAACGAACTGTCAAAGATCCCGCCGGAAAGCCTGAAGCGGCCGTGGCTTTCCACCGGCAACGCATTTTCTGCGTCGGTTTCGCCGCCAGAACAGACAGTTGCACGGCGACATGGTGGTCTTTCCAAGCCACTTCTTCATCCCGACCCACTACCGCGGCATGACCTACTCTGGCCCCGACCGGATCTATGCAGAACAGAAATGGGGAACGACACGCCGCGCCTACCCTTTCAACCGGGGACGATCACCCCTGACCGCCGACGATGTTGCCACGATCCGGGCCGAAATTCTGGCTCGGCTCGAGGCCAATCTCGACGGAAAGTCTGCCGCATCGGAACGTCCGGCGGGCTGACCCCGCCGGACCCGCCATCACAGCCCCTTCGACCGATAGGTCGCCGCAACGCGACTGATCGACACGATATAGGCGGCGACCCGAAGATCCTTTACATCATCGCGCTCATGCCAGACCTTGCGCATCGCCTGGTAGGCCGTTCGCATCGTGTCGTCGAGGCCCGAGCGCACCAGCGCCAGTTCATCCGACCCGGTCAGGAACCGTTCCTTGAAATCGGTGGTCAGCGACCAGCCAAGGTTCTGGTCCGCACTCAACCGCTCCAACTCCTCGACCAGAAGCCGTGACCGCGCTTCCTCGGCGCGCCGCTGCATCCGGCCAAAGCGTATATGCGACAGGTTCTTCACCCACTCGAAATAGCTGACCGTCACCCCGCCCGCGTTGGCGTACATGTCGGGGATGATCACCACGCCCTTCTGGCGCAAGACCTCGTCGGCACCATATGTCACCGGGCCATTCGCCGCCTCGATGATCAGCGGCGCCTTGATGCGCGCGGCATTGCCTAGATTGATCACCCCCTCCATCGCCGCAGGGATGAGAATGTCGCAGGCCTCTTCCATCACTGCCGCGCCGTCTGCGACATGCCGCGCCTTCGGGTAGCCCGCCAGCAGCCCGTCATGCGCGTTCATCCACTGCCGCACGTCCTCCACGTCCAGCCCGGCATTGCTGATCAGCGCCCCGTCGCGCTCGATGATCGCGGTGATCTTGCAGCCGTCCTCCTCGCTCAGGAACTTCGCCGCGTGATAGCCGACGTTGCCAAGCCCCTGCACGATCACCGTCTTGCCGTCCAACCCGCCCGACAGGTTCGCCTTGGCCACATCCTCGGGATAGCGGAAAAACTCACGCAGCGCATATTGCACGCCCCGCCCCGTTGCCTCGACCCTGCCCTGAATGCCCCCTGCATGGGGCGGCTTGCCGGTCACGCAGGCCTTGGCGTTGATATCCGTCGTGTTCATCCGGGCATACTGGTCAGCAATCCACGCCATCTCGCGCTCGCCGGTGCCCATGTCGGGGGCCGGCACGTTCTGCGCCGGGTTGATCAGGTCGCGCTTGATCAGCTCATAGGCGAAACGCCGGGTGATCTGCTCCAGCTCATGCTCGTCCCAGGCCCGCGGGTCGATGCAAAGCCCGCCCTTCGACCCGCCGAACGGCGTTTCCACCAGCGCGCATTTGTAGGTCATCAGCGCCGCCAGAGCCTCGACCTCGTTCTGGTTCACCGACAGGGCATAGCGGATGCCACCCTTCACCGGCTCCATGTGTTCCGAATGGACCGAGCGATAGCCGGTGAACGTCTCGATCTTGCCGCGCAAACGCACCCCGAACCGCACCGTATAGGTCGAGTTGCAGACCCGGATCTTCTGTTCCAGCCCGGGGCTCATGTCCATCAGCTTGACCGCCCGATTGAACATCAGATCGACGGACTCCCGAAAGCTCGGCTCTCCTGAAACCTGCATGCCGTTCCTCCCTGTCAGGCAAGGTGCCAGCCGGCACCCACCCTTACCCTAACGGGCATTTTTTACGGATGCACCCGTCAAGGCGGCGACCTTCGGCGAAAGAAGGCAGCATTGTGGCAGGCCAAAATGCGAATCAGTTTATGCAATTGAGGCGAGTCAGCACAACCAGAGCGTGTTTGTTTCTCCGCCAGACGCAAACAATGCCTGTTTCGTGAAAAGATCGTTTCCAACGGAAGGGATTCTGCAAACCCAAGCGAGCCGTTGCCATATTTCCGCCCAACCTTGTGGCAAGTAATGACGTCGGGAAAGTCTGTCGCTGCCAGGCAGACGTTTATAGTTTTGGAATGGGTACCGTGATGAAGACCATAGCTGCGGCCTCCGCTGCCGTCCGCGAGCGCATTTCGCTATACCGCTTTTATCACGAAGAACGCGGCGTCATGGCTTTCTTCGTCCTCGGCATGTTCATTCTGATGATGATCTTTGGCGGCATCGCGGTCGACGTGATGCGCTTTGAATCGCGCCGTGTTGCCCTGCAACAGACGATGGACCGCGCCGCCCTCGCCTCTGCCAGCATCAAGCAGCAGCTCGGCTCGAAGGCGGTGTTCGATGACTACTTCGCCAAGGCCAATCTCGACGACAATATCCTGATGGTCGAATACTCGACCCCGCAGGTAAGGGTCACCGGCGCAGCCGGCAGCAGCAACCGCATGGTTGAAGCGGGTGCCTCGGTCAAATCCCACAACTTCTTCATGAACCTGATGGGCATCAACTTCCTTGAAAGCTCCACCACGGCCACGGCGCAGCAAGGTGTATCGCAGATCGAGGTGATGCTGGTTCTCGACGTGTCCGGCTCGATGCGTCACAACACCTCTGACGGAAAACCGAAAATTCAAGCCCTGCGCGAAGCGGCAACCGCTTTCACCAACACGATCAAGGACCAGGATACCTACAACCAGGTGTCCATCGGCATGGTGCCCTACAACGCCCAGGTGAACATCCCGGCCGCCCTGCGAAACCAGCTGAACGTGACGGACGTTGCCGTATACGATGGTGCAGCGGGTTTCCCAAATGCCAATTGCGTCGAACTTGACCAAAGCTCCTACACAACCACAGCGCTGCCGACCGCGACGGCGCAGCGCATGGCCGCAGTCGCGGACATCGAAACCGCCGGCGAAGGCGGGACAGGCATCTCGAGCACCTCTAACTATGTCGCGCCCACGGCCACCAATGCCGCGCCCACAGACGATCCGATCGTGCGGATCTGCAACCCGACGACGAACAATCAGGTTTCTTTGCCGTCCCTGACAAAGACAACGATCAACAACCGCATCGCTGACCTCACCCACGGTGGGTACACGTCAATTTCCATTGGCATGCGCTGGGGCGTCGGCCTGCTCGATCAGTCGGCCCGGACGATCTACACCAACCTGATCACCGGTGAACCGAACATGGTCGGCCGCCCGTCCGACAACACCTCAACCGGTACCCGCAAGATCATCGTGTTGATGACCGACGGTCAGAATGACGACACCATGCACGTTGTCGACGCGTTCAAGACCGGTCTTTCCCCTATCTGGCGCGGTGCTGACGGCAACTATGCCATCCGATTCACCGCCGGTGGCCCGGCACTGACCGGCGGCACGCGGCCTGGGTCGGGCACGACCTCAACGACAAGCTGCTCGGGTTGGCAATTGGGCAACTATGCCAACCGCGAGTATTTCGTCCCGCACCTGAAGCGCAACTCCGTGCGCCAGCGGTCCGGAACAAACCCGGAAGGCGCGGGCACCGGCACGAACGTAACCGGTGCCTGCGACCCCCAATCCTGGCTTGCCTCCCCGTCCTGGACAGGCAGCGGCACGGCCCGTCAACTGGATTGGAGCGAGGTTTGGCGTTACCTGTCACTCGATTACGTCGCACGCCAGCTTTATATCCGCTCCGGCGTTTCGGACATCAGCTACAGCGGGGTCTTTTCCCAGTTCCGCGCAATGTATATCCCCGATGCAACGCTGAACACGCTCCTTGCGTCAACATGCACTGTGGCCAAGGACGCCGGGATCGAGGTTTACAGCATCGCCTTCGCCGCTCCGGCTGGCGGGCAAACCGTGCTGAACAACTGCGCCTCCTCGCCCAAGTCGAACTACTACTTCAACTCGACCAGCAGCGCCGACCTTGACGCCGCATTCCAGCAGATCGCGACCAACATCTCGGAACTGAGGCTGACGCAATGACCCGCTTTCAGCGTTTCCTCAGGGCCGAAGACGGCACCGCCACGATCGAGTTCTGCTTTGCCGTGCCGCTTGTCCTGATGATCTTCTTCGCCTCGTTCGAAAGCAGCTACTACATGGCCCGCCACGTCATGCTGGAACGCAGCGTCGATCAGGTCGTGCGCGACCTGCGCCTTGGCACCCTGATCCCGCCCTCGGCAACGCCCACGTCGGGACACGCTATCTTGAAAGACGCGATCTGCGCCCGCAGCGCACTGATTTCGTCGATGGCGGAATGCCTGGGTGACATCCGCATCTGGCTGCAACCCGTCAACACGGCAACCTTCGACATCAACCCGCCGGACGCCTGTGTCGACAAGACCGCTGGTGTGGCTCCGCTGGTAACAATCCCAACCGGGGAATTTGCACCGGGCGCTGACAACGAAATCATGCTGATGCGCGTCTGCCTGCGCGAGGATCCGATGTTCT
>LNFM01012172.1_pt1 | contig 13526 bp, 13 predicted proteins | sample 596031 | NCBI WGS metagenome assembly LNFM01 (sample SAMN04254537, study PRJNA301005) | activated carbon metagenome | isolation source: dual media filters at the Ann Arbor, Michigan drinking water treatment plant | place: USA: Ann Arbor
CGAGATACTGGAGCTGGTCGACCTGGAAGCCGTCGAAGAAGCGGATCACCTTGCCGGGCAGGATGGCCGACAGGTCGAGCTCCCAGACCAGGAAAGGGATGGTCTTGCTGTCCTTGAAGGCGTTGCCCTGGATGCCGTTGTTGATCACCGATTTGGGCACGGTGAGCGACAGGAAGTAGAAGATCTGCGCCAGCACCACGAGGGCCAGGATCACGAGCTGTTCGGGCCGGCTGTGCCGCCAGATATAGGTGAACAGATTGCGTTGCATCGAATCCTGTGCGGCGGCGGCCCGGTTCTGGCGTCCGTCCCGGTATATTCGATCAGCCCCTTGATTACATTCGATTTTTCGTGTCAGAGGGGCCTGATTTCACGCCGCGGCCCGGCTGTGGCATAGTCCGCCGACATTCACCGGCCGCGGCAGGAGGCGCTGCGGCCAGGGGGAGACGCTTCGCATGCCCGCCAGCAGCCGGTCCAAGCGTGTGCTGATCTACAGCCACGACTCCTTCGGCCTCGGCCATGTGAGCCGCTGCCGGACCATCGCCAACGCTCTCGTCGAGGCCGACGAGTCGGTCTCGGTCCTGATCCTGTCGGGCTCGCCGATGATCGGATCCTACGAATTCCATTCCGGCATCGACTTCGTGCGCGTGCCCGGTGTGGTCAAGCAACTGAGCGGCGAATACGACTCCGCCAACCTGCGGGTCGGTGTCGAGCACACGATGGAGATGCGAACGCGTATCATCCGAGACACCGCCGATATCTTCCGTCCCGATCTCTTCATCGTCGACAAGGAGCCGCTCGGCCTGCGCGGCGAGGTCGGCCCGGCGCTGCATCTGCTCAAGGCGCGCGGCACGCCGTTGGTGCTCGGCCTGCGCGACGTCATGGACGATCCGGCGGCGCTCGCCCAGGAGTGGGAGCGCAAGAAGATCGTGCCGGCGCTGCGCGATCTCTACGACGAGATCTGGATCTACGGCCTGCCGCAGATCAACAAGCCGCTCACCGGCATCGACGTGCCGCCGTCGGTGCGGCACAAGATGGTCTACACCGGCTACCTGCACCGCGAACTGCCGTTGCACGCCGACATCCCGCACGAGATCGAGGAGATCGACCGCCCGTTCATCCTGGTCACTTCAGGTGGCGGCGGCGACGGCGAGGATCTGGTCGACTGGGTGCTCGCGGCCTACGAGCACGATCCGAACATTCCCTACGGCGCGGTCATCGTCTTCGGCCCGTTCATGTCGGCCACCGCGCGCGAGTCCTTCAAGGACCGCGCCGCGAAGTTCAAGAACATCCGTACGCTCACTTTCACCAACAACCTCGGCGCGCTGATGCAGCGCGCCGCGGGCGTGGTCGCTATGGGCGGCTACAACACCTTCTGCGAGATCCTGTCCTTCGACAAACGGGCGATCATCGTGCCGCGCACCAAGCCGCGGTTGGAGCAGTTCATCCGTGCCCGTGCGGCGCGCAACATCGGCCTTGTCGAGATGCTCGATGCCGATGGCGAAAAGGGCCGCGATCCGCAGGCCATGGCGACGGCACTGCGGCAGTTGCCGCAGCAGGGCCTGCCGAGCGACGTCGTGGTGCCGGGCCTTCTCGATGGTCTCGGCAATGTCTGGCGCCTGGTCGCCAAGCAGCTCATGAACCCGCACCGTGGCCCAGCCCGGCTCGAGGCGGAGGAAGTCGCCGCTCCGATGGGCGCGGGCGATACGCTCGCCGTCCCGCCTGCGCGCGCCAGGACCTAAGCACCGGCTGTTCATGTCCGTCGAAGTGGGCGCGCGCGTCGCGGTCGTGCTGAAAGGCTGGCCGCGTCTTTCCGAAACTTTCATCGCGCAGGAGATCGCCGGGCTGGAAGCCCGCGGCATTGCGCTGGAAATCTGGTCGCTGCGCCGGCCCACGGACACGGCGCGCCATCCCGTGCACGATCGCGTCACGGGGCGCGTCGTCTACCTGCCGGAATATCTCAAGGACGATCGCGCCCGCGTGTATGCTGGCTGGCTGAAGGCAAGGCGGCTGCCGGGCTATGCCGCGGCGCGCAAGAAATTCCTCGCCGATCTGCGGCGCGACCCTACCGCCAACCGGATCAGGCGCTGGGGCCAGGCGTTGGTGCTGGCGGCCGAGCTGCCGGCCTCGATCGACCGGCTCTACGCCCATTTCCTGCATACGCCGGCCTCGGTCACGCGCTATGCCGCGGCGTTGCGCGGCCTGCCGTGGAGCGTGTCGGCGCATGCCAAGGACATCTGTGGGAGATCTCGGAGAAGCTCGAGGATGCCGCCTGGCTGGTAACCTGCACCAACGTCGGCCTGCAGCGGCTGAAGGAGCTGGCGCCCTATCCTGAACGCCTGCGGCTTGCCTACCACGGTCTCGACTTCGCCCATCTGCCGCCGCCGCCGCCGGCAAGACCGCGACGCGACGGCCGCGATGCCACCGATCCCGTGGTCATCCTGTCGATCGGCCGCAAGGTCGAAAAGAAAGGCTATGACGATCTCTTGCAGGCGCTCGCCGGGCTGCCGCGTGACCTTCACTGGCGCTTCGAGCATGTCGGTGCGGGCGAACTTTCCGACGCGTTGAAGACGCAGGCTGCGTCGCTCGGGATTGCCCCGCGTTGCATCTGGCACGGCGCGCAGCCGCAAGAGGCAGTGTTCGCGGCGCTGGCGCGCGCCGACCTGTTCGTTCTGGCCAGCAAGCGCGCCGCCGACGGCGACCAGGACGGGTTGCCGAACGTGCTGATGGAAGCGGCACACCAGGGCCTGCCTCTGGTCTCGACGCGGGCCGCGGCCATCGGCGAGTTCATCGAGGACGGCATCAATGGCCTGCTGGTGGCGCCCGGTGCGCCTGACGCATTGGCCCAGGCGCTGGCCCGTGCCATCGGCGATCCCGAGCTGCGCGCGCGTCTTGCCGAGCGGGCCGGCGAGATCGTGCGCACGCGCTTCTCCTTCGATGCTGGCATCGACTGGATCGCCGGCGCGCTCGGCGCGCAGGGAGTTGTGGGCCAGCAACGCTCGTCCCAGAAACGCAGGGAGGCGGCGCGCGCCGCGGAGTAGATCCATGCGCGTGCTGCTGCACACGCCGCTCAAGCCACCTGACAGTCCCATACCTTCGGGCGATCGCGAGATGGCGCGTGGGCTTGCGCGCCTGCTGCGCCGGCTCGGCCATCGCCTCGTCATGCCGACGCTGAGCCGCGTGGCGCCGGGCGTGCCGCAGCCCGAGGCACATCTCGCGCTGGAGCGGCGGGCGCGGCAGCACGCGGCGCGGCTGATCGCGCGCTGGCGTGCCTTGCCGGCCGGTCATCCCGAGCGCTTCGACCTCTGGTTCACCTATCACTGCTACTACCGCAAGCCCGACTGGCTGGGCCCCATCGTGAGCCGCGCGTTAAAAATTCCCTATGTGCTTGTCGAGGCGAGCCACGCAGCCCGTCGCGCCCAGGGCCCGACGCGCCTTGGCCATCGTGCCGTCGAGCGGGCGCTGGCCGCCGCCGACCTGGTGCTGACGGTCAATCCCCGGGATCTCGCCGGCGTGCGGGCGCGGTTGCGGGCCGGTGCACGCCAGGTCCGGCTGCCTCCCTTCATCGACACGGTGCCCTATCAAACGGCGCCACATGCGCCGCCTCGGGTGCCGGGCGATCCGCCTGTTCTGCTCAGCGTTGGCATGATGCGCACGCGCGACAAGCTGGAGTCTTACAAGGTGTTGGCGCAGGCCTTTGCGCTGCTGAAGGACAGATCGTGGCGCGCCCTGCTGGTAGGCGATGGGCCGGCGCGCGGTGACGTCGAGGCGCTGATGGCGCCGCTCGGGGATCGCGTGCGTTTCGCCGGGGCCCTGCCGCATGCCGACTTGCCGGCACTCTATGCCAAAGCCGACCTTTACCTTTGGCCTGCGATCAACGAAGCCTATGGCATGGCCTTTCTCGAAGCCCAGGCGGCAGGCCTTCCCGTGGTAGCGGGCCGCACCGGCGGTGTGCCAGCGGTGGTGGCCGATGGCGTCACCGGCCTGCTGACTCCGATCGGTGATGCCGCTGCCTTTGCCGCCGCGGTGGCGCAGCTGCTTGACCAGCCGGCCGAGCGCGCGCGCCTGGCTGCCGCCGCTTCCGCCCGCGTGGCCACTCATCACGACGAACGCGCCGCCGCCCATGCGCTGGCCGCAGCGCTCCGGATTCTGAAATGAGAAGCGTCCCCTTCGCCATCCTGCGTCACGCGCCCACCAAGTGGAATGCCTTGGGCCGCCTGCAGGGCCTGACCGACACTTGCCTTAGCCCCGAGGGCGAGGCGGCGGCGCGCGGCTGGCGCCTGCCGGCACCGGCCGACGGCTGGCAGCGGATATCCAGTCCGCTGCAGCGGGCACGGCGCACGGCCGAGCTTGTGCAGCCGTCTGCCGCTGTAATAGTCGATTCGGCGTTGCGCGAAATGAGTTTCGGCGTGTGGGAGGGCTGCACGCTGGCCGAACTGCGGGCGGAGGGCGGTGCCAGCTTCGCCGCCGCCGAGGCGGCCGGGCTCGACTTCCAGCCGCCCGGTGGCGAGTCGCCCCGTACCGCGCTGGCGCGCATCGGCGGCTGGGCCGCGGCTCTGGTGCGCGGTGGCGAGCCTGCGGTCGCGGTGTCGCACAAGGCCGCGATCCGCGCCCTGCTGGCGCTCGCTACCGGCTGGAACATGCTGGGCCGGCCGCCGCACAAGCTCGACTGGCGCTCTGTTCATTTCTTTGTCGCCCACGATGATGGCCGCGTGGTCATCGACAGTCTCAACGTGCCGTTCGAAGCTGCTTCATGAGGGCACGGGTCTTCTTCTATGTGCAGCACCTGCTGGGCATCGGCCATCTGCGCCGCGCGGCGACGCTGGCCCGCGCGTTGGCCGCCGGCGGCTTCGATGTGTTGCTGGTCTCTGGCGGGGCGCCCGTCGACGCCCTTCCACTCGACGGCGTACGCTTCCATCAACTGCCGCCCGTGAAAGCAGCCGATCTCAGGTTGAAGGAACTGGCCGAACTCGATGGTACACCACTCGACGACGCGTTTCGTGCGCGACGCACCCGCGCGCTGCTCGATCTGTTCGAGGCCGAGGCGCCGGATATCCTGCTGACGGAGCAGTTTCCCTTCGGACGCACGCAGCTTCGCTTCGAGCTGATACCGCTTCTCGAGGCGGCGCAGGATCGCCCGTCGGCGCCGTGGATCGTCGCATCCATCCGCGACGTGCTGCGCCGCACGGCCTCGCCGGCGCGGGTCGACGAGATGGTCGCGACCTTCGAGGCTTTCGATGCGGTCCTGGTCCACGCCGATCCCGCGCTGGTGAGGCTCGACGACAGCTTCCCCGGCTGGCCGGACATCCAGGACCGTGCGCTCTATACCGGCTACATCGCGGAGTCCGATCCGGCGCGTGCACCGCAGGGCACGGTCGGCGCGGGCGAGGTAATCGTGTCGGTGGGCGGCGGCGCCGTGGGCGCACCGCTCCTGCGCGCCGCCATCGCCGCGCGTCCGATGACCCCGCTGGCCGATCGCAAGTGGCGTCTGCTGGTGGGGGCGAACGTGCCGGCGACGGAACGGACGGCGCTCGCCGAAGCGGCCAATGGCGGCATCGTCGTGGAGCCGGCACGCGGCGACTTCCCGAGCCTGCTGCGCAACGCGGCACTCTCGATTTCCCAGGCCGGCTACAACACCGTGGTCGAAACGCTCTGCCATGCCGATCGTGCCGTCCTGGTGCCGTTCGGCACGGCGCGCGAGACCGAACAGGCCGATCGTGCCCGCGTGCTGGTCGAGCGCGGCATGGTGGCGGCGGTAGCGCCCGACGCACTGAACCCGGAGACACTGGCCGCTGCTATCGGCAAGGCCTGGGCCGGCCCGTCGATCCGCAGCTTCCCGCCGGTCGATGCGCGCGGGGGGCCAGCAACTGTCGCAGCGCTGCAACAGATGGTGGCGTCATGAGCAGCTGGAAGGCACTCGACCAGGAACTGGAACACTGGCGCGCCGCCGGCCGCATCGCCGAACTGTGGTGGCGCGACGACGATGCCGCCGATACCGGCCCGGAGCTCGACCGGCTGCTCGCGCTTCATCGCGAGTGTGCTGCGCCGCTCGCGCTGGCGGTCGTGCCGGCGCGCGCGACAGCGGCCTTGGCCGAGCGTCTCGCCGCCGAGCCCGGTGTCGATCTGCTTCAGCACGGTTACGCCCACGTCAATCATGCATCCCAGGGTGAGGGCAGGAAGATCGAACTCGGCCCGCATCGCCCCGCCATGATCGTGCTGGGCGAACTCGGCACCGGGTGGCTGGCGCTGGAACGGCTGTTTGGCAATCGCCCGCTCCCTGTCATGGTGCCGCCTTGGAACCGCATCGCGCCGGCCCTGGTGCCGACCCTGCCCGAGATCGGATTCACCGGCCTCTCGACCTTCGGTGGGCGTGCCCGCGCCCAGCCGGTGCGCGGCTTGCGCCAGGTCAATACCCACGTCGACCTGATCGACTGGAAAACAGACCGTCGCTTCGCTGGCGAGGAGAGCTGTCTGGGCGTGCTCGCGGCATCGCTCGCCCGGTCACGGACCGAAAGCGGCGAACCCGTGGGGCTTCTCAGTCATCATCTTGCGATGGACGACCGGGCGTGGGATTTCCTAAGGTCATTCTGGGAAAGAACAAGAGCAATGCCGGATCTGCGCGTGCGCCCGGCGCACGCACTGTTCACGGCAGGAAACTCCGAGGGAGGGAAGGCGCGCGCGTGAGTACCGCCGAACTGCGCTATCCACGCCAGACACTGTGGGCCGACTATTTGCGTGCCGGCGCGGGCGCCCTGCTGTGCGGCACGCCGCTGCTGCTGCTCGACGTCAATCGCTGGCTGGCCTTGCTCCTGGTGGCGGGGTTCCTTCTGTTTGCCCTGTTCCTCGGGCGCACCGCGCTCCGGCATCACACGCGCTACGTCCTCGGGCCGGACACGCTCTGCGCCGACGGGCCGGCCGGCACGTTGGTGGAGTGGGCCAGGCTCGACCGGATGAAGCTCAGCTATTTCTCGACCAAGCGCGACCGCTCCGACGGCTGGATGCAGCTCGGCATCGGCTCGACCGGCGGGCGCATGGTCAAGGTCGATTCCTCGCTGGACGGGTTTCACGATATCGTCGAACGGGCGGCGCAGGCTGCCGAGGCTGGCCGCGTCGAGCTGAGCGAGACGACGCGCGTCAATCTGCGGTCGATGGGAATTTCGGTGGCGGATCAGGAAGAATTGGCATGAACGATCTGCTGCGCGTCCAGAAGCTGACGGTCGATTTCGGCGTTCACGAGGGAGTCCTGCGGGCCGTCGACAATGTTTCGTTCTCCATTCCCTCGGGCGGCACGCTGGCGCTGGTGGGCGAGTCTGGCTCCGGCAAGTCGGTGTGCAGCCAGGCGATCATGGGCCTGTTGCCACGCACCGCCACGGTTTCGTCCGGCTCGATCCTGTTCAACGATCCGCGCGCGCCGGTCGATGGTATCGGCGGTCGCGGTCCGATCGACATCGCCAAGCTCGATCGCACCGGTCCCGAGATCAGGCGCATTCGCGGCGGGCAGATCTCCATCATTTTCCAGGAGCCGATGACGTCGCTGTCGGCTCTGCACACAGTGGGCGATCAGATCGGCGAAGCCGTCGAGCTGCATGGTGGTAGCCGGTTAAGCGAGCTCCATTCACTGGGCGACCAGATCGGCGAGGCCGCGCGCAGCAGTAGCCGCCGCAAGCTCGGCCGCCCCGAGATCGACGAGTTGACGCGCGACATGCTGCGCATGGTGGGTTTCCCCGATCCCAAGCGAGCGCTGCGCACCTATCCGTTCGAGCTCTCCGGCGGGCTGCGCCAGCGCGCCATGATCGCCATGGCTCTGGTCTGCCGGCCGGCGCTGCTGATCGCCGACGAGCCGACCACCGCGCTCGACGTCACCATCCAGGCCCAGATCCTGCGGCTCATCAAGGACCTGCAGAAGGAACTGGGCATGGCGCTGCTGATGATCACCCACGATCTCGGGGTGGTCGCCAACGTCGCCGACGATGTGGTCGTGATGTATCGCGGCAAGGTTGTCGAATCGGGCGACCTGCACGATATCTTCCGCGATCCGCAGCACCCTTACCTCAAGGCGCTGCTGCACGCGGTGCCGCGCTTCGACATGAAGCCCGGCGAACGCCTGCAGCCGATCCGCGAGATCACCGCAGCGACCGGCCATCTCCTGAAGGAAAAGGCGACATCGACGCCGACCGCAACCTTCAATCCCGCCGCGCCGGTGCTCAAGGTGCGCCACCTCAGCAAGACCTTCCGCATCCGCAAGGCCGACACGCTGATCGAATCGCTGATGGGCGGCGGCACCACGCGCACCATCCGCGCCGTCAACGACGTGAGCTTCGACGTTCACCGCGGCGAGTGCCTGGGCCTGGTGGGCGAGTCGGGCTGCGGCAAGACCACGCTCAGCAAGATGTTGATGCGCGGTATCTCGGCCGATCCCAACGAAGGGGCCGGCCGGGTCGTGTACGACGACTGGGGCCGCAAGGTCGACGTCATGATGCTCGAGGGCGGCGACCTCGACCGCTTCCGCACCAAGCTGCAGTTCATCTTCCAGGATCCGTTCGGGTCCCTCAATCCGCGCATGACCGTCTACGACATCCTGGTCGAGCCGTTGGTCATCCATAGCATCGGTGACGATGCCTACCGCCGCGAGATGGTGAGCGAGCTGATGGAGATGGTCGGCCTCGACCGCCGGCACTTGAGCCGCTACCCGCATTCCTTCTCCGGCGGCCAGCGCCAGCGCATCGGCATCGCGCGCGCACTCGCCCTCCGGCCCGACATGGTGATCTGCGATGAGCCGGTCTCGGCGCTCGACGTGTCGATCCAGGCCCAGATCCTGAACCTGCTGAAGGATCTGCAGAAGCAGCTCGGCCTCACCTACCTTTTCATCTCGCACAACCTCGCCGTGGTCGATTACATCGCCGACCGCATCGCGGTGATGTGCGCGGGCCGCCTGGTCGAATTGGCACCCGCGGGCGAGCTGTTCCGCCGGCCGCTCCATCCCTACACAAGGGCGCTGCTGTCGGCGGTGCCGATGCCCGACCCCCGCCACCGGCTCGATCTCGGCGCGTTGATGGAAGGCAAGGCCTCGGACCCCGCGGCCTGGCCGGAACCGTTCCGCGATACCGGCAAGGAGCCGCTGTTCTGGACCGAGGCCGAGCCGGGGCACTATGTGCGCGTTGCGCGGGGAGGTGCCTGAGCATGCTCAATTTCATCGTGCGCCGCGTGCTGCTGATGGTCCCGACGCTGTTCGTCATCAGCGCCCTCGTCTACTTCATCATCGATCTGCCGCCGGGCGACTGCGTGACCTCGCAGGTCGACGAGCTGCTGGCGCGCGGCGATGCCGACGCGCTGACGCGCGCCGAAGAGCTGCGCTCGCTCTACGGTCTCGACCAGCCGCTGTGGCTGCGCTACTTCGAATGGGTCGGCGGCATCTTCCGCTGGGATTTCGGATTGAGTTGCCAAGACACCGTGCCGGTGTCGGAGCTGATCGGCGAGCGCATGGCGCTGACCTTGATCATGGAATCCGCCACCATCGCCTTCATCTGGATCGTGTCGTTCGTCATCGGCGTCTATGCCGCCACCCACCAGTACCGGATGGGCGACTACGTCGCTTCCTTCATCGGCTTCGTCGGCCTGTCGGTGCCGAACTTCCTGCTGGCGCTGGTGCTGCTTTATGTCGGCAAGGTCTATTTCGGCCTGTCGATCGGCGGCCTGATGGACCCCGAATACATCGGCAAGCCCTTCAGCTGGGGCAAGTTCGTCTCGGTGGCCGAGCACCTCATCATCCCGGTGATCGTGATCGGCATGTCGGGCACCGCCGGCATGATCCGCCGCCTGCGTGCCAACCTGCTCGACGAACTGCAAAAGCAGTATGTCGTGACCGGACGGGCCAAGGGACTGCCGCCGATGCGCCTGCTGATCAAGTATCCGCTGCGCCATGCCATCAACCCGTTCGTCGCCGACATCGGTGGCCTGCTGCCCGATGTCATCTCGGGCTCGGTCATCGTCTCGGTCGTATTGTCGCTGCCGACGACGGGTCCGATGCTGCTGGGCGCACTGAAGACGCAGGACGTCAACCTCGCCGCCACCTTCCTCCTGTTCGTGGCGGTGTTGACGGTGATCGGCATGCTGATCTCCGACTTGGCGCTGGCGGCACTGGACCCGCGCATCCGCTTTGGCGCTACGTCAGAGAAGTGAGGCGGACATGACCGACCATTCTTCGACCCCGCCGCAAGCAGGCCGCACCCCGCACTTCGTCAGCCAGGAGAAGTGGGATCCCTACGTCGCCGAGCGCCTGACCGCCGAGCAGGAAAAGTACTACATGGCCGGCCAGTGGAAGCTGATGTGGTGGCGCTTCCGCCGCCACCGGCCGGCCGTCGTCTCGATGATCTTCCTGGCGTTTATGTACTTCACCACCCTGATCAGCGAATGGATCGCCCCCTACGACCTGCACAGCCGCCACTCGGCCTACATCTTCGCGCCGCCGCAGTCGGTCCATCTGTTCCACGAGGGCAAGTTCCTCGGACCGTTCGTCTATGCGCTCAAGACCGAGCGTGACAAGGAGACCCTGCAGCGCGTCTACACCCCCGACACCACTAAGCCGATGCAGCTCCGCTTCTTCTGCAGCGGCGCGCCCTATGAATTCTGGGGCATGATCGACGCCACGTTCCATTTCGTCTGCCCACCCGAGGGCGGCCAATTCTTCTGGCTGGGCACCGACCGGCTGGGGCGCGACCTGTTCAGCCGCATCGTCTATGCCGCGCGGATCTCGCTCACCATCGGCATCATCGGCATCACGCTCTCCTTCGTGCTGGCGTTGGTCCTGGGCGGGCTGGCGGGATACTACGGCGGCTGGATCGACAGTGTCGTGCAGCGCATGACCGAGATCATAAAAAGCTTCCCGCACTTGCCGCTATGGCTGGCGCTGTCGGCGGCGCTGCCCGTCACCTGGTCGCCGCTGGTGATCTATTTCGGCATCACCATCATCCTGGCGCTGCTCGACTGGCCGGGACTGGGCCGCGCCGTGCGCTCCAAGCTGTTGTCGTTGCGCGAGGAGGACTATGCCGCCGCCGCCCAAATGATGGGCGCCAAGCCCGCCCGCATCATCGGCCGTCACCTGCTCCCAGGCTTCATGAGCCACCTTATCGCTTCGGCGACGCTCTCCATCCCCTCGATGATCCTGGCCGAAACCGCTCTCTCGTTCCTGGGCCTCGGGCTGCGGCCACCCATCACCTCGTGGGGCGTGCTGCTGAACGAGGCGACCGACATCAACGTTGTGGCCGTGAACTGGTGGCTGATGCTGCCGGTCGTGCCGGTGGTCCTGGTCATTCTCGCGTACCAGTTCATGGGCGACGGTATGAGGGACGCGGCGGATCCCTACGCCTAAGCGCTGCGCGCTTAGGCGCGCGCTTCCCATAAGGTAAGGCCGCCGAGCCACTCCCCAACCCATTGGTTTCGCTCGCCTTTCGACCATTCACCACCAAAATATGGTGTGATTAAAAAGCCACAACATTGCCCCATTTGGGCCTAGCGACGGCCACTCGGGGTTTCCATCTTCCTTACGTATCTCCCCCGAACGTGGTTCCCCCCAAAGGCCACGTTCTAGCCTCCTCGGAGGCGTTTCGGCCGTCCTCTCATTCTCCCCCGAGAGGGCGGCCTTTTTCTTTTCCGGCCCCCCAACTGCACCGTGCTACGACGACGCGGTATGGCGTCCTCCCTCCTCGAAGTTGCGGACTTGGCCTGCCGCCGCGGCGGCCGCAAGGTGTTCGAGCGCCTGTCCTTTTCCATTGCCGCCGGTGAGCTGCTGGCCCTGGTCGGCCGCAACGGCAGCGGCAAGACCACTGTGTTGCGCGCGCTCGCCCTGCTGGTCCGCCCCGAGACGGGATCGATCCAATGGCAGGGCAACGATGTGCGGGCCGAGCCTGAGGCTTGGCGCGGCCGGCTCGCCTGGCTGGGCCATCTCGAAGGCCTCAAGGGCGATCTCACCGTGGCCGAGAACCTTCTGGCAGCGGAGCGCCTGCGCGGGGCAACGTCCGCCGAGGACCGGCTCGACAGCGCGTTGGTCGCCTTCGATCTCCCGTCGCTGGCGGCGCGTCCCGTGCGCACGCTGTCGGCCGGCCAGCGCCGGCGCACGGCGCTCGCCCGTGTGGTGCTCGCGCAAGCACCGCTCTGGCTTCTCGATGAGCCGCTGAACGCCCTCGATGCGCCGGCCCAGTCGGCCTTTCGCGCCGCGCTCCAGAAACATCTCGCCGCCGGCGGCCTCGCCATCGCCGCCACCCACGCCGATCTCGGTATCGGCGGCGGTCGAACGTTGGAGCTCGCATGAGCGGCTTCGCGGCTCTTGTTGCGCGCGACCTGCGGCTGGTCTGGCGGCGGCCGGGCGACGTCGCGGTCGTGCTCGCCTTCTTCGTCGTGGCCACCACGCTCTTTCCGCTGGGCATCGGCCCGGAGTCCAACGTGCTGGCCCGCATCGCCGCGGGCGTGCTCTGGTGCGCCGCGCTCTTCGCCGCCCTGCTGTCGCTCGACCGGCTGTTCGCCGCCGATTTCGAAGACGGCACGCTCGACCTCCTGCTGCTGGCACCCTGGCCGCTCGAGCTGGCCGCGCTCGCCAAGTGCGGCGCTCACTGGATTGTGACCGGACTGCCGCTCGCCCTGCTGGCGCCGTTCCTGGGCGTCGCCTTCGGCCTCGAACCCCGCTCCCTGCTGGCGCTCGCCGCCACGCTCCTGGTCGGCACGCCGACCCTGTCGCTGATCGGCGGGCTGGCCGCGGCCCTGACGCTGGGCGCGCGCAGATCGGGCGCGTTGCTGGCCCTTCTGGCTTTGCCGCTCTGTGTGCCGACGCTGATCTTCGGTGCCGGCGCCGTCGAGGCGTTGACGACGGGGGGCGATTTCGGTGCTCATTTGGCCGTTCTGGCGGCGCTGGCGCTGGTCGCTCTGGCGACCACGCCATGGGCCATCGCCGCGGCCTTGCGGCAAGCCGGCGAATAGATAGAAGAGCGACATGGCCGACCTTCACTTCCTCGCCAATCCCGCGCGCTTCCGCCGGTTCAGCCAGCGCGTGTTGCCCAGCCTCGCCTTTGCGACGGTGCTGATGATGGCGGTCGGCCTCTACATGGCGCTGATCCAGTCGCCACCCGACTACCAGCAGGGCGACACGGTGCGCATCATGTTCGTGCACGTGCCTTCGGCCTGGCTCGCCATGGCGGGCTACGCGCTGCTGGCGGGTCTCGGCGCTTCGCTCTTGATCTGGCGGCATCCGCTGGCGGCGCTGATGGCGCGCGCCTCGGCGCCGGTCGGCGCAGGCTTTTGCGCGGTCTGCCTGCTGACCGGCTCGTTATGGGGCCGGCCGATGTGGGGCACCTACTGGGTGTGGGATGCGCGGCTCACGTCGATGCTGCTGCTGTTCTTCCTCTATCTCGGTCACATTGCCCTCAGCCGCGCCTACGACGAGCCCGAGCGCGGCGATCGCGCCGCCGCCATCCTGGCGCTGATCGGCGTCATCAACCTGCCGATCATCAAATTCTCCGTCGACTGGTGGAACACGCTGC
>LNFM01016271.1_pt1 | contig 13526 bp, 13 predicted proteins | sample 596031 | NCBI WGS metagenome assembly LNFM01 (sample SAMN04254537, study PRJNA301005) | activated carbon metagenome | isolation source: dual media filters at the Ann Arbor, Michigan drinking water treatment plant | place: USA: Ann Arbor
TGCTGGGTGCCGGCATTGCGCGCCAGCAACTGCTGGTAGCGCGCCAGATCGGCCTCGGTTCGCCTGTGAGTGGCCTCGTCGCGGGCGATGGCGGCCTCGTCCCTGTCGATCTGGGCCCGGATGTCGCGGTCGTCGAGGGTGAAGAGCAGATCGCCCTTGCGGACGAACTGGCCGTCGACGACATGCTGCTCGACGATCTGGCTGTCGATGCGCGACTTGATCACCACGCTGGCCGGCGTCTCGACGAAGCCGATGGCGCGCTTGCGGACCGGCATGTCGGCCCGCTCGGCCATCGCGGTCACGACCGCCGCCGGCGCGCCGTCGCCGCTCCGGCCCGCACGGGCGCTGCGGGCGCCCTCCGTGGGATCGACCGCGCCGCGCGAGGTGGCGAGCCAATGGCCGCCGGCGAGCCCGACGGCGGCGAGGCCTGCAATGGCGAGGAAGGTCTTGCGCTTCATCGATCGGCTCCGGTGAATTCAGGCCGCGCCGGCGGTGGCGGCGGTTGGAACGGCGGGTCCGGCCTGGCGTTCACGCCGGCCGTCGCGGATGCGGCTGCGGATGGTGGCCAGCGTGTCGAGCGTGGCGCGCAGGGCCTCGTCTTCGACGCCAACGAGTAATTCGGCGGCGATCTCGGTGCGCAGCGCGTCCAGCCCCTCGACCAGCGCCCGGCCCTGGACCGTGAGATAGAGCAGATGCGCGCGCCGATCGGCCGGGTCGGCCCGGCGCTCGACGAGCCCCTGCCCCTCGAGCCGGTCGATCAGACGCGCCACCGAGATCGGCTGCATGTCGAGCTGCTCGGCCATCGCGACCTGGTTCTGGCCCTCGCGGCGGCGCAGCCGCGAGAGGACGCCCCATTGCGCGCGGGTGGTGCCGTGCTCGCGGGCACGCTGGTCGACATGGGTGCGCATCAGCCGCGCCGTCTCGACCATCTGGAACATCAGCTCGCGCCGAAGGGGTCGCTCCATTGCAGTCTCCTTATGATAAGCAGGCTTATCAATTGCCCCGATTGCGGCCAAAGCGGGGCATCCCTTCGCGCCCGCACAATCTCTTGATGCGCGCCGGCGGGAGTGGCCGCGGGCGCGGCGGGCGCCTATACCGGGTTCGCCTCAGGAGACCCGTGATGAGCCAGCTCTTCAGCCCCTTCCAAATCGGCGGCTTGACCCTCGCCAACCGCATCGTGATCGCGCCGATGTGCCAGTATTCGGCCGAGAACGGCCACACGACCGACTGGCATACGATCCATCTCGGTAATCTCTCGCATTCGGGCGCCGGCCTGCTGATCATCGAGGCGACGGCGGTCGAACCGGCCGGGCGCATCAGCCCGCAGGATGTCGGGCTCTGGGACGACGGCACCGAGGCCGCGCTGGCCCGGACGATGAAGGCCGTACGCGCTCATTCCGACATGCCGATCGCGATCCAGCTCGCCCATGCGGGCCGCAAGGCGTCCGTTGCGCAGCCCTGGCATGGCGGCGGTCAGCTCGCGCTGGATGCCGGCGGCTGGCAGACGATCGCCCCCTCCCCGGTTGCCTTCGACGGCCATGCACGCCAGCCCCGCGCGCTGACGAGCGACGACATCGCCAGGCTCTGCGAGCAGTTCGCGGAAGCGGCCCGGCGCTCGGTGCGGCTGGGCTTCGCCGCGATCGAGCTGCATGCCGCCCATGGCTATCTGATGCACCAGTTCCTCTCGCCGCTCTCCAACAAGCGCGAGGATGATTTCGGCGGTTCGCTGGAGAACCGGATGCGCTTCCCGCTCGCCGCCTTCGAGGCGGTGAAGGCCGTGGTCCCCGCCGGCTACCCGGTCGGCGTGCGGCTGTCGGCGACCGACTGGGTGCCGGGTGGCTGGGACCTCGAGCAGTCGATCGCCTTTTCGCAGGCGCTGAAGGCGCGCGGCGCCGATTTCATCCATGTCTCCAGCGGCGGCAATTCCGGCGCGCAGCAGATCCCGCTCGGGCCGAACTACCAGGTGCCCTTCGCGCGGGCGGTGAAGCAGGCGACCGGCCTGCCGACCATCGCGGTCGGGCTGATCACCGAGGCCGAGCAGGCGGAGGCGATCGTCGGCACGGGCGACGCCGATCTCGTCGGCATCGCGCGCGGCATCCTCTACGATCCGCGCTGGCCCTGGCACGCCGCCGCTCAGCTCGGCGCCACGGTCAAGGTGCCCAACCAGTATCTCCGCTCGCAGCCCCGCCAGTTCAAGACGCTGTTCGGCTGAGGCAGGCTCAGCCGTAGCGGTAGGAGCTGACCACGATGCGCTTCCAGCCGAAGGACGCCATGCAGGCGGCGTAGGTCTGGTGATAGGCGGGTTCGCCGCCCTGGGCCCAGATGTCGGCGGCCGCCGCGCGCTTGGCCGCCGCCGCACGGCCGAGGCAAGTCGCATCGGCCTCGCCCGACGGGATGGCCGGCTGTCCCGCCACGGGTTGGAACCCATAGGTCGGGATGGTGCCCTGGCAGGCGCACAGGAACAGCAGACCGGCGCATGCCAAAGCCTTGACCGCCATGGGGTTCACGCTCCAGCACCGCATCAGATGCCAAATGCTAGCTGCACACGCGGCGGCCCGCAATCGAGACCCGAGGACCCGCCATGACCGCCTATGCGAACCTCTCCGCCCATTTCGGCCGGGCCGCCGCGCTCGGGAACGCCATCGGCATCCTGCAATGGGACAATGACGTGATGATGCCCAAGGGCGCGGCCGGCACGCGGGCCGAGAGCCTGGCGCTGCTGCGGGTGATGCATCACGGGCTGACCACCGATGCTCGCATCGGCGACTGGCTGGCGGATGCCGACGCGGATGCTGGGCTCGGGCCCTGGGAGCGGGCCAATCTGCGCGAGATCCGGCGGCTCTGGACCGTCGAGACCGCCTTGCCGGCCGATCTCGTCGAGGCCTCCTCCAAGGCGATCTCGGCCTGCGAGATGCGCTGGCGGCAGGCCCGCGCCGAGAGCGATTTCGCCGGGCTCCTGCCCTTCCTCGCCGAGGTGCTCACGCTGCAGCGGGAGATCGGCCGCGCCAAGGGCGAGAAGCTCGGGCTGTCGCCTTACGACGCGCTGCTCAACGACTACGAGCCGGGCGGGCGCTCGGCGAAGATCGATGCGCTGTTCGACGATCTCGCCACCTTCCTGCCGGGCTTCACGCAAGGTGTGCTGGCGGTTCAGGCGCGGCGCCCGCAGACGGCCGATCCGGAAGGGCCCTTCGCGATCGAGGCGCAGCGGGCGCTCGGCCTCCGGATGATGGCGGCGCTGGGCTATGATTTCGAGCGCGGGCGGCTCGACGTCTCCACCCATCCGTTCTGCGGCGGCGCCGACAACGATGTCCGCATCACCACCCGTTATGACGAGGCCGATTTCGCCAAGGCGCTGATGGGCGTGCTGCACGAGACCGGGCATGCGCTCTACGAGCAGGGCCGGCCGCAGGCCTATCTCCACCAGCCGGTCGGCCAGGCCCGCGGCATGAGCCTGCATGAGAGCCAGTCGCTGCTGGTCGAGATGCAGGCCTGCCGCTCCGAAGAGTTCATCGCCTATGCCGCGCCGCTGATGCGCGAGGCCTTCGGTGGCTCCGGCCCGGCCTGGGAGACCCAGGCGCTGTGGCGGCGCTACACGAAGGTCGAGCCGGGCTTCATCCGCGTCGATGCCGACGAGGTGACCTATCCGGCCCATGTCATCCTGCGCTACCGGCTGGAAAAGGCGCTGATCGCCGACGCGATGCCGCTGTCGGAGCTTCCCGCCGCCTGGAACGCCGGGATGAAGGATCTGCTCGGCGTCACCGTTCCCCATGACCGCCACGGCTGCCTGCAGGACGTGCATTGGCCGAGCGGCGGCTGGGGCTATTTCCCGACCTATACGCTGGGCGCCATGACCGCCGCCCAGATCTTCGAGGCCGCCTGCCAGGCCCAGCCAGACATCCTGCCCGGCATCGGCCGGGGCGATTTCGCGCCGCTGCTGGCCTGGCTGCGCAGCCATATCCACAGCCAGGGCTGCCTGCTCGAGACCGACGATCTGCTGACGCAGGCGACGGGCCGCCCGCTCGATGCCGGGGTGTTCAAGGCGCATCTTCAGCGGCGCTATGGCGGCTGAGCTATCACAACCCTCGGTTGCATTTATCCGAGTTTAATGCCTATTCTGCTGCAGCTCGATCAGAGGGGCGCCGGTCATGACGATGCGAACGATGCTTGGGGCCACCCTGCTGATCGGGCTCACGGTCGCGCTCGCGCCAGCCGCTTCGACACAGGCGGCGGAGCCACCGGCGATCCGGCCGAGTGCCGGCCCGCTCGAGGCTGGCGACGGTTTCGCCTTCGCCAGCAAGCCGAAGAAGACGCGGCAGTCGCTGAGCGGGATCGCCTGTCCGCCCCTGCCGGCGGGCGCCCCGCGCCTGTGCCTCGCAGTCTTCGACGAAGGGGGCGAGGCGCGCTACCTGACGCTGGAGGGCGGCGCCCTGCGTCCGCAGGGCGAGCGGATCGTGCTGCTGCCGGGCAAGGTCGAGCTCGACGCGGAGGCGGCGGCGACCGACGGGCGCTTCTATTACGTCGCGGGATCGCACAGCGCCAAACGCAGCGACTGCAAGACCAATCCGGACAGCCGCCATCTCATCCGCTTCAGGCTCGACCCCAACACCGGGCGCGCCGAACTCGACGGCTCCGGCCGGCCAAAGGACACCGCCGACAAGGACGCCCTGTGGCGCCTGATGGGCACTCTCCCCGGCCTCAAGCAGCAAGTCGGCGACGGCATGTGCCTCGGCGCGGTTCCGCCAGGCCGCAACGGCGTGAACATCGAGGGGCTGGCGGTGAAGGGCGAGCGGCTCTTCGTCGGCTTCCGAGGGCCTGTCACCAGGGACGGCGCCAAGGTCCTTTCGGTCGACAAGAAGGCCCTGTTCGAGGGCGGCCCCGCCGATCCGAAGCTGTTCACGCTGCCGCTCGGGCCGGGACGCTCGGTGCGCGATCTCGTGGCCGTCAGCGACGGGATCCTGATCCTGGCCGGTCCCGACGACGACAAGGCGAATGAGGGCCGCGGCTTTGCGGTGCTGCACTGGACGGGCGCGGACGAGACCATCCGGCCGCTGGCAAGCCTCGATATCGGCGGCGTCACGCTGCGCGGCTGCGACGAGGAGATCAAACCGGAGGCGATCGCCGTGCTCTCGGACGAGCCGGGGCGCCCCTATGAGGCGCTGATCCTGTCGGACGGGCTGTGCGACGGCGGCGCGCTGCGCTTCGGCATTCCCCGCTGAGCGGCCATGCCGGAACGGCCTTGCGCCGGGTGGGCCAAGCATGGTCTCGAAGGCCACGCCCATCCTGCGAAAGCCTGAAGTCATGACCGAGACCGCCGCCCGCCCCCTGCCCCGTATCACCATCACCTATTGCTCGATGTGCCAGTGGATGCTGCGCGCCGGCTGGCTCGGCCAGGAGCTGCTCTCGACCTTCGGGCAGGATCTCGGCGAGGTCGCGCTGATCCCGCGCACCGGCGGCATCTTTCAGATCCATTACGAGGGCGAGCTGATCTGGGACCGCAAGAGCGAGGGCGGCTTCCCCGATTCCAAGGTGCTGAAGCAGCGCGTGCGCGACCGGCTCGATCCCGAGCGCAGCCTCGGCCATGTCGACGGGCATGCGGCGACGGAGAGCGTTTGAGCGCGATTTCGTCGCCCTCGGAACCACACCGTCATCCTGGGCGACCGAAGGTCGTCCGGGATCCATCATAGGGCGTTGTCGGTGCCTTATGATGGATCCCGGCCTGCGCGGCTGCGCCGCTTGTCCAGGATGACGAGGGTGGTTCGGAGTCAGGCTGGCCGGGTTTAGGCGGCGTGCTTCCGCGTCGCCGCGATCCAGGCCTTCAGCCGCGCTTCCGGATCGGCGTTGAGCGTGATGTCGGTGACCGCCGAGACGATGTCGGCGCCCGCTTCGAAGACGCCCGGCGCGCGCTCCAGCGAGACGCCGCCGATGCCGACGAGCGGGATGTCACCGATGCGGCGCTTCCAATCCGTGACGCGATCGAGGCCCTGCGGCGCCCATTTCATCGCCTTCAGGATGGTCGGGTAGACCGGGCCGAGCGCGACATAGTCCGGCTGCGTGCTCAGCGCGCGTTCCAGCTCCGCCTCGTCATGACTGCTGACGCCGAGCCGCATGCCGGCCTTGCGGATCGCGGCGAGATCGGCGCCGTCGAGATCCTCCTGGCCGAGATGGACGAAGTCGCAGCCCTCCTCGATGGCCAGCCGCCAGTAATCGTTCACGACCAGCACGCAATCGGCCTGCGCGCACAGCGTCTTCGCGCGAGCGATCTCGCGGCCGGTCTCGGTTTCGCTGCGATCCTTGACGCGCAGCTGCACCAGCTTGACGCCGAGCGGCAGCATGCGGGCGAGCCAGTCGGCGCTGTCGAAGATCGGGTAGAACGGGTCGAGCGTCACAGCGGATGCTTTCACGAGAGGAACGCCTTGCCCATGACCGGGGTGGAGGGCGCGGCCATGTCGCGCGCCTCGATCGGCTGCGCCTGGAAGGCCTGGTGGCCGGCCTCGATCGCCCGGGCGAAGGCCTGCGCCATCAGCACCGGATCGCCGGCCTTGGCCACCGCCGTGTTGAGCAGGATCGCGTCATAGCCCAGTTCCATCGCCTGCGCGGCGTGGGAGGGCAGGCCGATGCCGGCATCGACCACCAGCGGGATTCCCGGGAAATGCGCGCGCATGCTGCGCAGGCCGTAGACATTGTTGAGGCCGCGGCCGGAGCCGATCGGCGCGCCCCAGGGCATCAGCACCTCGCAGCCGGCATCGAGCAGGCGCCCGCCGACGACGAGATCCTCGGTGGTGTAGGGAAAGACCTCGAAGCCATCGTTCGTGAGGATGCGCGCGGCCTCGATCAGCCCGACGACATCGGGCTGGAGCGTGTCGTCCTCGCCGATGACCTCGAGCTTGATCCAGTTCGTGCCGAAGACCTCGCGCGCCATCTGGGCGGTGGTGACGGCTTCCTTGACGCCGTGGCAGCCAGCCGTGTTGGGCAGGACGCGCACGCCGAGATCGCGGATCAGCGACCAGAACGCCTGCCCTGCCCCGCCCTCGCCGGCCTCGCGCCGCAGCGAGACGGTGACGATCTCGACGCCCGACGCCTTCACCGCCTCCGCCAGGATGGCGGGGGACGGGTATTGCGCCGTGCCGAGGAAGAGCCGGCTCTTCGGCTCGAAACCATAGAAGCTCGCCATGTCGGTGATCCTCTCAGCCGCCCTGCATCGGGGCGACGACCTCGATCCGGTCGCCCTCCGCCAGCGTCACGGTCTCGCGCTTGCGGGCCGGAACGAAGTCGCCGTTCACCGCGGTGGCCACGACCTTGCCGGCATAGCCGAGCTCGGCCAGCGCCTGCTCGAGCGTGGTGGCAGCGACCTCGCGCGGCTCGCCGTTAAGCAGCAACGTCATGAAGCCTCTCCGGAATGCTTTGCGGATCGAGCAGGGCCTCCGCCGCCAGCCGCGCCATCGCGGGGCTCAGCAGAAAACCGTGCCGATAGAAGCCGTTGACATGGATGACCCGGCCGCGGCGCGTCAAGCGCGGCAGGTTGTCGGGGAAGGCTGGGCGCGCATCGACGCCGATCTCGACGATCTGCGCCTCGCCGAAGGCCGGATGCAGCGCATAGGCGCCGCCGAGCAGTTCCAGCATCGAACGCGCGGTGACGGCGCTGCGGTCGCCGCCCTCGATCATCGTCGCGCCGACCATGAAGATGCCGTCCGCCCGCGGCACGACATAGAGCGGGATGCGCGGATGCAACAGCCGAACGGGGCGCGACAGGGTGACGTCGCGGGTGCGCAGCAGCAGCATCTCGCCCTTGACGCCGCGCAGATCCGGCAGCGCCCCGCGGGCGGCGAGCCCGCGACAATCCAGCACCGCGTCGGCCGCGACGTCCTCGGGCGCGACCTCGCGGCCGTAATGGATGCGCCCGCCCAGCGCGATCACCTTCGCCGCCAGCCCCGCCAGCGCCAGGCGCGGATCGAGATGGCCCTCGCCCTCGAAGAACAGCGCCTTGCCGAAACGCCCGGCGAGGTCGGGCTCGAGCGCGGCGATGACCTCGGCCTCGATCTCGACCAGATGGGAGGTGCGGCTGGCGAAGCGTCGCAGTTCGGCCCGATCGCGGCTGGGGGCGACCACGAGCGTGCCCTTGCGGACGACGCCCTCGACATGGCGCTCCCACCAGGAGGCGGCCTCCTGGCCGAGCCGCACCACCGGTTCCTCGGCGCTCTCGCCCTCGCACCAGGGCGCCAGCATGCCGCCGGCCCACCAGGAGCAGGCCCTGGCCCCGGCCGTTTCGCCGCGCTCGAAGAGCTCGACCTCAGCGCCGCGGCCGAGCAGTTCGACCGCGCAGGCGAGGCCGACGACGCCGGCGCCGACGATGCCGACGCGCAGCGGCGCCGGGGTTCGAGACGGAATGGATGCGTGCGGCATGCCCTACCCTCGCGGCCGTGAAGGCTGCGGCCGTGGCAGGACGAGTGAAGCGACGCTGCGACGACCGTTCCCTTCGCCGGCATTATCCGGATCAGGTTCGATGGGTTGGCGACTTGCGCCTCTCAGCCTTGCGGCACCCCAACGGATCGATCCCAATCTAGGCACGGCGGGCCGCCCGGGCAACCCTGCCGGCCATTCCCGGACCGCCGCGCGGCCATGTCCCCCTCGTGAGGAAGTCAGCCCAGCGGTTTGGCGAAGCGCGCGAAGGCGTCGCTCGTGGGCGTCGTGCCGGCGCCGGGCCGCTGGGGTTTGAGGAAGCAGCCATCGACGACGTTCGCCGGCTCCTCGAAGGCGTGTCGCCTGGTGCCAATAGGCGAGATGGACATGGACCTGGCTCATCTCGCCGGCATGGGGCGCAACCGGCAGGCGGCTGGCGAGGGCGAGATCGGCGACCTGGATGTATTCGGTGATGCCGCCGAGCCGGGTCACATCGGGCTGGACGTAGTGGATCGCATCCGCCGCGATGAAGGCGCGGAAGGCGTCCAGCGAATAGAGCTGCTCGCCGAGTGCGACGGGAATGGAGGTGTCGCGGGCGAGCGCGGCATGCGAGCCGACATCGTCATACCAGAGCGGCTCCTCGAACCAGAAGATGTCGAGCGGCTCGGCCCGGGCGCAGAAGCGCTTGCAGGTCGGCAGATCCCATTTGCCGTTGCCGTCGATGGCGAGCGAAACATGGGGGCCGACGGCGTGGCGCACCGCCTCGAGCCGGCCAATGTCGATGCCGGGATCGGCATGGCCGACCTTGACCTTGATGCGGTGAAAGCCGTCCTGCTCGACGGCCCTACGGCAGCCCTCGACGAGCTGGTCCTTCGGGATCGAGAGCCAGCCGATATCGGTGTTGTAGGCCTCGAGCCGCGGCTTGCTGGCGCCGCCAAGGAGATGCCAGAGCGGCACGCCGGCCTTCTTCGCCTTGAGATCCCAGAGCGCGACATCGACCGCGGCGAGCGCGAGCTGGGTGATGCCGGCGCGACCGACCCATTGCAGCGCCGGATGGCGGGCGAGCTTGAGCCAGAGCCGATTGCTCTCGGCCGCATCCTCGCCGACCAGCAGCGGCGCGTAGCAATCACGGATGCAGGCGGTGATCAGCCGGTCGGAGGGGAGATCGGCATGGGTGCCGGTGAAGCCATAGCCCTCAAGCCCCTCCTCCGTGACGATCTTCGTGCCGACCACGCCCCAATGGCTGATCCGATGCGTCGAATCGGCGATCGACCCGCCGGTGACAGGGATATGCAGGATGAAGGGTTCGATTCTGGCGATGCGCATGGCTGTCCTCCCGGGCCTCCGCTCGCGACCATCGGGGCCGCGGCGGCTTGTTGGGCCCGAGACGACCACAGCCGGAGACGCGGTTCAACGCCGGAAGCGGCGCGCCCGACATGCAGACGCAGAGGGGCGGGTCGCCGCGCGCCAGATCAGGCGAGGCCAGGCGCGGTGTGATCAGGAAGGGAATGGTGCCCAGAGCTGGAATCGAACCAGCGACACTGCGATTTTCAGTCGCATGCTCTACCAACTGAGCTATCTGGGCGCCGGGGATGCGAAAGCCGCGTCCCTGTTGGTGGGCGCGGTATAGCCAGTGCCGGCGGGGCTGTCCAGTCGCTTCGTCGGCTTTCCGGTCACGATCCGGTTGCCGCGGCCCGGCGCCCCGGCCTGCCACCGCCTCCCCGCCGCAAAAGCTGCACGAAAGCGCGCTGCGACGGCTTGTCAAAGCGCCCGGCCATCGGGCATAGAGCATCCAACGGAGACGTGGCCGAGAGGCTGAAGGCACTCGTTTGCTAAATGAGCATACCCCACAAGGGTATCGAGGGTTCGAATCCCTCCGTCTCCGCCACCGTCTCTCCCGAGGACGATTCTGTCACAGCCGCCCGTCACAGCACGGGGGCGATTCTCGTCTGAATCGATTTGACCGAGCCTGTCTGTCGAGGCGCAGTCATGTCTTCTGGATCCGCAAGGCGGTTCCCGTGGACCTGGCCGCGAGCCTCGGGAAGACGGACATCCGGCGCGCGCTGAGAACCAGCAGCCCACTGGTCGCCCGCCAACGGGCGAGAACGGTTCTGATCGTCATCGAGGAGGCTTTTGAGACGTTGCGCGCTCTGGGGTTGCCCCCGGAAGGCCGTGCTGCGCTCAATGCCATCATCAACCAGATGTTGGACGATCTCGATCGCCCCGGCGTCAGGTGGGCCGAGCGGGCCAAGTACTGCATGCTTATGGAGTTCCTGGCCAACCCCAACCAGATCCGTATGAGCGCGCCCGCCCTGGATCCGGTGGATGCGCGCCCCAATCCAGCCGCTGTCCCGCCTCAGCCCTCAGACGCGCCTGTTCCTGACAGCGTCGGCGCCCCCGTCAAAACCTCGCCGACGCTCCCGACGGTCAGCGAAACGTTTCGTGAAGTGCTCCGTGATGAGTTGGAGCGCATCAACATTCAGCCTGGATCGAATGTGCTGCTCTCTGAGCTGATCGAGCCATATCTTGATCACAAGGCGGCGACCATCGATTCCAAGCATCTGCGCGATACCCGGATGCGGCTCGGAGTCTTTCTCAAGATCGCCGGCGACAAGGAGATCCGGCACTATACCAGACAGGACATGCTGGATTTCGTGCAGGTCGTGGCCCAGATTCCCTACAAATTCTCGCAGAAATTCAAAACCGACGACCCGTTTGTCGCAATCGAGCTGAACAAAAAGCGCAGGACGCCCGAGCCCACCATTAAGCAGGGAACGATCGAAGACAAATACCTCTCACCGATTAAAACGATGTTCGGCTGGTTCGTTGCTAACAACCGGCTCGAATACGATGTGACCAAGAAAATCGGTTACGATGACCCTGAGACCAAGCGGATCGGCCTCCAGGACGTCGAGGTCCGGCTGCCGTTCGACGATGGACACCTCGCGCAGCTGCGGGCAAACAGCTCAGCGTACCCGCGCACCTCGATCGATTATTGGTGGATCCGCATCCAGCCGCGAACGTCATTGCGGCTCGGCGAGGTCGCCCAGCTTCAGGTCTGCGATATTCGCGAAATTCACGGTCGACCGTGCATTGACCTGCTCCATGTCGACGATGGCGATCCGCTCCGACGCGCGCGTCGCGCTGAACTCGACCTAAAGACCCTGACGTCACGACGGATCATCCCTATCCCCCAGGCCCTGATCGACGACGGCCTGCTCGACTACGTCGAAGAGCGGCGTCGCCGCGACGGGCCGAGGGCGGCCTTGTTTCCGCGGTGTAAGCCTGACCGCGACGGCCTGTACAGCGCCGACAGCAAGCGGATCGCGCGCCAGATCGATCGCGTCATCGCTGATCCGCGGTACGTCGACCACAGCTGTCGGCACAATTTCGCTGCGGCTTGCGATCAGGCCCACGTTCCCGGCCCTGTGCGCGACATGTTCATGGGACACGCTTCTGGGAACAAGGAGGTCAGCAGGCGTTCCGATGCGGTCCGCCGGCGCTATGGGTCTCCGATCCCCTCGCCTGATCAGATGGCTTGGATCGATCGAGTGCGGTTCTGAAGCTCACCTTTGGCCCTAAGCCGACCTCTGGAAGGTCTGCTTCAGGGCAGGCTGCTGAGGATTGCGATCGAAGATTCCAAGGTTGCGGGTCGGACCTTCGAAAGGTCTGGTCTCGGGCGGCAAGCCGTGGTGGAGCGCATCGCGTTGTCATGAACTTTGCGATGAAACCACCTCGACGATCCGGCCATCGCGCAAATGGACCATGCGGTCGAGGCGCGAGAAAATCTTCTCGTCATGCGTCACGACGATGACCGCAGCGTCTCGCTCAATCGCGACCTGCTTCATCAGATCGATGACGATGGCGGCTCGTTCTGAATCGAGCGCCGCAGTCGGCTCGTCTGCGAGGATGATGCGGGGCTCGTTGGCAAGCGCGCGTGCGATGGCCACGCGCTGAGCTTCGCCGCCCGACAGCTTGGAGGGAAGCGCATCGGCGCGGTGGTCGACCTGCAGATAGCCGAGCAGTTCCATGGCGCGCGCCTTAGCCCGTTCGGGGCTCTCTCCCATCAGGGTGCGAACGATCGCCACGTTTTCCCAGGCCGAGAGGAACGGCAGCAGGTTGTGGAACTGGAAGATGAACCCGATCGTCTTGAGCCTAAGCTGCCTAAGATCGCCGATCAGCCATTTGCCGTCGAAGATCGCGCGACCATCGAGACGGATGGCGCCGGAATCGGGCTCCGTGATGCAGCCGATGCAGTTGAGCAGCGTGCTCTTGCCGGACCCGGAGGGGCCTATCAGGCCCACCACCTCGCCGGTCCCGATCGTCAGATCGATGTCGATCAGTGCTGGCACCTTCGTCGCCCCAGTGCCGAAGGTCTTCGAGAGGCGGGCGATTTCGACGACAGGTCTCGGCGCGACGATGGTTCTGTTTGAGGCCGTCATGTCAGCCTCCGAGCGCCGAGGCAGGATCGATCTTCAGCGCCGAGCGCACCCCAAAGATGCTGGCGACCAGGCAAACCATGACGATGATGCCGAGCAGGATCGCCGTGTCGGAAGTCTCTAGCACCACGCGTCGCGGGAAGTAGTCCTTGGCCAGGCGGATCAAGGCCGCGCCGATGGCGAAGCCCACCAGCCCCATCGCCAGCGCCTGCTGCAGGATCAGCGAGACGATGACGCGGTCGGGCGCACCGATGAGCTTGAGCGTCGCGATCGCCTTCTTCTTGTCCATCGAGACGACCAGCAGGATCACCGCGAACAGGCCCAGTTGCCGCCTTGCGCGCTCGATCACCGAGCGCGTCAGAATCTCCTCCTGCTGGGCGGCCGTCATCGCCGTGAGATGTTTCCAGCGGGCAATCGAGCCGATGACGCCGTCCGACGAGGCATCGGGGCGCACGCGCACGATGATGGCGCTGACCAGATCGCTCGACCCGCCGGCCGGCGCGTCGCGGGCTGTCTCCCGCCTGACCGCCGATGGATCGAACTGCCACTGGACGATCTGGGCATCGCGCAAGGTCATCATCAGCACCGGATCTCCGCCCGAACTGGTGGCGTTCGCGGTCAGGCCGACGACGGTGAAATCGTCGCGGCCGATGCGGATGGTTTCGCCGAGTGCGAGGCCCGTCTTGCGAT